>Ga0081538_10000532_pt1 | contig 42046 bp, 41 predicted proteins | sample TabmetS5T2R1_FD_71022 | JGI IMG/M metagenome (GOLD analysis project Ga0081538, IMG submission 71022) | Tabebuia heterophylla rhizosphere microbial communities from the University of Puerto Rico - S5T2R1 | ecosystem: Host-associated > Plants > Roots > Rhizosphere ... | reverse complement strand
TCGTCGGTGAGGATGCCCTGCTCGTGCAGGGCACCGAGCTGCTTGAGCTGCTCGATCGGGTCGGCCGCGGGCGCCGCAGGCGGGGGCGGCGGGGGCGGGGCCTCCTCATAGCCGCCGCCGCTCGGCTCGTCCATGTAGCCCCAGCGCTGCGCCTGCCGGCGCGAGACGCGGTTGCTGACGGCCGTCGCCGTCCCGGCGACGACAGCGGTGCGGGCGATCCCGCGAAGCAATCCGGGCATGGTCAGGCTCCCGTGGTCGACTTGGCCTCGAGCGCGTCAAGCGCGGCGAGAACGGCTTGCACCGGCAGACGGCCGCTGGCCACCAGCTGGCCGCCCGAGCGCCGCAACGCGACCGCCACCGGCGCCATCCAGCGGTTCTCCCACACCAGCACCGCCGCCGCCGTGCCCGGCTCCAGCGTCGCCGCCGCCTCCTCGAGGTCGTCCTTGCCCAACAGACCCGACGACGCCCCCTCGAACTCGCCGAACCCCTCCAGATCAGAGACCTCGATCGTCGCGACCGTGCCGTCGCCGTCCTTGACCATGAACGCCACATCCAACACGCGGATCAACCCGCGATCGACGAGGTCGACGATCAACGGCGCCGCCGCACCATCGGGCTGACGCCCAGGCCACTCGATCACCACATAATCGATCGGGCCCATCTCTTCGAGCTGCTCTCGTGTCACGGCTCCTCCTTCGCTGCGGCCGAGGACCGAGTCTCCCCCGCGCGGAGCCGGCGCGCCAGCGCGCACGCCTGCGTCCCCGCCGTCGTGCCCACCGGCCTGGTGCACGGGTGCGCGCCTCCTGGCAGCGCATCGATCGGTGGGGCACGATCGGGAGCGATGACCGAGCCGTCCGCCGAGGCGCTGTCGGGCTCCCGTGCCGACGTCCTCGGTAGCGAGGCCATGGGCCGCTACGGGCTGCTGCTGGCGTGCGCGCTGGCGTCGCTGTTCGTCCAGGGCGTCGCGTCGCCCAGCGAGCTCCAGCAGCTCGTGGTGACGGCGCTGGGCGGCGCCGCCGTCCTGCTCGCCCTGCACGCCGCACCGCTGCCGCCGCGCGTGGTGGCCGTGGCGGCGACGCTCGCCCTCGTCCTGCTCGCCCTGAGCGTCGTGCGAGCCGCCTTCGGCGTGATCGGCGACGGTGTCGCCGGTGCGATGAACGCCGCGCTCGTGGCGATCGGCCCGCCGGCGATCGCCTACGGCGTCGTCCACGACCTGCGGCGGACGGGGCACGTCCGCCTCCAGTCGGTGATGGCGGTGCTGGCGCTCTACGTCCTGGTCGGGATGCTCTTCGCCTTCGTCTACCGGGCGATCGACCTGCTCGGGGACGAGCCGTTCTTCGCCGGCGGCGAGCAGGCCACCGCCGCCCATTGCCTCTACTTCAGCTTCGCCACGTTGACCACGGTCGGCTACGGCGACTTCGTGGCGCGGGCCGACCTCGGGCACACGCTCGCGGTGTTCGAGGCGCTGATCGGCCAGATCTACCTGGTCACCGTCGTCTCGTTGATCGTCACGAACCTGCGCCGGCCTTCTTCGCCCGCCGCTGCGCCTTCTGCTCGGCGACCTTGACCTTCGCGTCCGCGTACGACTGCTCGACGAGCACCTTGCCGCCGGACCAGCCGAACGCCCAGGTCACCACCACCAGCGCGAAGGCGACGTTCCACGCTGTGATCGCGAGCTGCTGTCCGAGCGAGTAGGCCGTCGCCGTGGCCGCGTCGGTCACGTCGGCGAGCGCCGCGACGTTGGTCGCCTGGTTGACGCCGACGCCGCCCGGCGTCACCGAGACGGTGTTGGCGATCGAGTTGCCGCCCATCACGGACATGACGCTGTGGAACGTGACCGCGATCCCGTAGGCGGAGAGGAACACGGCGATCACGGCCGCCTTGGCCAGCCACGCGCCGAGCGACGGCAGCACCACCTGGACGGCGTACCGTCCCGGTCGGGCCAGGATCGCGCCGCCCTCCTTGGCCTTCTGCCACAGGCCCCGCAGCTTGCGCCAGAAGATCCGCGCCAGCAGCGCGATGAGCAGCACGGCGCCGGCGACGGCCGAAGCGAAGAGGACGGGATGATCGTGCGGCCCGTTGAGCTGGAGCTCGAACGAGCCCGGCACCGACAGGAACAGATACGCGTACACGAACGCCCCGGCGACCGTGAAGAAGATCTTCTGCACGACCATCCCGCCGAGCACGCCCGGCAGGTTCGCGCCGGGGATGATCGCGACGTACATCAGCACCATCACGACGGTGCCGATGTTGGCCGGCAGGAACCCGTTGAGCGCCACGCCGGCCGCGTAGGCCGCGAGCACGCTCCTGTACAGGAGCGGCGCTCCGGGGAAGCCGGCGCGCAGGATGAAGTACCAGCCGAGGGCGGTCAGCGTCGTCTGGGCGGTCTGGAACGACCAGCCGGCGACCAGGTAGCCCAGCCCGACGCCGGTGAGCGTGTCCCAGAGGTCGGAGAACCAGCCGCGGACGTCGACGCCCACGAGGTCGAGCGCGGCGATCGCCAGTGCGATCGCCGCGAACCAGATGGCGATCCGCCGGAGCCGCGCGCGGCGCGACTTGCCGGCTACGCCGGCGTCGTCTCGAGCGCCGAGCGCAGCCGCTCCTCGTCCTCGGTCGTCAGCGAGGTCTGGACCACGTGCCCGCCGTACGGGGTGATCCGCTCGAGCAGCTCGGGCTGGTGCACGACGACCACGGCGTCGTCGAGCTGGAGGAGGTGCTCCTTGGTGGCCTGGATCAGCTCCTGCCGGACGGTCTCGGCGGTCTCTTGGTCCGGGTAGGCGATGGCGACCAGCGCGCTCATCGTGTCCTTCCTGTCGGATCGGTGTCCGCCCAATCCTCACGGCCCTGCGGACCGACGGCAATCAGGTCGCCCGGTGTCCTGCTGGGCGTGCGCGCACCCCCGCCCGGGACTGGGGCGCTTCCTTGCATGCCGCGGGGAAGGCGGCGATGCTGACGCCGATGACGGTCGCCCCGCTGTGGCGCGTGGTCGAGGCACACCTGGGCTCGCGCGACGTCGCCCGCGTCATCTACGGAGCGATCATCGGGCTGGCGCTCGTCGTCGCGCTCGAGAACCATCCCCCGACGATCGCGCAGACGGCGGCAGCGGTGGTTGCCACCGCGCTGGCCGTCGGCCTCGCGGAGATGTACAGCGAGTTCGTGGGCACCGAGGCGCGGGAGCGGCGCCACCTGCGCGGTGGCGAGCTGCGCGCCCTGGCCGCCGACTCGCTCGCGGTGACGTTCGGCGCCGCGTTCCCGGCGCTGTTCTTCGTCCTCGCGGCCATCGGCCTGTTCGAGCTCGACACGGCGTTCACGCTCGCCAAGTGGACCGGGCTCGGCCTCATCTGCGCCTACGGCTTCGTGGCCGCGCGGCTGGCGGGGTCGGGGCCCGGCGGGGCGCTGCTGCACGCGCTGGCGCTGGGCTTCGTCGGCGGCGCGCTGATCGCGCTCAAGGCGCTCCTCCATTGATCGAAAGGGAGGAGGTCGCGCGACGTCTCCGCGCCGAAGCGGCGCTCGCGTCAGGCGAGCGCCATGGCCTCGCCTGACCCCGACGGCGCCGGGTCGGGGAGGCGCACCATCCGGAACGCGTTGACGAGGCCGGCGAGCGCGGCGAGCAGCGGGATCAGCAGCGCGACCTGAAGGGCGAGCGGCCGCGCGTCGGTGTTGATGCGGATGATCTCCTCGCGCGTCGCCGGCGGCTGGCCGGCGAGCAGCTCGTCGAGCTGCGCGTTGCTGAGCACCTGGGCGTCGTCCTCGAGCACCTGCGCGACGCGCTCCTGCTCGGCCGGGGCGAGGACGTCGCTGGACTCCGCCTGGTTCGTGAACGCGATCGAGAGCGTGGCGAGCATGATCGCGCCCGCGAAGGCGAGGCCGAACGACAGGCCGAACGAGCCGCCCGCCGAGTTCACCCCGGCCGCCTCGCTGACGCGCTCGTCCGAGATCGGCGACAGCGTGTAGTTGTTGAGCTGCGACACCAGCAGCCCCAGCCCCGAGCCCGCGATCACCAGCGGCACGACGAGGTACCAGCCGGACTCCGCGCGCGGGACGGTCGCGATCAGCAGCAGGACCCCGAGCGCGACCAGCGCGAAGCCGACCCGGACGATGGCGCTCGGCCGCCGGTGGCCCGCCCTGCGCCCGGCGATGAGCGCGATCGCGAACATGGTGAGCGAGAGCGGGGCCAGCGACAGGCCGGCCTCCATGGCGTCGTACTCGAGCACCATCTGCAGGAAGATCGGCAGCGCGATCATCATGCCGCCGAGGGCGATCTGCTGGAGCATCTGCTGGGTCACGCCGAGCCGGAAGTACGGCGAGCGGAAGAGGTCCGGGTCGAGCAGCGCCGGCTTGCCGTCGCGCTTGCGCCGCCGGAGCCAGGCCACGAGCGCGGCCAGGGCCAGCGCGCCGAGCACGAGCAGGGCGCCCACCGCCTCGCCGCCCTCCTGCCAGACGAGGATGCCGAGCACGACGCCGCCCATGCCCAGCACCGACAGCGCCGCGCCCACCGGGTCGACGCGCCGCGGGCCGGTGTACGGCACGTCGCGCACGAGCTTGATGCCGGACAGCACGATCGCGATCACCACGGCCTCGAGCAGGAACGCGACGCGCCACGACAGGTAGGTCGTGATGAAGCCGCCGAGCAGCGGCCCGACCGCGGCGGCGATCGCCGCCGCGGCGCCCACCATGGCGTAGACCCGTCGCTGCGCGGCGCCCTCGAAGTTGCCGTGGATGAGCGACTGCATCGACGGCAGCAGCAGCGACGCGCCGAGCCCGCCGACGATCGCCCAGAACACGATGATCGCGGCCAGGCCCTGGGCGAGGGTCATCGCCACCGCGCCCACCGCGTAGCCGAGCAGCCCGAGCACGTACGCGCGCTTGCGTCCGAAGAGGTCCCCGACCTTGCTGCCGATGAGGATGAACGCCGCCGAGACGAGCGCCTCGAGCGCGATCGCCGACTGGACGCCGCTCACCGTCGTGTCGAGGTCCCGGACCACCGCCGAGATCGAGACGTTCATCAGCGACGTGTCGACGACGAGCACGAACATCGCCATCGCCAGCAGGATCGCGAGCCGCGGCGCGCCGGAGGACTGCTCAGCCACCTGCCCAGCATCCGGCGGCGGCGGGACCACCCACAAGGATGCGCGCCCGCTTCAGCCGGTGGTGCCGACACCATCCGGGCATGAGCGAAGCGATCGAGGGCTTCACGTACGACACCGTGGCGGTCGGCGACGCGACCTACCGCGTCGCCATCGCCGGCCAGGGCCCGCCGGTGCTGCTCCTGCACGGCTTCCCGCAGGACCACACGTGCTGGCGCGCGGTGGGGCCGGCGCTGGCGCGCGAGCGCACGGTGGTGGCCTGCGACCTCAAGGGCGTCGGCGGCAGCCGCGCGCCGCGCGGCGGCCCGCTCGGCGAGGGCTACAGCAAGCGCGACATCGCCGCCGAGCTCGTGGAGCTCATGGACGGGCGGTTCGCCGTCGTCGGCCACGACCGCGGCGCCCGCGTCGCGTACCGGATGGCGCTCGACCACCCGGAGCGCGTCGAGCGGTTGTGCGTGCTCAACGTCATCCCCACCGTCGAGCAGTTCGACCGCCTCGACGCCGACTCGGCGCTCGCCTACTGGCCGTTCCTGCTCCTCGCCCAGCCCGAGCCGTTCGCCGAGCGGCTGCTCGCGGCGGCGCCCGAGCACGTGGTGCGACATGTGCACGACGCCTGGGCGGCGGCGCCAGGGACGCTCGACGCCGACCGCTACGTGCGCGCGTTCACGCCCGAGGCGATCGCGGCGTGGTGCGCGGAGTACCGGGCCGCCTTCCACCTCGACCGGGCGCAAGACGCCCAGGACCGGGAGGCCGGGCGCACGATCGCCTGCCCGGTGCTCGTGCACTGGGGCGCGGAGGAGGACATGGCGCCGCTCGAGATCTGGCGCCGCTGGGCCGGCGACGTCCACGGCGGCGCGCTGCCCGGCGGGCACTTCGTGCCCGAGGAGGCCGCGGACGAGCTCGTCGCGTCGCTAGGCGCCTTCCTCTAGCGCGCGGGCGATCCGCCGCACGCCGCGCACGATCGTCGCCTCGTCGAGCGTCGCGTAGCCGAAGATGAGGCCCGCCCGCCCGGGATGCGAGAGGCGGTACGGCCGCAGCCCGTGGACGGCCACGCCGCGGCGGGCGGCGGCCGCGATCACCGTCGCCTCGTCGAGGCCGGGCGGCAGGTGGGCGACGAGATGCAGGCCGGCGGCGACGCCGGCCGGCTCGAACGCGGGCAGGTGCGCGCCCAGCGCCGCGAGCAGGGCGTCGCGCCGGCGCCGGTAGACGGGCCGCATGCGCCGCAGGTGGCGGTCGAGCTCGCCGCGCTCGAGGAAGTCGGCGAACGCGAGCTGGTCGAGCACCGGCGAGCCACGATCGGCGAGCGCCTTCGCCTCCGCGACCGGCGCCACGAGCCGGGGCGGGAGCACGAGCCAGCCGAGCCGCAGCCCGGGTGCGAGCGTCTTGCTCGCGGTGCCCGCGTAGACGACGCGGTCGGGCGCGAGGCCCTGCAGCGCGCCGACCGGCGCGCGGTCGTAGCGGTATTCGGCGTCGTAGTCGTCCTCCACGACCAGCGCCTCGCGCTCGCGCGCCCAGCGCACGGCGGCGGCGCGCGACGGGGCCGAGAGCACGGCGCCGGTCGGCCACTGGTGCGACGGCGTGAGCACCAGCGCGTCGGCCTCGAGCCGCTCGAGCGCGTCGACGCGGACGCCGCCGTCGTCGACCGGGACGCCGACGACCTCGAGCCCGGCAGCGCGGGCGACGGGAACGGCGTCGTCGTCCGCCGACGGGTCCTCGACCGCGACGCGGCGCGCGCCGCGGGCGGCGAGCACCTGCACGATCAGCGCGATGCCCTGGGCATAGCCGGTGCAGACCACGATGTCCCCCGGCCGCGCCGACGTGCCGCGCACGCGGTTCAGGTACGCGGCGAGCGCCTCGTGCAGCGCCGGGGCGCCGCGACCGCCGACGTAGCCGAAGTCTGCGGCGGCCAGCGCCCGCTTCATCGAGCGCAGCCACGCTCCGCGCGGGAACATCGACCCGTCGGCGCGACAGGGGCAGAAGTCGATCTCCGCCGCTTGCGGCCGGCCGTCGGCGACGGGCCGGAGCGCCGGCTCGGGCCCGATCGCCACCCGCGTGTACCCGCCGGTGCGACTGGTGAGATAGCCCTCGGCGGCGAGCTGCTGGTAGGCCTCGATCACCACGCCGCGCGAGATCCCGAGCTCGGTCGCGAGCCGGCGAGTGGGCGGCATCACCGTGCCACGGGGAAGGCGCCCGGCGCGGATGCCGTCGCGGATCGAGCGCTCGACCTGCCGGTGCAGGGCGACGCCGGAGTCGCGTTCGACCTCGACCAGGACGTCGCCCACCAGCGGCGGCAGATCGGTACTGATGACGGCCACCGAATCGGATCTTAAATCCAGGACCAATCTCTGGCAGCCTCGCCGCGATGCGACGAATCATCAACTCGACCTACATCACGCTCGACGGCGTCGTCGAAGGACCGCACCTGTGGCCGCCGCACGGCGGCGAGGGCGACGAGCGCGGCGGCAAGATGCAGACCGACCTGCTGCTCGCGTGCGACGCGGTGCTGATGGGGCGCCACACCTACGACGGCTTCGCGCCGGTCTGGCCGACCCGCTCCGGCGACCCGTACTCGGACCGGATCAACACGATGCCGAAGTACGTCGTCTCCACCACGCTGAAGGACCCGGATTGGGCCAACACGCACGTGATCGACGGCGACGTGGCCGCCGCGATCGAGCGGCTCAAGGCCGAGGACGGCCTCGACATCGTCCAGTACGGCTTCGGCGCGGTGACGCGGCTGCTGCTCGAGCACGGCCTGCTCGACGAGCTGCGGCTCTGGGTGCACCCGCTGATCCTGGGCCGCGGCGACCCCGGCGACCTGCTGTTCGGCCCCGTCCCCGCGACGGGCTTCCGGCTCGTCGACACCACCGCGCTCTCCGACGGCATCGTGGTCCTGGCCTACGAGACCGGCGAGCGGCTCGAGCGATGACCGACTACAGCGGCCTGGTCAAGACGCTCGCGCTCCCGCCGGGGTTCAGCGCCCCGACCCGGCTCGTCCACGAGGATGTCGTCGCGCACGCGCTCACCCGCGACCATCTCGAGGACGACGTGCGCGGGATCAACGCGAGCCTCGACCTGATCCGGCAGACCCGCGGGGGCGGCTGGCCGACCGAGCCTGTCACCGAGGAGTTCAACTACGTCGACCTCGTCTGGCACGAGCAGGAGTTTCGCGAGGGGACGTCGTTCGCGTATGCCGTCTACGAGGCCGGCGGCGGCTACCTGGGCTGCTGCTACCTCTACCCGGTGGGCCGGCGCACCCCGCTCTCGGAGGCGCTGCTCGAGAACGACGTCGACGTCAGCTGGTGGGTCACCCCCGAGGCCTACGACCGCGGGTACTACGTGACGCTCCACCGTGGCCTGCAGCGCTGGATCGCCGACGAGTTCCCCTTCCGCGCGCCGCACTACTCGAACGCCGAGATCCCGGCCGCGTAGTGCGTTCCCAGCCGGCCGTCTGACGACGGCTGGAGAATTACGTTATGATCCGTAACGGATCATATGACTTCCTCCCCCAACAAGACGGCGACGCTCGCCCTGCTGGCGTTCGCGAACCTGATCGGAGCGCTCGACCAGTACATCGTGGTCGTCGCCCTGCCCGAGATCGGCCGCGCGGTCGGCTACTCCGCGCAGTCCCTCCAGTCGGTGATCAGCGCCTACGCGGTCGCCGCGGCCGGCTTCCTCCTGCTCGGCGGGCGCGCGGCCGACCTGCTCGGCCGCCGCCGCGTGCTCGTCACCGGGCTCGCGCTGTACGCCGGCGCCTCGCTCGCCGGCGGCCTGGCGGCGTCGCCCGAGATGCTGCTGGCGGCCCGCGCCGTCCAGGGCCTCGGCGGCGCGCTCGTCTTCCCCGCCACGCTCTCGCTCGTCAACACGACGTTCGCGGAGGGCGCCGAGCGCAACCGCGCGCTCGCGGTCTGGGGCGGGACGGGCGCGGCCGGGCTCGTGATCGGCGTGCTGCTCGGCGGCGTGCTCACCCAGGCGCTGGGCTGGGCGGCGGTGTTCTTCGTCAACGTGCCGCTCGCCGGCCTCGCGCTGCTGCTCGCCTTCCGGCTGATCCCGCCCGACGGCCCGCGCCGGCGCGAGCGCAGCTTCGACGTGCCGGGCGCGCTCAGCGCCACGCTCGGGCTGACGCTGCTCGTGTTCGCGCTCGTGCAGGGCCCCGAGCTCGGCTGGGCCTCGCCCGCCACCCTCACCGCCGCGGCCGCCGGGCTGCTCCTGCTCGCTGCCTTCGCGCTCGTCGAGCGGGCCAGCCGCGACCCGCTGATCCCGGGCTCGCTGCTCGGCAACCGCAACCTCGCCGTGGCGGTCGCGATCGCGTTCATGTTCACCGCGACGTTCGGGTCGGTCCTCTACTTCCTCTCGCTGTACTTCCAGGACGTCCAGGGCTACGACGCGCTCGAGACCGGGATCGCGTTCCTGCTGCCGACCGCGTTCGTGGTCGCCGGCTCGACGCTCGCGGGCCGGCTGGCGACGCTCTGCGGCCTCAAGGCCACGCTGGTCGGCGCGCTCGCCGCGGGCGCGCTGGGCGCACTCGGGCTCGGCCTCGCCGTCTCCGCCGGCGGGTCGTACGCGGCCCTCGTCCCGGGCCTGATCGCGCTCAGCCTGGGCGACGGCGTCGTCTTCACGGCGATGTTCATCGCCGCGGGCATCGGCGTGCCGGACCATCAGCAGGGCGTGGCGGCCGCGATCACGTCGACCGCGACGTCGTTCGGGGCCGCGATCGGGCTCGCGCTGCTCGTGCTCGTGGCCAACGCGGGCCGCGAGGCCGCCGCCACCGAGTCGCTGCAGGCCACCGACGCCGGCGGGCTCGGCGCGGCGATCCTCGTGGTCGCGGGCGGGATCGCGGCGACCGCCGTGATCGCCCTCCAGCTGCGCGCGGCGCCGCGGCCGGCGACGGCCACGCCCTGCCCGCGCGGGCTGACCACGCGCGCGAGCGGCTAGCTGTGCAGGTGGTGCAGCTCGGGGTCGCCGCTCAGCCGGCGGCTGTGGTCGAGCAGACGCGGGTAGTCCCTCGCCGCGCCCTGCAGCAGCGCCTCGACCGCCTGCTCGATCTGCGCGTCGCTCGTCGGCGCGTGCCCGAACAGCGCGCGGTAGTGCACGAGCGAGCCGATGACGTCGAGCATCAGCTCGAGGTCGACCTCCTCGCGCAGGTCGCCGCGCTCGTAGGCGCGCTCGAGCGTCGCCCGGACCGCGGCCCGCGGCGGCTCGAAGAGCGCGGTCATGAACGCGTCCCGCAGCTCGGGGTCGCCGGCGCAGTCGGCGTACAGCGGCCCGATGACGTCCGGCGGCATGCGCCGGAACGCGGCGACGAACACCTTCAGGCACTCGTCGAGGTCGCACAGCGTGCAGCCCGTGTCGGGCGCCGCCGCCTCGCCGAGGCGGCTGCCGAGCGCGGCCAGGACGAGCCGGCGCCGGTCGCGCCAGCGCCGGTAGATCGCAGGCTTCGTCGTGCCCGCCCGCCGCGCGACGGCCTCGAGCGTCAGGCGCCCGTACCCGACCTCGTCGAGCACGGCGAGCGCCGCCTCCAGCACCGCCGCGTCGATCTCCGGGTTCCGCGGGCGTCCCACGCGCGCTTCCTGGTCGTTCGCCACAACCGAAATTATGGCACGGCCCGTAACGGAAGTGCGGCGGGCAGCTCCCGGCGTGACGCGATGCCGAGCTTGGCGAACACCTTGCCCAGGTGCCACTCGACGGTCCGCGGGCTGAGGAACAGCTGCGCGCCGATCTCGGGGTTCGTGTGCCCGTCGCCGGCCAGGCGGGCGATCTGGGCCTCCTGGGCGGTCAGGCGGTCGCGCGCCTCGGGCGTGCGCTTGAGCAGCCGCTGGCCGGTGGCCAGCAGCTCGCGGCCCGCGCGGCCGGCGAAGCCGGTGGCTCCGATGCGGACGAAGAACTCGTGCGCGGCGCCCAGCGGCTCGCGAGCGTCGGCGCGCCGGCCCTGCCGCCGCAGCCACTCGCCGAAGATGAGCTGGACGCGCGCGTGCTGCAGGTCGAGGCGGCGGTTCGAAAGCCGTTCGAGCGCCTCGCGGTAGAGCGCCTCGGCGGCGTCGCCGTCGCTGAGCAGCGCGCGCGACCGCGCCTCGATCCCGCGCGCCCAGTCGGTCCCGGCCGCGCGTGTCCGCACCTCGAGCCGCCCCAGCGCGGCTTCGGCGGCGGCGCGGTCGCCGGCGCGGGCCGCCGCCTCGACGAGCTCGTGGAGCGCCCACGGCAGCAGCCCGAGGTCCTCGTACGCGCAGGCCCGCCGCGCGGCGGCGAACGCCTCGTGATAGCGCCCCTGCCCCATGTGGAGGATCACCCGCGCGTACTCGGCGAGCGAGACCGTCCTGCCCTCGCCGCGCGCCGTCGCGTCCGCGACGATCTGCTCGATGAGCGCCAGCGTCCGCCGCTCGTGCCCCTGCCAGGCGGCGAGGTACAGCGCCGTGAAGATGAGCAACGACCCGCCGGTGGCCTCGTTGATCTCGTCCGCCTCCTCGGCCAGAGCGGCTGCCGTCGCGAACCGCCCGGTGTGCACGTGGACGCCCGCGCCGTAGACGAGTGCCGTGGCGAGCACGGTGAGCGCGCCCGCCTCGCGGGCGGAGCCGACCGCCCGTGCGGCCATCTCGTGCCACGACTCGTCGTCCCAGATCTCGAGCGCCGCCGGCCAGGCGAGCCAGAGCCAGCGCTCGGCGCCGCGCCCCGGCTCGCGCGCCATGGCCCGCACCGCGCGGCGGAGCGGCTCCACCGCGGCCGGGTACCCGTCCGTGACGCGGATGGCGAGGCCGTCGAGCAGGAGATCGCTCGCCCGCGGCGCGGCGGGCGGAGCGGGCGCCGCCCGGGCCCCCGCCGCCACCTCCCGCAGCACACTGCCGCCGAGGCATCCGGCGAAGGTCGCCGCGCCGAGCGCCTCCAGGTAGGTCCCGCGCGCCAGCTCGGCGTCCAGCGGGGCGAGCCGCTTCGCCGCCGCGAGCAGCGCGCGCGGCGTCTCGCCGCCGCGGGCGCGGCAGAACGCGAGGCGCGCGCTGAGCAGATCCAGGCGCGCGCGCTGCAGCGGGTCGAGCGGGCACAGGCGGGCGGTGGCGAGGAGCTCGGTGGCCGCCTCCGGTGCCCCGGCGTCCACCTTCGCCTGCGCGGCCGCGAGCGCCCTCGCCCCGCGCCGTTCCGGCTCGGGGGTCAGCGCGGTCGCCTGCTCGAGGAACGCCGCGGCGGCCGCCAGCCCGCCTCGTGCCTGGACCCGGCCGGCGCAGCGCTCGAGCTCGGACGCCACCGCTTCGTCGGGACCGGCGGCCGCGTGGGCGCGATGCCACGCTCGGCGCTCCGGATCGAGCTGCTCGTCGATCGCCTCGGCCAGCGCGCCGTGGACCTCGCGCCGGTCGGCCGCGGCCGCCGCCCGGTACACCGCGGAGCGCACGAGCGGATGCCGGAACCGGATCGTGGCGCCGATCTTGATCAGCCCGGTCTCGACGGCCGCGACCGCCACGTGGGGCGCGATGCCGAGGCGCCCGGCCGCGCTCCACAGCGTCGCCGCGTCAGCGGCCGGCTCGGTCGCCGCGACGAGCAGGAGCCGGCGGGCGTCCGCCGGGAGCGGCTCGAGCCGCCTCAGGAAGTCCTGTTCGATCCGGCCGGCGATCGGCACGGTGTCCGGCAATCCGAAGCCGCCCGCGAGCTCGGCCGGGGTGAGGCCGCGCGGGAGCTCCATCAGCGCGAGCGGATTGCCGCGCGTCTCGGCGACCATGCACGCCAGCACGCGGCGATCGACCGGGCCGGGGATCGCCGATTCGAGGAGCGCCAGCGCGTCGCCGTCGCCCAGGCCGCGCAGCTCGAGCGTGGGCAGGCCCGCGAACGCGTCCTCGCCGTCGGCGTCGCGCACGGCGAGCACGAGCGCCACCGGCCCGGCCTTCAGGCGGCGCGCGACGAAGGCGAGCGTCTGCGCCGAGACGCGGTCGAGCCACTGGGCATCGTCGACCACGCAGAGCAGCGGCTGCTCCTGCGCGAGCCCGGCGAGCAGGCTGAGCACGGCGAGGCCGACCAGGAAGCGGTCGGGCGGCCGCCCGGGCCCGAGGCCGAAGGCCGTCGCGAGCGCCTCCGCCTGGGGCGCGGGCAGCCGGTCCAGGTGGTCGAGCGCGGGGGCGCAGAGCTGATGGAGGCCGGAGAAGGCGAGCTCCGTCTCGGACTCCACGCCGGTCGCGGACGCGACCCGGAACCCCGCCGCGCGCTCGCGCAGATGGTCGAGCAGCGCCGTCTTGCCGATCCCCGCCTCGCCGCGGACGACGAGCACCTGGCTCTCGCCCGCGCGAACCCGGTCCAGCAGCCGGTCGAGCCGCTCGCACTCGGAGCGCCGGCCGCGCAGGCCCAGGCGGGGGTGACCGCGGCGCGAGACCACCGGACGAAGCTAGGGACGGTCGGGGCCTCCGGCAATCGCCCGCGCCGATCACGCGATACCGAGCACCGGCAGGGGATCAGACCGGCTTCGCCGCGAACCACCGCGCCAGCCGCTCCTCGGCCATCACGCGGGCGGGCGGGACCTGGCGGCTGAACGAGTCGCGGAGGTCCTGGCCGGCGTCGGCGTCGCTCGCCCAGCCCCGGAACAGCGGCTCGATCTCGGCGCGCGGGAACCGGCCCCAGGCGAACGACCAGTCGTAGTGCTCGAGCGCGCGCTCGTCGCGCCAGCGCTCGTAGCCGTCCAAGCTCGCGCGGCTGCCGGAGAGCGCGTCCGCAACGTGGAGCGCCTGCTCGACCGCGTCGCTGATCCCCTGGGCGGTGCCCGGGTGCTTGAAGTGGCCGGCGTCGCCCACGAGCGCCCAGCCCGGGCCGGTGGCGGGGCGGAAGTAGCCGCGCATGAGCGACTCGGGCGCGACGACGAGCGGGCTGACCATGCTCGCGTTCTCGAGCGCACCAGGCGGGATGGCCGCGGGGAAGCGCCGCAGCGTGTCGAGGTACCGGCGCAGCCGCTCCTCGCGCGAGCCGCGCGTGAGCTCCGCCCGTCCGGCCGCGACGAGCAGGTGCAGCCCGTCCTCCACCGCCCAGCGGCTCACCCCGGCCTCCCGCCCGAGGTCGAGCGTCCCGTAGCCGTCGTCCGGAAGGCCTCGCCAGTAGGCGAACAGCATCGCGATCTCGCCGGCCTGCGGGCGCTGCTTCGGGAGGCCGAGCCGGCCGGCGACCGTGGACGCGCGGCCGTCGGCCCCGAACACCCAGCGGGCGTGGAGGCGCTCGCCGCTCGCGAGCACGACGCCCCGTACCGGGTCGTCGTCGCTGCCCGCGCCGACCAGGCCGGTCACGCGCTCCCCCAGCCGCGCCCGGGCGCCGGCGGCGAGCGCGGTGTCGAGCACCGCCATGTCGAGCGCGGAGCGGCGAGGCGCCGCCGCGCGGTCGAAGCCGTCGACCGGCGTGAACGTCCCCGCCGTCTCGTGACCGAGCCCGACGATCCGGAAGCCGAGCAGCGGCAGCTCGTGCCTGGCGCGCAGCGTGTCGAGCACGCCGAGCTGCTCGAGCCGGGCGAGCGTGTTCGGGAACAGGAAGTGGGTCGAGACGGTGTCGCTCGGGAAGGTGTCGCGGTCCACGAGCAGGACGTCCCAGCCCCGCTGGGTCAGGGCGAGCGCCAGCGTCGCACCGGCGCAGCGGGCGCCCACGATCACGGCGTCGAACGTCATCGGCGCGATCCTCTCAGGACGCGACCTCGCCGTGGGGTTCGCGAAACTGTGGCGATGCCCGACTACGCGATCGTGAACCTGCTCGGCGTCGACGACACCACCGACGGCGTGCCCGGCCTCGAGGGACGCTTCGGCCGCGAGTTCCTCGGCTCCCGCGACCTCGGCGTCAGCCACTGGCGCTACGCGCCGAACCTGCGCAACCCGATCGCCCACCACCACCGCGAGCAGGAGGAGGCCTACGTCGTCGTCGCCGGATCGGGCCGCATCCTGCTCGACGGCGAGGTGCGCGAGATCGGGCAGTGGGACGTCGTCCGCGTCGCGCCCGAGGTGGTGCGCGCGTTCGAGGCCGGCCCGGACGGGCTCGAGCTGATCGCCGTCGGCGGGCCCAAGCCGGAGGGCGGCGACGGGGTGACCTCCGAGGCGGCCTGGCCCGAGCCCTAGGCCGTCGCCAGGTAGGCGATCATGCGACCGGTCAGCGACTCCGCGCGCCGGAGCTCGTCGTCGGACCGCGGCACCGGCTCCGAGAGGCGCGCGACGACCGGCTCGACGAGGTCGCGGGCGTCGTCGCGCGCGAGGTCGCAGCAGACGCGGGCGGCCACGCGCGCGGTCTCGCGGTCGGCCGTCCACACCGTCTCGAACAGCCGCCGCCCGCCCTCCCGGCCGGGCCGCTCCCAGCCGACCATGCAGGCCGCGGACTCGCTGCTGTCGCACACCACCACCCATTCGCGCTCGAGCGGATCGCGCGGCGGGATCGGCACCTCGACCGGCGCCGCCCGCGGCCGCCGCACCGTGGTGAAGTCGGCGAACACGAACGCCTGCGCGGCGGCACGGCCGAGCTCGCGCCAGCGCGCCTCGCTCGCGCGGTAGTGCCGCTCGCGCTGGAAGGCGCCGAACAGCAGCATGTCGCTCGCGCCGCTCGCGCCCTCGTCCTCGATCGCGTGGCTGATGGCGAGCAGGCTGCGCTTCGGGAGCACGGCGACCTGCAGCTCCGGGCGATGCCTGCGCAGGGCCGCGAACACCGAGCGCGGCGCGCGCTCGGCGCCGCGGCGCGCCTGCTCGATCGCCGCCTTGACCGGCACGCCCGCCTCGCGCAGCCGCGCGACCTGGCTGACGAGCTCCACGTCGCGCTCGTCGTAGCGCCGGTGCCCGCTCGCCAGCCGCCGCGGCTCCGGGAACCCGTAGCGCGACTCCCAGGCGCGCAGCGTCGCCTCCCCCACGCCGGTCCGCTCGACCACGTCGCGCATGGCCAGGCCGTCGGCCGTCATGCCACGTCCTCGTCCTCGACGGCCCCGCGCAGCTTCGCGAGCCCGAGCCGTACGCGGCTCTTCGCCGTCCCGGGCGGCACCCCGACCGCGTCGGCGATCTCGCTGGCGCTCAGCCCGCCGCCGTAGGCCAGCACGAGCGCCTCGCGCTGCGACCGCGGCAGGCGGTCGAGCAGCGACACGACGCGGGCCGAGCGCTCGCGCTCGATCGCGCGCTCGGCCGCGCTGCCCGAGTGGGGCGGCGTGCCGCCGAGACTCGTCTTGAACCGCTCGACGGCCGACTCGCGAGCGGCCTGCGCGCGCAGCCGGTCGAGCGCCCGGCTGCGGGCGAGCATCGTGATGTAGACGCGAACGGATCCGCGCCGCGCGTCGAAGGCGCCGGGCCGCCGCCAGAGCTGCGCGAAGCACTCCTGCACGACGTCCTCTGCCGCCGCCGCGTCGCGCAGGACGCCGTACGCCGCCGCCCACGCGGCCGAGCGGTGCTCGCGGTAGGCGCGTTCGAAGGTCTGGGGATCGCTGAGGAGAGAAGACATCTGGGCTCTTTGTCGAGGAAAGTCTCGACAGAGTGTAGAGAAAATCCAGACGCCTCGTCTACGGTGAGGCAAATCCACCCTCGCGCGACGGCTCCAGGCCGCCTTCGACGAGCCGTTCCTCCACCTGAGCAGCGACCAGCTCGTCGACGGCGGCGCCGTGCCGGAGCGGCGGGAGGCCACGGGACCGTTCGACTGGGTCGGGTCGATGCGGCCGCGGTTCTTCGACGGCGGCCGCGCCCACCTGGCGGAGAACCGCATCCACGACCTCGGCCGCTACGACTTGAGCGTGGACACCACCGCCGGGATCACCGCGGCGCTGGTGGCGGCGGTCATCGACGCGTGGTCGGCGCGGCCGCCCGTCGGTGCGCTGTTCGACCCGTAGCGGCGACCGCGTCGTGCAGGGCGAGCGTGCGCAGGGCCGTCTCGGACGGGGAGCCGGGGGCCGCGGTGAACGTGACGAGCGTCTGGCGCTCGTCGCCCGGCAGCGCCAGCGTCTCGTAGTGCAGCTCGAGGTCGCCGACCAGCGCGTGGCGGTACCGCTTGACGCCGTGCGACTTCTCGCGGACGTCGTGCCGGGCCCACCAGCGCCCGAACTCCGGGCTGGCGGTCGACAGCTCGCCGACCAGGGCGTGGAGATCGGCGTCGTCCGGCTGCGCGCTCGCCTCGAACCGCAGGTACGCGACGGTCTCGCGGGCGACCTGCTCCCAGTCGGCGAACAGGCGCCGCGAGTCCTCGTCGAGGAAGACCAGGCGCGGCATGTTGCGCATCCGCGGCGGCAGCGCGCCGTAATCCACGTGAAGGCGGGCGGCGAGCTCGTTCCAGGCCAGGATGTCCATCCGGCGGCCGAGGACGAACGCGGGGACGTCGGGCATCCGATCGAGCAGGCGCTGGACCTCGGGCCGCACGCGCTGACGCCGCGAGCGACGCGGCGGCTGGGCGAGCGGCGCCCGCGCGAGGCGGCGCAGGTGCGCGTGCTCCGCCTCGTCGAGCCGGAGCGCCCGCGCGAGCGCGGCGAGCACCGAGTCCGACGGGTGCACGCCGCCGCGACCCTGTTCGAGCCGCACGTAGTAGTCCACGCTGACGCCGGCCAGCAGCGCGAGCTCCTCGCGGCGCAGGCCGGGGACGCGGCGGCGCTCGTGCGTTGCATCGAGGCCGGCCTCCGCCGGGCCGATCGCCGCCCGCCGGGTGCGCAGGAAGTCGCTGAGCTCGGTCCGGCGCTCCATGGCTCCAGGATGGCAGCCGGCCCGCGGCGGAAGGTGGGTCAATCGGTCCTAGGCACGGCTCGCCGCTGTTCGGTCGGCCGTCCGGCCGACACCCTGCGGCGCATGCAGACGCACCCGCTTCTCTCCTCCCCCCACACGGCGGCCCTCGACGGCCGGACCGCGGTCGTGACCGGCGCCGCGAGCGGGATCGGCGCGGCCGCCGCCCGGCGCTTCGTCGCCGCCGGCGCGCGCGTGGCGCTGGTCGCCCGTCGCGGCGACCGCCTCGACGCCCTCGTCGACGAGCTCGGGGCCGACCGTGCCGTCGCCGCGGCGGCCGACGTCACCGACCCCGCCGCGCTCGACGCGGCGGGCGCGCTGGTCGCGGACCGCCTCGGCCCCGTCGACCTCGTCGTGGCCAACGCCGGCGTCATGCTCCCCGCCCCGCTCGAGGAGCTCCGCGTCGACGAGTGGCGGCGCATGGTCGACCTCAACCTCGTCGGCGTGCTCGAGACCGTGCGCGTCTTCCTGCCCGCGCTGCTCGAGACCGGCGAGCGCCGGGGCGTGGCCGACCTCATGCTCACGTCCTCGCTCGGCGCGCGCGCCACCTTCCCCGGGTACGCGGTCTACGGAGCCACCAAGGCCGCCGTCTCCTACCTCGCCGGCGCCTGGCGCGCCGAGCTGGCGCCGCGCGGCGTGCGCGTCACCGTCGTCGAGCCCGGCCTCACGGACTCCGAGCTCGCCGGCAACGTCGCGCATGCCGGCCAGGCGGAGGAGCTGGCCGGCATGTTCGACGCGATCCCCGCGCTGCGGGCCGCCGACGTCGCGGACCTGCTCGCGTACACCGCGGCGCTGCCCGCCCGCGCCGGGCTCCCGTCGCTGTCGATCCTCCCCTCGCGCCAGGCGTGACGCGAGCCGCGGGGATGCCGGACGAGCGCCCGCGTCACCGTCCTCCGTTCGACGCCTAGTTCCAGGGCAGCGCGGAGCGGTGCTCCCAGTACGAGGCCGCGTCCTCGCGCAGGTGGTCGAAGCGGGCCTCGAGCGCCTCGGTCCACGTGAGGCGCCGCGCCCGCAGGTTGCTCTCCAGCGAGGCGACCGTGGCCGCCCCGCTCAGCACGACGTCGGCCCAGGGCCGGGCCAGGACGGCGGCCAGGGCCAGCGCGTCGCTGCCGGTGCCGAGCTCGTCGGCGGCCGCGGCCAGGGCCGGTGGCGCGTCGGCGCCGGCCAGGCGGCCGTTGGCCAGCGCCTCCTTCACGTACACGGTCGTGCCGGCCGCCGCGGCGGCCTCCAGGGCGGCCTCGGCCGACCGTTCGTGGAGGTTCCACGTCGCCTGGACGGCATCGAAGAGCTCGAGCGCGAGCGCCCGCTCGATCGTGGCCGGCTGGCTCGTCCCGCTCACGCTCAGGCCGATCCGCACGCCGGTGTCGCGCAGCGCCCGCAGCTCGGCGAGCACGCCGTCGTCCTCGAGCACGCCGGACTCGGGGGTCGCCGAGTGGATGGCGTAGAGGTCGAGCCACGCTCCGAGCCGCTCGCGCGTCTCGGCGAGCTGCCGCCGGAGCGTGTCGGCGTCGTGGTGCTTGACCTCCGGCGGATCCGCGTCGACCCGCCAGTGCGCCGTGTACACGTAGCCCCATTTCGAGGACACCACGACCCCGTCCGGGCGCCGTGCCTCGAGCCACTCGCCGAGGAACTCCTCCGCGCGCCCGTAAGAGCGGGCGGCGTCGAAGTGCCGGACGCCCGCGGCCCAGGCGGCGTCGAGGACCTGATGGGTGCGCGCGCGCAGGGCCGTGACCGACTTGTCCGTCCCCAGGTCGTCGCCGTGACCGAGGTTCAGGTAGCCGGGCCGCCCGAGCGCGGCCAGGCCGAGTCCGAGTGACGCCATCGCCTCGAGGCTATCCGGGCGGCGCGTGGGAAGATCGGAAGGCGATGACCGAGCACGCGCGCTACTTCCGCCCCTCCGGGCTGCCGGGCATCGAAGCGCTGCACGCCAGCTTCGTCTCGCACGCCTACCGCCCGCACTCGCACTCGACGTGGACGGTCGCGGTCGTGGAGCGCGGCGCCGCACGCTTCGAGCTCGATGCCACCCGCCAGCACGCGGAGCGCGGCGAGCTGTTCGTGCTCGAGCCCGAGGCCGTCCACACCGGGATGGCGGCCGTGCCCGAAGGCTGGGCGTACAAGGTCCTCTACCTCGACCCGCGGGTGCTCGACGCCTACGCCCAGGACGACGGCGCCGTCGCGCGCGCCTCGCGCTGGGTCGTCTTCCGCGACCCGGCCCTCCGCCGGCGCCTGCTGGCGACCCACGCGGCGCTGGCCGGCGAGCGGGCCGGCCTCGAGCTCGACGAGCTGGTGGCCGCGGTGCTCGACGGACTGCGCAGCCACCTGCGCCCCGACCCGCCCGCCCGCACCCGCGGCCGCGCCGAGCATTCGGCCGTGCGCCGCGCGCGGGCGCATCTGCGCGAGCGCTTCGACCGCGCCGTCCCACTCGCCGAGCTCGCCGAGGTCGCGGGCCTGAGCCGGTTCGAGCTCGTGCGCCGCTTCCACGCCCAGACCGGCCTCACGCCGCACGCGTTCCAGACCGACCTGCGCATCGCCCGCGCCCGTGCGCTGCTCGCGGCCGGGGATCCGCCGGCCGCGGTCGCCGCCGACTGCGGCTTCGCCGACCAGCCGCACCTCACGCGCGTGTTCAAGCGGTCGGTCGGGGTCACGCCCGGCCGCTACGCGCGCGCCGCGCGCTGATTCCGCAAGATCGTTCAAGGCTTCGCGCGGCGGGCGCGGCATCCTCGTGGCCATGGCCGTCACCGACTTCGACACCAAGGTCGCGGTCGTGGTGCGGGACGACCTCGTCGCGTGGCAGCGCCTCAACGTCACCGCGTTCCTCATGAGCGGGGTCACCGCGCACGCCGGCCCGGACTCGGTCGGCGAGGACTACGTCGACGCGGACGGGACCCGCTACCTGCCCATGCTGCGCCAGCCGGTGCTCGTCTTCGAGGCGAGCGCCGCCAAGCTCAAGACCGTGCACGAGCGCGCGCTGCGGCGCGGCGTGCCGCTTGCGATCTACACGGACGAGCTCTTCGCGACCGGCCACGACGACGCCAACCGAGCGGCGGTCGCCGCCGTCGCAGCGGCGGACCTCGACCTCGTGGGCGTCGCCCTGCGCGCTCCCCACCGCGACGCCGACGCGGTGCTGCGCGGGCTGTCGCGGCATCCCTGACGCGCGGGTTCATCCCCTTGGGGTGAGGCGCGAGCGCGCCGCGGCGCGCACGATCGCGGCTCAGCTCACACCAGGAGGAACGAGATGCGAGGCACGGGACGAGTCGTGTTCGCGGCGACGCTGCTGCTGATCGTCGGCACGCTCAACATCATCTACGGCATCGGCGCCCTCGACGGCGCGAACGTGTTCGTCGACGACCGGCGCTACGTGCTCGACGACCTCAACACGCTCGGCTGGGTGCTGATCGTGCTGGGCGCGATCCAGCTCCTCGGCGGCTTCTCGCTGATGGCCGGCAATGCGTTCGGCCGCGTCATCGGGATCCTCGGCGCCAGCCTCGGCGCGATCGGCGCGCTGCTGTCGGTGGGCGGCGCCTACCCGTGGTGGTCGCTCGGCGTGTTCCTGCTCTGCCTGTACGTGATCCACGGCATCTTCATCTACGGCGACGATCAGCGGTCGGGCGTCGCGTAACGGGGCGGCCAGGGGGCGACGCCCTCGACCATCGTGCCGCGGCCCGGCGCCGAGAAGACCTCGACCTGCCCGCCGACCGTGTCGACACGGTCACGGAGGCTGGCGAGACCTGCCCCGGCCGTCGCCTCGTGCGGATCGAAGCCGCGGCCGGTGTCCTCGACCGAGAACCGCAGCCGACCCGCCTCGCGCTGGAGGCGCACGGTGACCGACGTGCCGTCGCCGCCGTGCTTGGCGGCGTTCTGGATCGACTCCAGGCAGCACAGGTACACGGCCCGCTCGATGTGCGGCTCGCTCAGCCCGATGTCGGCGGCCGCGATCTCGACCGGGATCGCGCTGTGCGCCCCTTCGACGGTCAGGGCGGCCGCCAGCCCCTGCGAGGAGAGGAGCGGCGGCGACAGGCCGTGGGCGATCCGCCGAAGGTCGTCTCCGACGGCGCCGGCCTCGTCGACGAGCTCCCCGAGCGCCGTGGCCAGCTCGGGAGCCGCCTCCCTCGTCCGCTCCTGGGCCGCGCGAAGCTTCACCCGGAGCGCGAAGATGCGGTTCTGCGCGCTGTCATGAAGCTCGCCCTCGAGCCGGCGGCGCTCGCGCTCGCGGGCGGCCGCGATCCGGGCGCGCGACTCGGCGAGCTCTCGCGCCGCGCGGCGGCGCTCGCTGACGATCGCCGCCAGGCACAGCGTCGTCAGCGCCGCGAACGTGATGTAGAGCTGGAGGTTGAGCGCCGTGTCGCCCGGCGCCTGCTCGACGAACGGGCCCAGCTCGTTCGACGTCGCCCAGACGGCCGGGATGACGCCGGCCACGATCGCGAGCGTCGCTCCCTGCGGGCCGAAGCGCAGTGCGGCCCAGATGAACCCGGGGAAGACCAGGTAGGTCAGCGGTTGCTCCGGCGCCAGCGCGAGCACGCTCAGGGCGACGACGAGCCCGATCATCAGGGCTCCCTCCAGGGCACCGCGTCCGCGCCAGGCGGATGCCGGCCCGCCCGCCCACGCCAGGGCGAGCGGCACGACCACGAGCCCTCCGGAGACGCCGCCGAGCCACCAGCTCCGCCAGAAGACGTCCATCTCGGCGGCATCGATCACGCCCCCGGCGACGAGCGCGAGCATCGCGACGGTCGCGCTGATGGCCTCCCCGGTCCCGACGGCCACGAGCACCGCCCCGACGTGCCGCAGCCGGTCCATCGCGGCCCGCGAGCCGATCAGGTGCCGCAGGATGATCGCCGCGACGAGGGCGCGCGCGATGTTCCCGGCCGATTCCGCGAGCGCGGTGCCCAGCGGCAGCTGCGCCCACTCGCGCGAGAGCAGGTCGCCGAGCAGCACACCGGGCCACCAGCGGAGCCCGCCGAGGTAGAGGACCGCGATCCCGACCCCGGTGGCCGGCCAGAACGCGCCGGCCGGGCCGGTGAGGAGCAGCGCCTCGCCGCCCTGGGCGAAGACGTCGTAGCCGATGGCGACCACGGCGACCCCGCCCACGTAGCGCAGCGACTGAGCGACCGGCCACGGACGCCACCGGCTGACGCCGCGCACGACGCGGAGATGGCCCCCGACGCTCATGGCTCTCGGGGCGACACTACGCGCGACCGTCTGCCCGCGGCCTCACCCGCCGCGGGTGATTCGCGGCGGGCTGCGAAAGCGGCTGAAGTAGAGTCGCCCGGATGAACGTGCGCGTCGTGGTCGCCGACGACACCCTGATCGCGCGGCAGGGGGTCCTGCAGCTCCTCGCGCTCGCGCCCGAGTTCGAGGTCGTCGCCGACTGCGGCGACCTGCCCGAGCTGCTCGACGCGGTCGACCGCGAGCTGCCCGACGTCGTCGTGACCGACATCCGCATGCCGCCGACCCACACGGACGAGGGCATCCGCTTCGCCAACCGGCTGCGCGAGACGCACCCGGACGTCGGCGTCATCGTGCTCAGCCAGTACGACGAGCCGGTCTACGCCCTCTCGCTGCTCGACGCCGGCTCCGACCGCCGCGGCTACCTGCTCAAGGATCGCGTCCACGACCCGGCCGAGCTGCGCGACGCGATCCAGGCGGTGGCGCGCGGCGGGGCGGTGATCGATCCGAGCCTCGTCGACGCGCTCGTCAAGGGCAAGGCCGCCATCGAGCGCTCGGCGCTCTCGGAGCTGTCCCCACGCGAGCGCCAGGTGCTGGCCGAGATCGCGCAGGGGAAGAGCAACTCGGCGATCGCCGAGTCGCTCGTCCTCTCCAAGCGCGCGGTCGAGAAGCACATCAACTCGATCTTCCTCAAGCTCGGCCTCGGCTTCGCGGACGACGTGAGCAAGCGCGTGAAGGCGACGCTGATGTTCCTGGCCGAGGCCGAGTTGCAGTCGCCGGCCGCGCGCGGCTGAGCTCGATGCGCACACCTTCGGCCGGTGTGCTCGTCCTGCTTGCCGGGGCCGGGCTCCTCCTCTGCGCGCTCATCGGCGAGGTCACCGCGACCGGCACGGCGTCGGGCGACGTGCCGCTCGAGGTCACCGCCCGCGTGCTCATGATCGGGCTGCCGATCGGCGTCGGGCTGTACGCCTGGAGCCAGCCGTCGTCGGCGCGGTTCGGCCGCAATCTCACCCTGACCGGGTTCGTCTACTTCCTGGCCATGCTGTCCTCGTCCTCGAACGAGGTCGTCCACGGCATCGGCAGGCTCGCGGGCTGGGCCGTCGAGGTGTGGATCACGTACCTGGTGCTCAGCTTCCCCTCGGGACGGCTCCCGGGGCGCCCGGACCGGCTGATCGTCGCGGGCGGGGTCGCCGTCGTCGCCTTCCTCTACGTCCCGACCGTGCTGTTCGTCGATGCCTTCCCGACGCCCTCGCAGTGGGCATCGTGCGTGACCGAGTGCCCGGCGAACCCGTTCCAGGTCACGAGCTCCGAGCCCGCCTTCGTGGAGGCATGGGTGCGTCCCGGGCGTGAGCTGATCACGATCGCCCTCTTCGTTGCCGCCACCCTGCGCCTCGCGATGCGGATGTCGGAGTCGAGCCGGCTCGTGCGCCTCGCGATCGGCCCTGTCGTGGTCGCCTCGGCCGCGCGGCTCGTGATCCTCGTGCTCGCGCTCGGGGTGCGCGCGATCGATCGGGACGGAACGCCGGCCGCCGTCCTCGCGTGGCTGGTCGCCCTCTTCGTCCCGGTCATCACGCTGGCGTTCCTCGCCGGCCTCCTGCGCTGGCGCCTGTTCGTCGGCGCCTCGCTCGCGCGGCTGGCGCACCGCACCGATCTGCACACGTCCTGGGCCGCCCTGCGCAGCGGCCTCGCCGACGCCTTCCGCGATCCCGGCCTGCAGATCGTCGAGGGGCAGGTCGGCGCCGGGCCGGGCCGGGCGGTGACCGAGGTCCGGGAGGGCGAGCGCCCGATCGCCGCGATCGTCCACGACGAAGCGCTGCGCGACGAGCGCGCGTTCGTCGACGCCGCCACCGCCCACGCGCGCACGGTGCTGGAGAACCAGCGGCTGACGGAGAGAACCGCGGAGCTCGTGCGCGAGATCGAGGACTCGCGCGCACGGATCGCGGCGACCGCCGACGAGGAGCGCCGGCGGCTCGAGCGCGATCTCCACGACGGAGCGCAACAGCGCCTCGTCGCGCTCCGGATGCGCCTCGGCCTCGCGGCCGAGCTGCTGACCCGCGACCACGCGCGCGGTGCCGAGCTCGTCCGGCAGCTCGGGCCCGAGGCGGAGGCGGCGCTCGAGGAGATGCGCTCGCTGGCCCGCGGCGTCTATCCCGCCCCGCTCGCCGACCACGGGATCGCCGAGGCGCTGCGGTCGGCCGCCCGGCGGTCGCCGCTGCCCGTCGTCGTGGTCGGCGAGCGCGGGCGCCGGTACCCCGAGTCGATCGAGTCGACGGCCTACTTCTGCGCCCTCGAGGCGCTCCAGAACGCCGCCAAGCACGCCGGCGGGGCGACGCGGGTGACGGTCACGATCAGCGAGCTCGACGGCCGGCTGCGGCTCGAGGTGCACGACGACGGGACCGGGTTCGACCCGGCTCGGGCGGTGCGCGGCGCCGGGCTCACCAACCTCGACGACCGCGCCCGCGCCGCGGGCGGAGACGCCGTCGTCGAGTCGCGTCCGGGTGCCGGAACCCGGATGGTCGTCACGCTGCCGCTCGGCGGCCAGGGGCGCCAGCACCCCCGCCCATGAGGGAGGCGCGCCTCATTGTCGATGCCCGGCGAGCGTGCCAGGTTCGGGTCCCAAGATGATTCCCTCCCCGAGCCGCGCCGTGCGCGTCCTGACCGTCGACGACCAGGCCGTCTTCCGCATGGCGGCCCGGGAGGTGATCGAGGCGACCCCCGGGTTCGAGGCGGTGGCGGAAGCCGGATCGGGCGCTGAAGCACTGACCCTGACGGAGTCCCTCCGGCCTGACCTGATCCTGATGGACGTCCGCATGCCCGGGATGGGCGGCGTCGAGACGTCCCGGCGCCTGCACGAGACACGGTCCGAGGCGCTGGTCGTGCTCATCTCGTTCGAGGACCCGGCCGATGTCGACCCCGTGGCGCAGGGCTGCGGGGCGATGGCGTGCGTCCGCAAGCAGGACTTCTCCCCGGCCACCCTGCGGAAGCTCTGGGAGGACCACCGCCGGATCACCTGATCGGGATGAGGCCGCGCTGACCGGTCGCGCCCAGCATGCGACCATGGCCACCCGGACCACCCGCGACGAGTTCTCGCCGGCCAGGGCCGTCGAGCTCGTGATCATCTTCTCGCTGTGGTTCTGGCCGCGGCTCTTCATCCTCGGCTTCGTGATCTTCAGCTGGCAGCTCCTGATCGACGCGTTCCCGAGCTGGATCGTGTGGGTCGGCGGGTTCTTCCTGCTGCCGTGGACGACGATCACCTACATGATGATGTGGGGGATCTACTCCGACGGGATCTTCGGCGTCGAGTGGGTGTTCGTGGGCGGCGCCGTGCTGCTCGACATCTACACGTGGGCGACGCTGCGCAACTGAGCGTCCTCGACGCGCGCGGCGTCCTCGGCGTGGTAGCGCTCGAGCAGCTCGGCCTCCCCGTCCTTGCCCGGGAACAGGAAGAAGACGAGCGCGGCGCCGAGCAGCACGGCGACGATGCCGGCGGTGTACGCCCAGTCGGCGCCGTCGAGGAACGACGTCTTCGCCGCCGCCGTGATCTGGCTCGTGTACTGCGGGAACTGCTCGGCGACCGACTCCGCGCCGGCGAACGACTTCGTGAGCTGGTTCTGGACGCTCTGGTTGACCTGCTCGTTGTTCGGCGCCCCGGCGATCGCCGCCGCCGCGGCCGCGGCGTAGCCGGCGGTCAGCAGGGCGCCGAAGATCGACTGCATGATCGCCCCGCCGAGGTCGCGCTGCAGGTCGGCGGTGCCTGAGGCCATGCCTGCGCGCCGCACGGGGACCGAGCCGGTCAGCGAGTGCGACGCCGGCGTGCCGGCGAACCCCACGCCGATCCCGATGAAGACGTAGGCGATGCCGATCTTCCAGTACGTGCTGCCCTCCGTCCACAGCAGCAGCATCGTGGCGAACGCGAGCAGCAGGGACACGTAGCCGCACAGGAGCGTGAAGCGCGCGCCGCGCGCCTCGACGAGCTTGGCCGAGCGCGGCGCGACCAGCACCATGAAGACCACGGCGGGCAGGAACGCGGCGCCAGCGGCCAGCGTCGAGTAGCCGAGCACGTTCTGGAGGTACTGCTGGCTGACGAACGCGGCGCCCATCAGCGAGCCGAAGACGATGATCCCCGCGCAGGCCGCGACCCAGAAGACCCTGCGCGCGGCGACGTGCAGGTCGTAGAGCGGGTTGCCGGCCCGGCGCTGCCGGACGACGAAGGCGATCAGCGCGATGACCGCGAGCGCGGCGAGCCCGAGCGTGAGCGTGCCCTTGTCGGGCACGGCGGCGAAGTTGATGGCCAGGATCAGCGCGGCGACGAGCACGACCGACAGCACGCCGCCGAGGCTGTCGACCGGGTCGTCGGACTCGTTCACGTGCGCCGGCACGTAGCGGGCGGCCATCGGGAAGGCGACGAGCACGAGCGGGAGCGTGACGACGAACACCGAGCCCCAGTCGAACTGCTCGAGCAGCGCGCCGGAGACGACCGGGCCGAGCGACGCGATCGCGCCGCCGACGGCGGACCAGAGCGCGATCGCCTTCGTGCGCCCCGGGCCCGACCAGAGCGCCGTGATGAGCGCCAGCGTCGTCGGATAGGCCATGCCGGCCGAGACGCCGCCGAGCACGCGCGCCCCGAAGAGGACGATGTCGCTCGGCGCGAAGGCGGCCAGCAGGCAGGCGGGGACGGAGAGCGCGAGGCCGAGCAGGAGCATCAGCTTGCGCCCGTAGCGGTCGCCGAGCGCGCCCAGGTAGAGCACCGTGGCGGCCAGGCCGAGCGAGTAGCCGACCGCGATCAGGTCGAGCGTCGTCTGCGACGAGTCGAAGTGGCGGCCGATGTCGGGCAGCGCGACGTTGGCGACCGACAGGTTGAGGTTGGCGACCCCGGCGACGAGGATCAGCGCGACGAGCACCATCCCGGCACGGGGCGGCGCTGAGGGTTGTGCGTCCCCTGACATGCGTACGATCGTCGCTGCCCGAGGAGCGTCCCGCCTCACCCGATCGGAATGAGGCCACTCAGGCCGTCCGCCTCACCCGATCGGAATGAGGCCACTCGGGCCGCGGGAGCGGACGATCCGCGCCATGTGGCAGATCAGACGCACACTGCGCGTGCGCCGCGAGGCGGGCGAGGCCAAGGGCGCGAACGGCGAGACCGCGTTCGTCGAGATCGAGGCCGGCGAGCTCAGCGGGATCTTCGCCGCGCCGTCCTGGCTGCGCGACCTCGGCCTCATGGCATGGCTGCTCGTCGGGATCGCGGGGATGCTGGTCGGCGCCGTCTGGCTGCTCTCGCTCACGCAGACGATCGTCATCCCGGTCGTCACGGCCTCCATCCTCGCCGCCGTGCTGGCGCCGCTCGTGCGCTGGCTCAAGCGCCGCGGTGTGCCGCGCGGCGCGGGCACCGCGATCGTGCTGCTGCTGATCGTGCTCGCGGGCATCGGGATCGCCCTGCTCGTGATCGGCGGCATCGCGTCGCAGGCGGGCGACATCAACACCCAGTTGCAGAAGGCCGCGACCAAGGCCGAGGGCTGGCTGAAGGACCTCGGCGTGAGCGCGCCGTCGGCCTCCAACGCCAAGAGCGACGCGAGCAGCTCGCTCAGCAGCGCGTTCCACTTCCTGATCAACGGCCTCGGGACCGGCCTCAAGGAGCTCGGCTCGCTCGCGGTGTTCCTGTCCTTCACCGTCCTCAGCCTGTTCTTCCTGCTCAAGGACGGACCGACGATCAGGGCCTGGCTCGAGCGTCACGCCGGCGTCCCGCTGCCGATCGCCCGCACGGTCAGCACGCGCACCATCGGCTCGATGCGCGGCTACTTCGCCGGCGTCACCGCCGTGGCGGTGTTCAACGGCGTCGTGATCGGGCTCGGCGCCCTCGTGCTGGGCGTCCCGCTCGCCGGGTCGATCGCGGTGATCAACTTCGTCGCCGCCTACATCCCGTACCTCGGCGCGTGGACGGCGGGCGCATTCACGGTGCTGGTCGCGCTCGGCGACGGCGGGCCGTCGACGGCGCTCGCGATGGGCGTGATCACCCTGCTCGCGAACGGCATGCTCCAGCAGCTCATCCAGCCGATCGCCTACGGCGCGGCGCTGGGCATCCACCCGCTCGCCGTCCTGATCGTCACCATCGCCGGCGGCGCGCTGTTCGGGACGATCGGGCTGATCGTCGCGGCGCCGCTGACCTCGGCCGTCGTGAAGGTCGCCGCCGACCTCGGGCGGGCCCGCGCCGCGGAGAGCGCCGAAGAGGCCCTGGCCGCCCAACCGCCGACACCACCGCCGGAGCCCGCGACGACCTGAGATCGCCGTGTCGAGCGACGACGTCCTCCTCGGCCTCGGGCTCGTGCTGGTGCTCGCCGTCGGGGCGCAGCTCGTCGCTCGGCTCACGCGGCTCCCGGCCATCGTCGTGCTGCTCCCGGCCGGGTTCCTCGCCGGCGCGGCGACCGACGTCGTGCACCCGGACCGGCTGCTCGGCGCGCTCTACCAGCCGTTCGTCTCGATCGCGGTCGGCGTCATCCTCTTCGAGGCCGGCCTGCGGCTCTCGTTCGGCGCCGTCGCCCCCGGCGCGCGCCGGCTCGTCGTGCGCCTCGTCACGGTCGGCGTGCTGGTCACGTGGCTGGCGGTGGCGGCCGCCGCCGAGCTCCTGATCGGCGGGCTCGACACGCGTGTGGCGCTGCTCATCGGCGCCATCCTCGTCGTCTCGGGGCCGACCGTCGTGCTGCCGCTGCTCGCCTTCGTGCGGCCGCAGCGCGAGGTCCGGTCCCTGCTCACCTGGGAGGGCGTCCTCGTCGACCCGATCGGCGCGCTGCTCGGGGTGTTCGTGTTCCACGCGGCGGTCACCGGGAGCGCCTGGCGGCCCGGCGAGATGGCCGCGAGCGTCGCCGTCGGGCTGATCGTGGCCGCCGCCGGCGTCGTGGTGCTGCGGTTCCTGCTCGGCGAGGCGCAGCGCAAGGCGCCGCGGCAGGCGATCCCGGTGACGCTCGCGACGGTCGTGGCGGCGCTCGTCGCCGCCGACCTCGTCCGCGAGGACGCCGGGTTCGTGGCCACCACCGCCATGGGCATGGCGCTCGCGAACCAGCGCTCGATCGACGTCTCGCTGATGCTCGAGTTCCAGCAGACGCTGGTGCAGCTCCTGGTCGGCGCGCTGTTCGTGCTCATCGCGGCGTCGGTGACCCCGGCCGACGTCGAGGCGGTGCTCCCCGAGGCGCTCGCGCTGGTCGCCGTGATGGCACTGCTGATCCGGCCCGCGGCGGTCGCGGTCTCCACCTGGCGGTCGCCGCTGTCGCTGCGCGAGCGCGGGTTCGTCGCGTGGATGGCGCCGCGCGGCATCGTGGCCGGGGCCTCGGCGTCCGCGTTCGGGCTCCAGCTCGAGCAGCGCGGGCTCGCGGGCGCCGACGCCATCCTCCCGGTCGTCTTCGTGGCGATCTTCGCGACGGTCGTGCTCTACGGGCTGACGGCGGTGCCGATGGCTCGCCGGCTCGGCGTCGCGGGCGCCGAAGGGACGGTCGCGCTCGTCGTCGGCGGGCACCGCTGGGCGCTCGCCGTCGCCGACGCGCTGCGGCGCGCCGGCGCCGGCGTGCGGATCTGGACCGGCGACGCGGACGAGCAAGCGGCGGCGCGCGCCGCCGGGTTCGAGGCCGATCGCGGCCGGATGATGGTCGACGCGGTGAGCCGCGAGGCCGAGCTCGACGAGGTCAGCGACGCGCTGCTGCTCACGCGCAGCGACGACTTCAACGCGCTCGCCGCCGAGGAGCTGCGCATCGAGCTCGGCCACGCGCACGTGCAGCGCCTCGCACCCGATCCGGACGCCCCGGCGCTCGTCCCCCCGCAGCACGAGACCGGGCTGCTGCCGAGCTACGACGAGATGAGCGAGCGCTTTGCCGACGGCTGCGAGGTCGTCGCCGAGACCACGCGGGCCGGGACGATCCGGCTCTCCTTCGTCGAGCCGGACGGTACGCGTCATGCGATCGGGATGACGCCGCGGCGGCAGCGCGTACGTACAACTGCGGCATGAGCTCCCATCGCGCTCGTCGCCTCCAGTCCCGGCGCCGGGTTCCGCGTCTCAGGCCTCCTGTTTGCGGCGTTCGGGCGGTGCCGTCGCCGGCTGCGCCGTCGGACTCGAGGTCTCCTCGATGAAGCTCTTCTGCGCGAGCGTGTAGAGCAGGGCCATCGACGGCACGACCAGGACGACCGCGACGCCGAACACGATCAGCACGGCCGTCAACGTCGCGCTCGGCGCGGCGCCGACGTCGAGCGTCAGGTCCTGCGGCAGCAGGTACGGGTGCTGGGCGACGCCCCAGCCCCAGATGACCGCGACCACGGCACCGACCGCGAGCGGCCGCGCGCCCCGTCGTGCGCCGCGGTACAGCAGGGCGAGCGCCGCGACGCCGCACAGGACCGAGACGATCAGCAGCGGCAGCCCGTCGCCGGTGAGGCCGTCGTAGACGTAGCGGGCGTCGGCCCGCAGCACGAAGATGCCGGCGACGGCAAGCCCTCCCGCGGCGATCGCCGCCGCGAGCGCGCGGGTGCGGAAGTAGCGCTCGAGGTCGGCGGCGCGGGCGCGGCGGGCGTCGCTGATCAGGAACACCGCCGCGAGGTAGCCGGAGGTGGCGACGAACAGCGCTCCGATGAGCAGCGAGAGCGGGTTCAGCCAGCTCGTGGCGGGATCGCCGGTGGCGTTGCCGACCGGCACCCTGCCGGAGGCGATCGCGCCGACGGCGGTGCCCATGAAGAACGGCGTGAGCAGCGACGAGAGGCCGAACAGGCGCTCGGCGAGCTGCCGCCCCCTGAAGCGCCGCGCCGTCTTGTGGAACGCGAAGCCCGCGCCCCGCAGCACGATGCCGAGCGCGGCCAGGCTGAGCGGGATGAAGAGCGTCGAGAAGATCGCCTCGAACGCAGCGGAGAACGCCGTCCAGAGCACCACGAGGACGAAGATCAGCCAGACGTGGTTGGCCTCCCAGACCGGGCCGATCGCCCAGTCGACCAGCTCGCGCGCTCGTCTCCCGCGGGCGTCCCCGCCCGCGACCAGGCTCCAGAACCCGGCACCGAAGTCCGCGCCGGCGAACACCGCGTACGCCGTCACACCGGTCCACAGCACGTATGCCACGGCGTCGGCGCTGCTCACGGCGCGACCGCCGGCGGAACGGGGGGCGACGGCCCGTACGGCACCTCGGAGTCCTCCTCGTCCTCGGTCCGCCAGCGCCGGGCCATCGCCCGCAGGACGAGCACCAGCGCCACCCCCAGCAACGCGTAGAGCAGCATCACACCGGCGAACGTGACCCATACGCCGTCGGCCTTGGTGACCGCGTCCTCCGTGCGCATCACGTTGTAGACGATCCACGGCTGCCGACCGACCTCGGTGACGATCCAGCCGCACTCGAGGGCGACGACGGAGGCCACGCCCGAGAGCGCCACGGCCCGCAGGAACCAGGGTGTTCGAGGGATGTCGCGCTTGCGCCACCACGCGATGCCGAACCAGAGCCCGAGCACGATCAGCATCGTGCAGATGCCGACCATCGTGTCGAACGCCCAGTGCAGCATCGTGTTGGCCGGCGGCCGGTCCTCCGGCGGCACGGTGTCGAGCCCGATCACCTCCGTGTCGGTGCTGAACCCGACGAGGAACGAGTCGAAGCCGGGGATGCCGATCCCGCCCTTGACACCCTCGGGGGTGCAGCGACCGAAGATGTACTCGGTGACGTGCGTCGAGGTCGTCTGCACGCACTCCATCGCCGCGAACTTGATCGGCTGGTCCTTGGCGATCGAGCGGGCGGCGGTGTCGCCGACCATGAACTGGATCGGCGTCACGATGCACGCGACGGTGAGCGGGATCAGCAGTCCGAGCCGGTGGTAGCGGTCGCGGCGGCCGCGCAGCATCCCGACCGCGTAGACGGAGGCGACGAGGAAGCCGGTGACGAGGTACGCCGCCAGCATCATGTGCGGGACCTCGTAGGGGACGGCCGGGTTGAAGATCACCTTCAGCGGGTCGACGTCCGTCACCTCGCCGTTGGTCATCGTGAAGCCCTGCGGCTGGTTCATCCAGGAGTTGACGGCCACGACCGAGAAGGCACCGCCGAGGCCGCAGAACGGGATCGGCACGCCGGCCCAGAAGTGCTTCCAGGGCGACAGGCGCTTCCAGCCGAAGATGTAGATGGCGACGAAGATCGCCTCGAGGAAGAAGAAGATCCCTTCGATCGCGAACAGGACGCCGAAGACCTCGCCGAACGTCCCGGTGAACTCGGGCCACAGCAGCCCGAACTCGAACGAGAGCACCGTGCCCGTGACGGCGCCGACCGCGAAGGTCACCGCCACCACCTTCGACCAGCGGCGGGCGAGCAGCAGCGCGTCGGGGTCGTTGCGGCGCAGCCCGCGGTAGTTGGCGATCAGCATGATCGCCGGGAACGCCACACCCACCGACGCGAGGATGATGTGGAAGCCGAGCGTGAACGCCATCTGCATCCGCGCCGCGATCAGCGAGGCGAACGGAAGCGCGATGACGAGCAGGCCGGTCACGACGACCCGGCAGCGGCCGCCTCGGGGACCCGGTCCTCCTCCCAGTCGATGCTCGCGGCGTCCGAGCGGTCGAGCACCATCGGGCCGCGCGTGCTCGAGAACGCGTCCCAGCCCCAGTCGAGGAAGCCCTCGACCCGGTTGCGCACCCCGGTCATCAGCGAGGCGTGGACGCCGAGCCAGGCCGCGTGTGCGATGTGCCCGTGCAGCTCGTGACGGTGCGCTCCCACCTCGGCGATCGCGGCCCCGCGCCCGATCATGGCCATGATGCCCTTGTCGTGGTAGTGGAACGGCTTGCGCGGCTTGCCCGCGAGGTCGGCGAGCAGGTTGTCGGCCGCCCAGTTCCCGCTCTGCTGCGCCACGGAGCCGAGCTGTGGCAGGCCGTGGCCGTCCGGCCCCGGGATGTTGGCGACGTCGCCGATCGCGTACACCCCCGGGGCGCCGTCGACGGTGAGGTCCGGCAGGACGTCGACGCGCCCCCCGGCGCCCTGGGCGAGACCGATCGGCGCCGCCTTGATGCCGCCTCCCCAGATCACGCACCTGGTGAGGATCGTCGTCCCGTCCGACAGCGTGACGTGCCCGGCCCCGATGTCGGTCACCCGGACCCCGAGGTTCAGCTCGACGCCCTTGCGCTGCAGGACCTGTGCGACATAGCCGTGGGCCGTCTCGGAGAACGCCCGCAGCAGCACGTTGCCGAGGTCGACGAGGTGCACGCGCGCCGCCGAGACCGCGAGGTCGTGGAACTCGACGGCCATCGTGTCGCGGATCATGTCGGCGAGCGCGCCGGCCGTCTCGACGCCGGTCGGGCCGCCGCCGATCACGACGAAGTTCAGCGCGCCGCGGTCGAGCAGCGCGGGGTCGCGGTCGGCAGCCTCGAACAGGCCGAGGATCCGCGAGCGCAGGCGCGTGGCGTCGTCGTAGCTGTAGAGCGGGAAGGCGTGCTCCTCGGCGCCCGGCGTGCGGAAGAAGTTCGGGACCGAGCCGGCGGCCACGACGACCGCATCGCCGGTCAAGGCCTCTCCCTCGGCCATCGTCACGGTTCGCCCGGCGGCGTCGACGGCGGCGACGTCGCCGAGCTTGACGTCGACGTTCGGGTGCTCCCGGAACAGCTTGCGCATCTGGAACACGACGTCGCTCGGGGCGATCTGGCCGGTCGCGACCTGGTACAGCAGCGGCTGGAACTGGTGGTAGTTGTGGCGGTCGACGAGCGTCACGCGCACGTGCTCGTGGTCGGCCAGGCGCCGGGTGCACGCGAGGCCGGCCATGCCCGCGCCCACGACGACGACGTGGCTCTGGCCGTTGGCCCGGCTCATGCGATCGCCGCCCTTCGCACCGTCGCACCGAGCCGCTCGCTGATGCGGTCGCCGACGCGGAGTGCGTTGGCCATCGCCGTCAGCGCGGGGTTGACTGCGCCGATGCTCGGGAAGAAGCTCGTGTCGACGACGTAGAGGTTGTCGACCTCGTGGGCCCGGCAGTCGACGTCGAGCACGGACGTGGCGGGATCGGTCCCGAACCGGCACGTGCCGGCCTGGTGCGCGCAGCCCGCCACCGGGATGGCGTTCTTCAGGTAGGCGTGGCGCGGGATCAGGTGGTGGTGCTCGAGGCCGAGGTGGCCGAGGATCGACCGCAGCTGCTCGTACAGCTTGCTTGCCGGCACCTCATTGCTGGGTGAGTACGAGAGCGCGATGCTCCCGTCGCCCCGCAGCGTGACGCGGTTCTCGGGCCGCGGCAGGTCCTCGGTCGAGAGCCAGAAGTCGACCGCGTGGCGGGCCACCTGGTCGAGCGACCACGTCGGCGCGAGCTTCGTCTCCAGCGGCTTCTCGCCGCGGTACATCGGCGCGGTCGACTTGCCGACCATCTGGATGTTGCCGAGCGGGTAGTCGACGTCGGGGCCGCCGAAGTAGAAGTCGTTGAGGCCGAGCGTCTTCTGGAAGACCGTCGGGTTCTCGTCCTTGGACAGGGCCAGGACGGCCTGGCTGTTGTGGAACATGTAGTTGCGCCCGACCTGCCCGGACCCGTTCGCGAGGCCGGAGGCGAGCAGGAGGGCGGCCGAGTTGGTCGCGCCGCACGAGACGACGACGATGTCGCCGCGGAAGGTCTCTCCGCTCTCGGTCACCACGCCGGTGACCGTCGCGCCCGCGGCGCCGGCCTCGAGCCGCACGACACGGGCGTTCGTCAGCAGCGTGACGTTCGGGTACTCGAGCGCCGGCCGCACGCCGAGCACCTCGGCGTCGGACTTGGCGTGCACCAGACACGGGAAGCCGTCGCACGTCGCGCAGCGCACACACGTGCTGAACGGCGGGTTCGCGTCGTCGCGCATGACGCCGCACGGCGCGTGGAACGGCTGGTAGCCCGCCGCCGCGAGGTCGTCGGAGAGCTGCTGGATCCGCGGCTCGTGGACGAGCGCCGGGAACGGATAGGGCGCGCTCGCGGACGGTTCGGTCGGGTCCTCGCCGCGCGCCCCGTGCACGCGGTACATCTGCTCGGCCTCGGTGTAGTACGGCTCGAGCTCGTCGTAGCCGATCGGCCACGCCGGCGAGACGCCGTCATGGTGGCGCAGCTCGCCGAAGTCCTCGGCCCGCAGGCGATAGAGCGCGGCGCCGTAGAGCTTCGTCGCGCCGCCGACGAAGTAGTGCACCTGCGGCTGGAAGGCCCGCCCGTCGCCGTCGTACCAGGTGTCGGGCGACACGTAGCGGTTCTCGACGAACACGTCGTGCGCCGACCAGTTCGCGGGCTCGCGCGGCAGCCAGTCGCCTCGCTCGAGCAGGAGGATCCGCTTGCCGGTGGTGGCGAGCCGGTGCGCGAGCGTGCCTCCGCCCGCGCCGGTGCCGATGATGATGACGTCGTAGTCGTTCATCCCCTGTACTCCTCGAGTCGCTCGGCGACGACGATCCGGGCCGCCGCCTGGATCAGCGCGAGGTGCGAGAAGGCCTGCGGGAAGTTGCCGAGGTGGCGTGCCGTGTCGGCATCGAACTCCTCGGCATACAGCCCGAGCGGCGACGCGACGCGCAGGAGGCGCTCCATCAGGTCGCGCGCCCGCTGCACCTCGCCGATCGCGGCAAGCGCCGACACGAGCCAGAACGAGCAGATCAGGAACGTGCCCTCTTTGCCCGACAGGCCGTCGTCGGTCTCGTCGGTCTTGTAGCGCAGCACGAAGCCCTGCTCCGTCAGCTCCTGCTCGATCGCGAGCACGCTCGCGCGCATCCGCTCGTCGTGCGGCGGGAGGAACCCGAAGAGCGGCGCCAGCAGCGTCGAGGCGTCGAGCGCGTCGGTCGCATAGTGCTGGCGCAGGACGCCGCGCTCGTCGACCCCGTGCTCGAGGATGTCGGCGTGGATCTCCTCGGCGGTCGCGGACCAGCGCGCCTGCGGCTCCGGGTCCCCGCGGATCCCAGCGAGCTTCGCCGCGCGGTCGAGGGCGACCCAGCACATGAGCTTCGAGGACACGTAATGCTGGGGCTCGCCGCGGGCCTCCCAGATGCCCTGGTCGGGCTCGCGCCAGACCTGCGACGCGCACGCGGCCTGGTTCTCGACGATCGGCCACAGCCGCCGCGGCAGCCGCTGGCTGCGGCGGGAGTGCAGGAGGATCGAGTCGAGCACGGCACCGAAGACGTCGTTCTGGCGCTGGTCGAACGCGCCGTTGCCGATCCGCACGGGGCGCGCGCCGGCGTAGCCGGAGAGGTCGTCGCGCGTGCTCTCGGTCAGGTCGCGACGGCCGTCGATCCCGTACATGATCTGCAGCGCGCCGTCCTCGTTGGCCTCGATGTCGGCGACGAACTGCATGAACTCGTCGGCCTCCCAGTCGAGGTTGAGGTAGTGCAGGGCCTGCAGCGTGAACGTGGTGTCGCGCATCCACGTGTAGCGGTAGTCCCAGTTGCGCTCGCCGCCGGGTGTCTCCGGGAGGGAGGTCGTCAGCGCGGCGACGGTGGCGCCGGTCGGCATGTACGTCAGCCCCTTGATGACCAGCGCCGAGCGCAGGACCGGCTGACGCCAGCGATGGTCGGGGATCCGCGCGCGACCGACCCACGAGCGCCAGTAGCGCGCGGTGGTGTCGAGCCGGGCGGCCGCGTCGTCGGCGTCGGCGGGCGAGGCGAGGCCCTCGGCCCAGGACAGCGAGCAGAACAGGCGCTCACCCTCGCGCAGGGCGTGGCGTGCCCGAACCCGCCCGGCCTCGACGCCGACCGCCATGTCGGTCTGCAGCCGGACGGTCAGCCCGGCGCCCGAGGCGTCGGCCGTGTGGCCGTCGGCGAGCGCCCATTCGGCCGTCTCGCGCCCGTAGTCGAAGACGGGCTCGCACACGAGCTCGACCTCGACGCTGCCCTCGATGCAGGTCGCCGTCCGTACGAGAAGGTGCTCGGCGTCGTCGTCGGCGGGCGGCCGGGTGTGCGGGGTGACGGTGTCCTCGCCGCGCCGCGGGCCCATGACGAGTGCGTCGCGAACGAGCAACCAGCCCGTCGGCGTCTGCCACGTGGTGGTGAGCACGTTCGTGCCCGGCTCGTAGAAGCGGGCGAGCGGGACGTTGATGCCAAACGGGCCGAGCCGGAAGGCGCCCGCCCCGCGGTCGAGCAGCGTGCCGAACACGCTCGGCGAGTCGAAGCGCGGCACGCACAGCCAGTCGATCGCCCCGTCGGGCGCGACGAGCGCGCCCGTGTGGCAGTCCGACAGGAACGCGTAGTCGGCGATCGGCGTGAACGGAGACGGCGCGGCGGCGCTCTGCGGCACGCTCTCGGTCAGCGGCTTGGCGCCGTCGCCGGTCTCGGTGCTCACGCCGGCACCCACGGCTCGTGCCAGCGCCCGTGGCCGGCGATCAGCTCGTCCGCGGCCGGCGGGCCCCACGTCCCCTTGGCGTAGGGGTGCACGCGCGGCGGCGAGTCCAGGAGCGGCTGGAGCACCCGCCACGTCTCCTCGACGCCGTCCTGCCGCGTGAAGCGGGCGCTGTTGCCGCGCATCGCGGCGTGCAGGAGAACCTCGTACGGCGCCGGCTCGTCGCCGGGCGCGCCCGGGAAGACCACGTCCATCGGCAGCTGCTCGGGCTCGACCGCCTCGCCGCGCTGCGCCTCGACGAGCATCCGGATGCCGGTCGAGGGGTCGAGCCGCACGATCAGCTGGTCCGGCTCGGGCCGCCGGCCCTGAGCGGCGAACCCGAGCCGCGGCGGATTGCGGAAGACGAGCCGCAGCTCGGTCTGCGTCACCGGTAGGCACTTGCCGGTGCGGATGAAGAACGGCACGCCGGACCAGCGCCAGTTGTCGATGTCCAGTCGCAGCGCCGCGTACGTCTCGGTCTGGGAGTCGGCCGCGACGCCGTCGATCTGCCGGTAGCCGACGTGCTGCCCGCGCACGTAGTGCGACGGGTCGGCGTCGGGCATCGCGCGGAAGACGCTGCACAGCGAGTCCTTGAGGATCTGCGGCCCGCCGCCGGCGGGCGGCTCCATCGCGGCGGCGCCGACCACCTGCATGAGGTGGTTGACGACGACATCGCGCAGCGCGCCGACGGGGTCGTAGAAGTGGCCGCGGTCGTCGACGCCGAACGACTCGGCCATCGTGATCTGGACCGACGACACGTAGCTGCGGTTCCAGATCGGCTCGAACATCGTGTTCGCGAACCGCAGGTAGAGGATCTCGGCCAGCCCCATCTTCCCGAGGAAGTGGTCGATCCGGTAGAGCTGCGACTCGTCGATGTACTGGTGGATCTGCTCGTTGAGCTCGCGCGCCGAGGCCAGGTCGTGCCCGAACGGCTTCTCGACCACGACGCGGGCGTTCTCGGTCAACCCGGCTCCCGCCAGCCCCGCCACGACGGGGCCGAACAGGAAGGGCGGGATCTCGAGGTAGAACACCGGCTGGCGGACGTCGCCGAGCAGGGCGGCGAGCCGCGCGAAGGTGTCGGCGTCGCCGAAGTCGCCCTGGAGGTAGCGCAGGCGCGCGGCGAAGCGCTCGAACGTGGCGTCGTCCACCGGCTCGCCGGCGGCGATCGCCGCGCGGGCGTGCTCGCGCAGGTCGTCGGCGCTCCAGTCGTCGACGGCCACGCCGACGATCGGGCAGTCGAGCAGTCCGCGCTTCTCGAGCCGGTACAGCGACCGGAACGTCATCACCTTGGCGAGGTCGCCCGTGATCCCGAAGGCGACGAACACGTCGGCCGGCCGCGGCTCGTCGACGCGGGCCTCGGTCGCACGAGGGCGGGTTGTCGTGACCATGTCACTACGGAAGCCGACGGCCGCACCATGGCCATCACCCCATGGGGATGAGATTCCGGCCGCGGCGTCGCCGAGACTGCCGGCATGACCACCGCGCTCGACCCGCGCGTCGTCGAGCTCGCGGACGGCGACCTGACCGCGCGCTTCGCGACCCACGCCGGGATGGTCGGCTGCTCGCTGCGCCACCGCGGCGAGGAGCTCCTCGGCATCGGCGGCGGCCTCGCCGCCTACGTGGAGCGCGGCGCCGTGTTCGGGATCCCGCTCCTCTACCCGTGGGCGAACCGGCTCAGCGGCTGGCGCTACGAGGCCTGCGGGCGCCGCGTCGTGCTCGAGCGCGGCTCGCCGCTGCTGCACGGGGACGAGCACTGCCTCCCGATCCACGGGGCGCTCGCGGCCGCCTCGAGCTGGCGGGTCGCCGACGCCGGGGCGTCGCACGTGACCGCCGAGCTCGACTTCGGCGCCCACCCCGAGCTGCTGGCCGTCTTCCCGTTCCCGCACGTCCTGCGGCTGGCGATCCGGCTCGAGGCCTCGGCGCTCGAGGTCGAGACGACGGTGACCGCCGGCCGCGAGGGCGCCGTTCCGCTGTCGTTCGGCTTCCATCCGTACCTCGCGCCCCCGGGCGCCGCCCGCGGCGACTGGTGGGTCGAGCTGCCGGCCCGAACGGCGCTCGAGCTCGACGCGTTCGGGCTGCCGAGCGGCGGCAGGACGGAGCTCGCCGCCGAGGCGTTCACGCTCGGTGCCCGGACGTTCGACGACCTCTTCGCCGTCACGCCCGGCGCGCGCTTCTCGGTCGCCGCCGGCGACCGCCGGCTGACCGTCGAGCTCACGACCTCGTACCGCTACGCGCAGATCTTCGCCCCGCGCGACCAGGACGTCATCTGCTTCGAGCCGATGACCGCACCGGTCGACGCGCTGCGGAGCCACGACGGCCTCCGCAGCGTGCCGGCCGAGGAGCGTGCGAGCGCGAGCTTCGCGCTCCGCGTCGAGCGGCGCTGACGCTCAGGAAGGGTCGCGGTGGTCCCAGGACGCCAGGCCGTAGATGATCAGCACGTCGACGGCGAACAGCGCGACCGACGCGAGCGGGAACGACGCGATGAAGAGCAGCTGGATCACCGCGTTGCCGCTGGCCGAGATGATGCCGATCCAGCGGCCCCATCCCCGGCGCGCCCAGATCCCGAACGCCGCGACGACCTGGACCGCGCCCACCACGAGCAGCACCCAGCCCCATGTGTTCAGCTCGGCGAAGACGTACTTGGCGTCCTGGACGAAGAACGTGGACTTGTCGATCGCCGCGATCCCGTAGATCACGTTCATGACCCCGACGAGCAGGATCATGATCCCGCAGAACAGGACCCATCCCTGTCCCTCGATCTCGTACGCGCTCTTGTCCGGCCGGCTTGCAGGCTCGTACACCTGGGTCATCGCATCAGCTCCTTTCGTCTGAAGGCCCGGCCCCAGCGTGCGCCCTGGCGACCCGCGCCGCCTCGTCCGAACCGGGTGAACTTGACCGGCGCCGGCCGACGAGGCCTCCGACCAGCACGCCGATGACCGTGACGAGGTAGAGCTGGCCGCTGAGCATCTCCACCACGGCCAGCCCGCGGCCGACGGAGTGCGCGGCGGTGAAGTCACCGAAGCCGGTGGTGGTGAGGACTGTGAAGCTGAAGTACACGCGGTCCGCCTGCGTGCCGTCGCCGCCGTGCGTGAAGTACGGCTGGCTGCCGACGCGCGCCACGAAGCCGATGACCCACGCGAAGATCAGGCCGAGCTGGAGGTAGATCGCCAGCGCTCCCGCCACCGCCTGCAGCGTGACCCCGTGTTCGCGCACCAGGCGGATCAGGCCGCCGACGAGCGCGAACGAGGCGCCGATCCCGGCCGCGGCGCTCAGCGCCGTGGCCGCCGTCGCCGACACCAGCCCGGCGGCCACGCCCACCACGAGCGCCGCGCCGCCGACGGCGATCGCCGCCGACCACGCGCGCCGCACCGGGCGGGGCCCGCCCGCCGTCACGACCGCGACGACGAGCGCGAGCCCCTCGAGCGCCAGCGCCACCGCGTGCGCCCAGTCGGTCGCGGGCGCCGACACGAGGAAGACGAGCGCGGCGGCGGCGCAGAGGAACACGGCTCCGTACCGGTACTCCGGCACCCGCCGGCGGGCCGCGCTCGTCATGACGCGAGCGTCGTGCCGCCGCCGAACGCCGCTCTCATCCGCTTCGGATGACGCAGCCGCGGGGTGCGCGCGCTGGGATCGCCGGCATGACCGACACACCGATCGAAGAGATGGGCCCGATCGATTATGTGGTGATCGAGTGGCCTGGGCGTCAGCCCGATGGTGCGGCGGCGCCGTTGATCGTCGACCTCGTCGATCGCGGGTTGATCCGCGTTCTGGATGTGGCGTTCATGGTCAAGGACGGCGACGGCACGGTCGCGACGATCGAGGTCTCCGATCTGGAGGGGTTTG
>Ga0081538_10000531_pt1 | contig 42080 bp, 47 predicted proteins | sample TabmetS5T2R1_FD_71022 | JGI IMG/M metagenome (GOLD analysis project Ga0081538, IMG submission 71022) | Tabebuia heterophylla rhizosphere microbial communities from the University of Puerto Rico - S5T2R1 | ecosystem: Host-associated > Plants > Roots > Rhizosphere ... | reverse complement strand
GTCCTTGCACGGCTCGCACCAGGACGCCCAGAAGTTGACGACGACCGCTTTGCCGCGGTAGTCGGGGAGCCGGATCACGCCCCCGCCGTCGAGCGTCTCGAAGACGACCGCCGGCGGGTACGGCCGCTCGCCCCGCTCGAGGGCGTCGCTGAGGCCGCGGCCCGCCTCCTGCTGGGTCACCTTCCAGCCGAGGAGCACGACGAGGAGGACGACCACGAGGACGGCCGCCGCCTGCAGGATGAGCTTCGCGCGGCGCGCCATGAGACCGCTCCGAGTGTAGCGGCCGGGAGCTGTCTCCTAGCCGGCTAGGAGGCGACGATGTACACCGGGGTGCCGATCCGAACGCGCTCGAAGAGCCACTCGGCGCTCCCGATGTGCATGCGGATGCACCCGTGCGAGGCGGCGGTCCCGACCGACCCCGAGTTGTACGTCCCGTGGATGCCGACGCCCCCGATATTCAGGCCCATCCAGCGGGTGCCGAGCGGGTTGCCCGGGCCGGGCGGAATGGGCTGGGCGCCCTCGGCCCAGGGCTGGTTCGGGGGATACCACCAGGGATTCCGCGTCTTCGTGCGGATGTAGAAGCTCCCGAGCGGTGTCGGCCAGGCCGGCTGACCGACCGCGACGGAGAACGAACGCACCCTGTTCATCTTCCCCGCGGACGAGCCGCGGTAGAGGTGGAGCCGCCGCGAGCCGCGCTTGATGACGACCGCCGGCCCGACCTCGCGAGCCGTGATCTTCGGGCGGATCCAGCGGACGGGCAGCCCGACCGAGCGCCGGTGCGCGAGGAGCGCGGCGCGGATCTTGGTCCGGGCTGCGTCGCGCCTGAGCGCGCGGCCGGGCTTCGCCGGGACGATGCGCGGGATCAAGCCGATGAGCTTGATTCGGGCAGAAACGGGCCGGCGCTCGAGAGCGTTCGCACGGCGCTGCACCCACGTATGCACGGCGCCGCGCAGGATCCTGACCCGCAGCGGCAGCGCAGTGTCCACGGGAGCCGCCAGGGCGGCCGCAACCGCCTGGGGAACTCGGGCGCGGGCGCCCAGCCAGTAGGGCCGGGCGGACATCCGCTTGCCGGCGAACGTCATGCGAACCGGCCGAGCGAAGAACGCCCGCAGCGCCTCCCTAGCCCCGGCGGCGGTCAGTCCCCCGACGTCGACCCCGGCGACGGTCACGCCGTCCGCGATCACGGGGTCGGAGGGCGGGTCCTGCGCGCCAGCCGGAGCAGCCGCGGCGAGCGCGGCGAGCACCGCAACGATGGCGAGTTGCAGCCGGCTCACGGTCACGCGATCTTAGACGAGCGGACGGCTGCAATCCTTCACGCCGTGGTCGTTTCCCTGCACGTCGCCACCGGAGGCCTTGTCGGAGCCCTGGCCGGATCGCGTTCTCGCGCCCTGCTCCTCGGGCTCCTCGCACACGTGGCGGGAGACGCACTGCCGCATCAGGACATGGCCTCGCGCAAGTTCGAGACGCTGAGCGGCCTCGCGGGGCTCGCGCTGCTCGCGGCGTCGTGCGGTCCCTTCGACAAGACGGTGGTCGGCGCCGTCGCCGCGACGGTGCCCGACGTAGAGCACGTGCTCCCGCTTCCGCGGCCGGGCGGGCGCAAGCTCTTCCCCAGCCACCGCCTGCGGGGATGGCACAAGCCGGGCGGCGTGCCGGCCTCGGTGCAGCTCGTGGCCGCCGGCACGCTCCTCGGCGCCGTCGCGGCGGGGCACTACGGGCGCGTGGGCAGGTAGTCCTCGTCGAGCTCGCCGCCGCGGGCGACGAAGTCGATGATCATCCGGTCCGTCAGCCACTCGACGGGCGCGCGGTCGTCCGTGAGCGGCCGCTCGACGGCCTCGACGGGCTCGAGGCCCGCCTGGAAGAGAGGAACGAGCGGGCCGACCTGGGCGGGCGCGGCCTCCACGCGCTCGACGAGCTCCTCCCGGCCCACCTCGCTCTCGAAGCCGAGCATGAGCTCGTTGAAGCGGAGCGGGCGCCAGCGCCAGCCCTCTTCGAACTCGGCCAGCAAGGTGCTCCCGATCGCCTCGGAGAGGCGCTCGTCTCCGGGGACGCCTGCCACGTTCAGCGCCACAACGCCTCCCGGCCGCAGGTGCTCCCGCACCGCGGCGAAGAACTCCCGCGTCGCCAGGTAGAAGGGGATGTACGGCTGGTGGTAGGCGTCGACGACGATCACGTCGTACGTCTCGTCGGTCAGCTCGAGGAACGGCCGCCCGTCGTCGGTGATCACGTTCAGGCGCGGGTTGTCGTCGAGCCCCATGTAGCGGCGGGCGGCCTCGCTCACCTCCGGGTCGATCTCGACGCCGTCGATCTCCACCTCCGGGTAGAGCTCGCCGAAGGCCCGCGCGACCGTGCCGCCCGCGTTCCCGATCACGAGCATCCGCTCGACCGGCCGGTCGAGGAGCGGCGGCACGAGTAAGAACGTGTCCCAGACGCCCCCGGTCAGCACCGAGTCCTCGTGCCAGACCGAGTGGACGGCGACGCCCTCGTTCAGCTTGAGCGCGCGCGAGCCGTCCGAGCGCTCGACGACCTGGATGTACTGGTAGGACGACTCCGTCTCGAAGAGGAGCCCCGAGCTCGCCTTGATCGTGCCGGCCGGGACGAAGAGGAGCCCCGCGGCCGCGACGGTGAGGAGCTGCCACCGGTTGCCGAGGAGAAGCGCCGCCGCCAGGACGAGCAGGACGGCAGAGCCGAGCATCGTACGCTGCGTCCCGAGAAGCGGGATCGTCAAGATCGCCGAGAGGAAGGTGCCGATGATGCTCCCGACCGTGGAGAGCGCGTACAGGCGCCCGGCGACCGCGCCCGCCTCGCTCACGTCCACGAGCGCCAGGCGAATCGCGAAGGGGGCGACGGCGCCGAGGAGCGTGATCGGCACGGCGAAGAGCGCGAGAGCGGCGAAGAACGACCCGACCACGGCTCCCACCGAGACGGCGTCGAGCCCGCGCAGGGTGACGTCGAGGATCGGGCGCGCGACGAACGGGGTGACGGCGATGGCGAAGGCCGCGACCAGGATCATCCACCCGAGGAGGCGCGGCTCGGGGCGGCGGTCGGCCACCTTCCCTCCCAGCCAGTAGCCGACGGAGAGGTAGAGGAGGATCAGCCCGATGATGTTCGCCCAGACGATCGTCGAGCTCCCGAAGTAGGGTGCGAGGAGGCGAGAGGCAGCGATCTCCGTCGCGAGCGTGGCGGCGCCCGCGGTGAAGACCACGACGCCGAGCCGCGTCCGGCCGACGGACGCGACGACGGCGGGCGCGGCGGCGTCCGAGGCAGTGGTCACGTGATCAGCGTGCCAGCTGGAGACAGACGACGGCGCAGTCGTCGTCGAGCTCGCCGCCCGCAAACGCACGGCAGTCCGCCAGGATCTCCTCCGCCAGCTCCTGTGCAGAGAGGTCGCGCCCGGCGAGCACGCGGTCGAGCCGCTCCTCGCCGTAGAGCTCGCTGTCCCGCCGGGCCTCGACGACGCCGTCCGTGTAGAGCACGACGACCGAGCCGGGCTCGAGCTTCGCCCGCTCGCCGACATAGGCCTGGTCGGCCTCGATTCCGAGCGGGAGGCCCGTCCCCCCGAGCGGGGTGACACGGCCGTCGGGGTGCGCGACCCGGGCGGGCGGATGGCCCGCGCTCGCGGCGGTGACCTCACGCCGCTCAGCGTCGACGAGCGCGTACAGGAGCGTGACGAACTTCCCTTGCTCGAGCTCGCCGCAGGCGACGTCGTTCGCGCTGCGGAGGAAGGCGGCGGGGTCCGCATCCGCACGCGCGAGAACGCGGAAGAGGTACTTCGCCATTGCCATGTCCGCAGCGGCCGTGATGCCCTTGCCGAGGACGTCGCCGATGACGACGGCCAGGCGCCCGTCTTCGAGCACGAGGAAGTCGTAGAGGTCGCCGCCGACATCGACGCGCGCCGAGGACTGGTAGACGTGCCCCACCTCGATCCCCGGCACCTGCGGGAGCGCGCGCGGAAGGAGCGAGCGCTGCATCGTCTCGGCGAAGTCCTTCTGCTGCTGATAGAGGCGCGCGTTGTCGATCGCCAGCGCCGCCTGCCCGGCCACGCCCATGGCCGCGTCGATCCCGGCCTGCTTCAGGGGCCGCCCGGGGTCGAAGCTGACGACGGTGAGCGTGCCGAGCACCTCCCCGGGCGTGGCCAGCGGAAGCACGGCGGCCGTCGCGCCCTTTCGGAGGAACGGGTCGAGGACGCGGTGGGCGTCTTCGGGGGCGGCCGTGCCCGGGTGGAGCGCCACCGCCTGCTGCGACCGGGCGAGCCTGCGGGCGAGCGGCGCCGTCAGCGGCTGGGGACGGGCCACGAGGCTGCCGACCACATCCTCCACCGCGGGGTCGGCGACGTGGAGGGCCCGGACCGTGAGGGCTTCCGTGCGCGGATCCGGCATGCGGATGACTGCGGCGTCGGCGTCAAGGAGCTCGACCATCGCCCGGGCGACGGCCGCGAGGGTCGCATCGAGCGAGAGGCTCTCGGCCAGCGACTGCGAGATCGAGTAGAGCCCGCGCAGCTGCCGGGCGGCACGGCGCTCGGATTCGAGGGTGCTCTCGAGGATCTCGGAGAGCTCCTTCGTCCGCTCGTGCAGGCGCGCGTTCTGCACCGCGACGGCGAGCTGGCCGGCAAGGGCGAGCAGCAGTCCTTCCTCGCCTTCCCGGTACGGGCGCGGACGCTTCCTGAACACGCCGAGCGCACCGATTGCCTCGTCGTGGACGAGCAGCGGAATGAAGAGCGCCCGGCGGACACCGCTTTGCTCGACCACGTGCTCGAGGCCCGCCAGGCGGGGGTCGTTCCTGAGATCCTCGACGAAGAGGAAACCTCGGCTGCGGTAGGGGCCTAGGACGAGCTCGAGCAGCCGCTCGGCGAGGTCTGCGTGCGGGCCGGCCAGCCCGCGCGAGGCCGGCGCAACGAGCCTGCCCTCCGCGCGGAGGTAGACGGCTACCTGGCCGCTCGAGGCGAGCTCGGCGACCCGCTCGACCGCCGTGTCGAGCGTATGTGCAAGCGAGAGCTGCGCAATCGCCTGGCTGATGACGGCGACGAGGGTCTGCGAGCGCTTGAGCGCCGCCTCGGCCTCGGCGGCGCGGCGGCTACGGCTGAGCGCGAGCGCGGCGCCCGCTCCGAAGGACGAGAGCCGGTCGAGCCCGGGCTCGGCATCCGTCGCTGCGTCGAAGGAGAGCCGGAGCGCCGCCGCGGCCGGCTCGCCCAAGGGGAGCGTGTAGAGGAGCCACGAGCCCGAGCGCGCCGGGTCCGGCTCGCCTCCGGCCAGGGAGCGGCGCACGCTCTCGGCCGCTTCGACGAGGTCCGGCGCGGCGGCTCCGAAGCCGTGCGAGGCGATGAGGAGCGGCGTTCCCTCGCCGTCCAGGCGCCACAGGGTCGCCCCGGCGGCTCCGGATGCCTCGGCGGCGACGCGAACGATCTGCTGGGCGGCCTCCTGCTCGTCGCCGCCGGCGGCGAGGGACTCGCCGAGGAGCTCGAGCTGCCCGCTGGTCAGTCGAGGGCGGCCGTTCGCGTCCGGCCCGGCCTCGAGGTCGAGCCGGCGCGCCAGCGCTAGATGAGCCGCGGCCGCCCGCGCCAGCGCCTGGTCCTCCGGACCGAACGGAAGACCGGAGCGGTAAAGCTCCAGCACCGCGACGACTTCGGCGTCCGTGGCGAACGGCACGAGCAGCGCCACCGGTAACCCCGCGCGCGCGGCCGTACGGCGGACGCCGGTCGGGGCGGCCGGGTCGCCCTGAGCGTCCTCGAGCTCGAGCTCACGGTCGGGGACCTCGCCGGGAGCCATGCGCGTCCCCTGGAGCTCGGCGGCGAGAGCGGCGGAGCTCGAGCGCACCGCACGGGCGACCACGTGCCCGTCCTCAGACGCCAGCCGTGCGACGACGAGCTCGGCGCCGGTTCCGAGGGCCACCGCGCGCACGAGCGCTTCGAGCGCGCTCTCGGCCCGCTCTCCCTCGGCGAGCCCGAGAGCGGCCGTTGCGAAAGCCGACAACGTGCCTCCGGCCGTCGCCGTCGGGGCGCTTCCCTCGCCGCGCGAAGATCCGTCGAGCGGCTTCACGGTCCCATTATCGCCTCGTGTCGCAAGCGGGCTTCGGGTTTGACGAACGGCCGCTTGTCCCGCAAGAATCCCGAAGTGGCAGCGCCTGCGCCTCGTCGCGCCCTGCGGCAGGACGTCCCCAGGGACGTCCTCTCCGACGACCCGCCGATGGATCCGCATGCGGTCCGGCGCCGCCTGCGTCGCGAGCGGGCGAAGCGCCATGCCCTGCACGAGCACCAGCGCGAACGACGGCTCGCCGGCATCCGCTTTCTCGCCCTGATCGGGTTCCTCATCTTCCTGACACTCTTCCTGGCCTTGTCGATCTGGAAGACGATCGGCGCCGTGTTCGGTCTCTAGTGGAGACACAGGGACGGAGCCGTGGTGAGCCGATGACGGCGGCACGACCGCCGGTCCCGGTCGGAGGAGCCGGCCTCTGGCGTACCGGCGAGCTCCTTGCGTGGCTTGGTGGGCTCGTGCTCACCCTCGGAGCCTTCATGGGCTGGTATTCGATCTCCGGCGACCTCAGAGGGAGCCTCTCCGTGCTCGGCTGGCACACCGGCACGATCGGCAAGCTCGTCTTCGTCGTCGGCGTCGTCGTGCTCCTCCTGCTCGCGCTCCGCGCGTTCGGGATCCAGCTGCCGCCGAGCGTGCCCGACGGCATCGTGATCGCCGTGCTCGGCCTCGTGGCGACCATCCTCGTCCTCATTCGACTGATCGACATCCCGGAGGCCTTTCAGCCCTCCGTCGGCCGCGGCATCGGCATCTGGCTCAGCCTGCTGGCGGCCCTGCTCCTGATCGTGGCGGGTCTCCTGAAGTCGGCCGAAGACGCCTGACCAGCGCGGCCGCCACGGCGCCGACGGCCAGCCCGACGGCGGCGCCGACGAGCACGTCCAGCGGGTAGTGCACGCCGACGTAGACGCGTGAGAAGCCGATCGCGACCGCGAGGAGCGCGAGCGGGAGGCCGAAGCGACCTAGGAGGCACGCGAGGATGAAGGCTCCCGCCGCGCTGGTCGCGGCATGCCCAGACGGCAGCGAGCTCGAGACGTCCCAGCGGAGCAGCGGATCGGCGGTCGGCACCACCTCGTAGGGCCGCTCGCGGTCGAAGGCCGCCTTCAGCCCGACGGCGAGGAGGTCGGCCGTCCACACCGTGGCCGCAGTGACGAGCGTCGTGAAGACGACGGGCTTGCGCGCCCAGAGCGCGAGAACGGGCGCCAGGACGATCCAGACGATGGCCGCCTGCCCGATCGCCGACAACCCGACGAAGAGCCAGTCGAAGGGCACGGCGCGGTGCTCGACGACCCAGGTGAAGAGGTCGCGGTCGAGCCCGGCTACGCGGAGAGGAGCAGCCATGGGACCCCTCAGTATCGGGTAGGAGCTCTTAAGAACGGAGTAGCTGCTTCGTCGCCGCGAGCAGCTTCCCCGCGTCGAACGGCTTGCCGATGAACGCATGCGCGCCGCGCCCCTCGACCCTCCCCGCCTCTTCGATCTCGCCGCTGTACATGATCACCTGGATCGCGTCGACGCCGTGGCGCTCGTGCACGCGTCGGAGCATCTCCCAGCCGTCCATCCGCGGCATCAGCACGTCGAGCAGGATGAGATCCGGCGGCTCGTCGTCCAAGGCCGCCAGGCCCTCGCTCGCGCTCGCCGCCTCGCGCACCGAACAGCCCTCGGCCTCGAGGTGCACCCGGATGAACTCCCGAAGCCCGGCGTCGTCGTCGACGACGAGGACGCCGGGAGCCGCCGGCCGACCGGCAGGCGCGGCACCGCGCGACCGGGCCAGGAACGCATCGAGGTCGGAGCGAAGGAAGCGGCGATGGCGCCCCGGCGTGTAGTACGTCGGCAGGCGGCCTCCGTCGGCCCATTTGCGCACGGTGCCGGGCGCCGCTCCCAGGAACGTGGCCGCCTGCCCGAGGGTGAGCCACTCTCGAGCATCGTCTGCCACCCGACTCGCCGTGGCGGGTTCGCGCTCTGGATCGTCCAGCATGGGCCGCTCCAAGAAGCTACCAAATCCTCAGCTTTCTTCCCCTGGCCTGGCGACCAGGTTTTTTCGCGGAAGAGGCTGCTCAGCGGCCCGTGGTGGTCACCGTCACCGTCCGCTCCCGGGGCTGCACCGTCAACGGGTCGAGCGTGCGCACGATCGTCTGCGTGCCTCCCGGGCTCGGCGCATCCTCGAGCGCCTTGCCGACGGAGAGGCCGGCGATGAAGACGGCGGCGATCAGCGCCAGGCCCACCACCCAGCCGAGGATTCGCCGGCCCGTGGAAGGTCGCCGGTTCCGCGCTCGCTCTCGGGCTCGTGCTCGCGGGTCGTAGCCGATGGTCACGGCCGGTAGTCGCTCGCCCCGCGGGCGTAGTGGGCGAAGGCGGCGTCCTGGACGAGCGCGACGTCCCTGATCCCGGCTCGGGCCTTCGGCGGGGCAGCGGCCCGCACGACGTCGCGAACCCAGTCCTCGGATCCCTCGTAGGCCCGGGCCAGCTCGGCGAGCGTGAAAGTCTGCCCGACGCGGCGCCTGAGCTCGCCGAGAACGGCCTCGACGAGCAGCCAGAGGTGCCGTCCGCGCGCCGTCTCGGCGCCCACCGCCTCGAGCCGGCGCCTCCCCTCGTCCCACTGCTGGCGTGCGCTCTCGAGCATCACGGCGCCGCCGCCTCCTCGAGGGCGCGGGAGCAGCGCCCGTCGGGGCACCAGCGCTCGCCGGCCTCGGCGAGCACGGCATCTCCGAGCTCGTAGCCGGTCCGCGCGAGGGCGAAGGCCGCGTGCGCGTGCAGGCACTTGAGGTTGCCGGGAGTGCTCGTGCCTCCGATTCCGACGTCGAGCTCCGGCCGCAGCTTGCGCTGCTCGTGGTCGGCGCGCACCAAGCTCGCCCGTAGGCGCGGATCTTCGGCAGCGGCCCGCGACCAGCGCTCGACACCGCCCGCCGCCTCGAGCCGGGCGATCGCCGCCACGAGCCAGGGGCAGGTCAGGTAGTAGGTGGTCGGGAACGGCTCGCCGTCGTCGCCGAAAGGCGCCTGCTCCGTGACCGCGGGAAATCCGTACGGGCAGCGGACGGCAACCCGCCGAAACGCCCGGGCGGGCCGCCCGAGCTGCCAGGAGACCACCGTCCGGTCGTCCACGCGATCATCGTAACCGCGCCTTCGCGCGGGCCCGCCGCTCCTGCTTCCACTCCTCGATCCCCGTGACGATGAAGAGACGCTCGCCCGGTCGGACGAGCCCCAGCTTGCGCGCTTCGCGCGCGACGAACTCCGCCGTTTGCGTCTCGGCGATGCGCTGCTCGAGCCGGGCGTTGCCGCTTGCCATCTGCTCGACCTCGGCTTCGCGCGCGGCCACGTTGGCGGAAGCATCCTGGTAGGCCCGTACCGGCTGGATGTAGCCGATGGCCACCGCCAGGAGCACGATCAGCCCGATCCACCGCAGCGTGTGCGAGGGCCTCCTGATCCGGGGGGCCCTCCGCTTCGGCGGACGGCGCGGGGGTCGGCGGAACGAGGGAGGTCGGCGCGAGTCCCGAGCGGGCATGGGCGTCCACCCTTCGACCGCGGGCGACAGCCTCCTTCTCGGGGGCCGGATCAGGCTACCGACCGTGCCGGACGGACAAGAACCCATTTTCGGAATGACGCGCTGTCGTTACGGCGACATCCGGCTTCATTTTGAAAGCGGTTCTATGAGCTCCTAACGCAATGAGGAGCGGTGCCGCCTGGCCGCGCTGGGCGGCCCGAGGCCGCGTCCTCAGTCGCGCCCATACCTCTACAGGTATGACGCTCCCTGCGTCCTTGCCTCGAACCACCCAGCACACCCAGTCGACGCGTCATCATCACGTTAGGAGCTCTACGCCGTCTCGACCTTGATCACGTTCGTCGTTCCCGGGACGTTCACGGCCGTGCCGGCGGTGATGACGATGCGGTCGCCTGCGTGGACGAGCCCCGTCTCCCGAGCCGCCTCGAGCGCGCGCGACCAGAGGTCCTCCACGTTCTTCGCCTCCTCGATCTCGGCCGGGACGACGCCCCACTCGAGCGCGAGCTGCTGCACGGCCTGACGCTTGTGGGTGACGGCGATGATCGGCCGGCGGGGGCGATGGCGCGCGACGGCAGACGCCGTGCGACCGCTGTAGGTCGGAACGAGGATGGCGGCGGCGGCGAGCACCTCGGCGATGTCGCAGGCGGCGTTCGACATCGCCTCCCCCACCGTCGGGAAGGGATGGTCGGCGGCCTGCGCGAGCTCGTGCCGGTAGCCGAGGCTCGGCTCGACCGCGCGCGCGATCCGGTCCATGAACTTCGCGCTCGCGACCGGATACTGGCCGATCGCCGTCTCCCCGGAGAGCATGAGCGCCGACGTGCCGTCGAGGATCGCGTTGGCGACGTCGCTCGCCTCCGCCCGCGTCGGCTCAGGCTTCGTGATCATCGACTCCAGCATCTGCGTCGCGGTGATCGCCGGCTTCCCGTGCTCGAGGGCACAGAGGATGATCCGCTTCTGGACGAGCGGCACTGCCGCCGGCCCGATCTCGACGCCGAGGTCGCCGCGCGCGACCATGACGGCGTCCGCCGCGCTCACGATCGCGTCCAGGTCCTCGAGCGCTTCTGCCTTCTCGACCTTGGCAATCACGTGAGCCTTCGCGTCCGCCGCGTTCAGAAGCTCGCGCAGCCCGCGGCAATCGGCGGCCGAGCGGACGAACGAGAGCGCGACGTAGTCCACGCCCAGCGAGAGCGCGAACTCGAGGTCGCTCAGGTCCTTCTCGGTCACCGACGGCACCGGGATCGGCACTCCGGGGACGTTGACGCCCTTGTGAGCGCCGACCGCCCCGCCGACCTCGACCGTGGCGCGGATTCGCTCCCCGTCCGTGTCCTCGATGCGTAGGCGCACGAGGCCGTCGTCGATGAGGACCTCGTTCCCGGGCTGGAGCACGTCCGTCAGCACCGCGGGCATCACCGGCAAGTCGTCGGGCGCGCCGGCGCCCTCGCCGGAGATGTGCACCGTGTCGCCCTCGACGACGACCCGCGGCACCTCGAGGTCGCCGATCCGGAGCTTAGGGCCCTGCAGGTCGGCGATCAGCGAGAGCGGCCTGCCCGCGCGCTCCTGGGCCTCGCGCACCAGGCGGGCGCGCTCGCCGTGCTCTTCGTGCGTGCCGTGTGAGAAGTTGAGGCGGGCGGCGTCCATGCCCGCCTCGACGAGCTTGTCCACCAGGTCGAGCGATGCCGTGGCGGGCCCGATCGTGCAGACGATCTTCGTGCGGCGCAGCCCATCGAACACAAGGTCACGTTAGCGCGGGCGAGAGCCTCGTCAGCGGCCGGCGCGCGGGAAGGCCGACCAGCCTGGATACACGGCCTCCTCCCCCAGCTTCTCCTCGATCCGAAGGAGCTGGTTGTACTTGGCGACGCGGTCGCTCCGCGAGGGCGCACCCGTCTTGATCTGCCCCACGCCGGTGGCGACGGCGAGATCGGCGATGGTCGTGTCCTCGGTCTCGCCCGAGCGGTGGGACATGATCGCCGCGTAGCCGTTCGCGCGGGCGAGCTCGATTGCCTCGAACGTCTCCGTCAGCGTCCCGATCTGATTGACCTTGACGAGGATGGCGTTGGCGACTCCCGCCTCGATGCCCCGCCGGAAGCGCTCGACGTTGGTGACGAAGAGGTCGTCGCCGACGAGCTGCACGCGATCACCGAGGCACTCGGTCAGGTGTCTCCAGCCGCCCCAGTCGTCCTCGGCGAGGCCGTCTTCGATCGAGACGATCGGGTAGCGGCCGCACAGCTCGTCCCAGAAGGCGACCATGCCCTCCGCATCGAGGTCGAGGCCTTCTCCGGGGAGCCGGTACCGGCCGCCCTCGTAGAGCTCCGTCGTCGCCGGATCGAGCGCGATCGCGACCTTCTCGGCGTGACCTGCCCGCTCCGCGGCCTCGAGCACGACCGCGATCGCGTCCTCGCTCGACGGCAGGTCGGGCGCGAAGCCTCCCTCGTCGCCGACCGCCGTGGCGAGGCCGCGCCCGTGCAGGAGCTCCTTCAGCCGGTGGAAGGTCTCGGCACCGATCCGAAGCGCCTCGGAGAAGGAGGATGCGCCGGCCGGCACGACCATGAACTCCTGCAGGTCGAGCGAATTTTGGGCGTGGGCGCCGCCGTTCACCACGTTCATGAGCGGTACTGGCAGGATCCGGGCCGCCTCGCCGCCCAGGTAGCGGAAGAGCGGCCCGCCGGCCTCGAGCGCGGCCGCTCTCGCGACCGCGAGCGAGACCCCGAGCAGGGCGTTCGCGCCCAGGCGCGACTTGTTCGGCGTCCCGTCGAGCTCGAGGAGCGTGCGGTCGACGGCCTCCTGGTCGCCCGCGTCCGCGCCCGCCAGCGTCGGCCCGAGCTCGCGCTCGACGTTCGCGACCGCCTCGAGGACGCCCTTGCCGAGGTAGGCACCGGGGTCGCCGTCGCGGAGTTCGACCGCTTCGAAGCGTCCCGTCGAGGCACCGGACGGCACGGCGGCCCTGCCGACCACACCCGAGTCGAGCGCCACGTCGACCTCGACGGTCGGGTTGCCGCGGGAATCGAGGATCTGCCGAGCGTGGACGTCGACGATCTTCACGCGAGGGAACCCTTAGCAAGCTCGTAGTAGCGATCCTGCTCCTCCAGGCTGAGGACGCGCCAGTCGCAACCGTCGCGCTCGGCGAGCTCGGCGGCCCGCTCGACGCGCTCGACGAAGCGCCTGCTGGTCGCGCGAAGGGCGAGCTCGGGGTCGACGTTGAGCGCCCGCGCGAGATTGACGACGGTGAAAAGGAGGTCGCCGATCTCGGCGACGATGCGCAGCGAGGGCTCGGTCTCGGGCGCGGGCGTGCCGGCGCCGCCGATCTCCTCCTCGAGCTCCGCCGCCTCCTCGCGTATCTTGGCGAGCGGCCCCGACGCGTCGGGCCAGTCGAACCCGGCGGTCGCGGCGCGGCGCTGAACCTTCCGTGCGTGCAGGAGGGCGGGCAGCGTTTCGGGGACGTCGTGGAAGATCCCCTCCCACTCCTCCTGCTCGCGCTTCAGCTCCTCCCAGCGGCCCTTGACCGCGCCGGGCGTCGCCAGCTCCGCCTCGCCGAAGACGTGCGGGTGGCGGCGGACGAGCTTCGCGTGGATCGCGCGCGCGCTGCCGGCGAGGTCGCCGGCGCCGCGCTCCTCGAGCAGCAGGGCGAGAAAGACGGTCTGGAAGAGGAGGTCGCCCAGCTCGTCGACGAGCTTCGCGTCGTCGCCCGCGACGGCCGCGTCGGCGACCTCGTAGGCTTCCTCCACCGTGTGCGGGACGATCGTCCGCTCGGTCTGCGCGCGGTCCCAGGGACACTCGCGGCGCAGCCGCTCGGCCAGCTCCTGAAGGTCGACGAGCGCCTGTGCGAGCTCGTCCCCGCCCCCCACGGCTCTACTCGGGAGCGGTCTCGGTCTCGCTCTGGCCGGAGGTCGTCTCGGCCTCGGGCGGCGGCTCGAAGCCCGGCGCGTAGGCGATCTGGTCGGCGAAGCGGTCCTTGAGCTCCTGCGCCCACTCGGTGATCCGGGCGTTCTTCCTCTCCTCGAGCAGCGTCGTGGAGATCTGCTCCTCGACGTCGGCGAGCTTCTGCGTCGAGGCCGGTACCGCGTCGGCCAGCGCCTCGATGATGTGCCAGCCGAACTGCGTCTTCACCGGCTGGGAGAGCTCGCCGGTGTCGAGCTCGAAGGCAACCCTGTCGAAGGGCTCTACCGTGGCGCCCTCCTGCGCCGTGAACTTGCCGCCCTGGTCCTTCGAGGCCGGGTCTTCCGAGAACTGCTTGGCGAGCTTGGCGAAGTTGCCGCCGTTCTCGAGCTGCCGGTGGATCTGGTCGGCCTTCGCCTTCGACTTCACGAGGATGTGCCTGACCTCGCGCGAGGCGGGCTGCTGAAACTGCTCCTTGTTCTCCTCGAAGTAGGCCTGGATGTCCTCATCCGCGACCTCGACCTCGCTCGTGACCTCCTCGAAGACCTTCTCGGAGAGCATCCGCGAGCGCAGGTCCTCGAGCACCTGCTCCTCGGTCAGGCCCTGGCTCTCGAGCTCCTGCTGGTAGGCCTGCTCGTCGCCCTGGAAGAACTGCTCCTTGAGCTCGTCGAGGCGCTTCTGGAGCTCCTCGTCCGTCACCGTGACGCCGAGCTCCTCGGCGACGATCTCGTACTGGGCCTGCTCGACGAGGCTGCGGACGATCGCGGCCCGCAGCTGCGCGAACTCGGGCGTTCCCGCCTCGGGGAACTCCTGCTCCCGCGACTCGTAAGTCTTCTGGGCCTGGCTGAGCAGGCGGTCGTACTCGGACTTCGGAATCTCGCGGTCGCCGACGACGGCGATCGCGTCGGCCGGGACGTCGGGCGTCTGGCTCTCGTCGTCGCCGCCCCCGCAGCCGGCGGCGAGGGCGAGGGCGAGCGCAGCGAAAAGAGCGATGAGACGAGTCAAAAGAGGCATGGGCGTGCTGGCTAGGCCGAAAGCCGTAGATCGAGGATAGCATCGACAAGAGCGACCGCTTCGGGGAACCGTTCGCCCCGCTGGGTCAGCTCGCGCTTCGCGCTCGAGTACACGGCGATCGGGGCCGTCGAGCGCAGCTCGCGCAGCTCGCCGGAGCCGAGCACGAGCGGCCCGACCACGGCCCGGCCGCCGCGGAAGACGAGGTAGTCGGCGCCGATTCGGGCCAGCTTCAGCTTTGCCTCCTGGATGGCGAAGAGGCTCTCGACGGGCTCGGGCAAGGGCCCGAAGCGGTCCTCGGTCACGGCGCGGAGCTCGCGCAGCTCGTCCTCCGACTCGGCCAGCGTCAGCCGCCGGTGCAGGTCGATCTTCTGCGCCTCCGTGGGCATGTAGTCGGTGGGAACGTAGGCGTCGACCTGGGCGTCGACGCGAACCGGCCGCGCGGCCGCGCGCCGGGTGCCGCCCAGCTCCGCCACCGCCTCGCCCAGGAGCTCCACGTAGAGCTCGAAGCCGACCGCAGCGACATGCCCGGACTGCTCCGGGCCCAGCAGGTTGCCCGCACCGCGAATCTCGAGATCGCGCATGGCGATCGCGAAACCGCTCCCGAGCTCGGTGTGGTCGGCAAGGGTCGCAAGCCGGGCGCGCGCCTCCGGCGTCAGCTCGCGTCCGTCGGGGTAGAAGAGGTACGCGTGGGCGAGGACGTCGCTCCTCCCCACGCGACCGCGGATCTGGTAGAGCTGCGCGAGCCCGAGCGTGTCGGCACGCTCGACGACGAGCGTGTTCGCCTGCGGGATGTCGAGCCCGGACTCGATGATCGTCGTCGAGACGAGCACGTCCGCGTCGCCGGCGAGGAACGCGAGCATGTGCCCCTCGAGCTCCCGCTCCGGCATCTGGCCGTGCGCGACCAGGATGCGCAGCTCGGGACAGAGCTGACGAAGGTGGTCGGCCGCCTCCTCGATCGTCTCGACGCGGTTGTGAAGGTGGAAGGACTGGCCGCCGCGCTCGTGCTCGCGCAGAAGCGCCTGGCGGACCAGATCCTCGTCGTACTCGCCGACGTGCGTGCGGATCGGCCGGCGGCCCACGGGTGGAGTCTCGATCACGCTGATGTCCCGCAGCCCGGCGAGGGACATGTGCAGCGTCCGCGGGATGGGTGTCGCCGAGAGCGCGAGGACGTCGAGCTCGAGCCGCAGCTGGCGGAGGAGCTCCTTCTGGGCGACCCCGAAGCGCTGTTCCTCGTCGACGACGACGAGCCCGAGGTTCTTGGCGGCGACGTCGCGTGAGAGGACACGGTGCGTGCCGACGAGCACGTCGACCTTGCCCTCCGCGAATTCTGCGAGCACCCGCTTGACGTCCGCCGGCCTGCGAAAGCGGCTGACCATCTCCACGGTCACCGGAAGGTCGCGGTAGCGCTCCCGGAAGGTGTTCCAGTGTTGCTGGGCAAGGATCGTCGTCGGGGCGAGGACGAGCGCCTGCGCGCCGTTCGCCACGGCGATGAACGCGGCGCGCACGGCGACCTCGGTCTTCCCGTAGCCGACGTCTCCGCACACGAGCCGATCCATCGGCCGCGGCGCCTCGAGGTCCTCCTTGACGACCTCGATCGCCTGCCGCTGGTCCGGCGTCTCCTCGTAGGCGAAACCCGCCTCGAGCCGCTCGACGAGCTCTGTGTCCGCCTCGAAGGCGACCCCCTCCGCGCGCTGCCGCTGCGCGTAGAGCACGAGCAGCTCGCCCGCGAGCGCCTGCGCTCCCGCGCGGGCCCGGTTCTTGATCGTCTGCCAAGCCTTCCCGCCGAGCTTGGAGAGCGCCGGTGCGTGCCCATTCGTGCCGACGTAGCGCGAGACCTTGGCAATTTGCTCGTGCGGGACGTAGAGACGGTCGTCGCCTCTGAAGGCGAGGAAAAGGTAGTCGCGCGTGACGCCGGCGACCGTCTTCGTCTCGAAGCCGAGGAGCTTGCCGACGCCGTGGTCCTCGTGGACGACGTGGTCGCCGGTGCGGAGGTCGGCGAAGCTCTGGAGCGCCCGCCCCACCCTCACGTCCGCCCGGGGCGGGCGCTTCCGGAAGACCTGCGTGTCCGGGAGGAGGATCAGGTCGAGCTCCCGCAGCACGAAGCCACGGCGCGCGGGGGAGACGGCGAAGACGAGGCCGGGCTCCTCCGGCAGCTCGTCTCCTTCCTCCAGCACGACGGCGTTGAGACGTCTGAGCAGCCCCTCCGTCCGCTGCGCCTCGCCCCGGTGGGCGAAGGTGACGACCACTCGGTTTCCGGCGCGCACGTAGGCGAGAAGGTCGCGCTCGGCCTCCGCGAGGCCGCGTGCGGCGACCGCGGGCCGCTGCGCCTCGAAGGCGTGACGCTGGCCCGCGGGGAGCTGCGACAGGCGAATGGCGCCGCCGAGCTCCAGCTCGACCCCGAGCTCCTCGCGCACCGCCTGCTCCGCCTCGTCGGCCTGCCAGACGAGGTCCGGCGCGGGGAGCGGCGGGACGAGGTCGTCGGGGACGGGCCGCGCCTCACCCTCCTCGAACGACATCGGCTCGACCAGGTCGAGGCGCCGCTCGGCGGCCGGGTAGACCGTCGCCTCTTCGAGCGCGTGCAGCGTGCGCTGGGTGAACGGCGAGAACGCCCGCAGGGACTCGATCTCGTCGCCGAAGAGCTCGAGGCGCACCGGCTCGCGGCCGGTCGAGGGGAAGACGTCGAGGATCCCACCGCGGACTGCGAACTGCCCGCGCTCCTCGGCCTGCGGAACGCGCTCGTACCCCGCGAGAGCGAGGCGCTCGGCGAGCGCCTCCGCCCCCGGCTCCTCTCCGACCCGGAGAACGACCGGATCCGGCCGCACGGTTTCGGGAGGCGCCCCTTCGGCGAGCCCGAGCGCCGAGGCGCAGACGAGCCCCCCGGCCGCGAGCACCTCCAGCGCCCGCGCGCGCTCCCCCACGAGATGCGGAGGTGGGTCGAGCGCGCTTCCCCAGCGGACGCCGCGCGAGGCGAAGAGGCCGACGCGGCCTTCGCCGAGATACCAGCCCGCGCCCTCGGCCGCGTCGCGCGCCTGCGCGTCGTCCGGCAGGACGCAGACGAGCGGCCCGCCGCGAGCCTTGTGGAGGGCTGCGAGAAAGAGCGGCAGGAGCGGCTCGGACACCCGAGCCGCTCCCGGCTCGGCCAGGAACCCGCGCAGGTGCTCGCCCTCCGCCAGCTGGCGGGCGATCGGCGCGAGCGCCGGTGCGACGTCTGTTGCCGGCCGGTCCATGACGAGCGGCGGAACGCGAGGTTCCGCGGGGCCATCGTAGCCGCCTCCCGACGCCGTACGATTGCGCCGTGGCCGGCGAGCTGCTACCCATCGGCACCCGCCCCCGCCTGGTGGCCTCGTTCGAGCCGCCGGGCGCCGACGTCGCGTTCCGCGCGTGGCGCGCCCGGCACGCCGAGGCCCTTGCGGGCGTCCCCCCGGACGCCCTGCGGGTCGAGTACGGCCGCGCGCCGCAAGGCGGTCTCGCGGTTCGGGTGCGAATCGCCGAAGAGCACATCCCCCTAGGGTTAGAGACCTGAGCGCTGCAACACGCCGTCAGCGGTGCGTTGGCCGCCTCGCGCCGCTGAGCTCTTCGGCCCCGAACCCTTGGGAGGGGCGCGAAGGCCCCCTGAGATCAGCTTAGCCCGATCGGCCGCGCGACTTGCGCGCAGCACCGTGTCGAGTCTGTGTCCGCATGGGGCGGCCCGTCACGGCCGCTCGTTGAAGCGCAGCTGCGCCTCCTCGAGGCCCTCCAACACGATCGCCTGCACGGCGTCGGCGGCCCGAGCGACGAGGCTCTCGACGTCGACCTCCGGGGGAAACGGCGTCAACACCCAGTCCGAGACCGGCCGGGGATCGCCGCGCTCCGGCCGGCCGATTCCGATCCGTAGGCGCTTGAACTCGGAGGTGCGCAGGTGCTGCGCCACCGAGCGAAGCCCGTTGTGCCCGGCTAGCCCGCCACCCATCCTCGCCTGGAGCCGGCCGAGCTCGAGGTCCACCTCGTCGTGCACAACCAGAAGCTGCTCCGGGGGGAGCTTGTAGAAGCGCACGGCAGCTCCCACCGACCGTCCCGACTCGTTCATGAACGTCTGCGGCTTGAGCAGAGCGATCCGAGCTGCGTCGAGGCGGAGCTCTGCGAGCTCGCCGGAGAATTTCGACCGGAACGAGCCGGTGTGGCGCCGGGAGAGCTCGTCGCAGACCATGTGGCCGACGTTGTGGCGGGTCCGCGCGTATTCGCGGCCCGGGTTTCCGAGCCCCGCGACGAGCAGGTCGAGCGTCGAGGTAGGCGCGCCTCGACGAAAGAGGCGCATCGATCTGACCTAGCCTTCGCCGGGCTCTTCGCCGCCGGTGCTCTCGGCCTCGGCCTCCGCCTCGCCCTCGACCTCCGGAGCCTCCTCGCCCTCGAGCAGCTCCTCGCCCTCCTCCAGCTCCTCCTCCTCGACCACTTCGGGCTCCTCGACCTTCGTCGGCGGCGTCACCGTCACCACGACCGCATCCGGATCGTCCAGGAGCGTCACGCCCGAGGGCGCGACGATGTCCTCGATCCGGAGACTGTCGCCGATGGTCATGGTGGAGATGTCGAGCTCGAGCCGATCCGGAACCTCCATCGGCAGCGCCTCGACGTTGATCTCGCGCAGGACGAGCGTGAGGACGCCGCCCTCCTTGACGCCTGGCGACTCGCCGGAGGGCTCGAGGGCGACCTGGGTCTGAATCAGCTGATCGAGGCGAACCTCGTGCAGGTCGACGTGGAGCAGCCGGGGCCGTACGGGGTCGAGCTGATAGTCCTTGAGCACCGCATGATGCGCGGTCTTCTGGCCGTCGAAGACGACGTCGAGGATGGCATGGAGGCCGTGATCTCCGGTGAGGACGCGCCGCAGCTCGCGCTCCTCGACGGCAAACGGATGTGCTTTCTTGCCGTCGCCGTAGAGAACGCCGGGAATGTAACCGTCGGCGCGCAGCCGCCGCGCGACGGCGCTCCCCGCCTCCTCGCGTGGCTTGACTCCCAGCTTCATCCGCTCGCCGGCCATTTCGGCGGGCAAGTGTAGCGAGTGGCGCTAGCCGGCCGTGGGGCACACGGGCGAACGACGCCTCGGAGCGGCGGTTCGTCCCCTAGAACAGTTGGTTCTCGCCGGCGAAGATGGCCGACACAGACTCGTCCGAGAAGACGTTCTCGATCGTCTCCGCGAGGATGCCGGAGATGGTGAGGACGGTCAGCTTCTCGGGGCGGTCGAGCTCGGGAACCGGCACGGTGTCGGTCACCGCCAGCCCGGCAAGCTGGGAGGCGGCGAGCCTCTCCAGGGAGTCGTCGGGGAAGAGCCCGTGTGTCGCACAGGCATAGACCTTCGTCGCGCCCGCGTCGTGAAGCGCCTGGGCGCCGGCGACGAGCGTCCCGCCCGTCACGATGATGTCGTCGCTCATGATCGCCACCTTCCCCTGCACGTCACCGACCACCTCCGTGACCGAGGCGACGTCGTGCGCCGGGCGCTGCTTGTTCATGAGCGCGAAGTCGGCGTCGAGCATCTGCGCGAACTTCGTCGCCATCTTCGCCCTGCCGGGGTCGGGCGAGACCGCGACCACGCCTTCGCCGTGCAGCCCGAGCGTCTCGCGGTAGTAGCGGGCGAAGAGCGGAAGCGCCGTCATGTGGTCGACCGGAATCCGGAAGAAGCCCTGGATCTGACCGGCGTGGAGGTCCATGGTGAGGACACGATCGGCGCCGGCGGCGTCGAGCACGTCGGCGAGGAGCTTCGCGGTGATCGGCTCGCGCGGAGCGGACTTCTTGTCCTGCCGCGAGTAGGGGAACCAGGGCATGATCGCCGTGATCCTGTTCGCGGAGGCGAGCTTGGCCGCCTGGATCATGATCTGGAGCTCCCAGAGGAAGTCGTTCGTCGCGCGCCCGTAACAGGTCTGGACGATGAAGACGTCGGCGCCGCGGATCGACTCCCGGTAGCGGCAGTACGTCTCGCCGTTGGCGAACGTCTTCAGCTTGACGTCGCCCAGCTCGATGTTCAGCTGGTCGGCGATCTTCTGGGCGAGGACAGGGTGCGATCGCCCGGCGAAGAGCATGAGCTTCCCGGACGGCCCGCGCTCGATCCAGCGGCCACGTTCCCCGTCCGGCTGCGGCGCGCGCTCGGGCGTCACGTCGAGGCCCGGGAGCGAGAGCTCAGTCGTTCCGCTTTCCACGCAGGTAGCCCTCCTTGGTGACCTGTCTGGTCCGCGCGATCGCCAGCGACTCGGGCGGGACATCCTCGGTGATGTACGAGCCGCCGCCGATCCATGCGCCGTCTCCGATCGTCACAGGAGCCTCCAGGCCATTGTGAATGCCGGTCCTGACGTTCCGGCCGATCGTGGTGCGGCCCTTCTCGCGTCCCGGCTCGTGAGCGTAGTTGGCGGTGATCGTGCCGGCGCCGACGTTCGTCCCGTCGCCGACCTCGGCGTCTCCGAGATATGAGAGATGCGGCACCTTCGTGCCCTCGCCGATGTGAGCGTTCTTGAGCTCCACGAAGGTTCCAGCCTTGGCCCGTGCGGCGAGCGCCGTTCCAGGCCGAAGGTAACAGAACGGCCCAACGAGCGCCCCCTCGCCGACCTCGGCGTCGACGACGACGGCGTGCGGGCCGACCTCCGCCGCGCGGCGAACGACGCTTCGGCCACGCAGGACCGTGAAGGGATGAATGATCGCGTCCGGCTCGATCTCGACCTCGGGCTCGATCCACGTCGTCGCGGGATCGACGACGGTGACCCCTGCCTCCAAGTGCCGTGCGATGATCTCGGCGCGGAGTTGTGCGCCGGCAGCTGCGAGATCAGCCCGGGTGTTCACGCCTTCGCCGACACGGGGGTCTTCCGCACGGTACACGGCAACCGCGCGGCCGTCCTCCACCAGCCCGCGGACGGCGTCGGTCAGATAGAGCTCGCCCTGCACGTTGTCGGTATCGAGATGTGCCATGGCCTCCCAGAGCGCGTCGGCCTCGAACACGTAGACGGAAGAGTTCACCTCGCGAATCGCGAGCTCCTCCGCGCTCGCATCCCGCGCTTCCACGATCGCCCGGAGCCGGCCCGACCCGTCGCGGACGATGCGCCCGTACGGGCCGGGATCCGCCGGCTCGAAGGAGAGCACCGTCGCGACCGCACCGGCCCTCCGGTGGTCGTCGAGAAGCCGGCGGAGCTCGGCGCCCGAGAGAAGCGGGGAGTCCCCGGCCATGACGACGACGTCGCCTGCGAAGCCGGCCAGGGCCGGGTGCGCCGATGCGACTGCGTCGCCGGTTCCCCGGGGCGATTCCTGCAGGGCCAGCTCGACACCGTCGGGAAGCGTGCCCTCGAGCTCCTCCAGCGTGCCCGGCGAGGTGACGACGACGAGCGGGCTCGGCTCGAGCTCCCCCACCGCGGCGACCGCCCAGTCGACGAGGCGCCGCCCGAGCAGCTCGTGCAGGTGCTTCGGACGGCTCGAATGCATGCGCGTGCCCAGGCCGGCGGCCATCACCACGGCTGCGAGGGGCGTGTCGGTCACAGGCGACTCATGGCTGGGGCGGGAGGATTCGAACCTCCGGTCACGGGACCAAAACCCGTTGCCTTACCACTTGGCTACGCCCCAGCGCAGTCCGAGTATAGGCCGGGCTCGCCTCCACTCCCTACCGGCGGTCCATGAGCAGCATCACGAGAAGCAACCCGGCCATCACGACGAGGATGACCACGGCGACGGCCTTGGCGACCTCCCAAAGGACGGGGACGAGCACCGCGATCAGCTGCGATGCGGCCAGGATCCAGGCGATCTCGCGGAGGGCGTTGAGGCGGGGGCTGCGCGTGACGAAGATGTAGAGAGCCACCGCAGCCCCGGCGAGCGCGAGCACCCAGAACCACCCGAGCCCGCCCCAAACGACGAGCAGGCTCTCCACCAGCCCGATCAGGAGTGCGATGCGGAGCCTGCGGCCGCGGAGCCAGGCTCCGGGGCCGCTCTCGCCGGCCTCGATGACGGGGGAGGTCGCCATGCCGGCGACGTTACCAGACGGGTGCGGCGACCCAGACGCGGTGCCGGCGCCCGAGCCGGCGCGCTGCCGTGCCGGCGTCGCGCCGGGTCTCGAAGAGCCCGTAGACGGCCGGTCCGGCACCGCTCACGTCTGCCCTGAAGGCGCCGGCGTCGCGGAGGCCGGCGGCGAGCGAAGAGGCTCCGGAGGCTTCTGCGAGGTCGTTCGCCGGAAGGGCCTCGAGGTCCCGGGGCCGGAGGATGCGGGCCAGCGCTTGCAGGAGCGCGTCCTTCCGCTCGCCAAAGCCGGGGCCGCCGCCGAGCGCATCGAAGCGCGCATATACCTCGCCCGTCGATCCCTTCTCGAGCTCGCGCGGAAGGGCGAGCACCACCCAGAAGTCCTGCGGCAGCTCGAGCGGCTTCAGGCGCCCGCCGGTTCCCTCGGCCAGCTTCGGGCCCGGCTCGAGGAAGAAGGGGACGTCGGCGCCGAGAGAGGCGGCGAGAGCGTGCAGCCGCTCCGGCGGGAGCGGCTCCGGCAGCGTCTCGTTGGCCAGCCGGAGGGCGGTGGCCGCGTCGGCGCTCCCGCCGCCCAGGCCGGCCGACACGGGGATCTCCTTCGAGATGCGAACGCGCCAGAACGGCTCGGTGCCGGCCTCGGCCGCCAGCCCGAGAAGCGCATGACCGACGATCGTGTCGTCCTGGAAGCCCTCGACCGCCAGCCGCTCGGCCGTGTCGAGCTCGATGCGGTCGCAGATGTCGATCCGCTGCAGGACCGTGGCGACCTCGTGCAAGCCGTCGTCCCGTCGGGCGCCGACGACGAGGGCGAGGTTGATCTTCGCGGCCGCGACGGCGCGCCGGGCCCTCACGCGAGCAGCTCCGAGAGCCGGAGGAGCTCGCCGGGCTCGAGCTCTTCGGCGCGCACGCTCTCGGCGCAGCCGAGCCCGGCGAGGGCAGCGGCAGCGCGCCCACGGTCGACGACGCCGGCGAGCTCGAGCGAGTTGGCGAGGGTCTTCCGCCGGTGCGCGAAGGCGGCTTGCGCTAGGTTCCTGACCCTCTCGAGCTCGCTGTCCCAGGCACGCGTGCGTCGGAAGGCGACGAGCGCCGAGTCCACGTTGGGAGGCGGCCGAAAGCACGTGCGCGCCACCGGGTGGAAGCCGGTGCGCTCGGCGGCGAGCTGGAGGACTACCGAGACGGCTCCGTAGTCTTTCGTGGCCGGCGCGGCAAAGAAGCGGTCGGCGACCTCGCGCTGAACCATGACGCACCAGAGCTCGACCGTCGGCAGCGCCGCCAGGCTTTCGACGACGATCGGCGTGGCGACGTTGTACGGGAGGTTGGCGACGAGCTTGTCCGGCGGCGGCGCGAAGGACGGGCGGAGAAGCGCGAGCGCGTCGCCGAACGCGAGGTCGACGTTCTCCCGTCCAGCCAGCCGTTCGTGCAGCGCGTCCTCGAGCGTCCGGTCGACCTCGATCGCATGCACGAGCCGGGCGCGGTCGGCCAGGTACGTCGTGAGCACGCCCAGGCCGGGGCCGATCTCGAGCACGACGTCGTCCGGGTCGAGCTCCGCCAGTCGGCCGATCACGTGGAGGATGTTCTCGTCGACGAGCCAGTGCTGGCCCAACGCTCGTTTCGGCCGGGTGCTCACGGCAAGGCGAAGAGCGCAGCGGCGTTCCGCTCGATCCGCTGCTCCAGCGAGCGCGCGTCCTCACCACGCGCCTCGGCGAGGGCGGCGACCGTGTGCGTGACGAAGGCCGGCTCGTTTCGACGGCCGCGCACGGGCTGCGGTGCCAGATAGGGGCAGTCGGTCTCCGCGAGCAGCCGCTCGGCAGGGACGCGAGCCGCCGCCCAGCGCAGCTCCCGCGCCTTCGGATAGGTGACGTTGCCGGCGAAGGACACGTACCAGCCATGCTCGAGCGCCGGCTCGAGCAGCGTCGTCGACGAGAAGCAGTGGAGCACGACCGGGAGGTCGTCCGGCAAAGCCTGCAGCGCTGCGACCGTGTCCGCGTCGGCCGCCCGGGTATGGACGACGAGCGGTTTCGCCACGTCGGCCGCGAGCTCCGTCTGAGCGCGGAACGCCCACGCCTGGCGGTCGCGTGGGGCGAGGTCACGGTAGTGATCCAGCCCCGTCTCCCCCACCGCCACGGCTTTCGCGTGAGAGAGGAGCTCGCGCAGCTCGTCCACCTCGCGCTCGCCCACGGCCTCAGCCTCGTGCGGATGGAGCCCGAGCGCGGCGAACACGCCCTCCTGCTCGTCGCACAGCGCCAGTGACGCGCGGCAGGACTCGATGCTCGTTCCGACCGTGATCACGCGCGTCACTCCGGCCGCCCGGGACCGATCGAGTACCGCTCCCGCATCCTCGAACGCGTCGAGGTGGGCATGGGTGTCGATCATCGTTTCGGGCTGTCGATCATCGTTTCGGGCTCGCCGCCGGCCGCTCGGCCTCACGCGGCCGCCGTCGGAGCGTCGACGCGAGGGAAGAGCGGCTCGGCCGGCACGATCCCGGTCGCCGCGACCGTTCGTCCGGCGGCCACTCCTGCCCAGGCCAGGTCAGCCGGCTGGCCGAGCGCCGCGAGGATCCGCTCCGAGGTGCTCGGGACGAACGCGGCCAGCGCGACCGCCACCGCACGCAGGCCGTCTGCGAGCTCGTGGAGCACCTGGTCGAGCTCCCCCGCTCGCGCCTCGTCCTTGGCGAGCTCCCACGGGGCCGCCTGCTCCACCCGCCGGTTCAAGCGCCGAACGAGCTCCCAGACGAGCTCGAGCGCCCCCGTGACGTCGAACTCGTCCAGGCGCACGGCGACCTCGTCCTGGGCACGGGCGAGCTCCGCCGTCAGCTCCTCGGAGACCGGTTCCGGCCGGAGCTCTCCCTGCCGATAGCGGGCGATCATCGCCGTCGTTCGCGAGAGGAGATTCCCGAGCTCGTTGCCGAGCTCGCGCTCGTAGCGCTCGTGCAGGCCCTCGAGCGAGATGCTCCCGTCCTGCCCGAACGTGGCCACGCGGAAGAGGTAGAAGCGGACCGGGTCGACTCCGTAGACATCGATGAGGTCGAGCGGGTCGATCACGTTGCCGACCGACTTCGACATCTTTCGCTCGTCCATCAGCAGGTAGCCATGGACGAACAGCTGCTTCGGAACCTCGAGCCCCGCGCCGAGCAGGAGCGCCGGCCAGATGACGCAGTGGAACTTGAGGATGTCCTTGCCCAGCAGGTGGTGGACCACGGGCCAGAAGCGTGGCCGTAGGTCCTCGCCCGGACGGGCGAAGGCGAGGGCGCTCCAGTAGTTGACGAGCGCGTCCACCCAGACGTAGACGACCTGGCTCTCGTCCCACGGCACCGGCACTCCCCAGCGCTGCGAGGCGCGGCTGACGCTGATGTCGTCGAGCCCGAGCTCGATGAAGCTGCGAGCCTCGTTGTAGCGGAAGCGGGGGAGGACGATGTCCGGCCGTTCGTCGTAGAGCCGCAGGAGCGGTTCCTGGTAGGCCGAGAGGCGGAAGAAGTAGTTCTTCTCCTCGACGTGCTCCGGCCGGATCCCGTGCAGCGGGCACAGCCCGTCGACGAGCTCGTCCTCCGTGTAGAAGGCCTCGCAGCGCGTGCAGTAGAGACCCGCATAGACGCCCTCGAAGATGTCGCCCCGGTCGTAGATCCGCTGGAGGAACTCCTGGACGACGGCCTTGTGGCGATCGTCCGTCGTACGAACGAAGAAGTCGTTCGAGGCGTTGACGCGAACCGTCATCTCCTGGAACGCCGCCGCGTTGCGATCGACGAACTCTTGGAGGTCGAGACCCGCCTCCGCCGCGACCCGGGGGATGTTCGAGCCGTGCTCGTCCGTCCCCGTGAGGAAGAAGGTCTCCTCGCCCCGCTGGCGGCGATGTCGGACGAGAATGTCCGCGGCGATCGTCGTGTACGCGTGCCCGATATGCGGCGTCGAGTTGACGTAGTAGATGGGCGTCGTGAGGTAGAAGCTCATCGGCGCCCATCATACGGAGGCGCTTCCGGCGACCGGTTTCCGGTTTCAACCCGGCTGAGACGGGAATTGAGTGGAGTGAACCATGCATGGGGTCAGCAGGCCGAGGTCGCTTTGGCCCCTCGACAACGCGAGGAGGGACGAGGAGCCGCTCGATGGAAACGCGTAGGCGAAACCAAGGCCGGACGACGACGACAGGCATCATTCGCCATCTGGACGAGCTCGGCCGGATCGTCATCCCGATCGAGATCCGGAAGCGCTTCGGGCTGACCGAGCGTGACGCGCTCGAGATCGCGGTCAAGAACCAGACCATTCTCCTCAGCCGGCCGAAAAGCGAGTGCGTCTTCTGTGGAGCGACGCGCTCCGTCGTCGAGCACCGCGGGCGGGGCGTCTGTCGTAGCTGCGTGGCCGAGCTTTCGACGGCGCAGAGCTCGTAGAACCGCCGCCGCCCCCAGCCCCAGGGCCAGCGCCGAAGCGGCAAGGGTGGGAAGGCCCGGCTGCCCGCCCGGAGCCGGTGTCGGCGAGTCGGCCGGTTCGACCCGGACCTCCGGGCGGGCCGCCGAAGCCGCAAGATGCTGAGCCTCACCGGCGAGGATGTCGCGGGACGGTTCGTGAGCTGCCGGCGCAGCAGGCCCTTCGTCCCCATGGCGTTCGCGCGAGGTCGGAGTCTGGTGCCTCTCGCTCGTTGCTGCGCCTCCGGAGGCGACGACTGCGGTCGCCCCGGCCGCGCCTCGAAGCCCGTTCGAGTCGCGTTCCCGCTCCTCGCGTGCTCCCGGCGTTGGAGCCGGCGCCTCGGGTGCTGGGGCGGGTGCCGGCTTGGGGATCGGCACCATGGGCGCGGGAGCCGGGGCCTCCGGCGCCGGGGTCGGGGCAGGAGCCTCGGGCGCAGGGGCTGGAGCCTCGGGCGCTGGCGCAGGAGCCTCGGGCGCCGGAGCAGGAGCCTCCGGCACTGGGACAGGCGGCGCGGCGGGAGCGGGCTCGGCGGGCGGCGCGGGCACGGCCGGCGAAGGCGCCTCACGGGTGGGAAGGAACGAGAGCGGGTCGAGGTACCCGGTCGCGTCGGACGTGACCCTGATGCCGAGGTGGACGTATGGGACCGGGTGCTCGCGCTCGCCGCTCGGGCCGATCGTGCCGACCGGCGCGCCCTCGAGGAGAACCGCGTCGCGGTCGACGGCGATCGAGCCGAGGTGGACGAGCGTGACCGAGTAGCCGTCCGCCGTTTGCACGGTCACCGCTCGGCCGCCGCCTGGGACGGTGCCGGCGAAGCTCACGACTCCGGCGGCCGGCGATCGCGCAGGCGCCCCCTCCTCAGCGGCGACGTCGATGCCTCGATGCTGCCCTCCGGCGTAGGGATCGTCCCCGAGTTCGAATGGTCGTAGCACCGGCCCTTCGGCGGGCCAGGTCCAGGCGAGTGCGGGCGGCGCGCCGGCCTGGAACGCAATCAGGACCGGAAGCAGGGCAACCAACCGCTTCATCTCCTGCCTCCTGTTGTCCGTTATGTCAACGAAGCAGAGAAGGTAGCAGTATGTGCGGACGTTGTCAACAGTGACGACGTTCAGCCGGATCAAGCGAGCCGCGGTACAACCGGTTGCGTGGTATGCCCGTCAGGCGGCCGACAACCTCGGCCGCGAGCCGTCGCGACGTGCCTGCCGCAACCAGCACGGCGACGGCGGCGAGGGCCTCCGCCTCGCCGTCGTCCGCGCCGGCGGCGTCCGTGGATGAGCCGCCGATGACTACAGTCACCTCGCCTTTGGGAGCGGTTCGGAACCGCCCGGCGACCTCCTCGGCCCTTCCGCGCACTACCTCCTCGAACCGCTTCGTCAGCTCTCGGCAGACAGCCACCGGCCGGTCGGCGTGTGCTTCCGCCAGGCTCGCGAGGGACGCTGGCAGGCGGCGAGGCGACTCGAAGGCGACCGCGGGCCAGGTCCAGCCGGCCAGCTCTCCCCACAGGCGGTCGAGCCCGGCGCGCGCCCGGGGGAGGTAGCCGAGGAACGTGTACCGCTCGCCGACGAGCCCGCTGGCGACGAGCGCCGTCTCGACCGCAGACGCGCCGGGGAGCACCGTCACCTCGAAGCCGTGCTCGAGCACGGCTCCCACGAGCCGCGCGCCCGGGTCGTTCACGCCCGGGAGCCCTGCATCGCTGGCGAGCGCTATCCGTTCACCTGCCTCGAGCCGTGGGAGGAGCTCCGCTGTGCGCCTTGCCTCGTTGTGCCGGTGGAAGGAGAGCAGGCGCGCTCGAACGCCGTGCCGGTCGAGCAGGACCCGCGTCCGCCTGGTGTCCTCGCAGAGGACGAGGTCGGCGCCTGCGAGCTCGCGCAGCGTTCGCAACGTGATGTCCTCGAGGTTGCCGATCGGCGTCGGGCAGACCACGAGCGGCACGCTCGTCAGCCTCCGTCGAGCACGTCGAGCGCGAGCAGACCGGCGCCGACGAGGCCCGCCTCGGGCCCCAGCTCGGCCTCCACGATCTCCACCACCTCGCGCGCCGGCACAAGAGCTCGTTCGGCCACGACCTTGCGCGCCGGTGCGAGCAGGAGGTCTCCCGCCCCGGCGAACCCTCCGCCCACGACCACGATCTCCGGGTTGAAGACGTTCACCAGGTCCGAGATGCCCACGCCCAGGTGGAAGCCGACGTGCTCGAGGACCTCGCAGGCGTCGCCGGGCCCGTCGGACGCAAGCTCCACCAGCAGACGGGTATCGACGTCGCGGCCGGCCGCCTTCGCTCGGCCGAGGTCGCCGTCCGGGCGTTCCGCGGCGACTCGGTCTGCGAGCCTGTCGGCTGCGGTGCCCGAGGCAAGCACCTCGAGGTGCCCCCGCCCGGCACAGGTGCCCTGGCACCGCGGGCCGTCGAGGTCGAGGGTGATGTGGCCGAGCTCGCCCGCTGCGCCGATCGCGCCTCGATAGAGCCGGTCGTCGAGGATGAGCCCGCCGCCGACCCCGGTTCCGAGCGTGAGCATGACGACGTGCCGGGCGCCCCGGGCAGCCCCGAGGCGGTGTTCGGCCACCGCTGCGGCATTGGCGTCGTTCTCGATCCAGACCGGCACGCCGAAGCGGTCCTCGAGCCGGTCGCGAAGGTCGACGCCCGCGAACGGGATGTTCACCGAGGAGACGGCACGCCCGGAGCGCTGGTCGATGGTCGAAGGGATCCCCACGCCGAGCGCCGGGAAGTCGCCGTCGGCGATGCCGGCAATGACGCGCTCGAGCTGGCCGAGAACGGCCTCGTCGCCCGCAACGTCGGTCGGCTCGACGGCGCGACGAGCGACCGCTCCGTCTCGATCGACGAGCCCCGCGGCCACCTTAGTCCCGCCCAAGTCGACCGCGATCACCTGGGGAGCGCTCATTCCGGCTCTGGCTACGATACTCGGTCGCTGTGGCGTCGAAGGACAAGCCGTATCGGGTCTACCGCGGAGGACGGGTCAAGGGCCCCGTTCCGACGGAGTCGAAGAAGGGGACGGAACCCGCCCCAGGGCGCAGCGACGGCCGCGACGCCTACGCCCGGCCGCGACCGAGCCGCCAGCGGCGGCGGCGCCGCTGGCTCCGTATCGGCCTCATCGTCGTCCTCGTCGCCGTGCTCGCGATCATCGTCTGGTCGGTGCTCGGCTATCTCGCGTTCCGGAGCGGCGTGAACGAGGCAAACGAGCGGCTCGACTCGCGCGCGTACGCCGCCCTCGCCCCCCAGGACGGCCTCGTCCTCTCGAATCCCTCGACGACGCTCGTGCTCGGAACCGACGAGGCCCGCGGCCGCGAAGGCCCGTTTCGCTCCGACGCGATGATGATCGTACGCACCGACCCCGACGAGCACAGGATCGCGTTCCTCGCCATCCCGCGCGACCTCCGGGTCGAGATTCCAGGACACGGGCTCGACAAGGTGAACGCCGCCTACGCCTTCGGCGGTCCCACGCTCGCCATCCGGACGGTCCAGGGCTTGACGGGGATGCCGATCAACCACGTCGTCGTCGTCAACTTCGTGCGCTTCCGGGAGGTGATCGACACCCTCGGCGGCGTGACCATCGACGTCCCCAAGCCGATCCTGGCGGACAAGTTCAAGTGCCCGTTCTCGACCGAGGCCAAGTGCGACCGCTGGCCCGGCCACCGGTTCAGGAAGGGGGAGCAGACGATGGACGGGAAGCAAGCCCTCATCTACGCGCGCGTGCGCGTGAACAAGCTCGACCCGGCCGACAACGACATCACCCGGGGCGAGCGCCAGCAGGCGGTCGTCCAGGCGGTCGCCGACGAGGTGACGAGCTTCGGGACGTTCCTGCGCATGCCGTTCATCGGCGACGACCTGGCCGCGCCGCTCGCGACCGACCTCTCCGCGAACCAGCTGCTGCAGCTCGCGTGGGTGAAGCGGCGGACGCCGTCGAGCGGGATCCTCCGCTGCCGGCTCGGCGGAACGATCGCCAATCTCGACGGGCAGTCGTTCATCATCGGAAGCGAGGACAACGCCTCGGTCGTCGCCATGGTCGAGGGCAAGACCGCGCCCCAGCCTCCCCGGCCCGGCACGAGCACGTTCGGCCCCGGGTGTCAGGTCGGCCGGAGCCGGTAGCCGCGGTCGCCGGTGGACCGACGTCTAAGACGAGTCGGCGGCCTTCGATTCGGAGGGCTTCGACTCGGTCTTGTCGGCCTTCGTCGTCGTGCCCGCGTCGCCCGCGCCGTCCCCGTCCTTCGAGGCCGGTCGGCGGTTTGCCCGACCGTAGTCGGTCGAGTAGAACCCCGAGCCCTTGAAATGGATCGCCGCCGGGTAGAGCACCTTGGACACCGGCCCCTCGCCGCAGACCTCGCAGCCCGCCGGCGGCGCATCGGTAATCCGCTGGAACAGCTCGAAGGTATGGCCGTTGGGGCAGCGATATTCGTAGATGGGCATCGTCGAAAGGCCGCTCTGTGCAGGGGGAGATGCTAGCAGCGGGGACCGAGGGCTCCGGCACTCGGACGAAGGGAGTGCCAGAGCCCGGCGCGGGCCGACCGAGGGTCGTGGGCGCGGTCGACGGCTATCGGCTGGGCGTCGCCGCGATCGCCGCCGGTCTGGCGGCGTTCCTGCTCCTCCGACTGCACGCCCTGCCACCCCACGAGGACGAGACGCTCGTCTTCTTCCTCACCCACGAGTCGTTCGGCGACATGCTCGCGACCGTCCTCGGGGAGCGACGCGGCGCGCCGCTCCACTACCTGCTCGCCTACCTCGCCGGGCTGGTCGACCCGGGTCTGACGAGCCTGCGGCTCATCTCAGTCGCGTTCGCCGTCGCCAGCGTGCCGGCGATCGCCGCGCTCGTCGAGCGGCTGACCGACCGCCGGGCCGCATTGGTGGCGACGCTGCTCGCCGCCGCGAGCTGGACGACGCTCTACCACGGCATCTACGCGCGCATGTACAGCCTCTTCCTCTTCACCGCCGTCCTCTCGCTCCTGCTTCTCCTCCGCGCGCTCGAGCGGGGAACCCGAGGTCGCTGGGCCGCCTGGGCGGCGGCGACGCTCGCGCTCCTGGCGACCCAGCCCTACGGCCTCCTCGTGCTCGTCGCCGAGGGTCTGTACGTGGTCGTGCTCCGGCTTCGGCGGCCTCTCCCGCTCCGCGGCCCGCTGATTGCGCTCGCGGCCGTGCTCGTCTTCGCCGCGCCGCTCTGGTGGACGTACGCGCTCCTCGCTTCTCGCTTCGACGTAAGCGTGGGCGAGTCGAGCTCCGAGCTGGGCTCGCCCTTCGACGTGGTCGAGTATCTCCGGGAGGTCTTCGGCGACTTCGTGGCCGGCTGGCCGGCGGTGTCCGTCCCGGCGGCGCTTCTCGCCCTCCTCGGCCTCGTCGAACTCGCGCGCACGCGGACAGAGGCCGCGATCCTGACCGCCGTCGTCGCCGGCGTGCCCGCCCTCGCGCTCCTTATCGCCGGCTCGGGCCCGGGGGTCTCGCTCGAGACGCGGCATCTCATCTTCGTCCTGCCCTTCGCCGCGATGGCGCTGGCGACGGGGTTCCTCCGCCTCGGCGCCGCCCTCGGGCGTGCGGGACCGACCGCCGTGGTCGTGCTCCTGGGGCTCGTCGTCGCCTCGCAGGTCGTCTGGGGCCTCGACAGGACCCGCTGGCTCTATACCGGCGAGCCGGACGCCCGCTCCGAGGCGCGGGCGGAGGCAGGGGAATGGCTCGCCCGGACGGGACGGGCCGCCGACGTCCTCTTCGGCTACGAGCCAACGTACCTCGATGCCTGGGAACAGGGAGCGCCCTTCGACACGCGCTTGGTGCCGCGGGCGGACGCCGAGCTCGCGCTCGAGGCGCTGGAGGAGGCGGGCGAGCCGCTCGGCAGAGGCGTCTGGGTGCTCGACGCCTCCGAGTCCGAAGACCAGGAGCGGCCGCGCCTGACGATCCCGCACGCGAGGCCGGGAGGAGCGTTCGAGACCGCGGTCTTCGGCCCGTTCCTGCTCGTTCGGACGAAGGAGCCGACCGGGACGCCCGAGCGCTTCTTCGAGGCCACGCTCGAGGTGCAGGAGCTGGGCGCCCAACTCGGGGTCGGCGACGCCGGCCGCAACTTTCTGACCGCGCAGGAGGCTCTCGCAGAGCTCGACTAGCGGGGGGGCTCGCCGCGCGACTCGCGGTCGACCAGCTCCTGATAGCAAGGAGCCTCTTCGAACGCGGCGAGCCCGGCCGGCGTCTCCCGCTTCCTCGGCTGCGCCTTGACCTTCATCCGGCCGGCCGCGGCGAGCCCGGCGATGCTGCCGAGCAGCCCGCCGAGGAGGAACGGGCGAAGCCCCCTACGGCGCTCGTCGTCCACGTGGCCGATTGTAGGAGCTCCTGACGTGATGATGACGCGGCACGACTCGTCATTGCGTCAGGAGCTCTAAGGTGCGGCGGTGATCTGCACGCTCGGGGACCTCCTCCTGGACGTCATCGTGCGCCTGGACGGACCGATCGCGGAGGATACGGACACCTATGGCCGCACACGCGTCGGCGCCGGGGGACAGGCTGCGAACGTCGCGGCGTGGGCCGTGGAGCTCGGCGGACGCGCGCGCTTCATCGGCAAGCGCGCGCGAGACGCGGCGGGGCGGATCCTCGCGGAGGAGCTCAGTGGGCGCGGGGTCGAGCTGGCCGGGCCCGAGGTCGAGTCCGGCACGGGCACCGTCGTCTCCCTGGCGAGGCCGAACGGCGCAAGAACCATGCTGAGCGACCGCGGCGTCTCCACCGAGCTCGCGCCAGAGGAGCTCGACCCGGCCTGGCTCGACGGCTGCGAGTGGTTGCACGTGCCGGGCTACAGTGTCGTCCGGTCGCCGCTTCGGGAGACGGCGCTGGCCGCGGCGGCGCTGGTGCCGCGGGTCAGCTTCGACCTCTCGTCGACCGCCGCCATCCGGGGGTTCGGCGTCGACGCGTTCCGGGAGACGGTGGCCGAGCTGGGCCCTGAGGTCGTCTTCGCGAACGGGGCCGAGGCCGAGCTCGTCGGCGAGCTCGGCGCGCCGACCGTCGTGATCAAGCGCGGAGGCAGCGGCTGCGTCGTCGTCACGTCGGAGTCGTCCATCGAGCTGGCCTCGAGCGAGACCGCGGTCGTCGACACGACCGGCGCGGGCGACGCCTTCGCGGCCGGCTTCCTCCTCGCCGGGCCGGACCTCGCCCTCGACGCCGCCGCCCGCTGCGTGGCAAAGATGGGAACGATGCCGTAGTGCCCTCCCAGCAATACACGCCTGCTTCTTCCCCGTGATCACGCGACGCGAAGCGAGGCAGCATTACTTGAAGGGGCACTGATGGATCTCGTTCGTATCCATCCGGAGGTACGCGCGGCGCTCGAAGCCCGGCGCCCTGTCGTCGCGCTCGAGACGACGCTCGTCTCCCACGGGTTCCCGCGCGGAGAGGGCACGGCCGTGGCGGCCGAGGCCGAGCGGCGTGTTCGCGCGGCCTGGGCGGTACCGGCGACGGTCGGCGTCGTGGACGGCCTCATTCAGGTGGGCCTCACCGAGGAACAGCTCGACCGCTTCGGGAGCTCGCCTGACGCGCGCAAGGTGGGACCCCGCGACCTGGCGGTTTGCGCAGCCCGGAGAGAGCTGGGCGCGACGACCGCGGGAGGCACGCTCGCCGTCTGCCGGGCGGTCGGCATCGGCTTTCTCGGCACCGGCGGGCTGGGCGGCGTCCACCGCGGGTGGGCGGGACGGCCGGACATCTCGGCCGATCTCGGGGAGCTGGCGCGGACCGAGGCGCTCGTCGTCGCCTCGGGCGTGAAGTCGATCCTCGACGTGCAGGCGACCGCCGAGCTCCTCGAGACGATCGGCGTGCCCGTGCTCGGCTGGCACACGGACACGCTCCCCCTCTTCTACGCGCGCGAGGGCGGTCCGCCGGTCTCGGCCAGAGTGCTCACCGTCGAGGAAGTTGCCCAGATCGCCGAGTTCCACTGGCGCCTCGGGCGGCATTCGGCGCTGCTCCTCGCACGCCCTCCTGACGAGAGCCTCGACGTCGAGCCGCTGATCGAGGATGGGGTCGCGGAGGCCGAGCGCCAGGGGATCCGCGGGCAGGACGTGACGCCGTTCCTCCTCGCGTACTTGCACGAGTCGAGCGGGGGCGCGACGGTCGAGGTGAACCGGAAGCTGATCGTTGAGAACGCAGCCCTCGCCGCCGAGGTAGCGGTGGCCTTCGCCCGACTGCAGTGATTTAAGGGCGCGGTAAGGAGCGCCCGCTATCGTCGTGGCGTGAGGCGCAGCCTGCTCCTCGCGGCGTTGCTCGTGCTGGTCGCCGTCTCCGCCTGCGGCGGCGATTCCGAGCCGGTCGCCGACCCGGCCACCTCCGAGCCGGTGCCCGCAACGACGACCGACCCCGAGACGACGACGATGGAGACGACCACGGAGGCGGAGTCGCCACCGCCGCAGGCGCCACCCGGAGTCCCGGCCTACGTGGCCGGCTATCGCGACTGGGTGAAGCTCAACCGCGCGCCCATCCCGCCGCGGGCCGCCGACCCGCACGAGGGGACGAAGAACGTCTACGCGTCGAGGGAACGGCGTTCGAACGGGCGCTTTCCGTTCGGGACGGTCGTCGTCAAAGAGGCGAGCCGGCCCGGCCGCGATTTCATCGGCCTGATCGCGATCATGCGCAAGGAGCGCGGCGCCGACCCGGCCCACAACGACTGGCGGTTCGTCGAGTACACGCGGGACGCGCGAAGCGACAGGTTCCAGGAGATCGCGAGCGGCGCGGTCTGCTGGAGCTGCCACGTCGGCGCGCTCGACAACGACTACGTCTTCACCGACTAATCGTCGATCCGCTCGATGGCGACGATGTCCTCGGCGGCGAAGTCGACGGCCCCCGCCTCTCCCCAGCCGACGACGTCACCGCTCGGGAGGACGGCGACGGGCTCGACGACGCGCCCGTCGCGGAGGAGGAGCCGGGTCTGGTGTGCCCCCCACGCGTCCTGCGGCCAGGACGCGACCTCGGCCGCGAGCCAGTCGGGCAGGCGCGCGGGCTCGGTCATCAGTGCCTCTTCAGGTGATGCCGCCTCGCTCCTGCGTCGCGAGCACCAAGCCAGAGCTCACACTCGGCCGAAGCCAAGGCTGGACGCCTTGGTGAGGGCGAGGGTGGGCTCTGGTTCCGACGTGATCGCGGGGCAGGGCAGGCGGGCATTTGCCTGGAGAGGGACTGTTAGCCGCCGAGGAGCTTGATGAGGTCGTCGACCTCGAGCATCTCGTACGACTGCGTGTGCACGCTTCCACGCGCGCCCAGCGCGATCGAGACCTCCGCGATGACCGCCGAGCTCTCCGCCTCGACGATGTTCACGAAGTCGTGCGGGCCGAGCACGAACCACTGGTGGAGTACCTTCGCACCCAGCTCTTCGACGTCCTTGTTCACCTCCCGCAGGCGATCCGGGTTCGCGCGGAGGGTCTGCAGGCCCTGCTCGCTCAGCGTCGACAGCATCAGGTACTTGGGCATCTCTCCTCCCTAAGAGCTCTAAGCAGCTTCGGGGGGCGAGGATACAGCGGCCCGCGCCCGCTGCTCGAAGTAGAGGACCGAAAGTCCGATGAAGAAGAACGGCGCCAGGACGACCTGCACGAGCGCCGCGGCGATCACCCTGCCGTTGTCGGCGAACCCGACGAGCGCGACGCCGAGCGCGACGCCGAGGAGCAGGTAGACGATCACGAGCGCCGCGATCACGCCCAGCGCGTGGAGGTATTCGGTGCGGGCGAGGCGGATCGAGCGCAGGAGGGAGAAGGCAATTCGGTCGAAAGAGTTCTTCACCTCGGGGTCGCGCTCGAGCATGGCCACCGGAACGGAGAAGCCCATGAGCGCGATCCAGAGCGCGCCGACGACGAGCAGGACGAGGTACGTGAGCGCGATCACCGCGGGAACGGCGACGACCAACGTGAGGACGAGCAGCACCGGCGCGCGCAGCCCGACCTGCGCCCACGACTCGGCAAAGGTGTTCCCGGAGACGAACCTCGCGGCGGCGGCGTAGATGGCCGTGAAGGCGAAGGCGATCACGAGCACGTCGAGGAGGTCGGGGGTCAGCGCGGCCAGCAGGTACGCGCCGCCCTCGACGAGGCCGAGGCCGATCGCCGCCCACGGACGCTGGGAGTAGATGCGGATCGTCTCGGACAGAAGCTCGCCGAGGGGAAGCGGGCGATCGGGCGGCGTCACGTTCTAGAACTCTAGGGTTCGGGTGTGGAGATCCGCCGCGAGAAGTTCGACTCGGAGGCCGCCCAGGCTCTCGCAGAGGCACTCGAGGCGGAGCTGCTCGAGACGTACGACGGCGTCCCCGGCTCGGGCGGCCTCCCCTCGCCGTCCATCTTCGAGCCGCCCGACGGTGCGTTCCTGATCGGCCGGGTCGGCGGTGAGGCGGTCGCCTGCGGCGGCATCGCCCGCTACGACGAGACGACGGCGGAGATCCGGCGAATGTACGTCGTTCCGGGCGCGCGCGGCCGCGGGCTCTCGCAGCTCGTGCTCGGAGCTTTGGAGCAGGAGGCGCGGGCGCTCGGCTATTCGTTCGTTCGCCTGGAGACGGGGAACCTCCAGGCCGAGGCCATCGCTCTGTACGTCTCCGCCGGCTTCGGGCCGATCCCACGCTACGGGCCGTTCGTCGACGACCCGAAAAGCGTCTGCTTCGAGAAGCGACTGTGATACGCACACCGCGGTCGTCCTACGAAGCGACACCGAAGCGCTCGTCTCTGCCGGTCGCGGCCTTCGCTCCGCGCTCGAATCGCGGGTCGTCGAGCCCCGGAAGCTCCGCTTTCGACCGGCTGCTCGCCGGCTAGTGGACCGGCAGGATAGGGTTGCCCACGGTGGGCTACACCGTCTTCCAGCCTGACGGTCTCGAGTTCGTCCCGCGGGCCGAGGGCGATCCGCGATCGATCGCCTCTCTCTCGGACGCGCTCTCCGCGTCGCGCGCGAATGTCTGGCGCTACCCACCCGGCGCGCAGGGCAGGCGCCATCGCGACCTCGGCCAGGAGGAGGTCTTCGTCGTGCTCGACGGGACGCTGACCGTCGACGTCGGCGACCCTCCGGAGCGCCACGAGGTCCCACGGGGCGGGGTCGTGGTCGTCGAGCGCGGGACCATCCTCCAGCTCCGGAACGTCGGCGACACCGAGCTCGTGCTCTTCATCTACGGTGCTCCGCCGGAGGCCGGCCAGGCCGAGTTCTTCGATCCGGTTCCGTAGCGCGGCCCGCCTCCACGGCGACACACTTTCGACACGATGCTGCGCGCCACATGTGCGGATTTCCGCTGTACGCTCGAAGGCGGGTGGTGGAATGGGGTGCCCCAGGAGAGAAGCGGGAGCCTCCCGGCGCGGGACCGGCAACGCCGAGCGCCGGAGCGGTTAGGCCGGCGCGGGCTCTGCGGCCGGCGCCTTCGCGAATATCAGCTCGCCCTCCGCGACGTCCACCCGCACCATGTCGCCATCGGCGAACTCACCCTCGAGCAGCCTGAGCGCGAGCGGGTTCTCGACCAGCCGCTGCAGCGCGCGCTTGAGCGGCCGGGCGCCGTAGGTCGGGTCCCAGCCGGCCTCGGCCAGGTGCTCCTTGGCGGCGGCGGTCAGCTCGAGGCCGAGGCCGCGCTCAGCGAGCCGCGCCCGTAGGCGCTCGAGCTGCAGCTCCACGATCTCGGCGAGCTGCTCGCGGGAGAGCGGCTCGAACTCGACAACCTCGTCGATCCGGTTGAGGAACTCCGGGCGGAAGAACTCCCGCATCGCCTCGGCCGAGCGGAGGTTCGAGGTCATGATCACGACCGTGTTGCGGAAGTCGACCGTGCGGCCCTGGCCGTCGGTGAGGCGGCCGTCGTCGAGGATCTGCAGGAGAACGTCGAAGACCTCGGCGTGCGCCTTCTCGATCTCGTCGAGGAGGACCACCGAGTACGGACGTCGACGCACGGCCTCGGTCAGCTGGCCACCCTCCTCGTAGCCGACGTAGCCGGGCGGCGCGCCCACCAGGCGGGCGACCGTGTGCCGCTCCTGGTACTCAGACATGTCGAGCCGGACGAGCGCGCGCTCGTCGTCGAACATGAACTCGGCGAGGGCGTGGGCGAGCTCGGTCTTCCCCACTCCGGTCGGGCCGAGGAAGACGAACGAGCCGATCGGGCGGTTCGGATCCTGGAGGCCCGTGCGGGCGCGACGCAGCGCGTTGGCGACGGCCTCGACCGCCTCCTCCTGCCCGATGACGCGCCGATGGAGCCGCTCCTCCATGTGGATGAGCTTCTCGGTCTCGCCTTCGAGCAGACGCGTGACCGGGATGCCGGTCCACCGGGCGACCACGGCGGCGACGTCGTCCTCGTCGACCTCCTCCTTCACCATCGGCTCGAACTCATGCTCCTCGCGCTCGGCGAGCTCACCTTCGAGCGCCGGCAGCTCGCCGTAGCGGATCTCTGCCACCCGCTGGAGGTCGCCGGCACGCTCGGCGCGCTCCGCCTCCATGCGCAGGTCGTCGATCCGCTGCGTGATCTCCTTGACGCGGTCGAGCTGCTCCTTCTCCTTCGCCCAGCGGGCTGCCAGCTCGTCCCGCGCCGCCTTGGCGTCGGCCAGCTCGCGCTCGACCGGCTCGCGCACGTCCTTCGACTCCTTCCCCATCGCGGCCAGCTCGATCTCGAGCTGACGGACGCGGCGCTCGGCCTCGTCGAGCTCGAGCGGCGAGGAGTCGATCTCCATGCGCAAGCGCGAGGCGGACTCGTCGACCAGGTCGATGGCCTTGTCCGGCAGGTAGCGGTCGGAGATGTAGCGGTCCGAGAGGACGGCCGCCGCCACGAGGGCGGCGTCGCGGATCCGCACGCCGTGATGAGCCTCGTACCGCTCCTTGAGGCCACGGAGGATGGCGATCGTGTCGGCGACGGACGGCTCGCCGACGAAGACCGGCTGGAAGCGGCGCTCGAGCGCTGCGTCCTTCTCGATGTGCTTCCTGTACTCGTCGAGCGTGGTCGCGCCGACGGCGCGCAGCTCGCCGCGCGCGAGCATCGGCTTCAGCATGTTGGCGGCGTCGACGGCGCCCTCGGCCGCGCCCGCGCCGACGATCGTGTGCAGCTCGTCGATGAAGAGCACGATCTCGCCCTCCGACTCCTTGATCTCGGTGAGGACGGCCTTGAGCCGCTCCTCGAACTCGCCCCGGTACTTCGAGCCCGCAAGGAGCGCGCCGATGTCGAGGGCCCAGACGCGCTTTCCCTTCAACCCCTCGGGAACGTCGCCGGCGACGATGCGCTGGGCGAGGCCCTCGGCGATCGCGGTCTTCCCCACTCCCGGGTCGCCGATCAGCACCGGGTTGTTCTTCGTCCGGCGCGAGAGCACCTGGATGACCCGGCGGATCTCCTCGTCGCGCCCGATCACCGGGTCGAGCTTCCCCAGCTCGGCCAGCTCGGTGAGATCGCGCCCGAACTTCTCCAGGGCCTGGTAAGAGCCCTCGGGGTCCTGGGACGTGACGCGCTGCGAGCCGCGTACGTCCCTGAGCGCGTCGAGGAGGGCGTCGCGGGGCACGACGTCCAGCGCGAGCAGGAGGTGCTCGGTCGAGACGTACTCGTCTTCGAGCTTCCGCATCTCCTCCTCGGCGTGGGCGAGCAGCTCGGAGAAGGCGGTCGAGACGCGGGGCTGCTGCGCGGCCGCCCCCTGGACGGAAGGCTTCGCGGAGAGCACCGCCTCGGCGCGTGCGCGCACGTCTGCGACCGACACGCCGGCGCGCTCGACCAGCGTCCGCGGAAGCTCCTGGTCGAGCAGGGCGAGCACGAGGTGCTCGGGGTAGATCTCAGGGTTGCCGTTCCGTCGCGCCAGCTCTTGGGAGGCGCCGACGGCCTCCTGCGACTTGATCGTCAGCCTGTTGAAGTCCATGTCCTCTTGGTGGGTCGTGGGAGTGTCTCGTCGGGATCGCTGTAGAGCACGACGTCGCGCCGGTACTGCCGGTGGACGCGCTGGATCTCCTCGCGCATCTCCCGCTCCAGCCGCTCGAGGCGCGTCCGCAGGCGGCTCAGTTCGTCCTCGAGGCGGAGCACGGTCTCGACGCCTGCGAGGTTGAGCCCCAGCTCGGTGGTGAGGCGCTGGATCAGGCGCAGGCGCTCGAGGTCGACCTCGGAGTAGAGCCGGGTGTTGCCCGGCGTGCGCCGGGGCCGCACCAGCCCCTTCGTCTCGTAGACCCGAAGCGTCTGCGGGTGCATGCCGACGAGCTCGGCGGCGACGCTGATCATGTAGCGGGGCCGGTCGTCCATCACGCCCTCAGCTTCTCCCGCACGTCGCGGGCGGAGGCCTTGCCCAGCGCCTCGATCGCCTCGCGCTCGGCCTTCGTCAACTTGGTCGGGACGACGAGGCGGACGCGGGCGAGCAGGTCGCCCTTGCCTCCGCCGTTCAGCTTCGGCGCGCCCTTGCCGCGGACGCGCAGGAGCTTCCCGTCCTGCGACCCGGCCGGAACCTTCAGGGAGATGCGCCCGTCGGGAGTCGGCACCTCGACGTCGGCGCCGAGCGCGGCCTCGGCGTACGTCACCGGCACCTCGATCTCGAGGTCGGCGCCGCGGCGCTTGAAAAGGGGCGAGGGCGTCACGCGCGTCGTCACGATCAGGTCGCCGGCCGGGCCGCCGCCGTAGCCGGCCTCGCCCTTGCCCTTGAGACGGATCTGCGTGCCGTCCTTCACTCCGGCCGGCATCTTCACCGTGTACCGCTTCGTGCGCCGCTCTCGCCCCATGCCCTGACACGTGCGGCACGGCTTCTCGATCACCGTGCCGTTGCCGTGGCAGCGGGGGCACGGCCGCGAGAAGGCGAAGAAGCCCTCGTCCTCGGACGTCACCCCGCGGCCCCGGCACTCGGGGCAGATGACCGGCTGCGTGCCGGGCTCGGCGCCGGAGCCCTTGCAGGTCGAGCAGGTCGTCTCGAGCTCGACTGGGATCCTCGTGGTGACGCCGTTCAAGGAGTCCTCGAACGAGAGGTTGAGCGTCACGCCCACGTCGGCGCCGCGCTGCCCGCGCTCCCGAGCCCGCCCCTGCCCGCCGGTCGCCCGCCCGAAGAGACCGCCGAAGAGGTCGCCGAGATCACCGAGGTCACCGACGTTTCCGGACCAGGTGAACCCGCCGGGACCACCCGCCCGGGCGCCCTCGAACATGCGCGGCCCCAGCTGGTCGTACTGCTTGCGCTTGTCCGGGTCGGAGAGGACGTCGTAGGCGTCCTGCAGCTCCTTGAAACGCTCTTCCGCGGAGGCGTCGCCGGGGTTCGAGTCGGGGTGGTGCTTGCGGGCGAGCTTGCGGTAGGCCTTCTTGATCTCGTCCTGCGAGGCCGACTTGGGGACGCCCAGGACCTCGTAGAGGTCTCTCACTCCGCACGCCCCTGCGAGACGACGACGCGCGCGGGCCGGAGCACCCGGTCGCCGAGCCGGTATCCCTTCTGGATCACCTGGAGGAT
>Ga0081538_10000530_pt1 | contig 42090 bp, 42 predicted proteins | sample TabmetS5T2R1_FD_71022 | JGI IMG/M metagenome (GOLD analysis project Ga0081538, IMG submission 71022) | Tabebuia heterophylla rhizosphere microbial communities from the University of Puerto Rico - S5T2R1 | ecosystem: Host-associated > Plants > Roots > Rhizosphere ... | reverse complement strand
GCTGCGCTCCGGCGCCGTTCGCGGAGCGGCGGTGCTGGTGCGGTGAGGGGGCGGCCGGGTGGCGTCCGCCGGCGCCGTCCGACCCGCCGGCCGCTCATGGGCTGGTTACGGGGTGTGCCCAAGCGCCGGCACCCGCCAGCGCCGGCGGTGCCCAGGGTTTTGGTCCTATAGCCCCCACTTCCCTGTGCACCGCTCCCGCGGCGGCGGACTCCACCCCATAACCCGCCCTCACCCCGCCGGCGGCACCACCGCGGACGGCGGAGACAGCCGCGGAGCCGATCTCAGGCGGCTCGCCGCATCCGGCGCGGTCGGGCACCGCGCCCCTCCGCCGCGCCGAACGACTCCAGCGCAGCGGCGACCGCCCGCCACGCGGCCGGGTTGAGGGCCATGCCCACGTGGGACGCCCGCACCTCCACGTGCTCGGCGCCGGGGTCCAGGCAGGCGCGCCAGTCGACGATGCCGTCGGTCCGCGAGTAAACCGAGACAGCGAGCACGTCGCGGGGCAGCTCGCCGGCGAGGTTCTCCCAGAACGAGGCGCAGCAGTCGGCTTCGAGACAGGCGCGCTTGAAGAGGCCGGGCGCGCCGAGGCTCCCCAGCGCCCCGACGGCCGCCAGCTGGAGCCGGACGAGGGGGTGGACCGCGAGCGGTTCGAGCTGCGGCGAGCCCAGGGTGACGATCCCGCACACGAGGTCGGGGCGGCGCCTCGCAAGGACCTTGGCCAGCGCTCCGCCGCGGCTCTGACCCACGATCGCGGCGCGACGGTCCGCCTCCGCGACGAGGCGCTCCAGCCGCCGCTCGAGACGATCGATCGCGGCGCCCGAGCAGTCCACGTTCATGAGCATCCCGGCTCTGCTCGGCCGGTAGCCGCAGCGCCGGAGCCAGTCGCTCATCACCATGAGCGAGCCGTCGCCGGCGAGGAAGCCCGGGATCAGGAGGACCGGACGGGCCCGCCCGTCGGCTACGCCGCGCCCGCGGAGGATCGGGTCGCGCACCAGCGCCGCGGTCTCCAGCCCCACCCTCGCCTCCCGCCAGATCGGCGGCCAGGCACTGCCCAGGATGGGCGCCAGTCCTCTCATCGCGGTCACTGCACGGTAATCAACGCATGGGACGAATTCGTTCGTCCGCGGACTACAGTTCCCGCGCGTGCGAGCGGTAACTATCCGGGACAACGCGCTCGTCGTCGAGGAGCGGCCGGATCCGCAGCCCGCCCGGGACGAGCTCCTGGTGCGGGTTCGCGCGGCGGGCGTGAACGGGGCCGACCTGCTGCAGCGCCGTGGCGCCTACCCGGCCCCGCCGGGATCGCCACCGGACATCCCGGGCCTCGAGCTCGCCGGCGAGGTGGCGGCACTCGGCCCCGGTGCGAGGCGCTTCGCAGAGGGCGACCGCGTGATGGCGGTGGTCGGGGGCGGCGGGCAGGCCGAGCTGGCGGTCCTGCACGAGCGGATGGCGATGCCGGTTCCAGCCGCCGTCGACTGGCCGCAGGCGGGTGGCATTCCCGAGGTGTTCGCCACCGCCCACGACGCGATCTTCACCCAGGCCGACCTCCGTCCAGGGGAGCGCCTGCTCGTGCACGGCGCGGCGGGGGGCGTGGGCACGGCGGCCGTCCAGCTCGGCCGGGCGGCGGGCGCGCGCGTGACGGGCACCGTCCGCCGCGAGGAGATGCGTGCCGCGGTGGAGCGCCTAGGCGCGGAGGTCGTCCCGCCCGAGGGATTCGGCGAGCACGGCCCCTACGACGTGATCCTCGAGCTCGTCGGGGCGGCGAACCTCGCGGAGAACATCGAGAGCCTCGCGCCGACCGGTCGCATCGTCGTGATCGGCGTGGGGGGCACGGGCCCGCGCGGCGAGATCAACCTCGCGGCCGTGATGCAGCGGCGGGCCCGGATCCACGGGTCCACCCTTCGCTCCCGATCGCTCGAGGAGAAGGCGCTCGTCGCGCGGCGGCTCGAGAAGGAGGTCCTTCCGCTGTTCGAGAGCGGCGTGGTGACGGTCCCGGTCGAGGCGACGTTCGCGCTCGACGACGTGGAGTCCGCCTACGATCGCTTCGCCGCCGGCGGCAAGCTCGGCAAGATCGTGCTCCTCCCGGGGTGACCGTGGAGGCCGAACGGGCGAGCTGGAGATCGGCGGCGCTGGGGCCGGCGCGGGCGCTCGAGCTGGCCGCCGGCCGGATACGCGCCCACGTGACGGGGGAGGGGCCGCCCGTCGTGTTCGTCCACGGGGTGCTCGTCAACGCCAACCTCTGGCGCAAGGTCGTGCCGCGACTCGACGGCCTCACGCGGGTGACGCTCGACCTTCCGCTCGGGTCGCACCTCGAGTCGATGCCGCGCGGGGCAGACCTGAGCCCGCCGGGGCTCGCCGACACGATCGCCGAGGCGGTCGAGGCGCTCGGGCTCGAGGACATCACCGTCGTCGGCAACGACACCGGCGGCGCCCTCACCCAGATCCTGGCCGCCCGCCGCCCCGAGCGGATCGCCCGCCTGGTCCTCACCTCGTGCGACGCCTTCGACAACTTCCCGCCCCGCTTCTTTCGCCCGGTGCTCGCGCCGGCGCGCGTACCGGGGTTGATCCCGGTCGCCTTCGGCGGCCTGCGCCTGCGACCGCTCCGCCGGCTGCCGATCGCCTACGGGTGGCTCACGAACGAGCCGATCGACCGCGCGGCGGAGGACAGCTACGTGCTGCCCGCGCTGACCCGCGGGGAGATCCGCCGCGACCTGCGCCGCGTGCTCGCCGGCCTCGACTCCCGCCACACGCTGGACGCGGCGGGGCGGCTGACCGCCTTCCAAGGACCCGCCCTGATCGCCTGGTCGCGTGACGACCGCTTCTTCCCGGCGCAGCACGCCGAGCGCCTCGCGAGGGTGCTGCCGAACGCCACGCTCGAGTGGATCGAGGGCGCGCGGACCTTCAGCCCGGAGGATCGTCCCGAGCGGCTCGCCGAGGCGATCGGCTCGTTCGCGCGAACGGCGTCCTAGTTCAGGCGCTCAACGATCATGGCCTGGCCCTGGCCGCCCGCCACGCACATGGTCTCGAGGCCGATCGTCTTGTCGTCCGTCTCGAGCCCGTTGAGGAGCGTGGTCATGATTCGCGCGCCCGTCATCCCGAACGGGTGACCGAGGGCGATCGCGCCGCCGTGCGGGTTCAGCTTCTCGATCGGAATGTCGCACTCGTCCATGATCGGGATCACCTGGGCGGCGAAGGCCTCGTTCAACTCGACGGTGTCGACGGCCTCCATCCTCATGTCGGCGCGGTCCAGCACCTTCCGGATCGCGCCGATCGGGGCCACTCCCATGTACTCCGGCTCGATCGCGGCGGTCGCCGCGGCGACGATCCGGGCCCGCGGGCGCAGACCCAGCTCGGACGCCTTCGAGTCGGACATCACGAGCACCGCCGCCGCTCCGTCGTTCAGCGGGCATGAGTTCCCGGCGGTGACCTTGCCGCCCTCCCTGAATGCCGGCTCGAGCTCGGCGAGCTTCTCGAGCGTCGAGGTCGGGCGCGGGCCGTCGTCCTTCGCCACCTCGGTCCCGTCCGGCAGCGTGACCGGGACGATCTCGCGGTCGAAGTAGCCGTCCTCCTGCGACCCCACCGCCAGCTCCTGCGACCGCTGGGCGTACTGGTCCATCGCAGCGCGGGAGACCTCGTAGCGCTCGGCCACGTTCTCCGCGGTCAGGCCCATCGTCATGTATGCGTCGGGCTGCCCGTTCCGTCCCTGCAGCTTCTCGTTCCGGTCCTGCGGCCGGGCGCCCTCGACCGCCTCGTTGTAGCGCGACACCCACTCGACGCCGGCGGCGATGTAGGCGTCCCCCTGGCCGGCGGCGACGGCGTTGGCGGCCTGCCGGATCGACTCGAGGCTCGACGCGCAGTACCGCGAGATGGTCGCCCCGTTCACGGACACGGGCAGCCGCTCGGACAGCAGGACGATGATGCGGGCGAGGTTGAAGGCCTGGAGCCCCTGGGGCAGGCCGACCCCGCAGTAGACCTCCTCGACGATCGCGGGGTCGACGTCCGGGTTGCGGTCGAGGAGGGCGTCCACGACGAACGTGCCCATCTCGTCGGGGCGGAGCGAGGCGAGCGAGCCCTTGAAGGCCCTGCCGATCGGGGTGCGGACGGCGTCGACGATGACCGGTTCGGGCATGAGGCAAGCCTACTTCGGCGGCATCCGCAGGGCGCCGTCCAGCCGCAGCACCTCGCCGTTCAGCATCGGGTTCTCGGCGACGTGGCAGGCGAGCCCGGCGTACTCCTCGGGCCGGCCGAGCCGAGGCGGAAACGGGATCAGCTCCCCGAGCGCCTGCCGAGCCTCGTCGGGGAGGCCGGCGAGCAGCGGCGTGTCGAAGAGTCCCGGGGCGATCGTGCAGACGCGGATGCCCAGCCGGGCCAGATCGCGCGCCGCGGGCAGGGTGAGGCCCACGACGCCCCCCTTCGACGCGGCGTACGCGGTCTGGCCGATCTGGCCGTCGAAGGCGGCGATCGAGGCGGTCAGGACGATCGCCCCGCGCTCGCCCTCGCCGTCGGGCTCGCCGGCCGCCATCGCGGCGGCGGCGAGCCGCAGCACGTTGAACGTCCCGATCAGGTTCACGCGGACCACCGTCTCGAACGGCTCGAGCGCGGCGGGCCCGTCCTTCTTCACGGTCCGCTCGGCCCAGCCGACGCCGGCGCAGGAGACGGCGAGCCTAAGACCCGCGACCGCGTCGACCGCGGCCTGCACTTGCGACTCGTCCGTCACGTCGGCGGCGACGAAGGCGCCGCCGAGCTCGTCCGCCAGCGGGCCGCCGCGCTCCTCGTTCAGGTCGGTGATCGTGACCCGGGCGCCGCGCGCGGCGAGCTCTCGTGCGGTCGCCTCGCCCAGGCCCGAGGCCCCGCCGGCGACGAGCGCTCCGGTCCCGTCCAGCCGCATGGAGGCCGCCCCCGCTCGTCAGACGAGGCTCGGTTACTCGCTGACCCGCTCGACGAGGAAGGAGATTCGGACCAGGGCGCGCCACTCGCTCAGGCCCTCGCCGCGTAGGCCCGTCGAGACGACGTCCACGGCCTTGATGTTGCGGAGCGTCTGGCTCGCGTCGTCGAGCGCCGCCTTCACCGCCGCGTCGGAGCCCTCCGGCGAGCTTCCGACCACCTCGATGATCTTGGTGACCGCCACCTGTCCTCCTGTCGTCGGGTGGGCGGCAGCCTATCCCCGGGCCGTCGCTTGGCGCACCCGGGCCGCGGGTGTAGGTTCCCCGTGGATGGAGGCTTCGAGCGCCCGAGGGAGGGGCCGCTACCTCGACCCCAGCCGGCTGTCGCCGGCCGAGTACTTCGGGATGGGCGCCGCCGTCGTGCTGTTCGTCTCGCTCTGGCTGCCCTGGTTCACGACGAGCGCGGACAACCCCAACTCGACGATCGCGGGGGCCAGCGACGGCGGTTCGGCGAACGCCTGGCAGGTGTTCAACAGCCTCGACATCCTGCTCGCGCTGGCGTGCGCGGCGCCGTTCATCCTGTCCTGGATCATCGGCCGCGCCCACCGCCTGACCTGGAAGCCGGGCGAGGTCACGATGGTGGTCGGCATCACCGCGATGGTGCTCATCCTCTGCAACGGGATCATCCTCGGCCGCCCCGGCGACAGCGTCGACATCGGCCTCGGCGTCGGCTACTTCGTGGCGCTCATCGCGTCGGCCGGACTGCTCGTGGCCGGCTACCTGCGCCAGGCGGTCTACACCGAGGGGCGCAAGCCGCCGGGCGTGATCTAACCGGCAGTAGTACCGTCCGCGCCATGGAGGCTCGAGCCGGGGTCGAAACACCGCCGGGCGGCGCCGCTCGTCCCGACCGGAACCTCGCGATGGAGCTGGTGCGCACGACCGAGTACGCGGCGCTGGCGTGCGCCCGCTGGATCGGGCGCGGCGACAAGGAGGGCGCCGACGGCGCCGCCGTCGACGCGATGCGCCTGCTGCTGGACACGGTGTCCATGGACGGCGTCGTGGTGATCGGCGAGGGCGAGAAGGACGAGGCGCCGATGCTCTACAACGGCGAGCACATCGGCGACGGCTCACCGCCCGAGGTGGACATCGCGGTGGACCCCCTGGAGGGCACGGAGCTGTGCGCGAAGGGTCTGCCGAACGCGATCGCGACGATTGCCCTCGCCCCGCGCGGGACGATGTTCGACCCGGGGCCCTGCGTCTACATGATGAAGATGGCCACCTCGCGCGACATGGCCCACGTCCTCGACCTCGACCGCCCGCTCGGGGAGACGCTCGAGCTGATGGCGAAGGAGAAGGGCGTGGCGGTGGGCGACCTGGTCGTGATCATGCTCGACCGTCCGCGGCACGAGGACGCGATGAAGGAGATCCGCGAGGTCGGCGCGCGAATCCGGCTGATTCCGCACGGCGACGTCTCGGCGGCGCTCGTCGCGGTCACCCCGGGGTCGCCCGTGGACCTCCTCTACGGGATCGGCGGCACGCCCGAGGGCGTGCTCGGGGCCGCGGCGATCCAGTGCACGGGCGGCCAGATCCTTGGCCGGCTCTGGCCCCGCAGCGACGAGGAGCGGAGCGCCGCGCTCGAGGCCGGCTACGACCTCGAGGAGGTGCTCGACAAGGACCGGCTCGTGTCCGGCCGCGACGTCTTCTTCGCGGCCACCGGAGTGACCGACGGCGAGATGCTCGACGGCGTGCAGTTCGCCGGCGAGGGGGCCACAACCGAGTCGATCTCGATGCGCTCGCGCTCGGGGACCGTGCGGCGGATCAGCGCCCGCCACGACCGCACCAAGCTGCGCGAGATCACCGGCGAGCGGCTGGGGTAGCCGCCGGGCCGGGGGCAAGCGCCCCGACCACCGACGGCTCGAGGTCGAGGTTCGCGAGCGAGCGCAGGAACGCGTGCGTGACGATCACGTGGAGGCGGAGCTGGGTCTGCTCGTAGATCACGCGCCCAATGCGTGAGAACCAGCCCCAGCCGGCGAGCAGGGAGTAGAAGCTCACGACCTCGGAGGAGACCGTCGCGGTCACGTCGCCCGCGCCGTCGCCGGCGGGCGGCCGCTTGACCGAGAGCCGCAGGTAGCCTCGGCCGCGGCCGGCCGGCGCCACCAGCATGCCCCGTTCGATCGGCCAGGTGACCGTGCCGCGGTCCGCCTCGACGTCGTACTCGGGCGGGCCGAAGCGGAGCAGGACGAAGGGCCGGGTGAGCAGCACGACCTCGCGCGAGCGGGGACCGTACTCGACGCGCAAGAGCCCGAGGAAGAATCGGGTGAGGAACGCCCAATAGGTGCGGGCGAGCCGCTCGAGATGCTCGGGCGACCACAGGCGGTCGAGCTCGGGCCGCGGCAGGGTCACCTCGGCGACCTGCCGGCTAGCGACGCTGCCGTCGGGCGCGTACCGGCAGTGCGGCACCGGCACGATGTGCACGCGCGCCCGCGCCCGGCGGTGGCGCTCGAGCAGGCGCCGGGGGTCGCGTGGCCTCACAGGAGCTCGATCTCCAGGCGCTCGCCCGCCGGAACCTCGCCCGCGCCCGCCGCGACGAAGGCCAGCGCGTCGGCGCCCAGCATCGAGGTCATCATGTGGGAGCCCTGCTCGCCGGTCGGGGTGGCGTGCCAGCCGTCGCGGTCGGGCCGGAGCCGCACCCGCACCGCCTCGTCGCGCCGCGGGTTGCGGGGGACGGCCCGGTCCAGCACGGCCTCGGCGCGCGTCGCCGAGGGGTCGGCGCCCTGCAGCGCGGCGAGCGCCGGACGGACGAATAGCTGGAAGGTGACCATGGCCGACACCGGGTTGCCGGGCAGTCCGTACACGAGCGTGCCTTCGCGAACCCCGAACCAGGTGGGCTTTCCGGGCCGAAGCCTCACGCCCCAGAAGAGCTCCTCCACCTGGAGCGCCCGGAGCGCGCCCTTCACGTGGTCGTGCGGTCCCACCGACACGCCACCGGAGACGATCACGACGTCCGCCCCGTCGAGCGCGCGAGCCAGCGCGCCGCGGGTCCCGGCGGCCGTGTCCGGCACGCTCTCGGCGACGACGAGCTCGGCGCCGGCCCGCCGGACCTGGGCGCCGAGCGCGTATCGGTTAGACGAGTAGATCGTGCCGGGGCGGAGACCCTCGCCGGGCCGGGTGAGCTCGTCGCCCGTCACGAGCAGCGCCAGTCGGGGTCGGCGGGCGCAGCGGACCGCCGGGCGGCCGACCGAGGCCGCTACGCCGAGCTCGGCCGGCCCGAGGACGGTCCCGGACCGGATCACGACGTCTCCGGCCCGCACGTCTTCGCCCGCGTAGCGGACGTTCTCGCCGCTGACCGTCGCGGGGACTCGAACGCGGCCGTTCGCCGCCGCCCCGACCGGCTCGCTGCGCTCGGCAGGCACGACGGCGTCGGCGCCCTCGGGGACGGCCGCACCGGTCGAGATGCGGATGGCCGTCCCCGCGCGCACCGCGGCGGCGGCCGGGTGCCCCGCACGCGACTCGTCGACCACCTCGAGCTCCGCGGCCGGTCCCGCCGCCACCGCGTAGCCGTCCATCGCCGAGCTGTCGAAGGGCGGCACCTGGATGGCGCTCGTCATCTCCTCGGCGAGCACCCTGCCGAGGGCGGCGTCGAGCGCCACGTCCTCCGCATCGAGGGGGCGGACCGCGGCGAGGACGCGGCCGCGCGCCGCGGCGATCGAGATGAGCTCGGACACCGGGTGAATCTTCTCAGCCGGCGCGCGGCCGGCTCGGCCTACTCGATCAGCCCGTGGCGGATACCGATCGCGACCGCCTGCGTACGCGTCGAGGCCTCGAGCTTCGCCAGGATCCGCTTCGTGTGCGTACGCACGGTCTCGGTGGAGAGCCCGAGCTTCTCCGCGACCGCGTCCGTCTGCATGCCGTCGGCGAGCATCTGGAGGATCTCGCGCTGGCGTACGCTCAGCGTGCGGTCGCCCTCGTCGAGCACGATCGTCGAGGACAGCCCGGGGTCGACGTAGAACTCGCCCGAGCGGGCGGCGTCGATCGCGCGGATCAGGTCTTCCGATGGGGAGTCCTTCCGTACGTACCCCTTCACGCCCGCCTTGAGCGCATCGCTCAAGAGGCGCGCGCCCCCGTCGGACGTGAAGACCACGATCGGCGCGCTCAGCTCCCGTTGGAGACGCCCCACCACGTCGCCGACGTCCGCGCCGGCGCGCCACGGGTCCACGATCACGACGTCAGGCGGGTCTCTCTCGACCAGCGGGCCCGCCTCGTCGAGCGAAGCGGCGTCGGCGACGCGGGCCCCCGAGAAGGCGTCCTCGAGCACGGCGCGAACGCCCGCGCGGACGACCGGATGATCGTCGACGATCAGGCAGCGCGGCGCTTCCTTTCCCCCGATAGGCATCGTCCTGAGCATACCTCGATCTCGCGTGCTTTCACCACCGTGGAGGATGCCGCGGGCCCCTGTGGGCACGTCAAGCGCGGCTCGCCGTCAGGTCGGCCCTCCCGGCCTCACGGCCGGGGCAAGCGGCGGAAGACCTCGCCGGCGACGGCGCCGACGACCCGCGCGCCGGTGCCGGCGACCTTGACCGCGCCGCGGATCACGCCGCCCACCGGATCGGGGTGGCCGCGCCCGGACTCCTCCGGGACCGGATCGGCCGGCTGGCGCGGCGGGGAAGGCGCGGGGCGCGCCCGCCGCGGCGCGGCCGGCTCGCGGTCGCTCGGCTCGGCGCGCGGCCTGGGCGTGGCCGGCCTCGCGGGCTCGGCGGCGTCGGCGCCCACCCTCTCCGCCCGTTCCGCGGCCTCGGCGGGAGCTGCCGCCGGGCGTTCAGCGGTCGTCGCCCGGTCCTTCCGACCCGGTTCCGCATCCGCCGCCGCCCGCTTTTCGCTGCGCTTTCCGGGCCGTGAACGCGGCAGGTTCTCGAGCACGCCTCCATCGTCGGCCATCCTCGGGAGTCTAGTCCGAGCGCTGCTGGGTATAGCCACTACAGTCGAGCGTGGAGCATCACTCGGGCGGCCCGTAAGCCGGAGACCTCAGTGACTACGACTCCGGGGAAACAACAGGTTGGTTGACTGGCTAGTCAGGGCAAATCCCGCTTGGGGACGGTTGACTTCACTATCTGTAGCGTTACTGTTCACAGTGTCTGATTGACTGGGCCGGGTGCCGTGCGATCGGCCCTGCTCGCCGCAAGGAAGAGGATGTCTGTAGCCGAACTGCAAGAACTGGAGGAGGTCAAGCTCCTCGTCGCCAAGGGCCAGGCGACCGGCGTGCTGACCTTCACCGAGGTGGCGACCGCGCTCGCCGAGGTCGAGCTCGACGAAGGCGACATCGAGGAGCTCCACGGGTTCTTCGAGAAGTCCGAGATCGAGCTGGTCGAGGACGACCCGACCCACTCCGCCCCGGAGATCGAGCGCGCGGTCGACCGCCGCAGCCGGCGCAAGAAGGCGACGATCGACCTGAAGCCGGACATGACGACCGATTCCCTTCAGCTCTTCCTGAAGGACATCGGCAAGGTCCGGCTGCTGACGGCGCAGGAGGAGGTCGACCTCGCGAAGCGCATCGAGCGCGGTGACCTCGACGCCAAGCAGAAGATGGTCGAGTCGAACCTGCGGCTCGTCGTCTCGATCGCGAAGAACTACCGCAACCAGGGCCTGCCCTTCCTCGACCTCATCCAGGAGGGCACGCTCGGGCTCGTCCGCGCCGCCGAGAAGTTCGACTACCGCAAGGGCTTCAAGTTCTCGACCTACGCGACCTGGTGGATCCGCCAGGCGATCGCCCGAGCGCTCGCCGACAAGGCCCGCACCATCCGCATCCCCGTGCACGTGGTCGAGAAGCTCAACAAGATCGGCCGCGCGGAGCGCAAGCTCGTTACCGAGCTCGGCCGCGAGCCGACGCCGGACGAGATCGCCGAGCACACCGGGATCGAGCCCGAGGAGGTCGAGTCGATCAAGCGCTCGGCCCAGGCGCCCGTCTCGCTCGAAAAGCCGGTCGGCGACGAGGAGGAGTCCGAGTTCGGCCAGTTCATCGCCGACGAGCGGGCCGAGTCGCCGTACGAGCGGGCCGCCGAGATCCTCACGAAGGAGGCCCTGCGCGAGGCGCTCGAGAACCTCTCGTACCGGGAGCGGCGGGTGCTCGAGCTCCGCTACGGGCTCGGCGGCGAGCACCCCCGGACTCTCGACGAGGTCGGCCGCACCTTCAACGTCACCCGCGAGCGCATCCGCCAGATCGAGAACCAGTCGCTCAAGAAGCTGCAGTCGCTCGCCGAGGCCCAGAAGCTCCGCGACGTCGCCTGAGCGACGCGCTTAGGTGTCCAGCAGCTCCGCCCGGCGCGACTACACCATGCGCCCGGCCAGCGATCCACGCCATCCTCTCCTCAACCGTCCTGCCCTGGGCACCCACTGTGTGCCTAAGTCAGGAGGCTTCCACGATTCGCCCCCGGCCGAGAGATAGCCTGCCCGGCGGCCCGCCGGTGCCGCCGCGAGAAGGCCCGGCTCGCGCTCCCGAGCCGCGAGCTCGACCGGCTGGCGGCCGAGCCCGCCCCTCAGCGCGGCCGCGCCCGCGCCACGCGCAACCTGAGCTTCGCCGATCCGCTGTAGCTCACCTCGTCCGAGCGGACCACCAGGCCGAGCGTGCGGCGCTTCAGGCGCGCCGAGATGCCGAGCGGCCTGTGGAGGGCCCGCAGTCGCCGGGCGAGCGCCTTCGCCGTATGGGGCTCCCGCTCCTCCTCGCCGATGGCGAAGAACTCGAACACGATGGTCACGAACTCGCCCTCGATCGCATCCTGCAGCGAGAAGTCCTCGCTGTCTCCCTCGAGCACGACGGTGTGCCGGCCCGGGTCGAGGGAGCGCGGGACCCGCAGCGAGCCCGAGATCCGCCGGCGCCCGCCGCGCCGGCGCTGGACGACGAGGCGCACCCCGATCCGCTGACCCGGCCGGACGCGCGGCGGCGCGTCGGCGTCGACGAGGACGTCCTCCGTCACTCCCGGACGCGCGCGCAGACGCAGCTCGGCGTCGCGGATGTTCAGCGGCGCGAGGTCGAACGAGTCGACCAGATCGCCGGCCTCGCTCAGGTGGCCGAGCGCCGAGGTGAGGCTGAAGTACGGGTTGCAGAAGCCCATCGGCCGGCGCAGCTCCTGCACGCGCAGGCGAAAGCACATCGAGAACGTGACGGGGCCGGACGAGCGCATCAGGTCTTCGATCGTTTGGCTCGCCGCGAGCGGCGTCACGAGCCCGAGGCCGGCGCCGTGCCCGAGCGCGCGCTCGTCGGCGAGCCGCGACTGGAGCACCAGCAGCCTCCCCGCGCTGTTTCGCCCGACGACCCGCAGCGGAACCGACGGGGGCTCGGCGCCGACGATGCCGGCGATCGAGGACGAGCTGTCGGTCGTGACCGAGCCGACCACGTGACCGGCGGGCGTGGCGAGCTTGTAGCTCGTGAACGGCGGGATGCCCAGCGGATTGGAGACCACGCTGTACACGTACGAGTCCTGCAGGAAGAGCGAGCGCCGTCCGAAGTTGTCGAGGGGGTGGCCGAACGCCCACACGTTCTCCCCGTCGCGGTAGGTGATCGTGCCGACCCCGCCGATCGAGATGTCGCCGGTGGCGAGCGCGGCGGCGGCGGCCGAGCCCGGGCGCAGGTCGACCGGCGCATAGCCGGCGATCGGTCCGGGCGGGGCCGCCAGGACAGTCAGGTCCGCCCGGGCGGCGGCACGCGTGAACAGCTTGCGGGTCCGCCCGGATAGCCCCGAGACCGTGAGCGGACCGGTCAGGGGGCGCGCGGCGCGGGCGAGGCGCGGCGCCCTCCGGGCGGCCGGCGGGCGCGGCGGCCGGGCCGTCAGGATCTCCTCGATCGGCGTCGCGAGCGCGACGTCGTTGCCGTACTCGCCGACGCCCTCCGAGATCGCGCCCGCGTTCCGCCCATCGCAGATGATCGGCGAGCCGGAGAACCCGAAGCCGATGCCCGTGTCGGCGATGGCCGGGCCGGACACCCGGACGAGGATCCGCGGGCCGGAGAGTCCCGTCTCCCTACCGATCACGTCGATGATCTCGACGTCGAACGACGAGACGTCCGTTCCGCGGAAAACCGACAGCCCGGTGCACTGCATGCCGGGCCGCACCTCGGCGAGCGGCAGGATCGGATCCGCGGCCCGCCCGGCGGGCCCCGTCAACGCGAGCACGACGATGGCGAGGACGAGGGCGCGGCGCAGCAAGGGCCCAGCGTAACGGCCGCGGGGTGCGTCCCGCCAGGCATCACGTCCGCTTTCTCAACACTTCAGTTCGTGAAGTGTTGCGGTAGACTCGCGGATATGGCGGATCCCGGCTGTCCCGTTTGCGCCACCGCGGACATCATCTGCGGCAAGTGGACGATCCTCGTCATCCGCGATCTCGCCGAGGGCCGCAGCCGGTTCTGTGAGCTCGAGCGCTCCCTCGAGGGCATCAGCCCGCGAACCCTCTCCCTCCGCCTGCGGGCGCTCGAGGAGCAGGGAATCGTCGAGCGCCACACCTATCCCGAGGTCCCCCCGCGCGTCGAGTACTCGCTCACGCCGAAGGGCATGGCGCTCGTGCCGCTGATCGAGGACATGCGCGCGTACGGGCGCGAATGGCTGGGCGTCGAGGACGGGGAGTGCGTCTCGCCGGCTCGGACCGTCGAGCCCGTGGCGGCGTAGCCCCGGATCGCGGGCGGGCATCCGGCAGGAACCGCGGGGCGCGCCTCGAATCCGCGCTCCATGCGCAACCGGGCCCTCCACGACGCGCTGCGCGACTTCGCGCTCGAGACCGCGGCCCTGCTTACGGAGGACGTCAACGCCGGCGCAGAGATCGAGTTCGACGTCATCGACGACGGCGGGCGGCGGGGCCACTCGGGGCCGGCCCTCTACCGCTACGAGCCGCGCACCCGCGCCTTCGTGGCCGAGCGCTGGCCTCGCCTCCGCGAGCTGCCGAGCCGCGCGCGGGCCGCGGACGAGCTCGGGGCCGGAGCGGCGGCTTGGCTGCGGGTGAACGGACTCCGCGGGGAGCAGGCCGAGCCGGCGCTCCAGGCGATGCTCGACCGCCTCTACGAGGACTCGACCGGTTTCGCGTTCCCCGAGGAGCGCTTCGAGCGGGTGTACCGCGAGGTCGAGCTGACGCTCTACCGGGGCGCGGTGCGCGCCCGGTTGGTCGCACCGCTCACCGGGGCATCGATCGAGGGCGAGCGCGTGGAGCTCGGGGACGGGCTCTCGCTCGTCCGCGGCGACCGGATGGAGGCGCCGCCCGAGGCGGTCTGGCCGGAGGGAGGCGACGGCGCGCCGGCGGTGTTGTGCCTTCTCGAGCGTGACCTGGAAGGCGGCGCCCAGCTCCCCGTCGCCGAGGCGGAGGAGCGCTTCCGGCGGCTGGTCACGGCAATGCGCCTGTGGGCTCCGGGCGCCGTGGGGCTGGGCGGACCGGGCTGGCGGCGGGCCGACGAGGGGCGCTGGACGCCGGTGCCGCTGGGCGGATCGGGCGCGGGCCGCGGGGACGGCTGGGTGCTCGCCGCGGGCGACGAGACGCCGTTCCGCGAGTTCCTGGCGATCCTGCTGGAGTCCCCGCCGGGCGGGGTCGTCGCGTGGTCGCTCGACCGCTTCGAGATGGGATGCGAACGCGCCCGCGCTGCGGAGGCGCTGTCCGACTACCTGCTCGCGCTGCGCGCCCTGCTCGACGCGACGAGCGACGCCGGCGAGGCGAGCCTGGCCCTGCGCGTCGCGGCGCTATGCGCGGAGGAGGGAAGTCGGCGCGCCGTGCAGCGGCGGGTCGAGGCGGCGGTGGCCCTCGAGCGCTTCGTCATGGGTGGCATCGGCCGGCCGCCGGAGAACCCGCCGGGCGAGCTCGTGGACGAGGTCGAGCAGCACGTCAGGGCGCTCCTGCGCGACGTGCTCTGCGGCTACCTCGACCCCGACCTGAAGGCGCTCGCCGACGACATCCTGCTCGAGACGCTCCCCGAGCCGACGGCGGAGGTACGGGCGCGCGACATGCGCCGCGAGCGCACGGCGGAGCGGGAGCCGTCGGAGCCCGACGCCGACACCTCGGAGATGGAGGTCGCGGCGCCGCGGCCGGCGCCCGCTCCGCCGGCGGCGCCCGCACAGCAGCGCATCGAGGGCGTCACGGAGTCCGCCGACTGGGGCTGGGGCGAGCCCGACGACTACTCGGCGCCGGTCTGACCGAGCCCCGCGAACAGGTACTCGTCCATGCGCCGCAGGCCGTCGAGGTCGTGGACGTCGTCCTGCAGGTGCGGCACCTCGATCATCGGCTTCCGCCCCAGGCGGCGGCGCAGGTCGGCGAGGTTCTCACGATCGCGCCGCGCCAGGCGCCGCTCCTCCTCGTAGGTCCGGATGACCTTGCGCGCGAGCGGCTCGCCCAGTAGCCGGGTGAGCTGGGTCGGATCGGTCGCCGCCCCGGCCTGGTGCACGCGGTTCGCCACGACGCCGGCGAAGGGGAGACCGGCGTCCATCAGCCGGTGGTGGAAGTAGGCCGCCTCCTCGAGGGCGTCGCGCCGCGGCGAGGTCACGAGGACGAAGGCCGTCCGGCTGTCGGAGAGCAGCTCGTTCACGCGGCCGGCACGCTCGCGCATGCCCTCGGTCATGTCGGCGAACGAGCGAAAGAACTCGCCGAGATCCGCCAGGAGGTCGATGCCGGTCGCGCGCTTCATCAGCGAGAACGTGATGTCCGTCCCACGCCCGAGGATCTTCAGGCCGAGCCGGCCGGGCGAGGTGAAGACCTGGAGCGCTCGGGAGTCGATGAACTCCGACAGCCGGCGGGGGGCGTCCAGGAAGTCGAGCGCGTTGCGCGTGGGCGGGGTGTCCAGGACGAGCAGGTCGTAGCGGCCCTCCTGGTGCAGCTCGTGGAGCTTCTCCATCGCCATGTACTCCTGCGAGCCGGCCACCGCGCTCGAGAGCTCCTGATAGATGCGATTGCCGAGCACCGCGTCGCGGGTGCGCTCGTCGGGGGCGTGCCATTCGATCAGATCGTCGAAGGTGCGTTTGGCGTCGAGCATCATGGCCCACAGCTCCCCGTCGACGCGGGCGTCGACGCGGCGCTCCTCGTTGCCGAGCTCGGCCAGCCCCAGGGAGCTCGCGAGCCGCCGGGCCGGATCGATCGTCAGGACGGCGACCTTGGCGCCGCGGGCCGCCATCCCGAGCGCGATCGCCGCCGAGGTGGTGGTCTTCCCGACGCCGCCCGACCCGGCGCAGATGCACACCTCCTTGCGTTCGAGCCAGTCCCCGATCACAGGCGCCGCTCCAGCTCGTTCGCGAGGCGCTCCAGATGCCGCCGGCCCAGCTCGGGCTCGAAGAGGTACGGCAGCGTGGCCACCGGCGCCTCGATCCGCCGCCGCAGCCGCTCGAGCTGCGAGCGCTGACCGCGGGCCCGTTCGTGCTCGGCGAGCGCCGCCCGCAGCGCGGCGCTCGCCGGCGGGGCGCCGCGGCCGTCGAGGGAGCGCAGCCGGGCCGCCTCCGCGGCGCTGAAGCGCCGCGGATACATGCCGTTCACCACGACGCGGTCCACCGCCATTCCGAGCTCGTCGCCGAGGCGGCGCTCGATCTCGATCGTCTCGCTCACCGGCATCTCCTCAGGCAGCGCTACCACCACCACCCCCGTGGAGTCGGGGTCGCGCAAGAACGAGTCGATGATCCGCGCCTGGCGGCTGATTGGGCCTACGCGGGCGACGCCGGCGTAGGTCTGCGGGGCGCGCAGCATCGCGAGCCCGTGCCCCGTGGACGGCGCGTCGACGATCGCCAGGTCGAACACGGAGCCCGCGGTGCGCCGCTCGAGCTGGGCGAGGTCCCAGACCTTCCCGATCGTGACGAGCTCGCTCAGCCCGGGGGCGGCCGCGGTGAGGTACTGGAACAGGCGGCTCCCGCCGAGCACGCCCGCCAGGGTGGCCGACTTCAACTGGCGCCGAAGCCACTCCTCCTTCGCGCGATCGGGCTGCACGGAGACCGCGTGGAGGCGCGGCGTGAGCTCCAGCTCGCTGTGGCCGACGTCGCCGATCCCGAAGAGGGCGGCCAGCCGCTCCTGCTCGGCGACCTCGCACACCACCGTGCGCTTCCCGCGCCGTGCCGCGAGCAGGCCGAGGGCGGCGGCGACGGTCGTCTTTCCCACGCCGCCCTTGCCCGTCACCACCACGAGCCGTCTGTCCAGAAGCGTTCGCACCTCGCACGATTCTGGCGATCGCCGGCCGCCCCGGGCCCGGGGGAAGGAATCACCCGCGCGTGTGCGAATACGCACTGCGTATGGAGGAGCCCAAGGCAAAGGTCATCGCCTTCACCAACCAGAAGGGCGGGGTGGCAAAGACGACCACGACGCTGAACCTCGCCGCCGCCTTCGTCGAACGGGGTCACCGGGTGCTGTGCGTCGACCTCGACCCGCAGGCCAACCTGACGATGAGCCAGGGAATCGACCCCGACGCGCTCGAGGCGTCGATGTACGACGTGCTGGTCCACCAGCTCTCGATGCGCGAGGTGATCCGAAAGCGCGAGGTGGACGTGGCCTGTGCCTCGATCGACCTCGCCGGGGCGGAGATCGCGATGTCCATGATGATCGGCCGCGAGCGGGCGCTCAAGAAGGGCCTCGAGCCCGTGCGCGAGGACTACGACTACGTGTTCATCGACACACCGCCGAGCCTCGGCCTCCTCACGATCAACGCGCTGACCGCGTCACAGAAAGTGATCGTCCCCGTGCAGTGCGAGTATCTGTCCATGCGCGGGCTGATCCAGCTCCAGAACACGCTCTCGATGGTGCGTGACGAGCTGAACCCGGACATCGAGATCGAGGGCATCCTCCCCACGCTCGTCGACAACCGCACCGTTCACGCGAAGGAGGCCATCGAGATCCTGGAGGAGAACTTCGGGGACCGGGTATTCGCATCTCGGATAAACAAGACGGTGCGCTTCGCCGAGGCTCCGGTGAAGGGCATGTCCGTTCTCAAGTACGACCCCGACGGCAAGGCGGCGTACGCCTACCGTCAGCTAGCCGAGGAGGTCCTGGCCAATGGCAAGCGGTAAGAGGGCGAGCATGCGGGAAGGGCCCCTGGCCCAGCTATTCCGCAACACGGAGGAGGAGGCTCGCCCGGCGCAGGGGTCGCCGGACAAGGAAGAGCCCGCTGCGCCCCCGGAGGCGTCGCGTCCGGAGCCGCCCCACGGCTTCGAGCGCCGCGCCACCGAGGCCGCCCGCCGCGCCGAGGAGCGCGCGGAGCGGCGCCGCGAGCGTGAGCAGCGCTGGGGCGGCGAGGGTCCACCGCCGCCCGAGGAGCGCCTGCGGGCGGTGTTCTCCGCGGACATCCCCGAGAACATCCTCGACCGCGAGCCACCGCCGCCGCCGGGGCCGGCGCACGGGCAGGCGCCCGCGGCGATGGCCGGGCGGACGGCCGAGCCGGTGCTGCGGGTGGTGGGAGTCGGCGGCGCCGGCGTGAACGCCGTCAACCGCATGATCGAGGCGGAGGTCGAGGGGGTCGACTTCCTCGCCGTCAACACGGACATGCAGTCGCTCGAGCAGTCCGCCGCCGCGCAGCGCCTGCACATCGGTGGCGATACCACGCGCGGCCTCGGGTCGGGGTCGAACCCGGATCTCGGCCGGGCGGCTGCGCACGAGGACTACGATCTCCTGAAGGGGGCGCTCAAGGGCAGCGACATGGTGTTCATCACCGCCGGCGCAGGCGGCGGCACCGGCACGGGCGCCGCTCCCATCATGGCGCGGATGTCGCGCGAGCTGGGGGCGCTGACCGTCGGCATCGTCACGAAGCCGTTCGCGTTCGAGGGCGCGCGCCGGGGCGAGGTCGCCGACCGTGGTGTCGAGGAGCTCGCCGGCGAGGTGGACACGCTGATCGTGATCCCCAACTCGCGGCTCCTGAGCGTGCTGGACAAGTCCACCTCGATGGTCGAGGCGTTCCGCGTGGCGGACGACGTGCTGCGCCAGGGCGTCCAGGGCATCTCCGACCTGATCACGCTGCCCGGCCTCATCAACCTCGACTTCGCCGACGTCCGGACGATCATGGCGGAGGCGGGGCAGGCGCTGCTCGGAATCGGCATGGGCGCCGGCGAGCGGCGCGCCATGGACGCGGTCGAGCACGCGATCGAGTCGCCGCTGCTCGAGACGTCGCTGGAGGGCGCTCGCTCGATCCTGCTGTCGATCACCGGCGGCCGCGACCTGTCGCTGTTCGAGGTGAACGACGCGGCCAAGGCGGTCGCCGAGGCGGCGCACCCCGACGCGAACATCATCTTCGGAGCGATGGTCGACGAGAAGGTCGACGACCAGGTCTGGGTGACGGTCGTGGCCACCGGGTACGGCGACCGCCCGAAGTACCGGGCCGCGCCCCGCAGCGAATCGCTCATCCCGGCCGACGCCGAGCCGCGAGTGCGCCGCACCGAGCGAGCGGGCGGCGGCACCCTCGCCGACGTCGACGTGCCGGAGTTCCTGCCTCGGCGCTAGCAGCCCGCGCCAGCTAGGGTCGCGGCCATGAAAGGGGTGGTCGCGGCCGGCCATCCGGTCACGGCGCAGGCCGGGGTCGACGTGCTTCGCGAGGGCGGCAACGCCGTCGACGCCGCCGTGGCGAGCGTGCTGATGTCGTTCGTCGCGGAGTCGCCGCTCACGGGCCCGGGCGCGGGCGGGTTCATGCTGCTCCACACGGCGTCCGGCGAGAGCCACCTGCTCGACTTCTTCGTCGCCGCGCCGGGCCGCGGGCTCGACGGCGCGGAGCCGGCGGATCTAACGCCCATCGACGTTCGGTTCTCGGAGGACGCCGTCCAGCGCTTCAACGTCGGACCGTCGTCGTGCGGCGCCTACGGCACCACACTTGGGCTGGCGGGGGCCCTCGACCGGTTCGGAAGCGTCCGGCTGGCCGACCTCACCGCGCGGCCCGCGCGCGCGGCGCGGCAGGGATTGGCCGTGGTGCCGATGCAGGCGTTCCTGTTCGAGGTGCTCGAGCCGATCCTTCGCTCGACGCCCGAGTGCGCGGCGATCTACGCGCCCGGCGGGCGCCTGCTCGAGGAGGGCGACACCATCCGCCTGCCCGAGCTCGGCGACCTGCTGGAGCGCCTGGGGGCGGAGGGTCCGGGCTTTCTGTACACGGGCGACGTCGCAGAGGCCGTGAGCGGCTGGGTGCTCGCGCGCGGTGGGCTCCTCACTCGCGAGGACCTGGCCGCGTACGGTGTGATCGAGCGGCGCCCGGCGCAGGTCCGCTACCGGGGGCGCGAGGTGCTCACGAACCCCCCGCCGTCGTCCGGGGGGATCCTGATCGCCGACGCCCTCGGCATCCTCGAACGGCTCGACCAGCCGCACGATCCGTCGGTGATCGCCGAGGTGATCGCCTCGACCAACCGGGCCCGCGACGAGGAGTTCGTCGAGGGGCTCGCGACCGAGGGCTACCTGGAGCAGTTCCTGGCAAAGGATGCCCTCGACTCGGTTGCGACCGAGGTGCGCTCGCGCCTCGGGAACACGACCCACATCTCGGTCATGGACGCGGACGGAGCCTGCGCCTCGGTCACCTGCTCGAACGGCTCCTGCTCGGGCGTCGTCGTCGCGGGCACCGGGATGCACCTGAACAACATGCTGGGAGAGCAGGACCTCAACCCGATGGGCTACCACCGCCACGAGCCCGGCGCCCGCGTGCCGAGCATGATGGCCCCGACGGTGGTGCTGCGCGACGGCCGCGCCGAGATCGCGCTCGGCTCGGCGGGCTCTAACCGCATTCGCTCGGCGATCATCCAGACGATCCTCGCCGTGGTCGACCACGGGCTGCCCGCCCAGGACGCCGTCTCGGGCCCACGCCTCCACGTGGAGGGCGGGAGCGCGGAGGCGGAGCCCGGCGTGGATCCTGAAGCTCTCGACCGCCTCGAGCGATCCGGCTGGACGGTGCGCCGGTGGGCGGAGCGGAACCTGTTCTTCGGCGGCGTGCAGGCGGTGGCGCGCAACCCGCGGACCGGCGAGCTGACGGGTGGGGGCGACCCCCGTCGCGGTGGCGTGGCGGCGGTCGTAGAGTAGTGGCCCGCTAGTTCCGCAGGCTACCGTTGCGGCTGGCGCGCTCGGCGGCCCGCTCCGCCAGGCGGATGCGCTCGAGCGCCTCGGCGAACAGGGAGTCGAGCCGCTCCAGGCGGCCGCGCTCCGAGCGCAGCTCGAGCAGCTGCTGCTTCGCCTCGAGGGCGACGTCCAGCGTTGCGGCCATGCCGTAGGCGTCGAGGCGCGAGAGCTCGTCCTCGGCCGGACGCTTCTCCGTGACCTCCTCGACCAGGTCGGCGTAGCGCTCGCGGGCCCGGTCGGCGGCGCTCGCGTCGCCGGCGTCCAGATCCCCCAGCAGCTCGACGTCGCCGGCCGGGTAGGGAAGATCCTCGATGCGCCGCAGCAGCCTGAACGGCTCGGCGCCCTCGATGAGAATGTTCATGCGGCCGTCGTCGAAGCGCTCCAGGACCCTGCTGATCCGCGCCGAGCAGCCGACGTGCTTGAGGCCGTCGTCCGAGAGCCAGAGGATCCCGAACTCGCGCTCCTCGTCGAGGCACTCGCCGATCATGACCTTGTAGCGCTCCTCGAAGATGTGAAGCGGGACGAGCTCCTGGGGCAGGAGCACCAGACCGAGCGGGAACAGGGGAAAACGCTCGAGCGTCGCGGGCATGTTCCTAGGCTACTGGCGATGGCCACCGAGGCACCGCCGGCTCCGGCAGGTCCCGCGCACGTGGCGGTGGTGTCGTTCCTCGCGGCGCGCGCCGCGCCCACCGGTGGGTTCTGGATCGCCCTGGCGGGTGGGGTGGCCCTCGCCCGGCTCGCCCAGCGCCGCGGCGCGCGGCTCGGCTTCGGCGCCAGCGTCGCGGCGATGCTCGAGACGGTCGCGATCATCGGCCCGGCGCGATTCGGCATCCCGCTGACCCAGGCCGCCACCGCGCCGCTGCTCGGTCGCCTCGAGGCCCGCGGCGTCGGCGTCGCGCTACAGGTGCCGGCCTGCGCGGCGATCCGGCTGCTGCACAACTCCGCCACCACCGCGTTCTTCATCTGGATCGTCACCGGCGGCCTCGACGCGTACGCCGGGACCTACGATTCGCTGGGCCGGCGGGTCGGCATCGAGATCGGGACGTCCGACGCGCTCGTCCTCACCGCCGCCGGCCTGCTCGCGTGGGCGGTCTTCGCGAGCGTCATGCAGGTGCTCGTGTACCGCCGCGGCCTCCGCGAGTGGGACGCCACGGCTCGCCGCATGGACGAGGGGGCGGCGAGCGGCGGCGCCGAGGCGGCGCCCGCGGCCCTCGGTCGGGCGTCGCGGTCGCGCCGGTTCGATCCGCGCGCGATCACACTGGCCGCGGCGGTGGCGTTCGCGCTGCTCCTGACGAGCACCGACTGGCTGCTGCTCGCCGCGGTGTCGCTCTGGCTCGCCGCCGCCTGGGCGCTCTCGCGCGGCGACCGCGGGCCGGTGGCCACCGGGCTGCTCTTCGCGGCCATCCTGGCCGCCGGCGCCTTCCTGTTCACGCTCGGCGGCGGGCTCGGGATCGACGAGGCGCTGCGGCGCGCCGCTCGCGCCGCGCTGCTCGTTCTGGTCGCTACCTGGCTCCGGGCCGCCGCCGGGGCCGACGGCCTGCGGGAGGTGGCCCGCCGCGGGCTCGGCCGCCTCCGCGGCGTGCCGCCGGCGCCGGAGGCCGCCGAGGTCCTCGACGGGATCGCTTCCGAGGGCCGGCTCGCCGCGGCCGCCCGCACGCTGGCGGGCGAGCTCGGCGCGGTGCGCATGCGGCCGCTGCCGGTCCTCGACGCGGTGCTCGGATGGGTGGTCCGCGAGGCCGCGGCGTTCCGGCCGGCGCCCCCTCGTCCACGGGCGGCCGCCCTGGCCGCCGGGCCATTCGACTGGCTGCTCGTGCTGTTCGCGGCGGCGCCAGCGCTGGCGCCCGGCGCGGGGTGACGGCGGCCCCAGCGCGCGCGACGCAGGCGGCGCACCATCCCGCTTGGCTGTTGCAGGGCAACAGTAGGGTGGGACGGTACGAATCGTACGCGGGAGTCCTTCGCGGTAGATTCAGCCCGGCGCCCGCGCCGACACCAGCAGGTTGTAGAACGCGCCCGCCGGCAGTCGCGGCTCGAGCAGCGAGCGGTCGAGCGCCTGGAGCGCCAGGTAGCCGCGGTAGGCGAACACGCGCCAAGCCCACGGGACGTCGTCCGGGTCGGCCGTCGACTCGAGCGTCCGGTTCGCCCAGCCGAAGAGGCCGGCCATGAGCTCCTCCCCCCGGACGAGCACGCGCTCGAAGCCCGCCGCCCGGGCGGAGCGCGCGAGCTCGCCGGGCGTGAACGCGTGCACGTCGACCACCTGCTCGAGCGCCTCCTCCTCGCTCGGGCCGGCGCCGTTCGAGGCGCCGTTTCGCCGCGCGCCCGCGCCGAGCACGGTGCGCCACAGCGGGGCCACGGCCAGCGCGCCGCGCTTCGGCACCCCGGCGAGGCGATCGCCGTGGTGGGACGGCTCGCCGCAGAAGGCGACGGCGCCGCCCGGCCGCAGCACGCGGCGGAACTCCCGGAAGGCGGCCCCGAGGTCGGGCAGGTGGTGGAGCACGGCGTGGCCGAACACGAGGTCGAACGAGCGGTTCGGGAAGGGAAGGGAAGCGGCGTCGGAGGCCACCGCCTCGACGTTGAGACCGAGATCGGCGGCGGACCGCGACAGCGACCGCAGCATTCCCGGCGAGATGTCCGTGGCGACCGCCCTCTCGACCACACCGGCGAGCACGAGGTTGAGGCCGAAATAGCCGGTTCCCGCGCCGATCTCGAGCGCACGTGGGAACACGCCGGGGACGTCTCCGAGCGCCTTGCGGAGCTTGCCGGTGACCTGGCTCTGGCTCACCCGGTCGAACTTGATGCCCCACTTCTCGTCGTAGTGGGCCGCGGCCAGATCGTGGTAGCGAGAGTTGGCCGCGCGGATGGCCTCAGCCGTCTGCATGGCTCGCGGAGCGTAGGTCATCCAATACCTAGACTGCGCCGCCCGGTGCAGCAGACCGTCCAGCAGAACCAGCCGCCCGGCGTTCCGCCGCTCGAGCTGACCGGCGAGCGCACGCTGCCGGACGTCCCCGCCGAGAACTACTGGTTTCGCCGCCATCTCGCGGTCTACGAATGGATCGCCGAGCGCTGCGCCGGCCTGGACGTGGTCGACATGGCCTGTGGCGAGGGCTACGGCGCCGAGGTGCTGGCCCGGCGCGCGCGGCGGGTCACCGGGGTGGACGCCAACCCGGAGGCGTACGAGCACGCCCGCCGGAAGTACACGCGCCCGGGCGTGCGGTTCGTGCGCGACCTGGTCGAGAGCTACTCCGAGCCCTGCGACGTGGTCGTGTTCCTCCAGACGATCGAGCACGTGGCGGACCCGGCCGCCGTCCTCAGGCACTTCAAGGGGATGTCCGGTACGGCGTACGTCTCGACGCCCAACCTGCTCACGCTCGCCCCGCCGGGCGCCGAGCGGTCGGACAACCCCTGGCACCTGCGCGAGTACCGGGCCGACGAGTTCCGGGCGCTCTGCGCGAGCGTGTTCGACAGCGTGGAGCTCCTCGGACTGTTCCACGCCCGGCTCCTGCGCCTGCACGAGGTGGCCCTCCAGGCCGGCTGGGATCGCGTGCATCCGGCGATCGGCCTCACCCGGGCGTTCTACGACCGGTTCACGCCGGCGATCTCCGCCGCCGACTTCAGGCTCCGGCCGGGGCCGCTCGACCGCGCGCTCGACTTCGTCGCCGTGCTGCGATGAGCCGCCGGCCCGGCGCGCTCGCCCTCGTCCTTCACTCCCACATGCCCTACGTGGAGGGCTTCGACACCTGGCCCTTTGGGGAGGAATGGCTCTGGGAAGCGGTGGCCTGCGTCTATCTGCCGTTGCTCGACGTGCTCGACGGCGCCCCCGTGACCATCGGGCTCACGCCCGTGCTGTGCGATCAGCTCGAGGCGATGCGGGGCGAAGCGGGCGATCGGTACCTGCGCTTCCTGCGCGAGGTCCGCGCTCCGATCCACGACGAGGACGCCGCCGCGCTCGAGCGCGCCGGCGAGCCGGAGCTCGCCGCCGCGGTACGCCGGTCCGCCGACGACTACGAGCGGGCCGGCGAGGCGTTCGAGCGCCGGGCACGCGACCTCGTGGCGGCGTTCCGCGCCCTCCGGCGGGTGGAGCTGTGGACGTCCGCCGCGACCCATGCGGTCCTCCCGCTCCTGGCGACGGACGCCGGGCTGCGGCTGCAGCTCGCGACGGGAATCGCGTCACACGTGCGCCGCTTCGGCGAGTTCGGCGGCGGCCTGTGGCTCCCCGAGTGCGCGTACGAGCCGGGCCTCGAGCGCGACCTGGCCGACCACGGCGTGGGCGCCTTCTGCGTGGACCAGACCGCGGCGCACGGCCGCGGCGCGCCCGAGCACCTCGCGCCGGTCGCCACCGTCGCCGGGCCGGTGGCGGTGCCGATCGACTGGCAGGCGGTGGAGCTCGTGTGGAACGAGCGCGACGGATACCCGGCGAGCGGGGCGTACCGCGACTACCACCGCCGCACGCTGCACGACCTGAGGCCGTGGGACAACGCCGGCCGCGCCTATGACCGCGAGCGCGCCGTCGCCCTCGCCGCCGAGCATGCCCGTGACTTCGTGGCCCGGGCGGCCGAGCGGGTCCGCGACGGCGGCCTCCTCTGCTGCGCTCTGGACACGGAGCTCCTCGGCCACTGGTGGTACGAGGGCCCGGCCTGGCTCCGGGCTGTGCTCGAGGAGGCGGGCCGCCATGGGGTCGAGCTGGTCACGGTCTCGGAGGGGCTCGAGCGGGTGGAACCCATGCAGCGGCCGATCGCCCCGTCCAGCTGGGGCGCCGGCAAGGACCTGTCGACGTGGGACCGGGCGGGCGTCGCCGAGATCGCCTTCGCGGCCCGCCGTGCGGAGCTCCGCACCGTCGCTGCCGCCGCGGCGGGGCGCCACGACCCGCGAGCCGCGCTCGAGCGGGCGGCGCGCGAGCTGCTCGCGCTCCAGGCGAGCGACTGGGCGTTCATGGCCACCCGCGAGCTTGCGGGCGACTACCCGCAGCGCCGCGTCGACGGGCACCTGGCGAGCCATGACGGCGCGCTCGCCGCTCTGACAGACTCATCGCCCGTGCCGCCCGCCCGCCCGCCCGTCGGGGCCGCGCTGCGCCACCTGGCGCCGGACCTCGACCTCGCCGCGCTGACCACCCCGTGACCGGCGTCCCCCGCGTGCTCATCCTGTCGTGGGAGTACCCGCCGCTGATCGAGGGCGGCCTCGCCCGGCACGTCCGAAAGCTGGCGGAGACGCTCGCTTTCCAGGGGCTGGACGTCCACGTGCTCGCCCGCGGTCGAGAGGAGGACCCGCCCGAGGACGAGGTGGCCGGCGTCCTCATCCACCGCGTCCGCGAGCCGAAGCGCCCCAGCGACCTCGGAGCGTTCGTCGCCTGGATCGAGCACATGAACGCCGACATGCTGGCCGCGGGCGTCGAGGTCGGCGACCGCTACCACTTCGACGTCGTCCACGGGCACGACTGGCTCGTCGCCTCGGCCGGCGACCATCTCGCGAAGCGGTTTCGCGCCCCGCTCGTCGTGACGATCCACGCGACCGAGTACGGCCGCCACCAGGGCTGGGTCGGAAAGCACCCGCAGTCCTACATCCATGGCGTCGAACGCTGGATGGCGAACCGGGCGGAGCGGGTGATCACCTGCTCCGCCTACATGCGCGAGCACGTGGCGGACATCTACGGCCTCGAGGAGCGTCGCATCACGGTCATCCCCAACGGAATCGACCCGTCCGAGCTCGTGCCGGTGGACGACCTCGACTCGTTGCGCGCCCGTTTCGCCGCCCTGGACGAGCGCCTCGTGCTGCTCGTCGGGCGGCTCGTGTACGAGAAGGGCTTCCAGCTCGCGCTCGAGGCGCTGCCCGGGCTCATCGAGCGGCTCCGCGACGTGCGCTTCATCGTGGCGGGGTCGGGGACCGCCGAGCCCGAGCTTCGAGCCCAGGCGCGCGAGCTCGGTCTCGACGCCCACGGCAGCTTCCTCGGCTGGATCGGCGACGACGTGCTGCACTCGCTCTACCGCATCGCCGACCTGACGGTGGTGCCCTCGATCTACGAGCCCTTCGGGCTCGTGGCGCTCGAGGCGATGGCCTCGGGGTGCCCCTGCCTCGTGGCCGACACCGGCGGCCTGCGCGAGGTCGTGCCGAACGAGGACGTGGGCCTCCGCTTCCGCTCCCGCGATCCGCGCTCGCTCGGCCAGATGGCCGAGCGGCTCCTGACCAACGTGGAGCTGCGCGACCGGCTCGTCGCGGAGGCGTCCGAGCACGTGCTGAGCTTCGACTGGGCGGACGTGGCCCGCCAGGTGGCCCGGGTCTACCTGGGAGCCGTCGCGACCCCGGCGGCAGTTCCATAGCCACGCGGGTCGCCATCGACTCGGAGGCCGGGGTCGCCACGGCCTGCCAGGAGGCGCGGGCGCTCGGGGAGCGGCTCGGCTTCGCCAGGGCGGAGCTGGCGCAGCTCGTGACAGCGACCGCCGAGGTGGCCGGGAACGCGTGGCGGCACGCCGGCGGCGGCCATGTCCGGCTCGACCGGGTCGAGGACGCGACCCGAGTGGGGATCACCGTGACCGCGATGGACCGGGGCCCGGGGATCGCCGACGTCGAGGCGGCGATGCGGGACGGCTGGTCGACCGCGGGCAGTATGGGCTTCGGGCTCCCCGGAGCCAGGCGCCTGATGGACGAGCTCGAGGTGTCCGCTCGGACGGGCGGCGGCACCGCCGTGACGATGACTCGCTGGCGGCACAAGGCGGGCCGAGACTCCGGGCTGCCGCTCGTCGACTGGGCCGCCGCGCCGGAGCCGGGGGCGGCCGGCCGGCGGGCGGTGGTCCGGCGCTTCCCCGGCGGCGTCCTGATAGCGCTGACCGCCGGCCTCGGGACCGGGGGTGACTCGCAGGCCGCTGCCGACACGGTCGCCTCGATCCTGGAGGGCCATGCGAGCGACTCGCCGATCGCGCTCGTCGAGCGCTGCCACGGAGCGCTCGCCTCGACGCCCGGCGCCGCGATCGGGCTGGCCTCCCTGAGCGGCCTCGACTCGCGGCTCACCTGGCTCGGCGTCGGCGACATGAAGGTGGCGCTCCGCCCGGCGCGCCCGGCGGTGGTGGCCGCGCCCGCCCTCCTGGGAGCCGTGGGCCGATGGCTCCCGCCGCTTCGCGCGGCCACGCTGCCGGTCGCGCACGGCGACACACTCGTGCTCGTCGCGGGGCGGTCGCGTCCGATCGAGGACCGCGATGCGCTCACCGCCGCTGCGCCGCGCGATGTGGCGAAGCGGCTGGTGGGCGACGGCATGGTGCTCGTCGCCCGTCGCCGCTGAGGTAGGGTCAGAAGGCTGGCCACTCGTTAGACGGAGGGAACCTCATGGCAAGGAGAACCGAGACGCGACCGTCCCGCGCCGCCGCCGCCGCATCCACCGACGGCGGCAGCGCCGAGCTGCTGCGCGAGCTCGTGGGGCACCTGCGCGAGAACCGAAGCCAGCTGCGTGAGGAATGGTCGCGCCGTATCGCCGAGGCCCAGCTCCTGACCGCCATGAGCCCGGAGGAGATCTTCTCCGAGGCGACCTCGGTGTACGACAACTACGTCGAGGTGCTCGAGACGGGCAGCGTCGAGGCCCTCCAGGACTACGCCCGCAACCTCTCCGAGCGCATCATCCCGCGCGGGGTCGAGACCGACGAGGTGCTGGGAATCGTGTTGCTGCTGCGCGACGTGCTGGCGCGCTCCCTGTTCGAGAAGTACCAGGCCGATTTCGACCTGCTGAACCGGGTGCTCGACGCCTACGAGCCGGCGGCGAACCGGATCGCGAACACCGTGGGCGTGGGGTTCGTGCAGGAGCGCGAGCGCATCATCCGCCAGCAGCAGGAGGCCATCCGCGAGCTCTCCACGCCGGTGCTGCAGGTGCGCGAGCGGCTGCTGATCCTGCCGATCATCGGCGTGCTCGACTCGCAGCGGGCGCGGCAGGTCACGGAGCAGCTCCTCCGCGGCATCCGGTCGAACCGGGCCAAGGTGGTCGTGGTCGACATCACGGGAGTGCCGACCGTCGACTCGACGGTCGCGAACCACCTCGTCCAGACGGTCGAGGCCTCGCGCCTGATGGGCGCCAGCGTGATCATCACCGGCCTTTCGTCCGAGATAGCGCAGACGCTCGTGACGATCGGCGTGGACCTCAGCAAGATGACCGCCGTGGGCGACCTGCAGGGTGGGATCGAGCAGGCGGAGCGGCTGCTCGGCTACGAGGTGACACAGGGTGAGGAGGAGGCGGCGGAGATCCGCTGACGCGGGACCGCGACCCGTGGCCGTCCCCATTCTCAAGCAGGGCGACTACCTGATCGCCTCGATCCAGACGGCGCTCAGCGACACGGACGTGCTCCAGCTGCGCGACGACCTGCTCGAGCGCGCGGGCACGCTCCGCTCAAAGGGCATCATCGTGGACGTCACCGCCCTGGACGTGATGGATTCGTTCGCCTCGCGTTCACTGCGGGCGATCGCGCACATGGCCAACCTCCGCGGAGCGCAGACCGTCATGGTCGGCATCCAGCCGGAGGTGGCCTTCGCGATGGTGCAGCTCGGCCTGAACCTCGAGGGGGTGCATACCGCGCTCGACCTCGAGGAGGGCCTCAAGTTCCTCGACCGGATCATGAAGGAGCCCGGCGACGGTGGCGAGTGACGAGGTTCGCGTCCGCATCGCGACGGACGACGACATCGTCGCCGCCCGTCAGGAGGGCCGCCGGCTTTCGGCCGGGCTCGGTTTCTCGAGCACCGACCTCACGCTGATCGCCACCGCCATCTCGGAGGTGGCGCGCAACATCCGCGTGTTCGCAGGCGAGGGGCAGGTGCAGATAAAGCGGCTGAACGAGGGCGGCCGCGAGGGCATCGTGGTGGTGGCGCGCGACAAGGGGCCCGGCATCGTCGACCTGGAGCGCGCCATGCAGGACGGGTACTCGACGCGCGGCAGCTTCGGCCTCGGCCTGCCCGGCGCCCGGCGGCTCATGGACGACTTCCAGATACGCTCGAAACCGGGACGGGGCGTGACCGTAACGATGAAGAAGTGGCCGCTCGGGCGTGTCTGACGAGGACCTGATCGAATATGCGGTTGCCGAGGCGCCGCTGCCGGGACAGACGGAGTCCGGCGACCTTCACGTGGTCGCAGCTCACCCCGGCGGCGTGCTGGTGGCGGCGATCGACGGGCTCGGCCACGGCTACGAGGCCGCGCAGGCGGCCCGCACGGCGCGGGCCACCCTCGTGGAGGACCCGAGTGCCGACCTCGTCGACCTCTTCCTCCGGGCGCACAGCCGCCTGGCACGCTCGCGCGGCGTGGTGATGAGCCTCGCCTCGTTCGGCCGCCGGGGGACGCTGACATGGCTCGGCGTCGGCAACGTCGAGGGGACCCTCGTCCGGCCCGAGGAAGGGTGGATCCGGCGCTCCGACTCGATCCTCCTGCTCGGCGGCGTGCTCGGCTACCAGCTGCCGAGTCTGCGACCCTCGACCACGACGGTGGAGCCCGGCGACGTGCTGATCCTCGCGACCGACGGCATCAGCGGCGGCTACATCACGGGGCTGCAGCGGGTGGCCGGCACGCAGGCGCTCGCCGATCGCATCCTCACCGAGTACGGGAAGGGCGGCGACGACGCCCTCGTCCTCGTCGCGAGGTACCTCGGATGAGCCCGGACCTCGACGCCTTCCGCACCGGGTACCGCGAGGCGTTCCGAAGCTATCTGGGAGGCGGTGGCGAGACGGGGCTCGAGTCCGCCTACGAGCTCGGGCGCGAGGCGGTCACCGGCGAGCTGAGCCTGCTGGAGCTCGCGCGGATCCATCACGAGGTGGTCGGGGAGAGCCTCGCCGGCGCGCGGCCCGGCGAGCTCGCGACCGTGGCGCGCGCCGGCACCGACTTCTTCCTCGAGAGCCTCTCGTCCTTCGAGATGATCAGGCGCGGATTCGGCGAGGCGCAGGAGACGGTCCGCCTCCAGCAGCACCACGCCGAGCAGCTGCGGGGCCTGGCGGACGCGGCGCTGGCCGTGAACTCCACGCTGAAGGTGGACGAGATGCTCGAGCGGATCGGCGAACGGGCGAGCGCGATCATCGGCGCCGAGCGCTCGACGGTGCATGTGGCCGAGGGCGACGCCGATGCCCCCGAATGGCCGCTGCGCGACGGCGACCGGCTCGCCGCCCCCCTGATCGATCGCGGCGGGCGCCCCCGCGGCCTGATCGCGCTGTCGGGCAAGCGCGACGGCGAGTTCACGGAGGACGACGAGTCGATCCTCATGCAGCTCGCGCACATGGCATCGGTGGCGATCGAGAACGCCAGCCTCTACGAGCGCGAGGCGGGGATCGCGCGGACGCTCCAGGACAACCTCCTCCCCGACGAGCCGCCCAAGATCCCGGGCGTAACGGCGCGCTGGCGCTACCTCGCAGGCGACGGGGTGGTCGGCGGCGACTGGTACGAGGTCATCCCGCTGTCGAGCGGGCGGGTGGGGGTGGCGATCGGCGACGTGGTGGGACGCGGCGTGGGTGCCGCGGCGATGATGGGGCACCTGCGCATTGCGCTGCGCGCCTACGCGCTCGAGGACGAGTCGCCGGCGCACGTGGCGAGGCGCACGGCGCGCTTCGTGCGCACGCTCGACCGCGAGCAGATGAGCACGTGCGTGTACGCGGTGCTAGACCCGGCGAGCGGAGAGCTGTGGTGGGCGAACGCCGGCCATCCCCCGCCGCTCGTGCTCTCGACCGATGGGCGGGCCAGCTTCCTCGCCGGGAAGCCGGGACTGCCCTTCGGCGTGGCCGAGCAGTCTGCGTACACGGAGGCGCGGGAGCGGCTCGAACCGGGCGAGATGCTGCTGCTGTACACGGACGGCCTCGTGGAGAAGCGCGGCGAGTCGATCGACGCCGGTCTGGAGCGCCTGCGGGCCACGGTCGAGGGCTCGCCGGCCGAACCGGCGACGCTCTGCGACCGGGTGCTGGAGGCGCTCGTCGCGGAGCCTTCCGAGGACGACGTGGCCGTGCTGGCGGTGCTGTACGCGCCGCAGGAGCCCGTGGGTCGCTAGCGGGCGAGCCTTCTGAGCGGATAGCGCACGAAGATCGCGACGACCCAGAGGATATGGGCCAACCACGTCGCGACGAACGCGAGCGGGACGGATACGAAGAAGATGGAGGCGAGACCGAGCGAAACCGCGGCGGTGACGTCGCGGGCGTGCTCATGGACGAGCTCGCGGCGGAGGACGTGCCGGATCATCATCCCGTTGACGAGAGCCGCGAGCCCCAGGATCGCCGCGAAGACCGCGGCCGCGACGGGCTCGTGGTCATAGCTGTCGACGAGGTCGGTGCTGAACGGCACCAGCACGAGCAGCGCGAGAAAGAGCAGGTTCAGGGCCATGAGCGTGCCGTCGAACGCGCGCAGCCTCTGGAAGAGGCCATGATGGATGACCCAGTAGCGCCCAACGAGCGCGAAGGCCATGGCGTAGGCGGCGAGGCTGGGCAGGAGGTCGACGAGCTCCTCGCCGAGCTCGTCCTCGCGGCCCGACGGGAGGTCCGGCACGTCGATGTTCAGGGCGAGCAACGTGATCGCGACGGCGAGGACGCCGTCCGTGAACGCCACGATGCGGGCGAGGTCGGTTCGCTCCATCGACCGCAGCAAACCGTGACGCCCGGATGGATACGTTCCGCGGCGCATACGCTGGCGGGACGATGGACGTCGGCCGTCGGTGGCAGGCGGGCACGCTGGTGGTCGCCGGTGCATGCATCGCCGGCTGGCTCAGCGACCTCGACGAGGGAGTGCTCGCCGTGGCGCTTCCGAGCATCGACGCCGACTTCGACGCCGACGTGCAGTCGCTGCAATGGACGATCAACGGCTACCTGCTCGCGTTCGCCGCGGTACTCGTGCCGGCCGGCCGCCTGGCGGACGCGGTCGGGGGTCGGCGGGTGTTCCTGGCGGGGGCCGCGCTCATGGCCGTCGCGTCGCTGGTCGCCGCCCTCGCACCGTCGCTGGGCGTGCTCATCGGTGCACGAGTCGTGCAGGGCGCGGGCGCCGCGCTACTCGTCCCGGCGGCGTTCGCGCTGCTCGCCGAGACGTTCCCGGCGGACGGTCTTGCCAAGGCGGTCGGGTGGTACGGGGCCGCCCAGGGAGTCGGCCTCGCGATCGGGCCGGTCGCCGGCGGCGCGCTGGCCGATCTGCTGAGCTGGCGCTGGATCTTCTTCCTGAGCCTGCCGCCGATCCTGCTCGCGGTCGGACTGGTTCTGCGCTCGGGCCACCGCTCGCCCGGCGGTGGGCCGCCACCGCGAGCGGCGCCGGCCGCGACGCTCGGCGCCGCGCTGACGCTGATCGTGGTCGCGCTCATCTACGGGCCCGACCTGCCCCTCGTACCCACGTGCCTCGCGCTCGTCGCGGGCGGCGTCCTGCTGCTGGTGGCGACCCGGTTGCTGGATCGCCGCTCGCCCCATCCGCTGCTCGATTTCGGCCTGCTTGCGATTCCGAGCTACGCCGCGGTCGTCGCGATCCGCTTCCTCGGCGCGATCGGCTACTTCGCGGTGATCGTGATGCAGTCGATCTACCTCCAGAGCGTTCTGGACCACGGGCCGCTGCTGGCCGGCGTCGAGCTCCTGCCGCTCGCGGTGACGCTGGCCCTCGTCGCGGTCTTCGCGGGAGCGGTCACCGAGCGCTTCGGGCCGCGCGCGCCGGCGATCGTCGGGCTGGCGCTGATGACGCTCACCCTGCTCGTCCTCGCCACCGCCTCCACTGAGGCCGACTGGTGGCCGAAGCTGGCGCTCGCCTACACCGGCTTCGGGGCGGGCGTGGGGCTGGTGATCACGTCGGTGCGAACGGAGGCGATGGTCGCCGTCGACGAGCGGCGGCGCGCGGTCGCCGCCGGCACGCTTCAACTCGGCTACCAGCTGGGAGCGGCGCTGGGAGTCGCCGGCATCACCGTGGCGGTGAGCCAGTACGGCGGGGCCCGGCTGGACGACGAGCTGCGGGCCGCGGGGGTGAGCCTCTCGTCTCTCGAGGAGCAGAGGCTCTCGAGCGACGAGCTGGCCGGGAAGCTCGGGACCGCCGACGTCGAGGAGGAGCTCCCGGACCTCGGACCGGGCGAGGTGGACGCGGTCGTCGAGGCCATGGGCGACGCCTTCGTCGCCGCCATGAACCTCACGATGGTGACCTGCGCCGGGCTCACGGCCGTGGCGCTGACCGTCGCGGTGGTGCTGCTCGGCCGCCGCCGCGGCCCACTTTCCTCGCGCCGGCGGGCGGGATAGCATCGACGCCGCGGATTCGTGCCCGTCTGAAGAAGGGGGATTTCATGAGGCGTATCGTCGGCAGTCGTCCTTCCCTGCCACTGGTCGTCGCTCTTCTGGCGCTCGTAGTCGCCCTTTCGAGCTCGGCGCTGGCCGATCCGGTGGTGAGGGCGGCCCAGCAGCTGATCAACGGCCAGGACATCCAGAACCGCTCCATTACCGGCAATAAGGTCCGCCTTCGCACGCTCCAGACGCGCCACCTCAGCACCAGAGCGGTCCGCGCGCTCAGGGGCCGGCCCGGACCGGCTGGTCCGCGCGGGTTGCAGGGCCCCAGCGGGCCGGAGGGCCCGCGCGGGCTGGAGGGTCCCCGCGGGGCGGAGGGGCCGCGCGGGCTGGAGGGGCCGCGCGGGCTGGAGGGCCCCCGCGGGCCGGATGGGCCGCCAGGCCCGCCCGGCTCGGCCGTCGCCTACGCCGCCGTCGAGGACGACGGATCGGTCGACATGGGCAACGCCAAGAACATCACAGACGCCAATGTCACCCGTCCCAGCCAGCAGCCGACGGGCGTCTACTGCTTCGTGAACCTGCCCTTCCAGCCGCGGGCCATCATGGCCGCCCCACAGGGCGTGGGTCTCCTCGATGAGGCGACGATCACCTATGCCAACATCCCGGCGCCGGACATCGGCCAGGCGGGTTGCGGCTTCGGTGTGCCGAACGTGGTGGTCGTGACCGCGCCGGACAATGAGCGCATCGACGGCCCCTTCTGGGTCTGGTTCGAGGACTGACGCAGAGACAGCTCGCGAGGGCGGCGGCCGAGCGAACGGCGGGCGAGCCCGACCGCTTCGTTAACCGCGGGCGGCGGCCAGGAGCGCCGCCGCCGCGCGCCGCCCGCTGCGGATCGCGCCTTCCATGAGCGCCGCGAACTCGCCGCCGGCGTGCTCGCCACAGAAGGCGAGCGGGCCGACCGGCCGCTCGAACGCCGCGGCGACCTCCGCCGGCGGCGAGACTGAGTACGCGGCCCCCACCCACGGATCGTCGGACCACGTCGAGAGGAGCGCGCCGTCAGGCTCGAGCTCGAGGTCGTCCCGCAGCCGCTCGATCGAGGCGAGCCAGCGCTCCGGCCCGACCTCGACCTTTAGCCGCGCGAGCGCACGCGCAGAGCCGGCGAACGCGCTCACCACGGGCTGTGGCTCGTCGCCATCGCCGGTGGCGGTCCAGGTCCAGTAGCGCTCCGCCACGGACATCACCGCGCTCGGCGGCGCCGGGCGCCGCAGCGGAACGAACAGCTTTGCCGCCTCGCCGTAGCGGATGGCCGCCCGCGCGTCCGCCAGGCGTGACGGGAGCGCCGGCTCGAAGCGGATGCGATCGATGACGCTGGCCGGGACGGCCACGACGCAGGCGTCGGCCTCGAGCTCGGCGCCGGCCGCCCGCAGGCGCACGCCGCCGGCGTCACAGGCGATCTGCTCGACCGGCGACCGCAGCCGCACCGACCGGCCGAGCGTTCCGGCGAGCGCCACGGCGAGGCCCTCGTTCCCGCCGGCGACGCTCGGCGCGGGGTCCTCGTCAACGTGCGCGATCCCAGCCAGGTTGCGGGCCGCCACGAGCTCGGCGGAGTAGGCGCTCGAGATCTCCACCCGCGCGAGCAGCGCCTCGCGGGCGCCCGGGGCGATGTCGAGGCGGTCGAGCAGCTCGCGGGCACTCAGATCTCCGGCGCCGCGCTCGAGCTCGCGCTCCGCGACGGCCGCCGCCGCATCGAGCTCGGCGGCGGTAGTGCCGATGCCGCCGCGTGGCTCGCGCCGCCCGTAGCGCATGCCCTTGTCCCATAGGCCGAGCCCGAAGCGCTCGGCGAGCTCGCGCACCGCGGTGTGGCCGGACAGGATGAACTCCGCGCCCATCTCGACCACCGCGCCGTTCGCGAGCCGCCGCGACCAGACCCGACCGCCCACCCGATCGCGGGCCTCGAGCACGACCACCTCGGCGCCGGCCCGCTGGAGCTCGTCCGCGGCGCTCAGCCCGGCCAGGCCGGCGCCCACGACCGCCGCCCTCACGCCCGCCGGCGCCCCGCGGCCACCGCGTCGACCGCCACCGCACCACGCTCGTTCACGAGCACGGGATTCAGTTCGAGCAGCTCCAGCCCGGTGTCGAGCAGCGCCTCGCCGGCCGCCGCGGCCAGCCGTGCCGCCGCCCCCACGTCAAGCGGCGGACGCCCCCGGCCGCCCGTGAAGAGGGGGGCGGCACGCAGGCCGCGAATCGCATCTTCGACCCGGTCGGACGCGGCCGGAAGCGGGATCACCGCGGCGTCGGCGAGCAGCTCGGTCCACACCCCGCCGGCGCCGACGACGAGGCACGGGACGACCGCGTCGGTGCGGGCGGCGACGAACAGCTCCTCGCCGGGCTCGGCCATTCGTTCGACGATGACCGCGCCGCCGTCGAGCGCGAGGGCGGCCAGGCGCCGGTGCGCCGCGCGCAGGTCGTTCTCGGCACGCACGTCGAGGACGAGCGCGCCGACGTCGGACTTGTGGCGCAGGGAGGGAGCAGCCAGCTTGACCGCGACGTTGCCGCCGAGCTCGGCGAGCGCCGCCACGGCGTCGTCCTCGCCGTCGACCACCCGGCCCTCGGCCACCGGCACCCCGGCGCGCCGCAGGAGGTCCTTGGCCTGGTGCTCGGCGAAGAAGCGGAGCGCCGCGCCGCTCACGGCGCGCCGCGCGGCCGCCGCGATTTCCCGCAGTCGAGCCGGGTCGGCGGCCGGACGCCCCAGCGCCGCGGCGCACGCCAGGCCGGTTCGAAGCCCCGCGACCGCGGGGACGCCGGCCGCGGCGAAGCGCGCGGCGGCGTCGTCGTCGAGGAGCTCCGGGAGCGTCGAGGCGACCATCACGGGCGTCCCGGTGGCCGCGGCCCCAGCGAGGATCCCCTCACGGACGGCCGTCCACGAGCGCTCGGGCGCGCCCTCGATGCCCGCGGGCTGGTCGTAGACCACGACCACCTGCGCGACTCGGGGGTCGTCGGCCACCGCGGCGACGATGTCGCGCAGGGCGTCCTCCTCGCCCCAGATGAGCGCCGTGTAGTCCAGCGGGTTGGCGACGGTCGCCGCCGCCGGAACGAGGCCCGCCACGCGCCGCAGCGTTCGCGCCTCGAGCTCCGCCAGCGGCAGCTCGAGGCGCTCGGCCTCGTCGGCCGCCAGCGCCGAGTCGCCGCCGGAGCACGTGAGCACAGCGAGCCCGCCGCCACCGTGAGCCTGGCGCGGCCGCGGCACCGCGAGCGCTTTCGCCAGCTCCAGCAGCTCGTGGGGGTCCGCCGCCCAGGCCGCGCCGGCCTCCTCGACGAGAGCGCGGAAGACGCGTTGATCCCCCGCCACGGCGCCGGTGTGCGCGGCTGCGGCGGCCGATCCGGCGGCCGAGGAGCCGGCCTTCAAGACCGCGACGCCGATTCCCTCCTCGGCGCAGCGGGCGAGCGCCTCGCAGAGCCGCGCGCCGTTGCCCTCGGCCTCGAGGTAGAGGGCGATCGACCCGACGCGCTCCTCGCCGGCCAGGTGGCGCACCCACTCCGCGGCGTCGAGCGCCACCGCGTTCCCGAACGAGACGACCGTGTGCAGACGGAGCCCGCGGCGGGCGGTCAGCGCGTTGACCGCGAGGTTGCCGCTCTGCGAGACGAGCGCGACACGGCCCGCCTCGAGCGGACGGAGCGCATCGCCCCACAGCGCGGCGCGCTCGTGAAGCGCGACGATGCCGTTTCCGTTCGGACCGCACACGGGAAGGTCATGCCGCAGCGCCGCGTCGCGCAGGGCGCGCTCGTGGTCCGCCCCGACCGACCGTGCGGCGCCGGCCACGTCCCCGAGCGCATCGGCCCCCGCTGCAACCTCCCCGAAGCCCGCCCCGAACACGACGGCGCCGCCGCAGCCGAGCGCGCCCGCCTGCTCGATGACCGCCGCCACGCCCGGGGCGGGAATCGCGACGACCACAGCGTCCGGGGCCGCGGGGAGGTCGGACAGCGAGGGGAAGCACGGCCGACCGTATACCTCCTCGCGCCCTGGGTTCACCCCCCAGACCTGGCCCGGGAAGCCGGCCGCCTCGAGGTTGAGGAGCGTCTGGCCGGCGTACGAGCCGTCACGGTCCGTCGCGCCGACGACCGCGACGGTGCGCGGGTGCAGGAGCCGGCGAAGATCCATCAGTGGAGCGTTGGCTCGACCCCGCGCCGCTCCAGGGCGCGGGCGATGATCAGCCGCTGGATCTCGCTCGTGCCCTCCCAGATCCGGTCCACGCGCAGCTCGCGGAAGAAGCGCTCGGCCACGTTCGTGCGCATGTAGCCGCGCCCGCCGAAGATCTGCACGGCGCGGTCGGCGCAGCGCCCCGCGGCCTCGCTCACGAACAGCTTCGCCATCGAGGCCTTGGCGTGGACCAGCTTCGGGTCGGCGCCGGCATCCGCCAGGCGGGCGACCTCCATCGTCAGTAGCCGGCCGGCGGCGGCGTCGGCGGCCGAGTCGGCGAGCGGGAAGGACACGCCCTGGTAGTCCATGATCCGGCTCCCGCCCTGCTCGCGTCCGAGCGCCCAGTCCGTGGCCTCCTCGATCAGCCGCCACATCGAGCCGACGCCGCGGGCGGCGATCCCGATCCGCTCCTCGGTGAACCAGGTGCGCTGAAGGTCGTCGCCGCCGCCGACCCCGCCGATCACCGCGTCATCCGCGACCTCCACCGAGTTGAAGCGGATCGTGGGGTGGCCGTGGGGATAGGTGTGGGTGAACGGCGGGTCGTCGACCACCTCGATGCCGTCGAGCGAGCTGTCGACGACGAACAGCGTCGGAAGCTCCTGACCGTCCACGCGCGCGTTCGCCATCACGATGTAAACGGCGGCGACGTCGCCGTAGGTCACGAACCACTTCTCGCCGTCCAGGATCCAGCCGCCGTCGCTGCGCGTCGCGGTGGTCGCGATGCGCGACGGATCCGAGCCGGCCTCGGCCTCGGTCACCGCGTAGGCGTCGTGGAGCTCTCCTCGAAGAGCCGGCTTCAGGTACCGCTCGATCTGCTCCGGCGTTCCGCTCGCCAGCACGTTGTACGCGCCCGGGATGTGCCAGGAGAGGGCGTTCGTCGAGCGGCCGAGCTGCTCCTCCACGAGGAACCACTCCAGCTTCGTCCAGCCCTGGCCGCCGTGCTCGGGCGCGTGGAGGCCGCCGGAGAGGCCGGCCGCGACCGCTTCGTCCTTGATGCGCAGCTCGAGCTCCGGGGGGATCTTCCCGCCACTCCGCTCGGCGATCTCCTCGTTCGGGATGAGCAGCTCGTCCACGAACCGGCGGGCGCGCTGCTGCAGATCGAGCTGCTCCGAAGTCAGGGTCGCCGCGGTGGCCGTGGCGGCGGGTGGGCTGATGGTCATCGCGGTCCTCCGAGTCGTCCGCTTGGCAATCCGAGCGTCAGCTGGTCGTGGTTGTCGATCACATCGAGCACTACGGCGCGCGCCTCGCCGGGGGCCCCGGTTCCCGGCGCCCGCTCGGCCAGCTCACGCGCCTCCCGAAGGTAGGCGAGCCAAGCACGGCGGCCGCCGCGCGTTATCAGGCGCTCCATCCGCGCCAGCTCCGCGTCGACGGCCGCCGCCTCCGGAGGGCCTCCGGCGCGCAGGGTCGCGAGCGCGTATGGGAGCTCGCGCTCCGGCTCCGGGGTGATCGAGAGCCAGGCGTGGCGGGCGCCGCGTGCCACTTTCGGCGATGATATCATGCGGCTGATTACAAAGTCAGGACGCGCGCGTCGCGCGTCCCGCCGACCGTCAGGAGCCGCCCTGGCCGCCACCGACACACGCCCCACGGTCCCGCCCGCCCTCGACGCCCGCTTCTACCGCGACCCGGAGCTCGCCGAGCTCGAGCAGGAGCGGATCTTCGAACGCACCTGGCAGTTCGCCGCCCATGTCTCCGAGCTCGCCGAGCCGGGGACCTACCTGACCACCGCCGCGGGCAGCCAGCCGGTGCTCGTGCTCCGCGACCAGGACGGCGCGATCCGCGCCTTCCGCAACGTGTGCCGCCACCGCGGCTCGCGGCTCCTGAGCGGCTCCGGGGAGTGCGGCAAGGCGATCCGCTGCCGCTACCACGGTTGGACCTACCGCCTCGACGGCGATCTGATCGGGGTGCCGGAGGCGCGGTCGATCGCCGGGCTCGACAAGTCGAAGCTGGGGCTCTTCCCCGTCCGCGTGGAGGTCCTCTGCGGGCTCATCTTCGTCAACCTCGACCGTGACGCCGCGCCCCTCGCCGAGGAGGTCGCCGGGCTCCCCGAGCGGATCGAGCGCTACGGCCTCGAGACGCTGCGCGTGCGCCCCGAGAAGGGGAGCTCCCAGCCCGCCAACTGGAAGATCGTGGTGGACAACTACCTCGAGGGCTACCACGTCCCGATCGCCCACCCGGGCCTGATGCGGCTCCTCGACTACAAGAGCTACGACGTCGAGGTGAATCGCGGCTGGATCTGGTTCGAGGCGCCGCTCCGCGACAAGCCGTCCGGCAACCGCGTCGAGCGCGCCTACCAGCGGCTGGTCGAGCCGATGGCCGGGCTCTCCGAGGAGGACGGCCGCCTGTGGCGCTACGTGTTCATCTACCCGAACACCGCCATCGACTTCTATCCGGACCAGATCGGGATCTGGCGGATCAGGCCGGACGGGGTGTTCCGGACGGACGACCACGGGGTCACGCTGCTGCCGGCGGAGTCGAGCCTCCGCACACGTGTGGCGAGGTACGCGAACCGCAAGCTGAACGAGCTCGTCGCCCACGAGGACGTGGACCTGGTGGCGAACGTGCAGGCAGGCATCGAGAGCCGCGGCTGGACGCCCGGGCCGCTCTCGGGGCGTGAGGCGGCGGTCGGCTGGTTCGCCGACCGCATCCGGTCCGATCTCGGCGAGCTGCCGTAAGCGTGGCCCAGCCCGCCGCCGACCACCCGACCGAGCCCGGCGCGCGCGACCGAATCCTGGCCGCAGCAGTGGAGCGCATCGCGAGCGACGGGATCGACGACGTCCGCATAGCGCGGATCGCGACGGACGCGGGCGTATCGACCTCGCTCGTCCACTACCACTTCGAGACTCGCGACGCGCTCCTCGAGGAGGCGCTCGAGTACTCGTACGAGCTGGCCGGCGACGTGCGCATCGGCGAGGGCGAGGGCGAGGCCGCCGACCACGCCCACCGGTTGGCCGCGATGGTCGACCAGTGCCTCCCCTACCCCGGCATGCTCGAGCGCGACTTCATCCTCTGGGTCGAGCTGTGGCTGCGCGCATCGCGCCGCCCGGAGCTGCGCCCGACCGCGTCGCGGCTGTACGCCCGGATGCACGAATGGTTCAGCGACGCGATCGGCGCGGGCGTGGAGAGCGGCGAGTTCCGGCGGACCGACCCCGACCGCCTCGCCGACCGCGCGCTCGCGCTGCTGGACGGGTTCGGGATCCGCGTCCTCGTCGGGGACCTGCCGATCGAGCGGGCCAGGGCCGAGGCCTGGGCGATGCTGGCGGGTGAGCTCGGGCTCGACGCGGAGCAGCCGCCACGAGGAAGTGAGGGGATCCGTTGAGCCCGCGGCCGAGGCTCGACCAGATACTGGGCTGCGAGCTGGCGCCCCGGGCGGAGGCGGCGTGACGGAGCGCCGCCTCGACCGGCGCGAGCTCTTGCGCGGCGGCGCCGGCCTGGCGGTGGCCGCGGGTCTCGCGGGGTGCGGCGTCGGCAACGTCGACCGTGGATCGAGGGCGGCGACCGAAAAGCCGATCAAGAAGCGGGTGGATGGCGACCTCGTCTACTTCAACTACTCCGAGTACATCGACCCGGAGCTGGTCAAGGGATTCGAGAAGCGCTACGGGGTCAAGGTGCGGGAGTCCTACTTCGACTCGATGTCGGCGATGATGGCCAAGCTGCGCGCCGGCATCGCGTACGACGTCATCTTCCCGAGCGCCGAGTACGTCCAGCGCCTGCGCGCCGGATTCCTCCTGCGCAGGATCGACCGCGACAAGATCGGGAACGTCGACACGGTCTACGAGCACTTCGACGACCCCTGGTACGACCCGGGCGGCGAGCACTCGACCCCGTACGGGCTGTACGCCA
>Ga0081538_10000529_pt1 | contig 42265 bp, 44 predicted proteins | sample TabmetS5T2R1_FD_71022 | JGI IMG/M metagenome (GOLD analysis project Ga0081538, IMG submission 71022) | Tabebuia heterophylla rhizosphere microbial communities from the University of Puerto Rico - S5T2R1 | ecosystem: Host-associated > Plants > Roots > Rhizosphere ... | reverse complement strand
CGGCGACGACCGCCACGGAGGAACCCTTCTCCAAGACGCTCGTGGCCAGCTCGTCGATCTCAGCGGGGGTCGCCTCGCGGCCGGCGAACATGCCGAAGTTCACGCGCACCTCGAGCCCCGGAGGCTCCTGCTCGTGAACCGCAAACGCAAGCGTGCTGGGCTCGGTTGCCATCGGGTCGCTTTCCTACCCGAAAGTCAGAAACCTCTAACGCTCCCGCGGTTCCCACCTGAAGCCGCGTAGCGCCACGACCAGTCCGGCAATGCCCCACGCGGCGATCACGGCGACATCGTCGAGATGCTCCCACACCGTCTCGTCGAAGGCGATGACGTCGCGGGAAAGCGCGATCAGGTGGCTCAAGGGCAGGATCTCACCGATCAGGCGCAGCAACTCGGGAAACGTGCTCTCAGAAAAGAACGCGCCGGAGATGAAGGCGACGGGCAGGTAGAGCGCATTGACGACCGCCGACGAGCCCTCGGCGCTGCGGATCAGCGCGGTGAGGCCGATCCCGAGCGCGGCGAACGAGCCTGCGCCGAGCAGGAGGACGATTGCCAGCGAGGCCAGCGAGTCGGGAATCGGGACGTCGAACGCGAAGCGGGCGAGGCCGATGAGGATGATGGCCTCGAGCAGGAAGATGACGATGATCGAGGCGAGGACCGCGGCGATGTACGTGCCGGCGGGAAGCGGTGTAGCACGGATCCGTTTCAGTACGCCGGATTCGCGCCGGATCACGAGGAGAAGGGCCAGTCCGGCGAAGGTCGTCGCGGCGGCGCCGTAGCCGATCATCCCGGCGAGCAGGAACTGGTAGCCGTCGACACCCTCGATCTCCTCGTCGCCGTAGGCTGACCCGAGCATCAGATAGAAGACGATCGGGAGCAAGAAGGTGAAGAAGGCGAGCTCTCGACTGCGCCAGAAGAGCTTCTGCTCCGCACGGAACTGATGGAGGAGGAGCCTCACTCCGCCTGCTCCTCGGTGAGCGCGAGGTAGACGTCCTCGAGCGTCGCGCGGTGGACTTCGAGGCCCTCGAGCTCGAGCCCGTCGCCGAGCGCTCGCCCCGTCAGGTCGTGGAGCACGCGGGTCGGGTCTTCCGTCTGCACGACGACCTCCTCGCCGTTTCGGCGGTACCGGATCACCGTCGCGGGCGTGCGGGCGATCAGCTCGGCCGGCGTTCCCGACGCGACGATCTCGCCGCGGCGCAGGACGGCGACCCGGTCGGCGAGCCGGTGCGCCTCCTCGATGTAGTGCGTCGTCAGGAGGATCGTCTTCCCGAGCGACCGCAGTGAGCGAATCGTCTCCCAGGCGGCGCGGCGCGCGCCGGGATCGAAGCCCGTCGTCGGCTCGTCGAGGAAGATCAGCTCGGGGTTGCCGACGAGCGCGACGCCGAGATCGAGGCGGCGTCGCTGGCCTCCCGACAGCGTGCGGGTTTTCGCGCGCGCCTTCTCGTCGAGACCGACGAGCGAGAGCACCTCACGCGGCGGCCGCGGGTCGTCGTAGTACCCGGCGAAGAGCTCGAGATGCTCGAACACCGTCAGGTTGGGGAAGAGCTCGCCGGTTTGGGGGACGACGCCGATGCGCGCGCGCCACCTCGCATCAGCGCGTGCGGGATCGGTCCCGAGCACCGTGACCTCGCCCCCGTCGCGGCGGCGGTAGCCGACGAGGACCTCAACGGTCGTCGTCTTGCCGGCCCCGTTCGGCCCGAGCAATGCGAACACCTCACCGGAGCCGATCGCGAAGTCGATCCCTCGGACGGCCTCGACTCCGTCGTAAGCCTTCGTGAGCCCGCTGACTTCGACTGCCCGCATCTATCTGGCAGATACGTTACTATCTATCTGGTAGATATGTCAACCGAGCTCACGCCCACGGCCCGCGTCATCCTCGGAATGCTTCGCCTCGGCGCGCGGACGGGCTACGACATCAAGCGTGCCATCGACGGCTCGACGCGGTTCTTCTGGACGGCGAGCTACGGACAGATCTATCCGGAGCTGCGCCGGCTGGAGGAACGTGGTCTCGTCAAGGCGCGCTCGGACCCGCGCGGCGGAGTCAAGCGCACGTCGTACACCCTGACGACGTCGGGGGAGGAGGCTCTTGCCGAGTGGCTCACGGATGAGGAGTCGTTCATCTTCGAGCTGCGCGACGAGCAACTGCTGCGCTTCTTCTTCGGGGATCTGATGAGCCGCGAGCAGGTCGTCGCGAACCTCCGCGCCCAGCAGCGCTTCTGCGAAGACGTCCTCGAGCGGTTCGGGGCGATGGAGCCTCAGGCGCGCACGGGATTCATGGACGACGCGCAGCTCTACCCGTACCTCGCCCTTCGCCACGGGATCGAGCTCATGGCCTGGCGGCGCGACTGGTGCGAGCGAACAGCAAACGCGATTGAGGCGGGGGAGTTACCACCTCCGCTCACGGGCTAAGTCGCCGCGGAGCGGGCTTTGCCTGCTCCGCCCACACCGGCACCTGGTGTCCAGCTTGTCCTCGCGAAAAGTCGAAGACTTTTCGCGACCTACACGGCGCGGTCTGGCCGGGGGCGGCTTGGAAAGCCGTGTCCGGCCCGGCGCGCTGGGGGGTCAGCCGCGCGCCCGTTGGACCGCGCCGAATCTCTTACGCGTTAGGACGTCGGGTGTGAGGTTGTGTTGGAACGGGAATGAAGAAGACGTGAGCGACGAGGCACGCGTTCGCGATGAGCCGGCAGTGCTTTCCGCAAAAGAGGTGATCGCGCTGATCGGCCGAGAGCCCCAGAAGGAGTCACCCGACGACGAACCGGTAGAGCCGTCCACGGACGTGGTCGGCGATCCAGAACGCCGGTCCTGAGGCCGCCGTCCCGGTGACGGCGATTCGGCCCGTCGGCCGGATCGTCTGGACGACCTGATTCGTCGACGGATCGATCCGCAGGACGCGGTCGAGGAAGGGGTTGCCGCGGGCATCCTCCTCAGCAGTCGGAGCGACCACCCAGATGCTGCCGCCGGCCGCCCGGACGTCGATCGCGCCGGCGCCGACGTCGACGATCGCCTGAACAGCCCCCGTCGCCGGATCGACACGCAGCAGGTCGGTGCCGCGGCCCGTGACCCAAAGCGAGCCGTGCGAGAAGACGATCCGCTCCGGCGCGTCGCCCGGAAGCCGCGAAAGGCGGGCGAGCGCGTTCGTCGCCGGGTCGATGCGTTCGAGGGTGCCGTCGCGGTGGTTCACGATCCAGATGCGCCCTCCCTCCTCGACGAGCGCCGAGGTGCCGTCGCCGGTGGCGAGCTCGGCGGTTACACGGCGAGCCCGCGGGTCGTAGCGGAGAAGCCGACTGCGCTCGTCGTCATGCGCCCAGACGGAGCCGGCGGCCGTCCAGATATAGGCGAAGCGGCCGCCCGTGGCGGCGGTCGTCACCCGTCCCGTCCGGAGGTCGATCCGGCTCACGACTCCCGACCGGTCGGCGCTCCAGGCGGCGCCAAGGCCGGCGGCGAGCGAGTAGGGAGGTGCGGAGACCCGGAGGATGGCGCGGATCTCGCCGGTGGATGGATCGATTCGAAGCAGTCGACCCTGTTCCCAGCAGGCGCTCCAGAGCGCTCCGCCTGGATCGATGCTGATCGCGTACTGCGGATACGGCACGGTCGAGCCGCCGCAGAGGCGGAACGCCTCCGCGCCCGGCAGGTCCGACGCAAGTGGCGCCGCCGGCCGCACGGACACTGATCCCAGTCGGCGGCGGCCCGCCTGAAGCGTCCACCGGCCCGAAAACGGAAAGACGGCGCGGAGGCGGAAGCGACGATTACCCAGAGCACGGACGGCGACCGGCTGGACGGTAACGCCGTTCCGCGCTGTGACCGCCGGCCGGCGTGTCGCGCGAACGACTCCGGTCCAGGCGTCTCCGGCGCGCGCCGGGCGGAACGCGAGGAATCCCGCGACGCTGATGCGCCTGATCGTGGGGCGACCGCGCTCGGTGACGTAGAGGGCGCCGTCGGGGGCGACGGCCACCGAGTTCGTGCCGCGGGCATCGCCCGGGATCACCGTGACTGCACCGCTTGGTGTCACGCGCAGGATCCGGTTGCCGCCGAAGTCCGCGACGTAGATGTTCCCGTCCGGCCCGACGTCGAGGTCGACGGGAAGGTTCAGTCCGGCAGCGAGCGTCGTGATCGTTCCGTCCGGCGCGATCCGCTGGATGCGGTTCGCGAACGTGTCGCAGACGTAGACGGTTCCGTCGGCGGCGACGTCGAGGCCGTGCGGCTGGCTGAAGCCGCCGTAGACGGTGCGCGCGCCGGTCACCGCGTCGACGCGCTGAACCCGGCCCGGAAGCTCGGAGACGAACAGGTTCCCGGCGGCGTCGTAGGCGAGCGCCGTCGGCTGAGCGAACTCGGCGACGGTTCGAATCGTCCCGTCCGAGTCGACGTGCCGGATCCAGCGCTCGTCGTGGACGATGCCGAACCCACCGCGCGGGTCGACCGCAACCTCGACCGGGAAGCCGATCGCCGCGCGCAGCGCCGGCCCGCCGTCGCCGGACCGGCCCGCGCGGCCGTTGCCCGCAACGACGCTCAGCCGACTACCCGACTGACGAAAGATCCTGTTGGACAGATCGGCGACGAGCAGCGTCCCACCGGGCTCGACGACGACGTCGGCGGCATTCGTGAGCCGAAGCGGGGCAGGACGGACGAGCACGGTGCCGAACCGCTGCCGCCCCGCTGTTAGGACCCATCGTCCGGGCGAGCGGAACGTCGTGCGGAGCCGGAACCGGCTGCGCCCGGCCCGCTGCACGGTGATCCGCCGCCTGACGGAGCCGAGGCTTGCCGAGACAACGGGCTTCGTCGAGGCGACGACGACTCCGACCCACGGCACGCCGACGACGGCCGCCGACTTCGAGACGAGTCTGGGCTTTGCCGCCGACGCGCCGGCAAGTGGAGCTACCAGCACGAACGCGCCGGCGGCAAAGACGAGGACCACGCGGAAAAGGACCCTCAACGCCGCAACTACACCGCGATCGTCGTATCGGTTCCGCTATCGACTAGGCTCGTGGTGTGCCCGGGTTCCGCTACGTCATCGCGGACGTCTTCACGGACAGGCCACTGACCGGCAACGCGCTCGCGGTCTTCACGGACGCCCGCGACATTCCCGAGGAGCTCCTGCAGCCGCTCGCGCGCGAGATGAACCTGTCGGAGACGGTGTTCGTCTACAAGCCCGAGGCCGACGGGCACGCACGCATCCGGATCTTCACTCCGGCTGCGGAGATCCCCTTCGCCGGGCATCCGGTCCTCGGGACGGCCTTCGTCCTCGCCGCCCCGCTACAGCTGGGTGAGATCCGCCTCGAGACGAAGGTCGGAACGATCCCGTTAACCCTCGACCGTGACGAGTCGGGACGGATCACGTTCGGACGCATGGAGCAGCCGGTTCCTACGGTCGAGCCCTACGGTGACGAGGCGGAGCTGCTCAGCGCGCTTGGCGTCGAGCGCTCGGAGCTTCCCGTCGAGCTGTACGACAACGGGCTCAGGTTCGTGTACGTCGCACTCCCGTCTCCTGCGGACGTCGCCGCGGTCCGGCCCGCGCTAGAGCGCCTCGGTGCTCTGCCGGCTGTACTCGGCTTCAACACCTTCGCTGGATCGAACTCGAAGTGGAAGACGAGGATGTTCGCCCCTGGCGGCGGCGTCCCGGAGGACCCGGCGACGGGCTCCGCTGCCGGCCCGCTCGCCGTGCATCTCGCGCGGCATGGACGGATCTCGTTCGGCGAGCAGATCGAGATCTCTCAGGGCGCCGAGATCGGCCGCCCGTCCACGCTCTTCGCGAGGGTGGAAGGCACGCCCGAGAAAGTCGAACGAGTTGAGGTCGGCGGCTCCGCCGCGGTCGTCGCGCGGGGCGAGTTCCAGCTTCCGTAAGCCCTAGAGCACTTCGACCGCCCTGACCTCCCAGGCTCGGAGGTCGAGCTCAGCCTCCCCGAAGACCGCCCGTCCCGGCTTCGGATGCTCTCGCGCGATCGTTGCTTCGAGCCGCCGGCCGCGGCGACGTAGCGCTGAGAGCGTGACGCCTTCGCCGCTGAGCTCGGGGCCCGACTCCTCGCGTGGCCCGTCCAGCGCCCGGCCCGGGGCGACGAGGAACGGGTGGCGGTAGCGCTCGAGCTGGTCGAGCACGCCGCCCTCGGCCCAGTCGCCGTCGTGGGGGAAGAGCGCGAAGCCGATGCTCCACGGGCGGCGGCACTGCGCGTCTGGGATCGCGAGCTCCGGGCCTGCGGGGCTCTCCCGGTAGCGGTGCGCGCTTCGGCTGATGAGGCCGGTGGCGCGGAGGATCGTCAGCGCCAGCTCGCGGCCCTCGACGAGCTCGTACTCCATCGCATGGTCGAGGAGCGCCGCCACACCGCCGGCGTCGACGAAACCGTAGGCCGGGAAGGTGGGGAGCGCGACCTCGCCGAACCCCGCCTCCGCCTCGAGGCCGCGCTCGACGACCGCGAACTGGCCCTCCGCCGCCGAGAACGACGCGTGGTCCCGGAGCGGGACGTGAAAGCGCAGCCGGTGGTCGTCACAGGGGTTGTCGAGCTGGACCCGGATTCGGCAGAAGGGCTCACCGGCGCGGAGCTCGACCAGCGTTTCGACGTCGACCGGTACGCGCTTCTGCGACCAGCGGTACGAGCGCACGATGCTGAGGGCGCCCCGCACGGGGCCCTCGGCGAGGGTCGAGACGCTGACTTCGTCCGGCTCGTCGACGAGGACGTCGGCTTCGGGCGGCGCGTAGTTGTAGCTGTCGCCTTCGTCGCCGCCGTCGACCAGACGGCCGACACCGGCGATGCCGGCGAGCGTCAGCGTCCCGTCGGGGGCGACCTCGACCGAGAGCAGACCGTTGTCGAGCCGTCCCGTCTCGACCTCTACCGCGTCGTCGACGGAGCCGATGCCTTCGACGGGGTGAAGGGCGGCCCAGCCGAGCGGTGGAGCGGGCACCCGCGCGACGACGGTCGATCGGCGGCGCGCGACGATCCGGATCTCCCACTCGTCGTCCGTCCCGCCCGTCGCCACCTCGAGCTCGTGCTTGAGCTCGTCGAGATCGAGCCAGATCGGGTCGTCCTCGTCGTCGACCTCGAAGGTGATCACCGGCTGTTCGATCGTCATCCGGTTCAACCGTCGCGCGAAGAGCTCGCGTCCGTGGAGTCGGCGGCGTAGCCACTCGGAGACCTCCGGCCCACGAACTCGGTTGGTGAGGAGCAGCGGCTCGTTCCGGCTTACCCGCTGCGCTGCGGCCCGCGTGCCGTCCGGCAGCTCGAGCGCGATGTCCTTCCAGCGCGCGGGCACGCCGAGGCTGAGCTCGACGACGTCGGATCGGGGGACGGGCGACGGGTTGAACACGACGACGGAGCCCATCGGCGCGCGGCGGGCAGCGTTGCGGACGGCCTCCTCGGCGAGGCCCATGGCGATCTGCTCGGCCTCGGCGCAGCGAACGAGGACTTGCATCGAGACCTCGTCGACCGAGCAGCCGCAGATCGAGTCGTGCGCCGAGTTTTCGAGCACCCGCCGCCAGGCGAGGTCGAGGAGGGCGTCAGGCCACGCCTCGCCGTAGAGGGCCTGGAACGGCTCCGCATACCGAGCGAGCGCCCGCTCCGCCCTGGCCATGGCCACCTTCAGGTCGAGCCGCGCGGAAAGCGTGCCCATCAGGATGTTCGCGCGGGCGCTCGAGCGCAGCTCACCGACCCAGCGTTTGAGCCGCGGACGTCCGTCGCCGCTCGCCAGGTACTCGGGCAGCGTCGAGACCTCGACCGCCGCACCGCTCTCCTCGATCAGCTCGGCGAGCTGCGGGAGCGGCTCCATGTGATCCGTGCCGAACATCGCGAGGATCGGGTCGTCGCCGAAGAAGTCGCGATGCGACTCGCGGACGGCCTCGAGGCTCCGGCCGAGCTTGCCCGGCACGTCGAGGAGGTACGCGCCGTTCCCGTACCCGTGCGGGAGGTATTCCGCGCGCACGCACGAGCCGTCGGGTGCCGCCCACTCGAACGCGTGCGAGTCGATCGCCGCGGGCACACCGCGCCAGACGACGGCCTGCTCGATGCCGGCCAACCTCAGGATCTGCGGCATCTGGGCGACGTGGCCGAACATGTCCGGCAGGTAGCCGACCGGCATCGCGCCGCCGAGCTCTTCGCCCCGGCGCTGCCCGTACTCGAGGTTCCTGAGGATCGTCTCGCCGGAGACGAGGAACTCGTCCATCAGCACCTGCCACGGCCCGATTGCGAGCCGGCCCTCCTCGACCAGACGGCGGATGCGCGGCTCGGCCTCCGGCCGAACCTCGAGGTAGTCGTCGACGGTCGCGAGCTGGCCGTCGAGCGTGAACCGGTAGCGCTCGTCTGCCTCCATCACGTCGAGAAGGCGGTCGATGAGCGCGACGAGACGCAGCCGAAAGCGCTGGAACGGCAGATACCACTCCCGGTCCCAGTGCGTGTGCGGGACGAGGTGGACCGAGGGGGCTATTTGACCGAGCCGGCCAGCAGGCCTTGAACGAAGTACCGCTGGAGCGCGAAGAAGACGATCAGCGGGACGATCATCAACAGGAACGCACCGGCGCTCAGCAGGTGCCACTCGATGCCGTAGGTCGACTGCATCTGGTTGATGCGGATCGTCATCGGCCAGAGGTCGGAGTTCTGGACGAAGATCAGGGCCATCAGCAGGTCGTTCCAGACCCAGAGGAACTGGAAGATCCCGAACGAGGCCAGTGCCGGGACCGAGAGCGGCACGACGACCTTGAGGAAGATGCGGAAATGGGAGGCGCCGTCCACTTTCGCCGCTTCGATCAGGTCGCGCGGGAGCGTGATGAAGAAGTTGCGGAGGAGAAAGATCGCGAGGGGCAGCCCAAAGGCGGTGTGCGCGAGCCAGATGCCCACGTACCAGTCCGCGATGCCGAGATCGCGGAACAGACGGAGCAGTGGCACGAGTGCCATCTGGATCGGCACGACCATCAGCGCGACGATGATCAGGAAAATCGTGTCCCGGAACGGGAAGCGGACCCACGAGAACGCGTAGGCGGCCATCGCCCCGAACGCGAGCGGGAGCAGCGTCGACGGGATCGTGATGATCAGGCTGCTGACGAAGCTCGAGCCCATCCGCGCGTTGTCGAGGACGAGCTCGTAGTTGTGGAGCGTGAAGCTCCAGTCGGTGAGAGAGCTCCACCAGCTCGACGACTGGATTTCGGCGCGCGGGCGGAACGACGTCACCGCAAGGCCGACGGTGGGCACAAGCCAGATCACCGAGATCGCGATCAGCGCCAGGTGGACCGGCGACCGCGTGATGAATTTGACGATGCGCTCGGCCGGCGTCGCTCGCGGCTGCGCGACTGTTACTTCGGCGGTCGCCATCAGCCGACTACCCGTTCGCTGCGGAAGCGCCGGATGTTGAACGCCATGATCGGGATGATCAAGGCGAGCATGACGACGGCGATCGCCGCGCCGTAGCCGCCCTCACCGTTCGTGAAGGTCTCGTCGACCATCGAGAACGCGATGACCTCGCTGGCGCCGCCGGGGCCGCCGCCGGTCATCACGTAGATGATGTCGAAGACCTTGATCACGTTGATTAAGAGCCAAACGGTGACGACGGAGACGGGCAACGAGAGCAGCGGCAGCTGGATGCGCCGGAAGATGTCCCACTCGCTTGCACCGTCGGTCCGGGCGGCTTCGATCACTTCCTCGGAGATGCCCTTGAGCGCCGCGGAGATCACGACTGTTGCGAAGCCCGTCGACGCCCAGACGTAGGCGAAGATCAACGCGTAGTTGACGACGTCGGCTCGTCCGTACCAAGCCACGGGGTCGAGGCCGAAATTCGAGATGAAGGCGTTCAGGGATCCGACGTTCGGATCCGGGTCGTAGACGAACTTCCAGATGATCGCGACGGCAGTGGCCGAGATCGCCATCGGAATGAAGATGATCGCCTTGACCATCGACTCGTAACGGACGCGGGCCGCGAGAATGGCAATCAGCAGTCCGAGCGCGAGCGAGATACTCGTATAGAGGACGACCCACTTGAGGTTGTTGATGAACGCGCCGCTCGGCGGGAAGACGTCGAGGTTGAGGAACTCCTTGTCCCGCGTGAACAGACGCTCGTAGTTGTCGAAGCCGACCCAGCGCGTGACCTCGAGGCGCGAGTTCGTGTTGCCGAAGCTGTAGACGATCGTATAGACGACCGGGTAGACGACCAGCCCTACGAGGAGGACGACTGCTGGGCCGAGGAACAGCAGCGCCTGCCACTTGTCCCGCTTGAAGCGGGATGGCAGCCGCCGTCCCCGGGGTCTTCCGACTGATCCGGGGACGGCGGTGCTACTCAATTCGCGCCCTAGCCGGCGGCGAAGGCTTCTTCAGCCTGCGCCTGATAATCGTCCAGGAGCGAGTTCATCTGTCCGGGGTTCTTGATGACGTTTTGGAGCAGGGTGCCCATGTCCTGACCGAGCGTTCCGGGCAGGAGGTCGGATCCGTCGAAGAGGAAGGTCTCGGCCTCCTTCAGCTGCTGCGCCTCCTTCGTCACGAGCGGGTTCGGGTACGCGTCGTCGGTCACACCCTGGTTGGGTGAAGCGATCGCGCCGGTCGAGACCCAGATCCGCCCGGCCTCGGGCGACGCCAGATACTCGATCAGCTTGGCGTTGTCCTCGTTGTTGACGAACGCGGAGGCCACATCGCCGCCGCCGACGAGCGGGTTCCCGTGCTCGGTGTTGATCTGCGGCCACGGGAAGAAGTCGATGTCCTCCCCGACCTTCAGATCCGGATTGACCTCGCCGAGCGCGATGCCGCCGACGAAGCCGCCCTCCATGTACATCTCGGCGACTGGGTTCTTGCTGAACACGCGGCCGATGCCGTCGACGAAGCCGATGCCGAGAGCGGTGTCGATTCCGCCCGCGACGTACCGGTCGTTGACGATCTTGAGCATCTCGCGGAGCGCGTCCTTGACGGTCTGGTCGTTGAAGGCCAGGTCGCCGTTGAAGAGCTGCGTGTACTTCTCGGTTCCGGCCGTGCGCGCGTAGATGTTCTCGAACCAGTCGGTCAGGGTCCACGAGTTGTCGCGCCCCTGCGCGCCGACCGCCCACGGGTTCATGCCCTTTTCCTTGTACTGCTGCGTGATTTCGAGGAGGGCGTTCCAGTCCGTGGGGATCTCGAAGCCGTTCTCGGTGAACGACTTCGGCTTGTACCAGATCGTGCTCTTCGAGTTGGCCTTCGCGACGACGCCGTAGAGCGTGTCGTCGACCGTTGCAAGGGAAGTCCACGTGTCGCTGTAGTTCTCATTGATCGCCTCGGGGTCAAGACCTAGGTCCTCGACCGAGATCAGCGCGTCGTCCCGGGCCAGCTCGGCTACCACGCCGGGGCGCGGGATGATCGCGACGTCCGGCGGGTTGTCAGCCGCGAGACGTGTTCTGATCACCGGGAGGAAGTCGCGGGCCGACTCGTACTTGGTCTCGATGCCCGTGTCCTTCGTGAACTGGTCGAGAACTTTCTGGAAGGCCTCCTGCTCGCTCCCGCCCCAGAGCGAGAAGATCGTGATCTCACCGTCGCCTTCCGCCGTCCCGCCGCCGCCATCTCCACCGCATGCGCCCACAGCGAGGGCGAAGGCGGCGAGTGCGGCGACCGGGAGCATCAACTTGCGGCTCATGAAGCTCCTTTCGTGTCACCTCGGTCGTAGATGGCCATGCCGTTGTCGGTGTCGAAGAAGTGGAGTCCTCGGGTGTCGACGGCGACCTCGGCGTTCGAGCCCTCCCGGACCTTCGAGTCAGGCCCGAAGCGGCCGACGACAACGGCGCGGTTCACGTCGCCGCCGCCCAACTCCTCCGCCGTCTGCCCGGCGTCCTCGGCGAGCTCCTTGACGTCCTCGGTCAGCGCTGGGGGCGCGTCGACGGAGAAGTGGACCATCAGCTCGGAGCCGAGCGCCTCGCGCAGCTCGACCTCGCCGCGGATGCGGCGGTCGGACGGGCTCTCCCGGGCGATCTCTGCGTCCTCGAGCTGCTCCGGCCTGATCCCGACGACGACCTGCTTCCCCTCGTAGTCCGCGAGCCCCGGCCGCGCGGCGACGACCTCGTCGTCGATCGTGAGTCGCTGGCTGCCGAGAACCGCGGCCAGGCCGCCGTTCGAGCGCTCGAGCGTCGCCTCGAGCAGGTTCATCGCCGGCGAGCCGATGAACCCGCCGACGAAGAGGTTCACGGGGTGGTCGTAGAGCTCCTGCGGGGGTGCCACCTGCTGAAGCTCGCCCTTGCGCATCACCGCCACGCGGTCTCCCATCGTCATCGCCTCGACCTGGTCGTGCGTCACGTAGATCGTCGTAACACCGAGGTCGCGCTGGAGCTTGCTGATCTCGGCGCGCATCTGGACGCGGAGCTTGGCGTCGAGGTTCGAGAGTGGCTCGTCCATCAGGAAGGCGGCCGGCTGGCGGACGATCGCGCGGCCCATGGCAACCCGCTGACGCTGTCCGCCCGAAAGCGCGCGTGGCTTGCGGTCGAGGAAGGGCTCCAGGTCGAGGATGCGTGCAGCCTCACGGACCCGCTTGTCGATCTCGCCCTTCGGCTCTTTGCGCAGGCGAAGGCTGAAGGCGATGTTGTCGTAGACGCTCAGGTGCGGATAGAGCGCGTAGCTCTGGAAGACCATCGCGATGTCGCGGTCGCGCGACGGGACCTGGTTTACGACGCGGTCGCCGATCTTGATCTCGCCCTCGCTGATGTCTTCGAGGCCGGCCACCATCCGCAGGGCGGTCGTCTTGCCGCACCCCGACGGGCCGACCAGCACCATGAACTCGCCGTCGCTTGTCCCGAGGTTCAGGTCGGAGACGGCCCGGGTTCCATCGGGAAAGACCTTCGCGACGTCTGAGAATTCGACCTCGGCCACGTTTCGCCGGTCCTGCTTACCACTTGGAAGCAGGTTGCGGCAAGCGGGAGCCTATTGAACCGACGGCAAGGGCCAGCACGAAGGAGGCCGCGAAGCTGGGAAGTGAAGCTCCGATGCCGAGCTTCGGCTGTCCGGTCTCCTCCACCACATCCACCCACCACGAGGGACCGAGCGGCGGCTCGTGGAGCCAGTGGTAGAGCAGGAAGCCGATCACCCAGGCGGCGATCAGCTCGGGCCGCCAGGCCGGCGCGTTGAAGATCTCCGTCGCGGAGTAGCGGGCGCCGGAGAGGAGCCAGTCGGCGAGCAGCACACCGAAGAGGGGCACGAAGAACGACCCGAGGAGGAGGAGGAAGGACTCGTAGTTGCGCAGCTCGATCGCGAGGGCGCCGAGGGTCGCGAGCACGGCGACGCCGGCGATCAGCACCCGCTGGGCGACGGCCGAGGCGATGTTCTGGAGCGAGACGGCGGCCGAGTACACGTTGGCAAACGCCTCGTCGGTCTCGTCGATCGTGACGGCGAGGAGGGCCAGCGCGGCCGCGAAACCGGCGGCGGCGACGGCGGCGGGGATCTCGACCGGGTCGCTGAGCCCGCGCGAGAGGACGATGAAGACGCCGAGCCCGAGCATCCAGGTCCCGCCGATGAAGTACCCGACGCCGGCGCCCCAGAACGCCGACCGGCGGTCGCGCGCGAAGCGCGTGTAGTCCGAGACGAGCGGGACCCACGAAACCGTGATCGCGATCACGAGGTCCATGCCGAGCCAGAACGTCGAGCCGCCCTCGGCGGGCGCAGCCCAGAGCGCTCCGAGATCCGCCTCCGAGAGCGCCCACCAGGTGAGGTAGACGAGCGAAGCAAGCACGATCCAGACGCCGAAGCGCCGCAGGACCCGGCGAACGACACCGATCGGGCCCATCAGCGCCATCCCCGCTGCGAGAAGGCCGAAGGCGATCGTCCACGCCGCCTTCGCCTGGAACCCGAAGAGCTCGTCGGAGAGTGCGCTCGCCGCGGCCGCAATGATGATCAGCTCGAAGGTGGCCCAGCCGAGGCACTGGAGCGCGTTGATCGCCGTCGGGATGTAGGAGCCGCGCCGGCCAAGCGGCGCGCGAAGCAGCACCATCGACGGCACTCGGGCGTCTGCGCCGATCATTCCAGCCGCTCCGACCATCGCGTTGCCGATCAGGCTCCCGAACAGGATCGCGAGCAGGGCGTCGCGGAGGCTGAGCGCCGGCACGAGCAGCGCTCCGATCACGAGGACGAGGAGGGAGACGCCGAGGTTTCCCCAGAGGACCGTCAGGTCGGCGAGCCCGAGCGTCCGAAGCCGCTCCGGGACCGGCTCGATGCCCCAGGCGGGCGTCCGGTCGTCCATTCGCCGTGACACTAGCGGGCGAAGAGCGATAGGGTCGCATAGGCAACGCCTATGCGAAACGCATGAACGACAAGGCGCTCTACACCGCTTCGGAGGCTGCTCGCGCCCTCGGGATCAGCCTCGACACGCTGCGCCGCTGGGACCGAGCCGGACGGATCAAGACACGCCGCGACGAGGCCAACCGGCGACTGGTTCCCGCTCGTGAGATCGCTCGGCTGAAGGGAGAGCGGTCAGGCGAGCTCAGCGCACGCAACCGCTTCCACGGCGTCGTCCGCGACGTCAAGACGGACGGACTGCTGGCGCAGGTTGAGCTCGATGTGACCGAGCCGGCGCGAATTCTCGCCATCGTCACGCGTGAGGCGGTCGACGAGCTCGGCCTGCGAAAGGGGATGGCGGCGACGGCGCTCGTCAAGGCGACCTCCGTGATGGTGAAGGGCGACTGAGCATGCGCAGGACTGCGCTGCTGCTCGGCGTCGGACTCATCGCGGCGTTGCCTCAGCTCGCGCAGGCGCGTCCGGACGTCGCGCCGCGGCTGACGATCTACGCGGCCGCTTCGCTCACCGAGGTCTTTCCGCGGATCGACCGCCGATCGGCCTACAGCTTTGCCGGGTCGAACCAGCTCGCCCTTCAGATCCGGCAGGGCGCGCCTGCCGACGTCTTTGCGTCGGCCGCGCCGAGCTTCACGCAGGCCCTCTACCGCGAGCGTCTCGTGGAGAAGCCTCGCACGTTCGCGTCGAACGCCCTCGTGCTCGCCGTCCCGCGGTCGAACCCGGCCGGGCTTCGCACGCTCTTTGACCTGCGTTCGAGGGATGTGAAGCTGGTGGTGGGCACTGCGGCCGTCCCGATCGGGGCGTACACCCGGCAGGTGTTGCGGAGGCTCGGGCTCAGCGACGCGCTCTCGAAAGTCGTGAGCGAGGAGCCGGACGTCAAGAGCATTGTCGGGAAGCTGGCGCTCGGTGAGGCCGACGCAGGCTTCGTCTACCGCACCGACGTGCGGGCGGCGGGTGGTCGACTACGGGCGTTCCCGATCCCGGCGCGCGGGCAGCCGAACGTCCGCTACGAGATCGCGGTTGTGCGAGCGAGCCGCCAGAAGGCTGCGGCGCGCGCCTGGATTCGCGCGCTGACCCAAACGGCGCGCGCCCGCGTTCTGCTTCGACGCGCCGGCTTCATCGTGCGATGAGGCGGGCCGGGCGCGCCGCGTTCACCACGGTGCTCGTCCTCGCCGTCTGCGTGGCGGTGGCGTTTCTCCTTCTGCCCGTCGCGTCAATCTTCTGGAGGGTCGGGCTCGACGGGCTCGTGGACGGACTCCGGAGCGACGTCGCGCGGGATGCATTCCGCGTGACGCTGAAGACGAATGCGATCTCGATGGCGCTGATCCTGTTGGTCGGAACTCCGGCCGCCTATTTCCTCGCCACGCGACGATTTCCCGGGCGGGCGCTCGTCGTGACGATCCTCGAGCTGCCGCTCGTCGTGCCGCCGGCTGTCGCCGGGATCGGTCTGCTTGCTGCGTTTGGCCGTCTCGGGCTGCTCGGTGAGGAACTCGAGGCCCTCGGGATCACGATCGGCTTCACGCAGGTGGCGGTTGTCTTCGCGATCACGTTCGTCGCGAGCCCGTTCTACGTTCGCTGGGCGATTGCGGCGTTCGAAGCTGTCGACAAGACGATGCTCGACGCTTCGCGAACGCTCGGGGCCGGACCGGCCAAGACGTTCTGGCGCGTTGCGTTACCGCTCGCCGGCGGCGGTCTGGGCGCGGGTGCCGCCGTCGCGCTCGCCCGCGGGCTGGGCGAGTTCGGCGCCACGATCATGTTCGCCGGCAGCCTGCAGGGCGTCACCCAGACCGTCTCGCTCGCGATCTACCAGGAGTTCGACGTGAACCTCGATACGGCGCTCGCGATCAGCGCCGTGCTGGTGGTGGGGAGCGGCGCGCTGCTCCTCGCCGTCAAAGCTCTCCCGTTATGGACAGGCTCTCGCTCGACCTCGCCGTCCCTCTTCGCACGCTCCGCGTCGAGCTAGCGCTCGAGCTCGGGCGCGAGACGGTCGCGCTCGTCGGTCCGTCAGGTGCGGGGAAGACGACTGTGCTGCGTGCGATCGCCGGCCTCGTGCGGCCGGAGCGCGGACGCATTGCGCTCGGCGATTCAGTGTGGCTCGACACGAGGCGGCGGGTCGACCGGCCGGCTGAGGCGCGCTCGGTCGGCTACGTCTTCCAGGACTACGCGCTCTTCCCGCATATGTCGGTACGGCGCAACGTTGCGTTCGGAGGTGCCGACCGGGTCGAGGAGCTGCTCGACCGGTTTCGGATCGCGGAGCTTGCGGAGGCAAAGCCCGCAGACATCTCCGGCGGCGAGCGTCAGCGTGTGGCGCTCGCCCGGGCCCTCGCCCGGGATCCGGAGGTGCTGCTTCTCGACGAGCCGCTCTCGGCGCTCGACGCGCACACGCGGAACGCGGTTCGCGCCGAGCTCCAGGAGCTTCTGCGCGAGCTCGGACTGCCGACCTTGCTCGTCACACACGACTTCGAGGATGCGGCGGCGCTCGGGGACCGGATCGGCGTGATGCTCGACGGGAGGCTCCTGCAGCTCGGCACGGCGACCGAGCTGGTTCGGGAGCCTGCCGATCCGTTCGTCGCGAGCTTGACGGGGAGCGTGCTGCTTCCAGGGATCGCGCGACCCGGGGCCGACGGACTGACGGAGGTCGAACTGGACGACGGTGGGCGCGTCTACTCGGCGGAGCGTGGCGCCGGGCGGGTCGGCGTCGTCGTGCATCCGTGGGAGATCACGCTTGCGCGGTCGGCGCCGAGCGATTCGGCCCGTAACCACCTCTCGGGGCCGATCACGTCGCTCGTCCCCGACGGAGATCGCGTCCGGGTGCGGGTCGGCCTCCTGACGGCCGAGATCACCGCCGCGGCGGCGAAGGAGCTCGAGCTCGCGCCGGGGATGACCGTCGTCGCGTCCTTCAAGGCCACCGGCGCCCGCCTCGTCCCGCTAGCGGGCTGAGCTCTCGCCGGGCCGCCTGGGGTCAGACCCCTTGAGTCGAGGAGACTCATAGGCCGTCATGCCCTGTCCGCCTCGAGCCCGTCCCGAATGAAGCTGCGCAGCCGGCGTCGAGCGCTCGCCTTGTTCGCCCCAAACTCGGCCAAGGTCCCGTCGACGTCGAGAAGGGCGGGGGCCGGTTCGCGCCCGAGGAGCGACGACAAGCTGCTCCACGGCCAATCTTCGGGGTCGCGAACGAGCCCGGCCCGCACAGGGTTGAGCGCGATATACCGATGGACTCCAAGCGCATGACCCTCGGTCTCGACGAGGAGCGCCTTGAAGCGTCCTTCGAAGACATGGCTGCGCTCGCTCCGGTACCAGTTGGCCCACTGGCCGTACCGTCCGTTGACGTACTGCATTCCGGCCGACAGGTCCGCTTCGGGCGTGGCGACGAGAAGGTGGTAGTGCGTGGAAAGCAGGCAGTACGAGCGGCACGACCATCCGCGACGCGCCACTCCTAGCTCGAGCAGGGCGAGAAACTGCGCCCGCTCGTCGTCGTCGCGGAAGACCACTCGCCCGTGGTTGGAGTGGGCGGTGACGTGGTACAGGCCGCCGGCGACCTGAACGCGTGGGGGACGGGGCATGACCACGACGGTATGCCGCTAGCAGCGTCGCGGAGCCGTAGGCGTCAGTTCCGTCACACGTTTGGCGCGGGTTCGCGTGGGGTCAGACCCCAGGACGAAGTGCCGCTCAGCTGGGGGCCCTGCGCGGAAGCGAGGGTTCGCGTGGGGTCAGACCCCAGCTCGGGCTACAGCTTCGGCCCGAGCTCCTCCCTCCCTAGTTACCCGCTGGCGAGGAAGGTCGCCTAATGGTGGGGAGCCGGCGCGCCGACCGCTCGAGCGGACGCTGCCGCGGGAAGCGTCACCACGAGTTGCGGCTTGTTCGCGCCCTCGCGGCTGCTGTAGAAGACGCTGTCGGTCACGGCTTCCTTCAACGCGAAGCTAAACGTGCCGTTCCCCGTGATCGCCGATGTGACGTCGAACTCTTTCCACGTGTTGACGGGCGCAGGCCCGCTGGGCGCCAGCGGCGTCGCCCCGAGCGGTGGCGCAGTGCTCCACGTGAGGCCGGTCTCCGTCCAGGAGCTTCCGACGGCGTACACGCTTCCGCTCTGAGAGCTCGCATCGGTGACATACAGGCGGAGCTTCGCCGACATCGGAGGGCCGGCAAGCCCCGACAGCTCGAACTTGAGAAAGCTGCGGAATGTGATCGGGTTCGACGCATCGCCGAGGCGGAGCTGAAGGTCGAGCGCAGACCCGTAGTTCGTGTTCGGGTTCGTCGATCGCACCTTCCCGTCCGCAACCGGAGTGAAGGTCAGCACGCCTCCGGGTGGCGGCGGCGGTGGCGGTGGCGGTGGGGCCGGCGGCGGGGATGGCGGCGGCGGCGGCGGTGCGGTGTCCGTGACTGTGATGTAGGCGCTCTTGATCTCCTCGTCTCCGCCGTCTCCGTTCTCCACCTGGAGGAGAACCGTGTACACGCCGGGCTGCGTGAAGGTGAACGTCGGATTCCGGTCGGTCGATTCGAATGACAGGTCGTTTTGGAAGTCCCACGCGTACGTCATTGGCTCCGTGCCGGTCGAGAGATTGGTGAACTGCACGGTGAGCGGCGCCACGCCAGTGGTGGGCGAGGCGCTGAAGTTCGCCACCGGAGGCGTCGGCCCCGATGCGCCCGGCGTGACGACGAGCTGCGGCCGGAGCGAGGTGTTGCCGGCTTCGCGTGCGTTCATATCGACGCCGTCAGTCGAGGTGCCTGCCAGGACGAACGTGTACGTCCCGTCACCTGGGACAAGGGACGACACGTCGAACTCCACCCACGTGTTCGCTCGGATTGCCGCCTTGTCGGCGGTTCCGCTGACCGTGCGCGGAGGACGGTTCGCCCACGTGAGCGTCGTCTCGCCCCACGTCGACGCAGCCGTGTAGACGGCCGGACCGTCCACCGTCGCGCTCGTTGCGTAGAGACGCAGCTTCGCGCTGGAGGCCGTCGAGACGCCGGTGACGGTGAAACGCAGGTAGCTCTCGACGTCCGGCTCGCTGCCCGCATCCACACGCAGCGCAGACGTTCGGTAGTTCGAGTTCGGGTTCGCCTCCTGGACTCGGGCGTCGGCCTCCGGAGCGAAGGTGATCGGAGTCCCGACCGGAGGCGGCGGAGGCGGAGGCGGCATCGGCGGCGGCGGGGGTGCCGGTGGCGGGCCAGGTGGCGGCGGAGGGGGTGGCGGGCCTGGCGGCGGCGGCGGCGGCGCGCTTCCATCCGAGCTGATCTTGAGCCAGCCGGCGACGGAGGGCACTCCGCCTGCGCTCTCGATCACGAGCATGTAGTAGCCCGGTGGCGCGACGTTTCCACTCGCCGGCGCCGTCACGGTCAGGTCCGAGCCTGTCTGTGAGAACGCGAGCGGGACGTAGCGCTGGTTCATGTCGATCGCATGCGTATTCGAGCCTGGCCGGATCAGCGCAACGGACGAGACGCCGGTCGTGTCCGTACTGACCGTGAAGTTCGTCCCATAAGCCGCTCCCGCCGGCGCCGATGTGATCGAGGGCCGCGGACCCTTGAACAGGTACGGCGGCGAGTAGATCTGGGCGGACAGCTTCGCGGTGGTCGGATTGTCCCCGCCGCTCGTCACGACGCGCCCGTCAGGTAAGAGCACCGCGGCGGAGTGGTACATGCGCGGCGTGCTCAATGCCGCAACCGTCGTCCATGTTCGCGTGTCCCGATCCCAGATCTCACTCGGGAGCACAGCTTGGCCCGTGTCGTCGCCTGTGCGGGTCCCGCCGACGGCCAGCAGGTTGCCGTCGGCCATGATCACGACGTTGTGCCGGCGCCGCGGGAATGCCATCGGGCTGAGCTCTTGCCACTGCGGACTGGCAGCCGTCATGTCGATGACCGCCGTTCGTGCATGCGCGGGATCGCCGCCGCCCGAGCGCATGATCTGGCCGATTCCGTACATCGCACCCGCCTCGGAGCAGCAGCCGCCGGAGGAGTTCGACCACGGTGAGCTCGGTCCGGGGGCCCAGGAGCCCGAACCGGCAACGTCCAGGTACCACGTGCGCCCATCCCGTGCCACGGTGAAGACCTTCCCGTTGGGGATCACGTAGGTGAACGGGTAGAGCTCCTGGTTCAGCGATGCACCGGTGAGCTGCGTCCACGCGTTCGCCTGCGGGTCGTAGACCTCCGGGATCAGGACCTTCGCCTTGCCCTCGTCGGTTCCCGACGTCGCCAGCAGCCGGCCGTCACCGAGCGTCGTCGCCGTGGGGTACCAGCGGGCGTACTGCATCGTCGTCCGCTGCGTCCACGCCTCCGTCAACGGATCGAACGTCGCGGCGACCTTCGTTCCGATGAACGGGTCGACGTTGACGCCGCCGACGACCATCACGTTGCCGTCTGCAAGCGTCACGTGCCCGGCGCAGTGGAGGTCGCCGAACGGCGCGGGACGATGAGTGAAGCTGTTAGTTGCCGGGTTCCAGACGTGAATGTCCGACCCGAGGGAGAACGCGAGCACGTTGCCGTTGTGCAGCAGCGACAGGTGCTTTCCGTAGACGGGCCAGTTGAGGACCGGCGACCACTCGCCCACCTGATCGGGACTGGCGGCCGTGACCGTGCTGGCGCGGACGAGGATGCTGAGCGCGAGAACGAGCGCGAAGAGGACGCTGACCAAAGGACGGCCACGGCGACGCCGGCACTCCCCCCGCGGGCGACCAGACCGCAGCATTCCTCCCTTTCGAACACTATGAACCTCCCCCAACGGAGGTTCAACGGTTGGCAGCGGCGGTCTAGACCTTCGGCTGGACCTGCTCCGACCAGAAGCGCATGAAGCCCTCTTGGTCGTAGCCGATCTGGTGGAAGTAGATGTGCGTGTAGCCCGCTTGCTCGTAGGAGCGGATGTCCTCGAGCCAGCGGTCGACGTCGGGGCCGCACGGGATCGCCTCGGCGATCTTCTCCGGCGTCACGTCCTCCGTCGCCTGCTCGAAGTGACGCGGCAGCGGGAGCTCATAGCCGAGATCGCCGCCGAGCGCAGCGTTGGGCCAGATTTCGCACGCGGTCTTTGCGCCTTCCTCCTCCGTTGCGGCCCAGCAGCCTGTGATCTGGCCGTACTTCGGCTTGCCGGCACCGCCCGCCGATTCGAACGTCTCGATCACATCTGAGTCCGGCGCGGTGTTGATGAACGCATCTGCCACCCGACCCGCCAGCTCCGCCGCGTTCTCCTTCGCCGCCGCCACAGCGATCTCGACCGGCCGCTCCGGAAGCGTGTAGAGCCGCGCCTGCTCGACGTCGTAGAAGTCGCCTCGGTGGGTCTGGTACCCGCCCTGCCAGAGCAGGCGCATGACCTCGACCGCCTCCTCGAGCATCGCGAGCCGCTCGTCCGGCGCCGGCCAACCCTCGCCGACCACGTGCTCGTTCAGGTTCTCGCCGGAACCGAGCCCGAGGAAGAACCGCCCGTCCATAAGCACGGCCGAGGTAGCCGCGGCATGCGCGACGATCGCGGGATGGATCCGGATCGTCGGGCACGTGACGCCCGTGCCGAGCCGCAGCCGGTCGGTCGCCTCCGCGATCCCGCCGATCACGCTCCAGACAAACGCGCTCTCGCCCTGAGCGTCCGTCCATGGGTGGAAGTGGTCGGAGATCATGGCGAACTCGAACCCCGTCTCCTCAGCCCGCTCAGCGTTACGAATCAGGTCGGCCGGACCGTGCTCCTCGGAGGAGAGCGCATACCCGAACTCCGTCATGTGCCTTCCCGTTTACGGAGACGCCAGATATGAAACGCGGCCGTCTTCCTCGACGCGGCTCGCGCCGTCGCGGAAGACGAGGTACTCGAGGTGCGCTCGGGTCTCGGCGAGCGCGAACCGGCGAAGCACGGGCGGCAGCTCGTCTGGGAAGAGCACGAGCGAGACGTCATAGGCGGTCTTCGGGCTCCGGTCGAGCGCCGCGGTTGTCTGGTCGAGCCGAGCTCCGTGGTGCCCGATCAGCTCCCGCGCTCGTGCAGTGGGATCGGCGATCGGCGCGTGGTGTCCGGGCAGCGCGAGCCGGAGATCGAGGCCGGCGATGCGCTCGAGCGACTCGAGATAGTCGCCGAGCGGATCGGGGCGCGAATCCGGATAGAGACCGACGTTCGGCGTGATCGAAGCGAGGAGCGTGTCGCCGGCCGCCAGCACGCCGTTCCGGACAAGCGCAATGTGCCCGTCGGCATGGCCGGGAAAATGCAGGACGTCCCAGCCGTCGACCTCGTCCCCCGGTCGAAGAAGCTCTGGGTCCCGCACGAAGTGGACGAGCTGCGAAAAGGCCTCAGCCTCGGCCTCGAACGCCTCGACGTCACTCTCGGGGATCCCGTGCGTTCGCAGATAGCCCGGCATCCGCGCGGGCACGCGCAGCTCGCCCCACGTCCGAACACACTGGTCGTAGTCCTCGGCGCCCTGGTGGACGGGCGCGCCGGTCAGCGCGGTGACATCGGCCGCCGCACCGACGTGGTCCGGGTGGAAGTGGGTGATGACAATCCGGTTGATCGGCTCGTCGAGCGCATGCAGGATCGACTCCCAACGCTCCGCCGCATCCGGCAGCCCGAGGCCTGTGTCGACGAGCGTCCAGCCTCCGTGCGAGTCCTCGAGCAGGTAGCAGTGGACGTGATCGATCCCGAGCGGAAGCGCGAAGGTGACCCGCCGGATCCCGGACTCGAGCTCGACCATGGGCTTATGATCGTCGCCCCGTGGCCCTCCTTGCTGTCGAGAACGTGACCCGGCGCTTCGGGGGCATCGTGGCCCTCGACGACGTGTCGCTCGCTCTCGACGAGGGAGCGATCGGCGGCCTCATCGGACCGAACGGCGCCGGGAAGACGACGCTCTTCAACGTGATCACGCGCCTCTACAAAGCCGACTCGGGGCGCGTCGTGTTCGACGGCCGCGACCTGCTTCGCACCCGTCCGTATCGCGTCATCCGTGCCGGCGTGGCGCGCACATTCCAGAACGTCGTTCTCTTCCCGACGATGACCGTGACCGAAAACGTCCTCGTCGGCGCGCACACCAGGCTCCGTCCGTTCGGCGAGCGGAAGGGCCGAAAGGAGGCGGCCGAGACACTCGACTACCTGCGGCTCTCGCACCTGGCGGAGCGGCCGGCCGCCGGCCTCCCGTTCGGCACGCTCAAGCGCATCGAGCTCGCCCGCGCTCTCGTCTCCCGCCCACGGCTCCTGCTGCTCGACGAGCCGGCCGGCGGCCTCAACCACGAGGAGGTCGAAGAGCTCGGCGAGTTGATCCGGCGGCTGCGGAAAGACTTCGAGCTCACCGTCCTGATCGTCGAGCACCACATGGCGCTCGTCATGGGCGTCAGCGACCGCGTGCACGTCCTCAACTTCGGCAAGAAGATCGCCGAGGGCACGCCGCAGGAGGTTCAGAAGGATCCCGACGTCATCGAGGCCTACCTCGGAGGCGAGGATGCCGCTGCTTGAGCTGCGCGACGTCCGGGCGAGGTACGGGCCGATCCGGGCGCTCCACGGTGTTTCGCTCACCGTCGACGAGGGCGAGGTCGTCGCACTCCTCGGCGCAAACGGGGCCGGCAAGACGACGACCCTGCGGAGCGTCTCGAACATGGTGCGCACGAGCGGCGAGATCACGTTCGGGGGCCGCCGCATCGTCCGCCGCAGCCCGGAGTTCGTCGCCCGTCTCGGCGTCGCGCACGTGCCGGAGGGGCGCGGGCTCTTCCCCGAGCTCACCGTCTGGGAGAACCTGCGCATGGGCGCCCGGGGGCGAGCGGACGCCGCGGAGACAGAGCGGGTCGTCGGCTACTTCCCCTGGATCGAGCGCCGGCGCGACCAGGAGGCGGCAACCCTGAGTGGAGGCGAGCAGCAGATGCTCGCGCTCGCTCGGGCGCTCGTGTCGAAGCCGCGCCTGCTGATGCTCGACGAGCCGTCGCTCGGTCTCGCGCCGACGATCGTGCGTGAGCTCTTCGGCATCGTCCGCCGCCTGAACGAGGAGCAGGGCCTGACTGTGCTCGTCGTCGAGCAGAACGCGACGATCGCGCTCAGCCTGGCCAAGCGGGCCTACGTGCTGGAGGTCGGGAAGGTGGCGGTCGAGGGGACGAGCGACGAGCTCGAACGCCACGAGGCCGTCCGGAAGTCGTACCTCGGGTACTGAGCGTGGCCGACTTCATGCAGCAGGTCGTGAGCGGGCTCGCGCAGGGCGCGATCTTCGCGAGCCTCGCCCTCGCGCTCGTGCTCATTTACCGCGCGACCGACGTCCTCAACTTCGCGCAGGGGGAGATGGCGACGTTCACGACCTACGTCGCGTGGGCGCTGATGGACAACGGCCTTTCCTACTGGCCCGCGTTCGCGATCACGCTCGTCGTCGCCTTCGTCGGCGGCGCTGCCGTGGAGCGGGTGTTGATCCGGCCCGTCGAGCACCGGCCGGAGATCGTGATCGTGATCATCACGATCGGGCTCTTGATCGCGCTGAACGGCCTCACCGGCTGGATCTGGGGCCCGGAGGTGAAGGCCTTCGACAGCCCGTTCCCGTTGCGGACGATCGAGATCGGCGGCGTCACGATCTCGCTGCAGGACCTCGGCGTCCTCGCGGTGTGCCTGATCACCGTGGCGCTGCTCTGGGCGTTCTTCCGCTTCACGACGCTCGGCCTCGTCATGCGCGCGGTTGCGAACAGTCAGGACTCGAGCCGATTGATGGGCGTGCGCGTCGGCTGGATGCTCGCACTCGGCTGGGGACTCGCCGCGGTGCTCGGGGCGGTCGCGGGGATGATGGCGGCGCCGGCACTGACGCTTGATCCGAACCTGATGCTCGTCGTGCTGATCTACGCCTTCGCCGCGGCGGTGCTCGGCGGGATCGACAGCCCGGTCGGCGCCGTCGTCGGCGGCCTCGTGCTCGGGGTCGTAATCAATCTCCTGGGCACGTACGTGGACTTTGTCGGCGGCGAGCTCCGCCTGCCCGCGGCGCTGACCGTGCTCCTGATCGTCCTGCTCGTCCGGCCGCAAGGCCTGTTCGGCCATCGCGTCGTGAGGCGCGTCTGATGCCGAAGATCCCGGTGCTCACTGTCGTCAAGTACGCCTCCGCGGCCGCCGCGGCCGTCTTCATCGCCTTCCTGCCGCAGATCTTCGACGCCCGGCTCGACGGGCCGGCGGCCGAGTTCCGCGTGGGCCAGTTCACGCTCGTCGGCATCTGGTTCGTGGCGCTGCTCGGGCTGAACCTCCTGACCGGCTACAACGGCCAGATTTCGCTCGGCCATGGCGCCTTCGTCGGGATCGGCGCGTACGTGACGGCGTTGCTCTCGCTCGGCCGGCCCGGCCTCGAGCTCTACATGCTCGATCCGCCAAGCTGGCTGCCGATCGGCGACGGGATGCGGCCCGTCTTCACGATCCCGATCGCGGCACTCGTCACCGGCATCCTCGGTTTCCTTTTCGGGTTCCCGGCGCTCCGCCTCGGCGGCATCTCGCTCGCCCTCGCCACCCTCGCGGTGGCCGTCTCATTCCCGATCGTCATGAAGCGCTTCGACGAGTTCACCGGCGGCGGCGGGGGCCTCAATCTGAACCTACCGACGACGCCGTTCGGCTGGGACATCTCCACCCGGCACTGGCTCTACTACGAGGCCTGGATCACGGCGGGAATCGTCTTCGTGATCGCGTGGTTCCTGGTTCGCGGCCGTATCGGACGTGCGTGGCGCTCGATCCGCGACGGCGAGGTCGCCGCCGTCTCGTCGGGCGTGAACTCAGCGCTCTACAAGACGCTCGCCTTCGGCGTCTCGTCGGCGTTCGCCGGCGCCGCGGGAGCGCTCCTGGCGATCGAGGTCGCGTACGTCAACCCGGACACCTTCCCGGTGGCCCTCTCGATCCTGCTGCTCGCGGCCGTGGTCATCGGCGGCCTGGGCTCGCTTGTCGGCGCGCTCTTCGGGGCGATGCTCTACGTCTTCCTGCCGATCTACGCCGAGAATCCGCCGATCGTCTCCTGGGAGTTCTCGAACCAGGCGCCGGGCGTCGTCTTCGGCGCCTTCCTGATCCTGATCATGCTTCTCCTCCCTGGCGGAATCGCCGGCGGCTTCCGTCGCCTTGCCGCATTCGTGCGCATCAACTTCGCGCAGCGCGCCTCGCGGCGTGGTGCCTAAACCGATAACGTCAGTCGCGTCATGGCCACGGAGACCGCCGCGACGCGGAGGAGAGATTCGGAGCGGGCGCGCCTGCGGGAGCGCCGCCGCGAGGAGCTCCTCGACGTCGCCGATCGCGTCATTCAGCGCCGCGGCGTGTCTGTGTCGATGGACGAGATTGCGTCGGAGGCCGGGATCACGAAGCCGGTCCTCTACCGGCACTTCGGCGACAAGGACGGTCTCTTCGAGGCGCTGACCGAGCGCTACGTCGACGAGCTCGCCGACGCGCTCAAGCCGGCGGTCGAATCGACGGAGCCGCGCGCCCGCCTCGCGGCGACGATCGACGCGTACCTCTCCTACGTCGAGCGCGAGCCGGAGCGGTACCGCTTCTTGCTGCACGCCGGCGAGCAGGCGCGCACGAGCGAGCTCGTCGCCGACTTCCGCCGCCGGCACATCGCCGACTGCGCCTTCACCGCGGTCGAGAACCTTCGGGCAGCCGGGCTCGATCCTGGGTTTGCCGAGCCGTGGGCCCAGTGCGTGACCGGGATGGTCCGGGCTGCGGGGACGTCGTGGCTCGAGTCGCGCGAACTTCCTCGCGCTCAGCTCGTCGAATACTTGACGACGATCCTCTGGGACGGCTTCTCGTCGCTGCGGACGTCGGCAGCAAGAACCTGATTCAACTTGGCGTTACTCCGCGTAACCCTATGTACTACTCTCTCAACCTGGTGGCGGAGCCGGACCGTGGTGGCCCGGCGGCAAGGAGGAAATAGATGAAGAAAGTGTCGTTGGCGGTCGCAGCGCTCGGGGTCGCGCTCACCGTCGGTCTCCCCGGAGCGTTCGCCCGTGTGGAGGCGCCGAAGGCCCCGCAGGCAGATCCGGGGATCAACAGCAGATCGATCACGATCGGCGGCACGTTCCCGTTCAGCGGTCCGGTCTCGTCGTATGCACCGATTGCGCGGGGAATGGAGACGTACTACCGCTACGTGAACGCTCGGCGTGGTCCTGACGGCAGGCGCGGCGTCTACGGCCGTCAGATCATCTTCAAGACCTACGACGACGGGTACAACCCGGCGAGGACCGTCCAGCTGACGAACCAGCTGATCCTTCAGGACCGGGTCTTCGCGATCGTCGGCAGCCTGGGCACGGAGCCGAACCTCGCGATCCGGCCGCTGCTCAACCAACGGCGGGTCCCGCAGCTCCAGATCGCGACGGGCGCGAGCTACTGGGGCGCTCAGCACAGGCAGTTTCCGTGGACGATGGGGTGGCAGACGGACTACGTGGCCGAGGGCAGGGTTTACGGCCAGTGGATCCGCCAGAACCGGCCCAACGCCCGAATCGCGATCTTCTACCAGAACGACGATTACGGGAAGGACTACCTCCGGGGCGTCAAGGCTGGGCTCGGCAGCCGCGCGAGCAGCATGGTCGTGAACGAGCGCAGCTACGAGGTCACGGACACGAGCTACGCCTCGCAGATCGCGCAGCAGCGTGCATCCGGGGCCGACACGTGGGTCCTGCTGACGACTGCGGGCACGCCGACCGTGCGCGCGCTGGCAACCGGCCGTCAGCTCAACTTCAGGCCCGAGCAGATCATCATCAACTCGGTGGCGGCGACCGACCAGGTGATGGCCGCGGCCGCTCGGACCGTGGGTCAGGAGTACCTGAACGGCACGATCAGCACCGGGTACCTGAAGAACAACACGAACCCGAAGTACCGCAACGACCCGGCGATCCGCTCGTTCCGGCGGATCATGTCGAGGTGGGGCCCTGAGGGCGGTGTGGATATCCGCAACACGTTCTACTACTACGGGGTCGCGAGCGCGTGGGAGTTCGTCAGGGTGCTCTACGCGGCCGGGCGCAACCCGACGCGTGCGTCGCTGATGGCTGCGGCGCGGAAGCGCAACTGGGTCAACCCGTACACGCTCGCGGGTATGCGGACGAGGACCGGCAGGAACGACGCCTTCCCGCTCGACCAAGGGAAGGTCGTCCGCTACAACAACGGCACGTTCTCCGAGGTCGGTCGGCTCTACGACGGCCGCCCCGGCTAGGTCTCTGACCATGGAACTGAGACGGGGCCGGCATCGCCGGCCCCGTCTCGCATAGATGGATCTCGCGCTGACGCCCGAGCAGGAGCTCGTTCGGAGCTCGGCGCGCGAGTTCGTCGACCGCGAGATCGCACCGCATGTGCGGGAGTGGGACCGCGACGAGACGATGGACCGCTCGATCGTCGCCAAGCTCGCGGAGATCGGGTTTCTCGCGGGCTGGGAGCTAGACACCGTCTCGTACTGCCTCGTCATGGAGGAGCTCGGTCGGGTCGATTCGTCGGTGAGGGGCATCGTCTCGGTGAACGTCGGGCTCGTCGGCAAGACGATCAAGCGCTGGGGCACCGAGGCGCAGGTGACGGAGTGGCTGCCGCGGCTCGCCTCAGGGGATGCGCTCGGCTGCTACGCGCTGACGGAACCCGGTGCGGGCTCGGATCCCGGGAGCATCTCGACGCGCGCCGAGCGCGACGGCGACGGCTGGACGATCTCAGGCTCGAAGATCTTCATCACACTCGGCACCTGGGCGGGGCTGGCACTCGTCTTCGCGAAGACAGACGACTCGATCACCTGCTTCCTCGTCCCGACTGACGCTCCCGGATTCGCGGCGCACCAGATCAAGGGCAAGCTCGGTCTGCGTGCGCAGGACACCGGCGAGCTGACGCTCGACGGCGTTCGGGTGCCGGGTGAGAACGTGCTCGGCGAGGTCGGCGGCGGGCTCAAGGTCGCGCTCTCGGCGCTCGACAACGGCCGCATCTCGCTCGCCGCGGGCTGTGTCGGGATCGCCCAGGGTTGCCTGGAAGCGTCGCTCGCCTACGCGAAGGAGCGGCAGCAGTTCGGCCGCTCGATCGCCTCGTTCCAGCTCGTCCAGGAGCTGCTCGCGGAGATCGCAGTCGACACCGACGCGGCCCGTCTGCTGACGTGGCGCGCTGCCCTCGCCGCGGACTCGGGGGAGCGGCACACGCTCGAGTCGTCGATCGCGAAGTACTACGCGAGCGAGGCGGCGGTGCGGGCCGCCAACGCCGCTGTGCAGGTGCACGGCGGCTACGGCTACGTCGACGAGTATCCGGTGGGGAAGTACCTGAGGGATGCCCGCGTCACTACCTTGTACGAGGGCACGAGCCAAATTCAGAAGCTGATTATCGGAAGACAGTTGACGGGAGAGAGTGCCTTTGTCTGATGCAGTGATCGTCGCCGCAGCACGCACCCCGATCGGGCGCGCGCGCAAGGGCTCGCTCGTCGACGCGCGGCCCGACGACCTGGCCGCGTTCGCGGTCGACGCCGCGCTGCGCCAGGTCCCCGAGCTCGACCGCGGCGACATCGTCGACGTGATGATCGGTTGCGGCTTTCCGCAGGAGCGGCAGGGCATGAACCTGGCACGTCGCGTGGGGCTTCTGGCCGGTCTGCCGGCGAGCGTCCCGGGGACGACGGTGAACCGCTTCTGCGCGTCGTCGCTCCAGACGATCCGGATGGCGTTCCATGCGATCCGGGCGGGGGAGGGCGACGCCTTCGTCGCCGGCGGGGTCGAGTCGATCACGCAGGTCGACGGCTATCCGAAGGACGCAGACGAGCTCCACCCGAAGCTCTTCGGGGACGACGCGCCGATCGCGAACGTCTATATCCCGATGGGCCTGACCGCCGAGAACGTCGCCGAGCGGTGGGACGTCTCTCGCGAGGACATGGACCGCTACGCGCAGCGCTCCCAGGAGCGCGCCGTTGCGGCGCAGGACAGCGGCTTCTTCGAGCGTGAGATCACGCGCTGGGACGGCGTGGCCGCCGACGACGGGCCGCGTCGGGGATCGACCCTCGAGGGCCTCGCTGAGCTCGAGCCCGCGTTCAAGCCGGGTGGAAAGGTGACGGCTGGAAACTCGTGCCCGCTGAACGACGGCGCCGCCGCGGTCGTCGTCACGAGCGCCGAGAAGGCCGCCGAGCTCGGTGTCGAGCCGCGCGCGCGGATCGTCGCGTCCGCGGTCTCGGGGGTCGAGCCGGAGATCATGGGCGTCGGCCCGATCGGCGCGGTGCGCCGGGTCCTCGAGCGGGCGGGGATGACGATCGACGACGTCGACGTGGTCGAGTTGAACGAGGCGTTCGCGGCCCAGGTTCTCCCGGTCAGCCGCGAGCTCGGCATCGATCCGTTCGGCGAGAAGCTCAACCCGCACGGCGGTGCGATCGCGCTCGGCCATCCGTACGGGATGACCGGCGCTCGGATCATGTGCACGCTGCTCAACGATCTCGAGACGCTCGACGGCACGATCGGGCTCGAGACCATGTGCGTCGGCGGCGGTCAGGGGATGGCGATGATCGTAGAGCGCCTCCGGTGATCGTCGACCTCGACGACGCGACGCTTGCGGAGTCGAGGGTGTTCAACGAGCAGCTGACTGCGCTCCTGCGCGAGCAGCCGTCCGTCCACCTGCTTCCTCCCGAGGTCTCGCGGCTCGCTCGGCGCGAGGGCCGGAGCGTCTTCCCGCAGCCCGTGTTTCTGCCGCAGGCGCGCGATATTCCTGTCCCCACTCGAGGCGGGCAGATCCGCGTCCGCGTCCTGCCGCCGGAGGGCGAGATCACGGGCGTCTACCTCCACATCCACGGAGGCGGCTGGGTGCTCGGCGACTGCGACGAGCATGACGTTCGGCTCACCGCGCTCGCCGAGGCGACCGGCCTTTGCGCCGTCAGCATCGGCTATCGGCTGGCGCCGGAGCACCCGTACCCGGCCGGGCCGGACGACTGCGAAGACGCGGCGCTCTGGCTCCTGGAAAGTGGCCTTTCGGAGCTCGGGCTGCCGAGCCGGCTCGCGATCGGCGGCGAGTCGGCCGGTGCGCACCTCTGCGTCACGACGCTGCTGCGACTTCGAGACCGCCATGGAATCACCGGGGCGTTTCGCGCCGCCAACCTCGTCTTCGGCGTCTTCGACCTCTCGATGACTCCGAGCCAGCGCAACTGGGGCGATCAGTACCTCGTGCTGTCGACGCCGATCATGCACTGGTTCGGCCGCTCCTTTGCGGGCGACCGCTCCGTGGACGAGCTTCGCGATCCCGACATCTCTCCGCTCTACGCGGAGCTACACGACCTGCCGCCGGCGCTCTTTTCGGTAGGCGACACCGATCCGCTCCTGGACGACTCCTTGTTCATGTCGGCGCGCTGGCGGGCGGCCGGGAACGACGCGGAGCTCAGGGTCTGGCCGGAGTCCATCCACGGCTTCACGCTCTTCCCGCTCGAGCTCGCGCGTCGCGCGAACGAGGAGCAGTACGACTTCCTGCGCCGCGCCGTCGCGGACTAGCTCAGAATCGCCTGCGTCTGCGTCGTTTGAGCGACGTGACGTTGCTCGCCGTCGAAGACGTCCGTCTGGACGACGATGAAGCTGCGGCCGATGTGGAGCGGTCGGGTCACGCCTTCGACTCGGCCCTCGCGAACCGCGCGGAAGAAGTTGGTCTTCGATTCGACCGTCGCCGTGGAGGTCGCGCCGTCCGGCATGTTGAGGAAGGCGCTGACGCCGCCGAGCATGTCCGCGAACGCCATCAGGGCGCCGCCGTGCAGCACACCGCCGGCGGTGCACTTCTCCGGCGCCCAGTCCATCGCGCCGCGCACCTCCTCGGCCTCCGCGTGACTCAGCTCGATGCCGAGCAGGCCCGCGAGCGGCGCGATCTCCGCCAGGTTCTCCACGCGGGGAGCCTACGCTGCGGCTTGCGCTGCGGCGCCGCGGAACACGGCTTCGAGCGAGTTGCCGTCGAAGTCGACGACACGGGCGGCGTAGTAGTCCGCGTGGTACTCGGAGCGGACACCGGGCTCCCAGTCGGAGCGCGCGCCTGCGGCGACAGCGGTGCCGTAGAAGGCATGCACGGAGCCGGCGTCGGCGGCGGGCAGCGCGATCTCGAGCCGGCCGGCGAGCTCCGACTCGACGAGCCACACGGAGCTCGGCTCGCCCGGACGCCCGAAGTACGCGCGCCTCTCGTCCGGCCAGTCGAGCAGGAGCTCGAGGCCGAGCGGCCGCAGGATCTCCTCGTACAGCGGCTTGCTCGTGTCGTAGTCGCGGACGAAGACGGTGAGGTGGTCGATCTCCATGCGGTGAGAATAGAACGATCGTACTATTCTGTCAAGCGATCGTCTATACTTCCGCCTATGCAGGCGGTTCAGAGCCGGACGGACGTGCTGAAAACAAAAGGGGAGCGCACCCGCCACGCGATCCTGACGACGGCTGCGTCCCTGGCGACGCAGGAGGGCCTCGAGGCGCTCTCGATCGGTCGTCTGGCCACCGCAACCGGGATGAGCAAGAGCGGACTCTTCGCCCACTTCGGCTCCAAGGAGGAGCTCCAGCTCGCCACGGTCGACCACGCAGCCCAGCTGTTCGTCGACGAGGTGATCGCCCCCGCGCGCGCCGCGCCGAGGGGGCTCGCGCGTGTGTGGGCGCTGTGCGACCGGATGGTCGACTACGCCGAGCGGCAGGTTTTCCCCGGAGGCTGCTTCTTCGCGGCGACGTCGTTCGAGTTCAACAACAAGCCCGGGCCGGTTCGCGACCGGATCGAGGAGATGCTCCGCTCCTGGCTCTCGTACCTCGAGCACGCCGTCGAACAGGCACAGGCGGCAGGCGAGCTCGCCGCCGAACCGAGCGCGCGGGAGATCGCCTTCCAGCTCGACGCCTTCGCTCAGGCGTCGAACGCGCAGTTCCAGCTCTTCAGGGACCGAGCCGTTTTCGAGGAGGCGCGCCGCGCGATTCGCGAGCGTCTGGAATCCCTCAGGCCCTGAACTCGGCCCAGAGCTCTTCCATCGTCCGCAGCCGGCTGCCCCGGTGCATGGGATCCCATGGCGTCGAGTTCACGGCGCGGACGATCCAGTCGTCGCCGACATCGAGCACGTTGATGCAGGCCGGCGCCTGCTCGAGATTGCCGAGCAGCACGCGGCCGCCGGTAAGCGCGTAGGAAAGGATCGCTCGGTTGACGCCCGCATGGAGGACGGCGAGGACGACGTCCCAGTCCGGATCGGCAACGAGCCGATCGACGGCGGGGATCACGCGGTCGAGGAGCGAGCCGATCGTCTCGCCACCGAGGAAGCGCGCCTCTTCCGGGACTACGTCGATCCACGCCTCGACGAAGGTCCGCTCGAGCTCGTCCTCCGGGATGTCGCCGAGCCGCCCCGCCTCGATCTCGCGCAGGTCGGGCCACGACTCGGGCTCCGCGTCCGGCGCGACGATGCGCGCGGTCTCGACGGTGCGCGGCAGGCCGCTCGTGATCACGCGATCGAAGGCGATGCCGTCGAGCGCGGCGGCGGCCGCGCGCGCCTCGTCGCGGCCCTCGGGCGTCAGTGGGACGTCATCCTGGGGCAGCGGCCGACCCTGGTCGAAGTACGCGACGCGCCCATGACGCATCAGGTAGATCCGGCGCCGTGTCACTTGTAGCGCTCGAGGTACGCCGGGTTGGAGATCCGGAGCTTCGCGGCGACGTGCTCCTTGAGACGGGCATGGTCGTCGTCGCGGACGTCGCCGGCGCGGATGCGACGCGCCATCTCGCCGATCTCCTCGTCCGAGAGGACGAGGTCGTGGCTGCCCGCCAGTTCCCGGTAGGCAATGCCGAGCGCGTTCAGCGCGACGAGCGTGCGGAACCGCTGACGGTGGTCGCTGGCCGCGGGTAGCACCTCGGTTGAGACGAACTCCGTGACCGCTTCGAGGAGCTCGAGCGCAGTCGGCCGGTCAGGCATGTTCGATCAGGTCGAGCAGCTCGTACTCCATCTCTGCAGCCATCCGGCCGAGCACCGCGTACTCGACACTTCGGTCCTGTCCGGTCAGATGGCGCCGGCACTGGGTCAGGCAACCCGTTCCCCACTTGACGTTGCCCAGGACCTCCCACCAGTCGAGCTCGGCCTCGGAGATCGAGCGTCCCGTCAGCTCCTCGTAGCGCTCCAGGTAGGGGCCCACCTCGCCGATGCCGCCGAGCCGCCGGTCGTCGGCGCCGAAGCGCCAAGCGCGGACGATCGGCCAGGCGACGTCCTCCCGTGGATCTGACAGGTGCGCGAACTCCCAGTCGAGGACGCTTTCGAGCCCGCGCTGCGACACCACGACGTTCCCAAGGCGAAAGTCGCCGTGGCTGACGACGTCCGGAAGCGGCGGCGGCCGGTGCTCGCGCAGCCACCAGAGTCCGTACTCGAGCGCTGGGTGCGGCTCGCCAACCGAGTCGAGCTCGTGCTCGAAGCGCTCGACCACGTCGGCGGAGCGCAGGAACGGCAAACGCTCTGCCGGGATCGAATGGATCTTCGCGAGCTCGTCCGCGAGCTGGGTCTCGAGCTCAGGCGGCGGCTCGCGCACGATCCGCCGGCCGATCGTCTCGCCCTCGACGAACTCCATCGCGAACGCTTCGCGGCCACCGAGCTCGCCGAGGTACGCGACGGGTTGCGGCACCTTGACACCTGCCTCCACGGCTGCCTGGAGCACCTGGAACTCGTGCTCGAGCGAGAGCGTGGCCTCGTGGATGACGCCGCCGAGGGCCCGGCGCACGAGCAGGCGCTCACCGCCGGACTCGACCGCCCAGGCCTCCTTCGACGCCCCGCCGGGCAGCAGGTGCATCGAATCGATGCGGCGCCCGAGCCGCTCTTCGAGCTCGTCCGCCCACGGGGCGGCTGCTACCAAGCCGACTGGCCGCCGTCGACGACGAGCGTGTGGGCGGTGACGTACGCCGACGCGTCGGAGGCGAGGAACACGACGACGCCCTTCAGGTCGTCGGGCCCGCCGAAGCGGCCGAGCGGGATGTGGCGCCGGAGCTCGTCCCCGTGCTGGTCGAGGACGAAGTTGGCCATGTCCGACGGAAACCAGCCGGGGGCGATCGCGTTCACCCGGATCCCGTGCTGGGCCCACTTCGTCGCCAGGTCGCGCGTGAAGGCGATGACGCCGCCCTTCGTCGCGTTGTACGGGATCGCGTTCATGATCTCCGGCGGCCCGCCCTGGAGCCCGGCAACGGAGGCGATGTTGATGATCGAGCCGCCGTCCCCGCCGATCATCACGCGGCCCGCTGCCTGCGCGAACAGGAAGACGCCGGTCAGGTTGACGTCGACGACCTTCTGCCAGCCCTCGAGCGGCACGTCCTCGGGGCTCGCACCCCAGACGGTGCCGGCGTTGTTCACCAGGATGTCGACGCCGCCGAAGTCGGCGACGGTTCGACCGACGACGGCCTGGACCTGTTCGGGGTCGCGCACGTCGCAGCCGAGCCCCAGTGCCTTGACGCCCAGCTGCTGGAGCTCGGCCGCCGCCGCTTCACATCGCTCAGCCTGGCGCGCGCAGACGACGATGTCGGCGCCGGCCTCCGCAAGCCCCTGCGCCATCTGGCGGCCGATCCCCTTGCCGCCGCCGGTCACGATCGCAGTCTTCCCCGAGAGGTCGAAGAGCGTCATCCCGTCGCCTCCGCCACGGCCCGCAGGGTGGCGCGGTCGCGCGTCGAGATCAAGAGCGTCGTCGCACCCGACTCCCGCCAAGCGGCGAGCCGGTCCTTGATCTGCTCCACAGGTCCGATCAGCGCCATCTCGTCGATGAGCGCATCGGGGACGGCGGCGGCCGCGTCGCGCTGTCGGCCGTCGAGGAAGAGATCCTGGATCTGCTTCGCCTCGTCCTCGAAGCCGTAGCTCGAGACGAGGTCGTTGTAGAAGTTCGCGCCGCGCGCGCCCATGCCGCCGACGTAGAGCGCGTAATAGGGCCGGAGCGCGTCGCGGGCATCGGCGACGTCGTCGGCGACGAGCGCCGGCACCGCGGGCGCGATGTCGAAGCCGTCACCGCGCGCGAACGGCGCCGGGAATGTCTCTCGTGCGCGCTCGGGCGAGAAGAAGATCGGCAGCCAGCCGTCGGCGATCTCGGCGGCGAGCTCGACGGAACGCGGCTTGAAGACGGCGAGGTAGATCGGGACGTCGGCGCGTAGCGGCCGGGCCATCAGCTTCAACGGTTTGCCGAGCCCCGTGCTGCCCTCGCCGTCGTAGGGGATCGCGTAGTGCGTCCCGTCGTACTCGATCGTCTCGCGCCGGAGGACGGCGCGGACGATCTCGACGTACTCGCGCATCTTCTGAAGCGGCTTCCCCCAGGGCTCGCCGTGCCATCCTTCGACGACCTGGGGGCCGGAGACGCCGAGGCCGAGCAGGACGCGCCCGCCCGACATCAGATCGAGCGTGGCGGCAGTCATCGCCGTCGACGTCGGCGTGCGCGCCGGGATCTGGAAGATCGCCGAGCCGACCTTGATCGTGGTCGTCGTCGCCGCGAGCCAGGCGAGGACCGTCGCGGCGTCTGTGCCCCACGCCTCGGCCGCCCAGGCCGAGTCGTAGCCGACCCGCTCGGCCTCCTGGGCCAGCTCGATCAGCTCCGTCGGGTTCGTCCCGGGCGGCGCGTACCCCATGTAGAAGCCGAGCCGCACGCGTGCGATGCTAACCCGATGGCGGTCACCGAACTGGCTCCGACCGAGGAGATCGCGGAGCTGCGTGCGCGCTACCGGGCCTTCATGGATGAGCACGTCTATCCCAACGAGCGCGCGCTCGCGTCCGACGACGCCGACGTGATCGGTTCCCTGCGGTCGAAGGCGAAGGAGGCGGGGCTTTGGGCGCCGCACGTTCCGCCGGAGGCGGGCGGGACTGGACAGGGGTTTCTCGCCTACGCCCATCTGAACGAGGAGATCGGGCGGTCGAGCTACGCGCAGCTCGTCTTCGGCTGCCAGGCGCCGGACGCCGGGAACGCGGAGATCCTGCACATGTTCGGGACCGACGAGCAGAAGGAGCGCTGGCTCCGCCCGCTCGTCGCCGGCGAGATCCGCTCGTTCTTCTCGATGACGGAGCCGGAGGTGCCGGGGTCTGACCCCACGACGCTGCGCACGACGGCGCGCCGCGACGGCGACGAGTGGGTGATCGACGGCCACAAGTGGTTCTCGTCGGGCGCCGACGGAGCAGCCTTCGGGATCGTGATGGCGGTCACGGATCCGGACGCGGAGCCACATGCGCGTGCGTCGCAGATCATCGTTCCCGCCGACACGCCCGGCGTCGACGTCGCGCGGCCGATCCCGGTGATGGGCCACGCCGGCAGCGGCTGGTCGACGCACTGCGAGGTGTGGTACCGCGATGTTCGGGTGCCGGTTGCGAACACGCTCGGGGAGCCGGGCGACGGCTTCCGGATCGCGCAGAAGCGGCTCGGGCCCGGTCGCATCCACCACGTGATGCGCTGGCTGGGCCAGATGCAACGCGCGTTCGAGCTGCTCTGCACCTACTCGCTCGAGCGCGAGGCGTTCGGGTCCCGGCTTGCGGACAAGCAGACCGTGCAGAACTGGATCGCCGACTCGGCTGCGGAGATCCACGCGTGCCGCCTGATGACGCTCGACGCCGCGCACAAGATCGATGAGGGTGACGAGGCGCGGGTCGAGGTCTCGGTGATCAAGTACTACGCGGCGCGCGTGCTGCACGACGTGATCGATCGGGCGATCCAGGTGCACGGCGCGCGAGGGCTCACCGACGAGACGCCGCTCGCGGAGATGTACGCGAACGCGCGCGCGGCGCGGATCTACGACGGGCCCGACGAGGTGCACCGGATGGTCGTCAGCCGGCGGATCCTGAAGGAGTTCGAGAAAGGCGGGACATGGCGGTTCTCGTGAAGACCAACCGGCGCGTGACGCTCAAGGAGCGCCCCGTCGGGTTCCCCAAGGACTCGGACTTCGCGCTCGACGAGGTCGAGGTCGGCGCTCCCGGTCCCGGCGAGGTGCTCGTGAAGACTCTGTGGGTCTCGGTCGACCCGTACCAGCGAGGCCGCATGAGCCAAGCGCGTTCGTACGCCAAGGGACTCGAGCTCGGCGACGTGATCACGTCCCAGTCGCTCGGCGAAGTGGTCGAGAGCCAGGACGGGCGCTACGCACCGGGCGACCTCGTCGTCGGGCAGCTCGGCTGGCAGGATTACGCTTTGGCGCGGGCGGGGTCGGTGCGGCGCGTTCCCGAGGCGCTTCAGCCGCCGACCTTGGCATTGCATGTCGTCGGGACGACGGGTCTGACCGCCTACTTCGGGCTGCTCGATGTCGGGCAGCCGAAGCCGGGCGACACGGTGGTCGTCTCTGGGGCGGCGGGTGCGGTCGGCCAGGTGGTCGGCCAGATCGCCAAGCTCGCCGGGTGCCACACGGTCGGGATCGCCGGCGGGCCGGACAAGTGCACCGACTGCAAGCTCTACGGCTACGACGTGGCGCTCGACTACAAGGACGACGATCTCGCCGGCCAGTTGAAGGAGGCGTGCCCCAAAGGCGTCGACGTGTACTTCGACAACGTCGGCGGGGATGTGTCCGCTGCGGTTCACCGTCGCCTGAACGTCGGCGCGCGGATCGTCATCTGCGGTCAGATCTCGCAGTACAACCTGGAGCGCCCGGACCCGACGTTCGCGCCGGGCCTCCTGATCGTCTTCCGGGCTCGGATGGAGGGCTTCCTCGTCAGCGACTACGCGCACCGCTTCGATGAGGCGGCGATGCGTCTCGTGCGCTGGGTCGCCGAGGGGAAGATCACGTGGCGGGAAGACGTGACCGAGGGGCTCGAGAACGCCCCGGCTGCGTTCATGGGAATGCTCCGCGGCGAGAACCGGGGCAAGGCGCTCGTGAAGGTGGCGGAGCGGAGCTCCTAGTGGAACACGCCGCGCCGCGGCGGCGACCCGCGGCACTCGTCGCCGTGCTCTGCCTGCACGCGTTCGGTGCCCTGACCTGGGTGGCCGCCCTCGGTTTCGGCGCGGACATCGGAACGGAACGACAGTTCTACGCGGCGCTCGCCGTCGGGGCCGTCACCTGGCTGGCGGCGGCCGCCGTCATCGTCTGGCTCTGGCGAAACGGCAACTCGTCCGTCGCGATCCCGTTCGCGTGGTGGCTCCCGTCGTACCTCCTGATGATCGCCCTCGTCTACGGGTGGGACTAGACCGGCGGTGCTGGGCGGCGCGAGGCCAAGTAACAACTTGTTACTTGGGCCGGCTCATCGGCGGGTTGGCACGCCGATTCCCGAGAGCTGGTCGAGCACTGCCTCGGGAGGTCGGATCCGGAAGGCGACGTCGACGAGAACGCTGGTCGTGCTCGGCCCGCGTGCCCTCTTCCAGTGTCGCGACTGGCGGACGAGGATTCGAATTCGCTCGTAGCTCGGCCGCGTCAGACCCATTCGCTCCGCCTCCGCTCCGAGGCGGCGGTATGTCTCGGCGATCGGGACGCGCTCATCGTCGAGCTCGAGAAGACGCTTGTAGAGACGGTCGGGGATGCGCGCCGCGAGAGTCGGCATCGCGGTCAGTCTTGCCGCCGAAGGCGCACGCGACCGTGCCGATTTCGTCAAGTAACAAGTTGTTACTTGACTCCCATCGGCCCGGCGGCTAGGTTGGGCGGAGATTCACAAAGCATGCAACTATTTGATCGACGGTGAACCAAATCGATGCAGCCTTCCCGGCCCTTGCTGATTCGACTCGGCGGCGCGTTGTCGAGCTTCTCGGCCTCGGGCCGCGACGGGCGGGTGAGCTGGCGGAGGAGACGGGAACCTCCGCGTCCGGCATGAGCCGTCACCTTCGCGTTCTGCTCGAAGCCGGCGTCATCCTCGACGAGCGCGTCCCGGACGACGCGCGCCTGCGGGTGTTCCGGCTGCGCCGCGAGCCCGTGCTTGCCCTTCAGGCGTGGCTGGATCAGCTCCAAGCGCATTGGAATGAACAGCTCGGCGCGTTCAAGAGCTACGTCGAGGACGACGAGCGCCCGTGACCGAGAAGTCCGCCACCGCCGTGGTCGAGGTCTCCGTCGATCCGAATCGCGCCTTCACAGCCTTCACGGATGAGATCGACTCTTGGTGGGTGCGCGGCCCGATCAACTTCTTCGACTCCGGGCGTGCGGTGGCGATGCGAATTGAGTCGGGCGTCGGAGGCCGGGTGCTCGAGGTCTACGACGACCACACCGGGGACGCACTCGAGCTCGGGCGGATCACGGTATGGGAGCCCGGGTCGCGGCTCGCGTATCGCAGCCTCGTCGACGATACGGAGGTCGACGTTCGCTTCGACCCCGTCAACGGCGGCACGCGGGTCACGGTCACACAAACGCTCGTCCCCGACGGCGAACGCGCTTTGTACTTCTGGGCGAACGTCGTGCGGTGGCTCGTGCCTTGGTGTGAGGGCCCCGAGCACGAGACACCGCGTGAGATCGCGCGCGTGAGCGTCGGTCTTCACTACGCGGATCCCGCGGCGGCCGCCCGCTGGCTCGCGCGAGTCTTTCGGCTCGGCTCCTGGTCCGGCATCCCGGACGAGGGCGACGAGCCGGAGTGGATCGAGCTCCATCACGGAAACGTCGCTCTGATCCTGTTTCCGCTAGACGGCGGCGGCGCGCGGGAGGCACCGACGACCCACACGACTTGGGTGTACGTCGACGATGTCGACGCGCACTGCGCCCATGCCAAAGCCGCCGGCGCGGCGAACGTTGCCGAGATCGAGCAACACGGCTACCGGGCGTACAGCGCGGACGACCTCGAGGGACACCGCTGGACGTTCGCCCAAGCGCGACCGACGATGCGTTGAGTTAGAGCGGCGGCGCGACGCCTTCCGCGCCTGGGACTCGCGGGCCTGGGATGCCGCGGAAACGATACGGCTCCGGCTCGCGGCCCGGTTGCAGGATCCACGCCTCGCCCGTGCCTTCGCTCCGCGCCGCGGTCAGCACCGCCTCTGCGACCTCATCCGCGGTTAACAGCGGGAACCCCGCCTCCTGGAGCGAGGTGCGCAGGTCGCCGGCCACCATCGGCGTGTCCGCGAAACCCGGGCACACGGCGTTGATCCGAATGCCTCGCTCCTCGAGCTGCGGCGCGACCGAGCGGACGAACCCGACGACCGCGTGCTTCGTCAGCGCGTAGATCGGATCGCTCGGAACTGCGGTCAGCCCCGCCAACGAAGACGTGACGACGATTGCGTCGCCGCGCTCCATCTCCCGCGCGAGCCGCCGCACGCCGTAAACCACGCCGTCGACGTTCACCGCGACGACATGCCGATACTGCTCCGCCGTCAGCTCCTCGAGGTCGGCCGTGCTGGTCGTGATCCCGGCGTTGAGACACGCGAGCTCGACGCGATCAACGGACTGCCATGCGGTCGGGTCGGCCACGTCGAACCCCGTGACAAGGTCGAGCTCCAGCACGTCCGTGCCCTCCGCCTCCAGCCGCTCGACGATCGCGCGCCCGATCCCGCCCGCCGCTCCTGTAACCAAGGCGGTGCTAGGGAACAAGGACGACCTTGCCGACGTGGCGGCGGGACTCGATCAGCTCATGAGCTTCGCCGGCCCGCTCCAGCGGGAACGAGGCGCCGACAAGCGGCTTGACGGCGCCGGCCGACCAGAGCTCGAGCAGCTCGCCGATCGCCTCCTGCACAAGCGTCGGGTTGTGTCGCATCAGGCGACCGAGATAGAAGCCCTGCAAGCCGAGGTTGCGGCCGACGAGCGGGGCCGGATCCATGGGCTCCCACCACCCACCGGCGAACCCGATAGCGACGACGGATCCGAGCGGATTGAGCACGCTGAAACTTTCCCGGAAGACCTCACCGCCGACGGGATCGAGCACGACGTCGGCGCGCACCTTCTCGGCGAACTCGTCGTAGCCGAAAACCTCGTCGGCGCCCTGCTCCGACGCCACCGCGCGCTTCTCCTCGCTACTTGCCGTCGCCACCACGCGTGCACCGAGATGCTTCGCGAGCTGGATCGCTGCCGACCCGACGCCGCCCGATCCGGCGTGGACGAGGACAACCGACCCGGACGAAACCCGCACCTGCCGCGTCAGCGGGATCCACGCTGTCAGAAACGTCAGGAGAAACGCCGCGCCCTCCTCGAACGATGCCCCGTCGGGCAGCGGCACGACCCGCTGCTCGTCGGCGATGACCGCCTCGGCATACCCGCCCGCCGAAGGCAGCGCCATCACCCGGCGGCCGTCGACCTCACCGGCGACCTCCGATCCCGGCACCGTCGGCAGCTCGGGCGGCTGCGGATACCGACCCTGGCGAACGAGCACGTCGGCGAAGTTGATCCCCGCGGCGCGCAC
>Ga0081538_10000528_pt1 | contig 42386 bp, 40 predicted proteins | sample TabmetS5T2R1_FD_71022 | JGI IMG/M metagenome (GOLD analysis project Ga0081538, IMG submission 71022) | Tabebuia heterophylla rhizosphere microbial communities from the University of Puerto Rico - S5T2R1 | ecosystem: Host-associated > Plants > Roots > Rhizosphere ... | reverse complement strand
TGACTCTGAAACAGTAACAGAAGAAGCATCTGACTCTGAAACAGTAACAGAAGAAGCATCTGACTCTGAAACAGTAACAGAAGAAGCATCTGACTCTGAAACAGTAACAGAAGAAGCATCTGACTCTGAAACAGTAACAGAAGAAGCATCTGATAATAATGAAGAGTAAATCAAAAAAGTCAGCATATGAGAGAGAAAAAATTATTCCATAGACCGTAACACTTCTACTCCCCTTTTTCTTTTTCATTCTAGGATGGTTAGTATGAGTAATCCTACTACTGCTGCTGGTGGCACGTAGATGTATATATATCCCTGCCAAACAACAAAGCAATACAAGCAATAGAAGACATGAGCTTATTGCAGTCCTTCAACCATATACATCCGACAACCTGACGGTAACGTTCATCCAGATATCATCACACACTTTGACTTAGTCCTAGATGGACTGTACAAAAAACACACAGAGGAACTTAACTGGAGTAATACCAATGCCTTTATCAAGAGAATAATGCAAAAAAAAGTCTGATTACAAAAGAAGCTTCTTAATTAATTGTATAAAGGAGTGCATTCTCATACTAATTATCGACTGATTGCATTAGTTCATAATAATCTACACATCTGTGATACAATTTTGTTGTATAACAACACGCAATCAGATTATAGAAGTAATATCATATACGACACAACATATTGCCTTATTTTTCAAAACCTTAACATTATTAGACGCATGTGCTACGACTACTTGCTGTAGTGAAAACTGGCAATGATGAAAAGAATGACAGGATTTTTTACACTTCCTTTACATTGCCAATAAGACAAGCATTTCTAATTGCCCACATAAACGGGCTGCTGTGGCTTCGTAGGTATCCATCTTCAATAACATTTACTGCAATGATTCCATTTGCATTCTTATTCATAGTCTTTGTAATTGGAGGAGGTCAATATACTCACATGGCGTTTGCAGGAAGTCTAGTGTCAGCTGCAGCTGGCTACGGACTGGCTACAGGTAACAATATCATAACTTGGAAAGTAGATTACAAAATGCAGGATATTTTTGTCGCTTCTCCAGTCTCATCCTTTACCTATATGGCGGGCATTGCACTTGCCGAGCTATTGTTTGGCCTGCCAGCCTTTGTAATCTTGGCAGCACTTGTAGTGATATTTAGCAGCGATTTTCTGTACAGTACTGCCATTGTCATAGGTACGCTTTTGCTGATGTGGGCCTCCACGTCGAGCATTGGATATTTCATATCAACTCGTGCAACTCATCCTCGGTTTGTTGAATCCTTTATTGCATTTTTGAGAATCGCAATTGTAGTCGTGCCACCTGTATTTTATCCAGTTTCAATAGTATCTGCAGTAGAATTGCGTTATCTGGCTCTTGCAATTCCAACAACCCATGCGTCGCTGATATTGCAGAATGGCATGGGAGTTCCTCAAACTCTAGAAGGATGGTCGCCAGGGATCGGGTTTGCAGTCATTTTTGTCTATATGATAGGATTTGCACTCTTGGCAAAGACAAAGGCGGTATGGCGAGAAAAATAGATTGGAACTTTTCTATGTTAAAGGAAAATGTTAAAGGAAAAAGAGTGCCAGACTTTATCCCATGGATGAAGGGGAGCAGATAACTAAAAGTAGGTGTTTTATATATATAGGAGCATTTTTTATTGCATGTGCGGTTGTATTAAAGAAAGCAGCCTAGATAATGCAAACGGTTTAACTAATAGATCTTCCTTGCTAATTCCAAGTGATGTCATCTTGATACTGACTTCAATTAACGGAGATGTAGTAGTAACAATAATTCTTTGATCAGGTATGGTGTTTTTAATTGTTGTAGCTAGTTCAATGGCAGAAGAGATATCATTACTATTCTGTAGGTGTGTATCTATTATGACTACTTCAAAGCCTTCATCGGAGGTGGAGAATATTTGTTCTGAGCATTTTCCTATATCATCTACAATCAACGCATTAACTCCTCTAGAAGCCAGATACGCATAGTATACCCTTTGAATATCCTTTTCAGGTTCTACAATCAGGACACGTAAACCACTGCTGCTATTATTAGCCCTTATTCTGCATTTTTGTAATTCAAGCGTTAGACTGTGGGCTTTGCTGATTTGGCTCTTCGCATGCAGATTTGATTTCTTATTCAAAACAGCAGCAGAATGAGGACATAATACAGTGATGTTGAGTTTGTTTTTTAGCCACTCAAGATGAGCGTCATTCCACCAGCTTTCCAGTTCTATGCTCTTGTCAAAATTGCAATGCTCAGACAAAAATCCAGCAGCTTCGGCAAATATCAAGGCCTTATCATCCTTGCCCTCAGATATTCGCTTGTACAGAAGTTCCTCTATTCTTTTCTTTAGCTGCTTAAACGGTGCAAGATTTGATGCTTTCGCAGATTCATAGAAAGGAAGAAAATCAATTATGACCAAGTTACCTTTCTCTATATTTTTCATATAGTTTGTAATCTTGGATGAAATTTTACTCAGATGTGATTTGTCATGGTTAAAGACTGAAGCATATATACAAAGCTGACCTGCTTGTAGTCCTTCATTTATAGAATCTATTGCAGCAGAATCATATTCCTCCTGATTATTGCATAGAAGTAGGACATGCTCTCTACTGGAGCGATTCAGCATTTGATATGATGGATGGTGACTTGGAGCGCGGGATAATGAGGGTGTCAATTTATCATGCCTGTTGACTGGTTACAAGTCAAAGCTTATGGTATATTAAAGTTAATAGTAACAAATGGATAATCATATATCATTAACTAGTGTTTTTCTCTCTCTTTCTCTCTTTTTTCTTGTGCTGCTGGAGAGGTTGCGGTAGGGAAGATAAGCTGAACAGCATACTACTCAAATATTCGCGGTGTAGTCGTTGTAGTAATATAAAACTCATAACAACGGGGGTGTGTGTGTCTAATCAGATCATTGCTCTGACTTCAATCAGCCTACCTGTATTCAAATCAAATTTCTTTACGTGTTTATGCTGTGTGTTCTTTATATGCTCCATCATATCACCATGAAAGGCAAAGGCAGTTTGGCAGTTCGAACATATCCAAATATTGTTCAAATCTTCAGGATGCATATATGTTGCCTGTCTTAAAGCAGTAAACAAATTCGATTTAAGCGTTGGGAGATCATCTTATGGAGATAACCACTATAAATGACATCTCTTTGTATCATACTCGCATCTACGCCTCTTGGAATCCACGATAAGGAGCCTCTCCAGTAGCAGGCACGCCTTTCAGCCCTCTCTACATTGCTGTCAAAAATGATCTGGTATTCTATTATTGGCTATGTACATCCATACGTCTCGTCCACTCGCCTTGAGTCATGGTGTCCGAGAATCCTATTATTTTTTCTATTAGCTGAGAAGGCGCAAACGGTTTTCTTATTGCAGCATCAATTGGAGTTGACGAAAAACAGCTTCAAATTCTGGTTTGTTTACTTCAAATATATATGGTCATCATTATGACCTTCATTTCTGATCGCAGATCCTTTACGTTTGTGACAAGCTGAACACTAGTCAATGCAGGCATCCTACCATCTGACACCAGGACCTGGCAGTATCTGCAATCATTCTGAACACATACTGTAAGGATTTGAGCGGATCTACAAAAGCATGAACTTTGAAGCCTGCACGTTCTAAGCTCTAGCTGTCACTCTCAAAATGTATATACCGTCATCATCAACAGCAATCAATATAGTCGTCTTTTCACTATTTTTCTTTACTAACTGTTCTTGCAACTTTAGAGGTTATGACGTGGCATACAAGTTTTTAACATTGACTATTTCCCTCAAGCCATAGTTGTGAAATAAAAAAAACGTGGCGAATTTGTGTCCAATAAATATCATAGCCTTGTATACTCTGTCGTATATCCATGCGTCTTATAGCATATTGTCCTATAATTATGCAGATATGAACGACAATATTGACAGAACAAAACAAGATAGCAAAGAAGAGACATCTCAAAGAGGCGACGACAACAACAACAATAAGAATCAACGAGCAACTATAAGCAGAGACATAAAGGATCGCATGAACGAGGCTATTGAGAAACCAAATATTGAAGGTGATCCAACTAGGTCTGATGAATAAGCACAATGAAATCTAGTGTCAAGAATGACCACGACAGCGATAAAGGTAATAAAGATAAAAGTACAAAGTGTCCAAAATGCTTATCAGGTGATATGCTAGAGCATCCCTCATTCTTATCCATGCCCTTTACTTCTAGCTCAAAGACTGCTGAAAAAATAAAGACAGCCATTGAAGATCAAGATGCAGACTTTGTCTTCAAATTCGTTTCATGTAGAAGATGTGGATTTTCAGAGTTCTACGTAGTCAGAGACGCTATTAGAAAGCGGATATGATTTTAGCAATACGAAGCATAAACTATTCAATGAGAATTCGCAAACTAATAAATTCCAAATCTACAAGTTCAAACTAGAACTTCGACGTTTGTCTTTCCTTTGCAGGCATCTAGCTAGACATGATGCAGTGAGAAGAAAGACTACAATGATAGTAAAGAAAGACAACTAAAGAAAATCATTAAAAGAGTATACAATGACTACTCGCAAGATAAAAACACAAAAAGACAGACTTAGAAAGAGTAAGACCAGCTCTACAGATAGCGAGATGTCAAAAAAAGCATTCAGATTAAATTGATGATGCATGTACTAGAAGTATCAGCTAAAGTATACAATTGTTATTCCTATCTTTACTAACGCGTGGTTTTAGGCGCCATTGCGGCTATTATAATTGCAGTAGTTGTGCTAATCGTGCTATTTGCAATAGTCGGCTTTATTGTTCAGCTGCTAGCACCAGTAATTGCCGGCATAATAATATTGATTATTGTAGTGGTTGGTGGAGCATGGCTATATGCAAAATACCGTTCACGCTAGCTGAGAATTTTGCAATTCACACCAACATGCCTCATTTAGGGAGCTGAAATAGTTAGTAACGAATACACATTTAGAGGATATGATCTTTTTACCAACTAGACAAAATACATTATTAACAGAGCTGGATTCTTACTTTTTTCAATAATGTACGTGACTGCTACTTGCTTGCACAATGAATAGTCGAGTGGATCATGGCTGACTGCCTATAGCCTTATCACATTCTTGGAAGCAAACCTAATGTCTTCTGGCTTGATCGTTTTTCTTCCTGCATGTAAAGATAGGTCTACTGCCTGCTTGGCAATTCTCTCTGCTATCTCTTCTAAAACCTTTCTCAGTTCATCAGCTGCGTCATCGCTAACACGTTCTGCGCCGGATTTCTTCATGACACGATACATTGCTGCTAGGCCAAACTCAGGTCCAGAAGACATAGGCAGTACCTGACATAACTATATTAAAAGTGTACTTGTACTTCTAATAAGAAGGAATCGAAGTCAACATTCTAGATAAAACTAATTTGAAAATGACCTACTTTAGCAGCGACAAGCTAGATGATAGATGATAGATGATAATGATAATAATAATGATATAATCAATTTGCCTGCTGTTGCCTGCATTCCTATGCTCCTTTATGAGGGAGGGCTGTTTAGTATTAATTAACTCTTAGTATACAAAAGAGTGCTGATAGGTTCTTGCATACTAAGACCCGAGTCTTTTCTATTGTAATTATATTCTTGGCAATAATTGCCACAGCAGTAGATTATATTGTTCTTTTGCTAATAGTAAACAGTGTCTCTACACAGTAAAAGACTTTTACAAATATTTTTTATTTTGTTTGCACTTTCAACATACATCCTCAATGCTCTATGATGCTCATATTCACCTCTCTGATAACAAATATTCAGGCTACGTGCATCATATAATATCGAGCCTGAGTATGATGAAAATAATTGCATGCTCTGTTACAGTTGATGTCGAAACCGCGATTAGAAGTCTCAACCTATTCAATGCCCATCGGAATGTAGTCAAGCAATTCATTGGGATACACCCAGAAGCTTCAGCTAGGGAAGATCTAGAAAAGTTCAGAGAAATCTTCAGCTCAAACTTACAATCAATCGATGGTGTAGGTGAGATTGGTCTTGACGGTACATACGATGTGCCTATTAGGCAGCAAGAGCAAGTCTTTAGTGCAATGCTTGAGCTGGCAGAGTTAACAGGAAGACCTGTATCGATTCATTCTAGAAGAATGCTTGATGCAGTACTAGAAATACTACCGTCATATCATATCAAAAGCGCATTGTTACATTGGTTTGCAGGCAGCAAGAAACAATTGGCAAAGTGTATGGATATTGGATTGTATGTATCATATGGTCCTCCGCTTGTATATTCAGAAGACAAGAGGGTGCTCTTGAAAAACACAGACAGAGATCACATCTTGGTCGAAACTGACGGTCCTGTGCAATACTCTAGGTGCTTTGAGAACAAGCCAGCAATTTCCACATCTTGTTTAGTCAGCGTTGTTGCATCAGCTGCAAATACCATTGGTATGTCCTATGATGAGACAGTAGAGCTGCTGCAGAGGAATTCTAAAGCATATCTTGGATATACATAAAAAAGATAAAATATCCTTGAAATTGCCTTCCTTATTGCATGAATAGAATAAAGCGCATATCTACGGAGCTATTGGAGAAATATCCAGATAAATTTGGTCTTGATTTTGACGCTAATAAGCGCGTCATCGGCGAAGTAGCCATAATCAGGTCGAAGGTCTTAAGGAATGAGCTAGCTGGTTACATCACCGCGCACTTGCGAAAGCAAGCCGCTCAAGAAAAGGCTTCAATGGCGTCTGCGGTCGAAGAAACAGAGGAAGAAGCTGACGGATGATAGCTATAAGGCTGCTTGGTGGAGCGAAAAAAGCAGTCGGAAAACCAACGATCAATCTTGACCGGCCCTATGCTTCAATCTCCGACATTTTGGATTTTTTAACAACCATTTCAGCTGAGCCGCGGCTTTTGCAGAGAGGCAATTTGATAATTGCCTTAAATGACGTGGATTCTGCCTCACTTCAAGGCCATAACACGATGGTAAAAAGCGGCGATACAGTTACGATCGTCACAGTAGTTCACGGCGGAATAGATTACATGCTTAATGGCTACCATGTATCGATTATAGGTGTCCAAAGGATCATACACGATCCCGGCAAACTGGTCGATATGCTACGTGCACAACACAGCAGTGTATCGATACAGGCAGTAAATGCCAACGCTGTCTATGGAGAAAAACATGTAAGAGGAGTACTTAGAATAGCACTTGAAGCAGAAAAAAGAAAAATCATGCTTACAAACAGGTGTGAAACTGAACTACTAATCCGGCTCACAGGTACCAATCAAATTGCAGAAGCGATCAGAAGGGCTGGTTTAGAGAAGGATATCGCCGGCTGCTTTATTGCCTTTTCACAAGATAGCAAATCGTTACACCAATTTGAAAGGCAGATCAAAAGCGAATTTGGCATAAATGATTCTGTGCTGAAGCCAAGTGAAGATAAGAGGATCTGGCTTGCAAGCATGTTCGGCTTTAACACAAAATTGGACGACAACGAATTTCTAAAATATCTTTTGGAAAAGGCAGCGATACTTATAAAATAATATAAGATAAAACCTCACTTACGCTTTTCAACTATAGAACTGAAAATCTGATGGGGCCGAAGTACAGATACTCCAGTCATCCCTCCAAGTACCTGTACGAGAATAACCCAGCTAGGGTTCTCCAGATCGACCCTGTTACTGAGCTGGTCTGCGATCGCCTTTACAATTTGCATAGAACCAAGAGAGTTGTGCCTTTTTTCAACCGTTACCCTGAAAGACTCATTGCCTATTTTTTTAATAAGATCTCTTGCCGCCTGCATTATTGTGTCAAGCCGCGTGGGGACAACAACTTGTACCGGCAATACACGCAGAACATAACGAACCTGCCAAGGTTCTGAGGTTACAAGCTCCTTTAGTTTATCAATGACAGCGAGGGGGTCAAGCGAGCTATGTACAACTATGATCCCCTTTATCTCAATTATTTCAGACTCTGCGGTCTGGTCGCCAAATTTATCGAGTAGCTCGAGAATTTCGTCCTGTGCATCTTCTTCCCTAAATCTATATGTGGACACAATGAGGTTAAATCGGTCCAATGAGATGTGCTATCTCCTTTGATTTTATCGCGCCTTCACGCAATATTTTAGGCTTGCCTTCAACAGACACTATAGTGGATTCTATACCCTTTTCGACTGTTCCGCCATTTAAGAGTGCATCATACCCTTCGAGCCCTGAATCAAGCACTTCTTGTGCACTTTTCAGTGCCCTCTCCCCTGACAAGTTCGCGCTCGTTCCTACAAGATATCTGCAATGACTGAGAAGCAGTAAAACACAGTTGTTGGCCGGAATGCGTACTGCCAAGCTAGAACTGCCAGCCATGACCTGGGGTGATATTCTGTGATCGATTAATGGAGCTACTATTGTTAGTGCACCAGGCCAATATCTTTCAGCAAGCATCCTACCAATCCTGCCAAGAGACACTATTCTTTCTGCGTCTTGTACGCTGTACGTCAGAATAGGCAAAGGCTTCTTATCACTCCTGCGTTTTATTGTAAAGATACGTTTGACTGCCAAGGCATTGTATGGATTGCAGCCTATTCCGTAGATTGTGTCGGTTGGATAGACCACGACGCCCCCATTATTTACCACTGTTGCACAATTCGCTACCGCGTCCTCGGAACATTGAAAAATCTTTTGTTTTCCCATTGGAGCCAGGCCTTCTTATTGCAGTAAATTCGCAGGATAGCCTTTTTAGTTGATCGCCCATTAGCATGAAACCTCACGTTTATTCAATCTATAAATTGTAGAAGCATCATATGGCGTGCTAGCTAATATGTTAATATATTAAATTGTTGCAAAAAATTGCAATCATCTAGGTCTCTTCATCTTTTTTCACCAATTTTGAAAAGTGAGGTATTCGCGGTACTCCAACAGCAAATGCTTTAGCCACAGCTGCCAAAAAGTAGTATTCATAGCCTAATGCCATGCCAATTGCTGCAGCATACCAATATGACTTCTCTAATGCGACCTAGCCATAAGCCATTGCCCCACTTTCGGCAGTACGTTATTCTGCGAGTAAAGACTAGCAATGAGTCCAACATGGCCAGTGTGGAACCTCATGAGGCGCCTATCGGTACTTGATACTACATCATTTAGAGGAGCGCTGCATTGTGGTGACACAAGATGATCTTCGTCAGCGATAATGTTGAGCAGTGGAACCTTGATCGTTGACAAGTCCACTATTTTGTCGCTCAGCTTCATTTCATTTTTCATCAATAGGTTCTTCTGATAAATATCAGATATCCATTGCCTGAATGTTTCCCCCGCTATTTGGGGCGTATCATACAACCATTTTTCAAGGCGCAAAAAGTTGCCCACAAACTGTTCGTTGTCGATATTCTGAAGAAGATTAAAGTACTTGTTAATTCCCTGCTTGAACGGCTTCAGTGTCAAATACAATGCATATAATTGCTCAGATTGCAGATTTCCGATGACCTGTAACATCTTGTCGACGTCCATGTTCTTTGCAAGGTTTGCAATAACTGTGCAATCATTTTGACCGTCTATCACAGGTGCGATTACTGCAAGGTTCCTTATCTTATCTTGGTGCAATGCAGTATACATCGTCGACATGGTTCCACCCATGCAGTAGCCGTGGAGCGTCAGCTTATCTACCTTATTCTTTTTGAGTACAACATCAACACAGTCATCGATGTAGCAATTGACATAGTCGTCAAACGAAATGTACTTGTCTGCGGCAGTGGGTGCTTTCCAGTCAATAAGATAGACGTCAAAGCCCTGACTTAGCAGGCTTCGAATCCAGCTCTTGTCAGGCTGGAGATCAAGCACATACGATCTGTTAATGAGCGCATAAACAACAAGTATCGGCGTCCTCGCGGTCTTGCTGACCATCTGCTGATAATGCAACAGTCTGTAGGCTCTATTTTCAACGAGGACTTCGTTAGGGGTCTCACCAACTCCAATGTTACCAGCAGTGTAGAGGATATCCCTTGCCTTTTCCAGCTTGTTGTACTCTTCTAGGATTTCCTGAGCAAGTGTAGGCTCCTTTCTTATCATCTCCTCTGGTCCACTTTGCGGCGGTTGGATGTTTTTTTGCTCCTTCTTCTGGTCAGGCTGCAACTCTTGCTTGGTCATTCCTCTCCTCAACGCTCCTCTTCATATCCCGCACGGCTCTCTTCAGTTCCACAATATCCTTCAGTATATCGTCTACCTCGCTTCTTGTTGGAAGGTTGAACATCTTGAAGTTCTTCTCCACTATGCTCTGCACAGCCCTTGATACATTCAACTGACTGCCAAATAGCTTGCCGTAAACCTCTGAAAATTCCGAGGATGTAAATAGATTAGTGAAAGTATCTTCAAAAGCTTCAATAGCGGCTCGTCGGTAATTCTCAAAGTCTTCTTTTGTTGTTATCTGCATTGGAGCTTGCTCTATCGTGTTTCTCATTGCAATTATGTGGGCTGCCCCAACAAGCGACCAGTAGTTGTCAATGTTACTTTTGAGTTCAATCATGGCCTTGCCGAGTGTGACAAAATCGTTAGCAAATGAACTAAAATCCTTTGAAAAGGCGTAGATAGGACCAACTGTCGGCAATTTCAAATTACTGTTCCAAAATTCCAACACTTTGCTGACTTGCTCTTCCATAAATTCTTGTGCGTTATTAGCATTAGCATTAGCGTTCTCAACCATATCTTTCACACAATAACTAGAATTCGTCGACTGGCTATTATAGTTTCTTGGTGTAGAAATTACACTAAAAGTGGAATTTTAATGTGAATTTTGTATTAAATTCCAAGCCCCTTCTCTGCTACCAACGGATCACGATAAACCAAATTACATCTAAGTTCAACCACCTACATATTGAGATCGATCTTGAGCTATCTTTCTCTTATAAGAAAACATCAGGTCAATTCATTCTGCACAATGAATATGCTTCTTACAAGAAGGATTCTCAAGCTGGCTTAACACCAAAAACATAAAAACATCTTTGTAACCCGCAATCATTAAATTAACAAGAGGGACTAGAGCGGAGGAGGGGGCCCGTAGCTCAGCATGGATAGAGCGCCTGCCTTCTAAATTCTATTGGAGAGAGCCGGAAGTCGTGGGATCGAAGCCCACCGGGCCCGCTTTTCTTAGTAATGCAAACATACCTCCAGCCGCATATGCTATTCCAATAAAGATTCTTGACAGCATCACTGCAATATCTTGTCGTGTTGCAAAAAGTGTGCTGTCGATTATTATAGCCGCTGGTATTGCGGCAAGAGAAATCATAGCGACTATCAGCTGCTCGCGGTTATCTGCGCCACTATATTTCTTGATGATTAAATGCGTCGACAAATTGCCAAGACCGATGCCGGCCAGAATAAGGTACTGATATAATGAAGGAAAAGCAGCTATTGCAGCGAAGGGTACTATCCAGCATATTCCATTGAGTGCCTTTGCGCCTGTAGACCACTTGGTGCTTGTCTTCATTCTACTTAGGATTGCAGGTATCGCTTTGCGTAAGCTTCTGGAGCTTGCCCCAAATACTGCGCCAAATATGACAAGCCAAATTATGGCATAGTAATAAGATGGAAAGCTAGTTATGATATTAGCAATTTCGCTAAGAGAGGAAGCAACCACGACTGCTATCGCCACCGCTATGAAGAGAACACCAAAGGCCTTCCTTGTCTCAACTGCTGACTTCTGCAATAGTAAATGATGCAGTTGCATATAATTTAAATCATCATTACTATTTGCTCCCGGCTAATTAATTATGTAAAAAATGCTACAGAGGCTTCTGACAACCATAATCTTGCAGGGTTTGATCCGTGACATGAAATATTTCAGGGATTCGTATACTCTGAACCTTCCAATATATTCAATCATCAGCTTGAATTCCATCGTTACACATTTAGCAAGACACACACACGCAATGGATATTTTTTCATACTGTGCCTTTTTTATTCAATTGATACTACGAATGTAAATAAATGATCTATAAGCATTATGAGATTTCATATTGATTTGGGTCTAGGATGATGACGACAAGGCCTACCAACCATTTTCTCAACATCGTGAATGCCCACATCTAACACGCAATATATCTAAAGAGTATGAAATTTCCCTTTAAAGAACTGGCCACTAAAATTTTTTGATGTAATATGGAGGAATGTAATTTTCTGCATCAACTCCAGCAAATGTTTAAAGAGACAAATCAAAACCTCCCAGTATGCACGTCTATATATGCATATACTCAAGGCAAAAAAGAAGGGATGTTCGCTAAAGAATTAGCTCTAAATGTTTTTCAACTCAACTATTAGGTAACACAATATCTACGAATCAAAAAAATGACAGGCTACCGCGCTTGGCCTCTTACCTTTGTCCACTTGGCAAGAGCGCCAGCTGCAGTGACCCATTCAATGACTGAGTGGTAGACTGGAACATTTGTATCCTCAATCTGCTCTGAGATCTTTTCCGTAAACGGTCCTCCCATGGCGCCTATGAGTATTGGCTTTTTCTTTTGTTTCTGTAAAGAAGCTAGAACATTTACAATAGATTCTTCAAGCGGATCATCTTGAAAGACAAACCAAGGCATGATGATGTCAATATTGGGGTCGTCCATAAATGATTGTATTGCAAACCGATAGTCGTCAGCATTTGCAGATCCCGTGATGTCGCAAGGGTTACCTATGACATATGTTGATGGATAGTGATCCTTGAGTGATTTGTTAGTCTCTTCACTTAATTCGGCTAGTTGCAGACCAAGTCTTTCAAAGTGGTCGATTGCAGCAATTATTGGGCCTGCTCCATTGGTCACCATTGCTACTCTACCTCCGCTTGGCACCGGTTGCCATGTGAGTGCCTTAAGTGCCGCTGTCAATTCTTCATAGCTGTCGACTGATATGATACCAGCCTGATCAAGTGCGCCCTTCACAACTGCGTAAGAGCCTCCAAGTGATCCAGTATGAGAAGCAGCCTGCTTGGCTCCTCTTGCAGATCTGCCGTTTTTGAATACAACGACAGGTTTGTCCCGCTCCTTGATTACTCTCTTTGCAGTATTCATGAATTTCCTGCCGTCGCCCAAGCCTTCAACGTAGAGCCCAATTACTCTCGTCTGTGGGTCTTCAGAGAGGTACCAGATCATATCTGCCTCGTCCACATCCGATCTATTGCCATACGAGATCATTTTGCTCATTCCAAATGTGTCAGAGCTCTCCATGAAGGCGATGCCCACTGTTCCGCTCTGTGACAGGAAGGCGACATCGCCCTTTCTGGGACGTATCATTCTTGCATGGCCTTGGAATGCGCAATCAAGGCGGTTCTCACCATTGAACATGCCTATGCAGTTGGGACCAATGATCCTGATCTTAAGCTGCTTGGACAGCTCTCGGATTTGGCCCTCAATAGTTGCGCGCTCCCCTCCAAGTTCTTTACCTCCACCGGAAATAATCACAAAGTTATGGATGCCTTTCTTGGCTGCCGACCTCAGTAAATCTGGCACAAACTTCAAATCGACCGTAACGACTACAACATCTACCCTATCAGGAATCTCATCAAGGCTTTTGTATGCCTTGAGGCCCATAATCTCAGAATAGCCTTTTGCATTCACAGGATAGACCTTGCCCATATACTCATGCTTTGCCAAGCTTTCCAAAACAGAGTTGCCTACCTTGCCAGGCTCAGGTGAAGCACCGATCAGAGCTACCGACTTGGCGTTGAAGAACAAATCCAGAAATTCGGATTCCGGCTGGGCCTTTGAGATGACTTCTGGGTCTGGTTTTTCCCGTAGCAGGATCTTGGCATCAACTACGACATATTCATTTTCATAAAATATGATAGGGTTAAAGTCTATGCTTTCATAGTATGACGCCATCTCCGTCCCAAATTTGCCTATATTGACTAGCGCCTCAGCAAGCATATTCAAGTTGACGGGCGGCATCCCCCTGAAGCCCTTGAGTATCTTATTGCCCTTTAGGTCATCTATCATGCTGATCGCGTCTTCCTTTGTTATTGGCAAAACTCTAAACGAAACGTCTCTGAAGACTTCAGTATAGATGCCCCCGATGCCGGCCATGATGACAGGACCAAACTGCGGATCGTTCTGCAGACCAACAATGAGCTCCACCCCACCAGCTACGGCCATTTTCTCGAGCAGCACACCTTTTACGGTGTTGTATTGCTTGCTCAGCCTGCCATACATGTCGTTAAATGCATTCTTTACATCAGCCTGGTTCTGAAGACCAACCTTAACACCTCCAACATCTGTCTTGTGCAAGATCTCTGGTGAAACAATCTTTGCAACAAGGGGAAAGCCAACTTTCCCCGCCTCTATTTCTGCCTCCTCAGCGCTCTTGACCAGTGCGTATTTCGGTACCTTGACGCTGTACTCGCTCAAGACTTGTTTGGCGAGCTCTTCAGTGATTACTTTTTCCTTGTTTGAATAAATGTCATCAAAGAGCTTCTGAATCTTCCCATTGGTCATTTTTATTGAGGGAAAAAACCTGTTTAGCTTTTATATAGTTACCTAATGTACGAAATCTGTTATTTTATTCATTTCTGCAAAACCCTTGAAAAATTATTGTATATGTGTCTGCAACGAACTGCTAAGTCTTCTAACTCCTTAGGTGTCGGCAGAATGCTCTCCGGCTTGATCTTTTCAGCGATCAACTCAGCACCGTACTCCTTTATCCATGTTTGTATGAGAGGTTCATTCACTTCAAAGTGAAACTGGATGCCAACTGCAGAGCCAATCCTAAAGGCCTGCGGATATAGATCCGAATATGCAAGGATCTTTGCGTTTGCTGGTAGGTCATATGTATCGCCATGCCACTGGAATATCCTAATGGCCTTATCTGTGAAGCCTCTAAAGATGTCATTACTGCTAGCTGGTGTTAGGTACACGTAGTACCATCCTATCTCTTTCTTTTTGCCCTTGTATACTCGCCCTCCTGCAGCCTGCGCAATTAGCTGTGAACCTAGGCAGATGCCCAATACTGGCGTGTCATTCTTCATTGCATTCCTTATGAGCTCCTGCTCTTTTTGCAGGTAGGGTAAATCGTCATAGACTGACATCGGGCCTCCAAGGATTACTATGGCATCATGTCCTAACGGGCTGGTAGGCATGGTGTCATCCTGTGCATTTACCTTTTCTACCTGATAGCCATCATACACGAACATCCGCTCAAGTAAGCCAAGCGTCTCGCATGGAATATTCTGTACTGAAAGTATCTTGGGCAATACTTAGCATGCGTGTTTATTTGTATTTATGCCATGAGGAAAAATATTAAATCTGATGGTACTACAGATTAGATGGTCTGTGGGCTACCAATATAGAATCGATGACTCTGAGACCATTGAACGGCTGCGCAGTTTTATATGCATGCTCAATGAAGAATCGGATAAGGGTTCCGTCATCGTTGTCGAGGGCAGACGTGATGCTGAGGCACTCTCTAGGGTAGGTTTCACTGGTAACCTTGCAGTCTTCCATCATTTTAAGGGGATTGCAGACTTTGTAGACAGCCATGATAGCATAGGCAAAAAGATAATCCTGCTTCTAGATATGGACAGAACCGGCAAGTATCTCACAAGCCGGCTAGTGTCCCAGCTACAATTGAGTAGACATAGCGTGAACCTGTCATATAAAAGGGCACTTGCAAGGATAACAAATGGCAAGGTGAGGCACGTGGAGGATCTTGTGATCTATGCACCTCGCATGTCAGGCATTACGGGAAGCCGCAAGGACCTTTACTTTTATACATGATGCACTGAAGGTTTACAAAGCACTTATATTCAAGCAAAGAAAAGTGAGAGCTATATACCAGCAAACTGCGAGGTTATGAAATAAATTGCCCACTACAGGTATAGTAAAATATCATGTTAAGTTGAAATTTGAAGTTGATGGTTTGGTTGAGAAAGCCGACATTATTGGTGCTATTTTTGGACAGACAGAGGGTCTACTTGGGCCAGAAATGAACCTCAATGAATTACAAAAAGTATCCAAGGTTGGAAGAATTGAAGTAAACGTGGAAACCAAGGGCAACATGACTAAGGGTGACGCCCTGATACCTATGAGTACAGACATCTCTACTGCCGCGTTAATTGCGGCAGCAATAGAGAGCATTGACAAAGTGGGGCCGTTTCCGGCTAAGTTCGGTCTAGTTGGAATCGATGATATTCGAGCAATAAAGAAGAAGGTCATAGTAGACCGCGCTAAGAAGATCGTACAAGACTGGGCTACCAGAACTATAAGCGAGGGGGATGAGATGCTTAAGGATGTTTATGATGCAAGCAAGCCTGGCAAACTTACAAGCTTTGGAAAAGCACAGTTGGCCTGTGGCACGGGGGTCTTTGACTCTCCTTGGATAATACTGGTTGAAGGAAGAGCAGACGTCGTCAATCTTCTGCGCGCAGGTTATGACAATGCCATTGCAATAGAAGGTGCAAGGATCGATGAATCTGTGACAAAACTTACAGAAGGCAAGCGTGTAGTGGCATTTCTCGACGGCGATCGGGCAGGTGATCTCATACTGAAGGAGCTGCATGGAGTCGTCAAGATAGACAAGGTGCTTAGGGCTCCGCTGGGTAAAGAGGTAGAGGAATGCACTCCGCTTGAAATATCTGAAATCTTGAAAGACGCGTTCTCGCCTGAAGTACCATCTATTCAACAGCCAGTATATCCGTCCCACCAATCCCCTCATCATCAACAGCAGCATTACGAGAGGAGGAATTATAGGAGAGAAAGAGAGCCACAAGAGGATTACCGTACTCCACATACGCGACAGCAAGAAGCACTACAGTCACCACAACCATCCAAAGACGTACTGGTTGAGGACAGCGCAGAGATACTCTCTGCAGTACGCGATGTTTATCCTCAAATAAATGAAACACTTGAGGCTGTAGTGCTAGACGGCTCTATGAATACCCTGCTTAAGGTCCCAGTGTCCGAAGTCATTAAGAGGCTTAACAGTGCAGAGGGAGGCAAGCTTCTCGTAATAGACGGTATTGTCACTCAAAGGCTGGTCGATGCAGCCGATAAGGCAGGTATTGAGTACATTGTAGGACATCGGATGACAGACTTGAAAAAGCCAGCGGATATCCGAATCAGGACATTTGGTGACATTGGCGTAAGTAACTAGTAAGGACAAATGCCTGAAATTAAGCTCCAGCACATATTGACATTGATAGAGCTCCTTTCAAAAGGAGCTCGCCACAATTTTGTTGAGGTAACTACCACACTACTTGGGAAAGGTATAGGTAGGTCGCAACAGGCAGCATCGAAGCACCTGCTAGACTTGGAAACCTCTGGCTACATCGAGCGCCTGAAAAAAGGACAAAAATATGCAGTCAAAGTCACAGACAAAGGTTATTCTGAGATACAGAGTCTCTATTTGTCATTAAGAGCTGCGCTTGAATCTGCACCTGAGACAATGAATTTCGAAGGCAATGTCATTTCCGGTATGGGAGAGGGGGCATACTATATGTCACTGGAGGGCTATAGGAGACAATTCAGAGAAAAATTAGGATATGAGCCGTACCCTGGGACATTAAATGTCCAGCTAACTGATCAGATATACAGGAATGGCCGGCTCGAGCTTGGTAAGCATCCGTCCATATTCATCAATGGCTTTAGTGATGGCACACGTACTTACGGCTGGGTCAAGTGCTATCGCGCGACCATAAATGACGGCACAATAAATAATGCTGCTGTCCTTGTGCTTGAACGCACACACTATGATGATAGCATGCTTGAAGTCATAGCTCCGATATCAATAAAGCAGGCAGGTGGCATCAAAAATGGTGACAGAATAAAGGTGCAGGTGCGCCTTGCTTAGATGCCATAGATTGAATCGCCCAGCTCTTCTTTTATTTTTGAACTCTTTGATTCAGGTATTGGAGTTGACAGCCTTATGACCTGTACATTTAGGTTGCGTTTCTTGCAGTTCTCTGCAATGTCTTTTTCACTGTGCGCCTGGTCATAGCCAAGTGCGATTACATTTGGCTTGACATATTCGACCGTGTCGTAAAGTGTGCCCTCTTTGCCGATTAGTGCTAAATCGACAAAATTAAGCGAAGTCACGAGGTCTCTACGAAGCTTTTCATCATGATAGATCTTTCGATTTTTCTTTATCTTCTGAGCGGTCGACTGCCTTGCCACCACTACGACAAGCACATCACCCTCAGCCTTCGCAGCCTTAAGCGTATGAATGTGACCAGGGTGGATGAGATCAAAAACTCCTCCTACGAGAACGACCTTTAGTGCATCACGGCCGATGAATGTAAGCTTGGTTGGGTCAGATTGTTCTACTAGGCCAATTTTGACAAGACGGCTTATCAGGGAACCGTACAATTCTTCGCTTATGGGCAGACGCGCCCTTAGCCTGACATATGGAGGAATTGAAGGATCTAACATGCTAGAATATAGAATAGCAAGAATGGTCTTGTCTAGCGGGTCCATCTGCGAATCTCTACTATGTGGCAATAGCGAGATCATTAATGTTATAAACTATTGCCTGCATGTAGAAGGTTTATAAATTTCCCTTAATTGAACCAGAGCAATTCTCGGGGATATAGGCAAAATTCTATTTGTACAGAATTGTTATTCCTCTGCAACATTGAGGTGTGATATATGATAACAGTAGAGTTCTAAATTAACTTCTCGCAAAATGCTAATTCAACAGGTCGATAAATGCATTAGATCATATTATGAATCTGATCCAACAACCATGTAACCGAAAACCTCTTGACAAACAGCTTCTGTGAGCTTCAAGCAATAATTAAAATATGACCATGATTGGGAACTTGAAAGATATAAATTTATGACATCTAACAACAATAACAACAACAATTCATAATGTGTTAGGTCTGAAATACTAGCTAATTATCATCACGCTGTATGGCATAGCGATTTTGTTGCTCTGCTACTCAATAACTACTGAAAATATGCAAAAAACTAAACTTACGTTTGAACCAGATGTATAATATATATGCCATAAATACAGTGCAAAACTCGATTGGGTAGTAATATTGTCGTCTCCAGCTCGGATAAAGAAAAAGCTTGAGGAAAACTGGATACGATTTATAAAGGCAAACTCTGAGAAACTTTCGCTTGACACAATAGATGGTTCTAGCCCACCTTCGATATTTGTAGGTCGTTATGGCTACCCAAAGGTCAGGATAGGACCAATGATACCTCCACTGCATGGTGATACCACCATCTTGGATAGAACCGAGCTGTGGACAGGCAAGAGCCTTGAAGAAATAGCGAATTACCGTCTGTCACTTGTGCTCGGTACGATGAACGTGAATATACATGATATCTCTAACAGATATCTTGAGAACCTGCAGGAGCTCGCTATGTCGGAGAGGCCTGCCGAAACTGAGGCCACATTTGAAAGAAGGCCGGTAGTAGATGTCCACACGCAAAAAGAACTTGGACTTGATCACGAAGCCACGCCTTTTGGTCTAGCTGCACCTTTGAGAGGTTTTAAGGTGTCATCACTCTCCACTGACCAGCGTATTGAAAGAGCATATTATGATACAGACTTGAGAGCAGCAGAGGCCATAATGGAGTTGTACAGACACAGCGTAGAGGTGAGTATCATCCAACGAATCCTCAGCATGGGGATGCTAGGGATGAAGAACAAACGCAAATTCGTGCCTACTCGGTGGAGCATTTCTGCAACTGATGATATTATTTCAAGTATGCTTGTAAAGGAGATTGGAATGAATCCCACAATTGATCTGTTTGAAGTAACTCGATACTCGCATCTTGCTAACTACTACTCGATCATATTGATACCGGATGATAGGTGGATTTTTGAAATGATCGAGTCCTGGTTTACAAGCCGAGGGCAGGTGGCCACAGGAGCGGATAATGAAGATGAAAGGGGACTTAACCACAACCCTACAATAGCCGGAGCGTATTTTGCAGCACGCCTTGCAATAACAGAGCATCTTGCACGTCGACATAAAAAGGCTGGGGCCATTGTTATCCGTGAAATACACCCCAATTATGTAATACCACTTGGCGTATGGCAGATAAGAGAAGGTATACGTGAAGCCCTTAAAAAGCCTCCACAAAAGTTTGAACGATTTGATCATGCAATGTCGTTTGTCTGTTCTTACATGTCACTGTCAAAGAAGGAGGTGGTACAAAAAAGTCGGCTTTGGAAAAGCTACAAGGGCCAGACAAAGATCAGTGATTTTACTTGACTAAATCCTGGCAAAGGGTCATATATTAGCCATGTTCTTAGTGCTCTTGATCGTGGTTATGAGCGAGGCTCCGCCAGAAGGCATCAGACATGTTGTTCCAATCAAGCAAGTGGAAAAACCAGTGAAGATTACAGATCAAGCTAAGGCCGAACTCCAAAGCTCTGGCATGATGGATGATAAGGGTAAGCTGAAGCTGAAGGGTGTAAGTCCAAAGATGCTTAAGCGCATGAAGCTAGAGGCAGTTGACTGTCCTGTACTGAATAAGGAGATCGGCTTTCTGCAATGCTATGTCTGTAAGAACTTTTTTAGTAGACCTATGGGCAAGGTTTACTGCAGAGGCGACCCTCTGTAATCAAAGATACCCTTTACGAGAGGGCAGACATAGTTTTATTTGCTCATAACAGCTTCACAAATTTGTCAAGAATATAGAAAGAGAGAGAAAACATTGGAATGATCTTGATATGTATGGATTTACTATTATCTTAAAATAAATTCAGGCCTATCCAGCGACAAGCTAGAATTTATTTCAGAGGAAGCTAAATAGTATTTGTGGCTAACAGATTAGCCATGGCTTATATTGGATCCAACATGATAAGAAGTTACTGCTATTACTGTTCTTCAAACGAGTTTGAAGATGTACCATAGAGCTTTTCAAAAAAGAAAGGCAGTCGCTTAGTACTTAAAAAGAAGCTTCTTCTTTCGATGAAGGAATCGCCAGGATCGGGACAGGCAAATTAGAAGTTAGCCGGTTTCATGTCGGTAGGATGAGCACTATAATTGCAAACAAGCTTGTCATAATAACAAGAGCGCCATTTGAAAGCAAGCAGCTAGAGACATCTCTTACAATAACTTCATAAATCCTAGTCGTTTTGCCAATGTCAACTTGGATTCTCAGAAAGAATCAGTCGGGATAACAGTCAAGAAGAATCTAGACTTTAGCGAGTGGTACAGCCAAGTCGTTCTCAAGACCGGCCTTGCTGACTATGCTCCTGTGAAAGGGTTTATTGTACTTCGGCCCTACGGTTATGCAATTTGGGAATCGATAAGGGATATTCTCGACAGACAATTCAAAGAGACTGGTCACCAAAACGCCTTCTTGCCTGTGCTAATACCTGAAAGCCTGCTGGCAAAAGAAGAGGATCACTTTGCAGGTTTTACACCGGAAGTATTCTGGGTTACCAAAGCAGGCGATAAAGAGCTTGATGAAAAGCTCGCCCTCAGGCCCACATCTGAAACACTTGCATATTCAATATTTGCAAAGTGGATAACAAGCTATCGGGATTTGCCACTCAAGGTCAACTTTTGGAACTCTGCTCTTCGAGCTGAGATCAAATCGACTAAACCCTTGATTAGGACTTCAGAATTCTTGTGGCAGGAAGGTCATACTGTACATGCCACGGAGGAAGAAGCAGAGCAGGAAGTCATGAGCATACTTGATATTTATAAGGATTTGATAGAGAACTACCTTGCAGTACCAGTTATAGCAGGATATAAGACCGACAGCGACAAGTTCGTCGGTGCAAAGTACACGACTACCCTTGAAGGGTTGATGCCTGTCGAAGGTAAGGCGCTTCAGATGGGAACTTCACATCATCTCAGTCAGAACTTTTCAAAGCCGTTTGGGATAAAGTACCTTGGCAAGGATACTAAGGAGCATTTTGCATGGCAGACTTCATGGGGAATTTCCTGGCGTCTGATAGGAGGGGTGATAATGGTTCATGGTGACGACAGAGGTCTAATTCTGCCACCACAGGTTGCACCAATACAAGTAGTAATAGTGCCTATACACAAGGATAAGAACGCCAAGATGGTAAAGGAAAAGGCAAGGGAAATAGAATTTGAATTAAAGCGCGCTGGTATAAGAGCATATATGGATGACCGAGATGAATACACTTCTGGTTGGAAGTTTAACGATTGGGAGATGAAAGGAGTCCCGCTGCGCATCAACATAGGACCAAAGGATATCGAAAAGGGGCAGATTGAATTTGTCAGGCGCGATACAAAGGAAAAAAGGCCTGCTGAGCAAGATAAGCTTGTAAGTATCGCAAACTTGCTTTTGGCGCAGGTACAGCAAAGTATGCTTGCAAAGGCAACCGAATTTCTCAACGAGAACATCTTTACACCTGTTGATTTTGAGAGCTTCAAGTCCATAATCAAAGTTAAGGGAGGGTTTCTTCTAGCAGGCTGGTGTGGTCAAGAACAATGCGAATCCAAGGTAAAAGAAGAGACAGGTGCAGACATCAGGGTGATACCATTTAACCAAAATGACAAGCCGGCCACTTGCATTTACTGCGGTCGGGACAGCAAAAAGGCAGCGATATATGCAAGGGCATACTAATTGGTAACACTGGAAGATCTGTTTCCATTTGGAACTGAACTAGGATACATAGGCATCCTCCTCATTAGTTTTGTGTCTAGCTTAATTCCATTTATTCCCATTCCTTACTTTCCGGTCTTAATAACTGCCTCATTTAACACCAATTTCAATCCGCATATAATATCAATTATCAGTGCGCTTGGAATAGTGGGAGCAAAGACGATAATCTTTTTTATCAGCTACTATGGTCGCAAAATTCTGAGCGATAAGACAAAGAAGAGAATGCGTCCACTCCAAAACCTGGTAAGCAGGTACGGTTGGTTTGGTGCATTTATAGCTGCGCTTACTCCGATACCTGACGATATTGTCTATATCCCACTAGGGCTTGCCAAGTATAACCCATGGAAGTTTGCAACAGCGACATTTGCTGGCAAGTTCTTGATGAATGAATCAATTGTCTGGGGGTCCATTTTTCTGGGGAGACCTTTCGTCGAAGACATATTATCATCAGAAACGACAGATACGACATCACTGATTATAGCAGCAATAGTGAGCACTATAGTCCTTGGAGTCGTTGTATATTTTTCGCTCAGGATAGATTGGGCAAGAGTAATTGGAAGATGGTTTCCTTGGGCGCTGAAAAATAGTAATGAAGAAGAAGATCATAAGGACAACAATGAAGGCAGTGATCACCATACAACAAAAGAGTTTTAGCTAAGACTTCAACATTATTCTTGTGTCTTGTTGTGGAGCTCAATATAATCTTCATTGATAGCGGTTATGCAGTTAGTGACCACCGTCTTGACGGGCTGAAAGTGTATACTGCCCTGTGGTATCTTGTTTTCTTCCTGCATTGCAATTAGCCGAGTTTCAAGTGCATATTTGTGGTCGTTACATACGACTGCAAGCATGTATTCATCCTTATGCGACTTTACTGAGATGATATATGAGGGAGCCAGCTGGCATTCCTCTCCTTCAACCTTGGCTGAACAATGCTCGGGTAAAAGCACAGCATCTTTCTTCATCGGGGCGCAATATAACAATAACTGATATGCAAATTATCTAAAGGTATGAAACTCAAAATTATGAAAATCTTATATGGATTTTCTAGTAAATGAAAGACCCTGCCTGAGAATTAGAGAATTAGAAGAGAACCATAACATCAATAACGTCCATATTAGCAGCAAAAAATGACGCTAGCAATAACAGCCGTAATGGCTAGGGCATGAAGCTTCTATAACATCTGCTGGTTCGTCTGCTTTAAAATATAATTGAAGTAACTATTATATATTCCTATTCAATAGGAATATATTGACACTATTGGAACTCAACAAGGAAACATTACGGATTTTGGTTAAGCGCAGAGCTATGGTCCGAGTACTGTCTATCCTAGTCAAACAAAAGGGGAACACACTTCCTACTCGTATACTGCTCCAAAAGTTAGGTGCTAACAACCTTCACCATGTAATTTTGCAGGCAGAACAGGAAGGTTATATCAGACGCAAAAGAATTAAGCCGCAAGGAAAGGGAAATTATCTGGTCTACAATCAATTGACACCAAAAGGAAAGAGGTTAGCTGAGCTGAACAAGAAATTGGAGGAGTAATACTAATGATAACTTGCCTAAAACTAGACCCTACAGTTTCTATTATTAGATGATATGAATGGACCAGGCTGGAACATTTGCGGAGCGACATAACTATGGACATAAGAAGCACAAAGTTATGTAATTGGCACATCTTAATTTATAAAACGGCAATGAGTCTTTTGCCTGGGTATGGGTAGTAGAAGAAGAAAAACGCTCGTAAGACCTGCAAGAAAATCTCGCAGAGTAGATGGAAGATGCCCAAAATGCACTACCATTGTGAAGTTCAATGTGTCCGGCCCGATTGGCGATGAGATTTATGAATGCACTGGATGTATGTCCAAATTCCACATAAGTGAGTTGTGAAAAACTAATAGGGTGAAACTGCTTGGAATAAGCCAAGCCAGCCAAAGCAAAAAATATTGCTACTCATTCTATTGTACGTCTGAAGGATATTTTGTGCTCGGGTTCCATCTGTATAGTAGTATGAGTAATATTGTAACGTTCGGCCAACACTGTATTTATTTTTGACAAGAGCTTGCTTGAATCGCTCAGCATCTGGTCACGTACTACCACATGGCCACTGAGTGCATCCATACCACTTGATATTGTCCAGACGTGCAGATCATGGACATCTACTACGCCCTCCAGTTGCTTGAGGGTTATTAATATTTCTCCCATATCAAGCTCTGACGGAGCCCCTTCTAGCAATATATGGGTGCTTCTTTTCACTATAGAGTAAGCGCTTCTTGCCACCAGGCCTGCTATCAGAAAGGCGACAAGCGGATCCACAATGGTGATGCCCGTGTTAAGAGCAATAAAGCCAGTAATGATAACCGCAATGGATGATATTGTGTTGTATACAACATGGATGAATGCACTATGAATGTTGATGCTCTTGCCGGTGTGGTGTTTTAGCAGGAACATCACTACTAGGTTCCCTGCAAGACCAATACCTGCTGTTAGTAGCAGCAGCGGAGCGTCTATTATGCGCGGAGACATGACGCGGAGAAATGCTTCGTACAATACCCATAATGAAATTACGGCAAGTGCTATACCGTTTGCGAGTGCAACCATTACTTCAACTCTGTGGTAACCAAACGTCATTGCTCCAGAATGGTTTCTTGAAGCCATTGTTATTGCAAAAAGACTTAGCCCAATCGCCATTACATCAGTGAACATATGCACTGCATCACTCACAAGCGAAATGCTGTTGCTTAAAATTCCACCTACAGCTTCAACAACCGCTATTGCAATGGTGACTACAAATGACAACATTAACATCCTTTTGGGCCGCAGCAAGCTAGTTCCCAATGTAGATAGTCTATGCTGTTTTTCAGTATTTACAGATTGTTTCTGCTTAATGGGCGAGCTCCAACCGCACAGGATTCTTATACTTTACAACTTGCGAAGCCCCTTCTTTTGGGTAGATGCCATAGATAAGGGCAGCTTTGGCCACAGTAGAATCCTTCAAGGTAACCATGATTATCTGGCTATGCTTTGAGCGCTCGAGCAGTACCTTTGACAGCCTGTCAGTGTTCTCGGCATCAAGATGTGCATCTACTTCATCCATCAAATAAAACGGCGAAGGTTTGAGCGACTGGAGAGCGAGTAGGAACACAGTGGCAGCAATTGTCTTTTCTCCACCTGACAGCATGGTTGATTCACGGGGGAGAATCTTACCGGGGAACTGCACGAGCAACATCACACCGCTTGAAAAAATATCTTCAGAGTTCTCTATCTCGAGCCATGCAGCGCCTCCAGTCATTTTCTCAAATGTTGTACGTATATCACTGTTAACTTTCTGAAACGCCTCAGTGAAGACCTTTTCTTTTTCTTTCACTATCTGTTCAATGAAGAAGACGATAGAATTACGCTCGCTTTCAAGCTGGTTGCGTCTAGTTGACATGTCACGGTAACCATTCATTACCTGTACATACGCCTGATCTGCGCGGAGGTTGATCCGTGACTTGACTTCCTCATATTCGTCTGTTAGCTCTTTAATGGCTGTTTCGACATCCATTTCATCAAGGAGATCCTTGTAGCCAAGAGACTGAAGATTATTTATCTGACGGGATTCCTCAGAAGTTAGATCTGCAATATCTTTTTGAAGCAATGCAGACTCGCGCTCTATTGAGTTGTATTCCTTTGACATTTTGCGCTCGCTCTCTGAAAGTGCTTTTATCTTGCGCTCATATTCTTGGAGTACACTATAGGCGCTGCCTGAGGAAGTGATTATCTGCTGCTCCTGATCTCTGAGTCCTTTAAGCTCCGCTTCAAGTGACTGTGACTTCTTGTACATGTCTTCTATTTGGCATTTCCGTTCCTCTAGTTCATGAGAAAGGCCTTCACTCTCTTGGTTCATTTCGACGAGATGTTGCATATCAAGTTCCAGCTTCGCTTCAAGCCCACTTAATACCGATATTGTCTGGCCAAGCTCTATATTGGCTACGTCTATTGCTTTTACTATCTGGTTACGTACCAGGTTCTTATCAGCAAGCTCATTTTTGCTTGGCGGCTCTTCATCTATCTTCCGTAGCCTTGATGATAGCTTATCTTTAGCAGGTGAAATAAGAGTAAGCCTCCTTGAATATTTCTCAAGCTCAGCCATAAGTAAGTCGGCTTCTGATTGAAGAGCCTGATTATCTAATATGAGGCGGGAGATTGATTTTTCTTTTGCTTCTAAAGATTCTTTTTCTTTAGTAATGCTTCTCTGGGCGTCTTCCATAAGAAGCTCTAGTTGGACTCTCTCGAATTCGCATGCGCTTATACGCTTGGAAATTTCGCGGAGTTCTATATTCTTCACTTCAATCAGCTTGGAGAACTTCTCTACCATCGTACGGAGATTTCCTACGGATTCGCCAAAAAGTATCGCCTTTGTCATATCAGTTATTCTTCCTCCAAAGTCCACTGACATTGAACTTCCAGCCGGTTCAAACAGCTCACCATCGGCTGACACAGTCCTATAGCCCTTCCTTGATAGCATGAAGGCTGTAGACGAATTTCTTACAAGCAGTATGTCTGAGAACAGGAATGCTGGCAACTTGTCATAATCAGACTGTATAAAATCTGACAACCTCCCGATTACATTGACCTCATCATAGGGTGTGTCCTGCTTCTCCTTAAAGCGGCTGACAACATCAATTGGTATTATTCTAAGACGTGGAAGCTTTTGCTCCTTGGCATAGGCTGCCATCATTATCATTGATTTAATGTTACTTACTACAAATGCTTTCATCCATTCAGAGCCTGCCGCAAGCACAGGCCGCTCATAAGACTTGTCCCATCTTATTAAGTCGCGTAAAAGACCGCATATGCTGAACCTGTCTTTTTCTTTCATCAATTCTGCAATGGCAAGATCCTCATTCATGGCACTTTTGGCTATTGTGACCCGTTCCTCAAACTTGTTCACTAGATTATCTGCTCGCGGCAGTAGATCTGCCGAGCCGGCGAGCTCCTTTTCAAGATTTGCTTTTGCATTTGCAAGTTCGGATGAAAGCCTGGCGGTATCATGCAATTTTACTTCATAAGACGAAAGTGATCTTTCAAGTTGTGCTATGCGGTTTTTTGTACTCAAAATTTCTGATTGGAGCAAAGTGATGACTGAATAGTTATAGTCCTTTTTGTAATTAATGGTCTTGATTTTTTCTTCGACTCTGGCCCCAGAAAGCTCGAGCTGACCCTTTAGCGATGTCATCCGTGCAAGCCTCTTTTCTATTATGTCCCGTAAAGCAACATATTTTGCAGTATTGGCGGTTATCTTTTCGATTTCACTATTGATTGTAGCAAGCTTGATCCTAAGATCTTGAATCGCTATCTTCTTTTTCTCCTCTTCCTTCTTCAGTCTATCAACCTCGCAACGCGTCCTTTCTATGCGCTGAACTACAGCTTGCTTGTTACTTTGAATATAAGGCAGCCTTCTTTCAATGTCAGCCATTCGGCGCTCAAACTCATTCAACATAGCATTTGTCCGCTCCGAGTCATGAACGATCCCTGATATTCTCATCGCAATCTGCGACTTGGCTCTGTTAGCAGAGTCTACTTGTTGAATGAACCTTGTCTTTTCTGCGTCGAACTTTTCAACCTCTTGCTGAACCTCCTCTATTAACTTTGAAAGGTGTGATGACTTTTCGTTATTCGATTTAAGGATCTGAGTGTTTGTAACTAGCTTGTATCTTAGAGCCCGTATGGTGTTTGATATCTGTACCGCTTTGAATCGCTTAAGCTCTATGATAAGTTGGTCATATCTTAGCTGTTCATTTCTCTCTGTCTCAAGCTCGTCTATGCGATTTCTAATCTCGCCCATCCTTGCAAATGCAACCTCAAGCCTCCTATCAGCCTCGTCAAGCTGTTTAAGAGACTCTGCTTTCTTCTCGTCAAAGTAAGAGAGGCCTACTATATCCTCTATTATCCTTCTGCGCTCTTCGGAATTTAGTTCAGAAATTCTAGTTATCATGCCCTGCTGGACAATATTGAGTTTGTTTGGAGCAGCCAGCACTACTTCAAGAAGCTCCATTATTGCAGTCTTAGTTACCTTCTTGTCGTCAAGCCAATATTGGCTCTCACCATTCTGACCCTCAATTCCACGTGTTAAAGTGACTGTGTCAGAGTCGATAGGTATACCTCTGTCAGAGTTGTCTAATGTAAGGCTAACGCGGATAAGGCGATGGTTGCTGTTCTGACTGTCGTGGAACAATGATTGAAACTTGTCTACCCTCAGAGTTTTGGGACTGTTCTCGCCTATTGCAAACATGATTGCATCAAGGATGTTAGACTTACCTGAGCCGTTTGGACCAGTTATAGCAACTAGTCCTCTCTCAAAATGTACTGCAGTGTTCTTAAAACCAAATGACTTGAAGCCGTAGACTTCAAGTTTCTTAATGTGCACCAAGGGTAGTATCTGGTTAGTTTTCATGTGAGCTAATTATACGTTGTCGCGCTCAATTCATTTCCTTTTAGTAAAATATTTTTAGCATATTTATTGTTCGGAAAGGTCTTCCCGGCTAGAATCCTATTTACTACTCATTCAGTAGATAGAAGGTGTCTCCTTTTATGCAGATCCGAAAATATCGCTATCAGAATTATGTTTATAGTTAAACCTCCGTTAGTATTCCTGCAACCTATTTGAGAATCGCTTACAATATTTCCAAGTTGAAGGACGTATCGCTGGTAAACGAGAATGTATCTGATGTTGCAGTCTTATCATCAAGAGAGCTATGGAAGTACGTTCTCTAAAAGCTGCTGCATAGACAAAAATCTAATAATAATAATAGTCCCAAGAAAATGCGGAATGGATCGAATTCTATCGTTCCTTCTTGCCTTCGACAAATTCTAAGAAGTTTGACTTGGCAACAGAATAAGGTAACTGCACAGGTGGATGCTTGAAGCAGTAAGCCGATACACTGTCAAGTGGTCCAGAAATACCTCTGTCAAGTGCAATCTTACTTGCCCTCACTGCGTCTATCATTACACCAGCGCTATTGTATGCATCAACTACTTTTAATTTGAGGTCAAGTTCTACAGGGATATTGCCAAAATATCTTCCTTTCATGGATATATAGCACACTTTGTCGTTATCCAAGAATGGTACAAAGTCAGATGGTCCAATCCTCATCGGTATTTCATAAGGTGCCATTGCAGCTACTGCACTAGTCTTGCTCACCCTCTTGTCCTCTAGCCGCTCCTCGTCCAGCATATTGTAAAAGTCCATGTCACCTCCGATGTTTAGCTGGTAGGTCTGGTCTACCGTTACTCCGCGGTCTATAAAGAGCTTTACCAATGTTTTATGAACGACAGTTGCACCAAGCTGGCTCATAACGTCGTCACCAGCGCATGGTAATTTACGATCTTCAAATGCCTGTTGCCATTTCGCGTTTGATGCTATAAATACAGGGATTGCATTAATAAAGGCGCACTCTGCATCAAGGCAGGCTTCAGCATAGTATCTTGTTCCTTGTCTGCTCCCTACAGGTAAGTAATTGAGAAGAATTTCGGCACCGCTATCTTTTAGGACCTTGGCCACATTTACAGGAGGTTTATCAGAGACTTGTACCTTTCCGCGGTAGTGGTTCCCCAAACCGTCTAAAACTTCTCCTTTTTCAACAATTACCTTTGACTTCTCTACATTGGCTATCTTTACTGTATTGTTTGGTTCTGAAAAAATTGCCTCAGAGAGATCTTTTCCTACTTTTGAATCAATAACGTCAAATGCTGCCACAAATTCAATGTCTTTTGGTTCGTACCCTCCTAAGTCAAATGCAGTAAGTCCAATAGATTCATTTGTTGACTTACCGTTAATGCTTGCATCATAATACTTTGTACCTTGTATTAATGCAGAAGCACAGTTTCCAATACCTGCTAGTGCAACCTTGATTTTTTTAGACATACCCTAGAGAGTAACAGGAAGGTTATTTGTATTTATCAGACTCTACTGATCGCCTAGGAAGATTACCTTGTATGATCAAACTGAACTTCACGTTAGTTGGATTATACCCTTTATTTTTAGTATAAAAACAACTTAAAATCAGAAGCAGAATTTTTTGACGAACCAATTATAATTCTATTTGTACCCCTGTAATGATCCTTGATTGTTGATGCTTTAGCGTGGCTATCTACATTTTTGATTCTGGCCCTTTCACTATACTCAATAAGATCTGTTATCTTTATCTACAGGGTTACAAGGCCTGGATCAAACAATAATCTACCTAACATGCCAAAAGTTGACGCCATTATGCGATCGACTGCTGTTAAGGCGGTATCACCTCATGAACAAGGCATTATTGCTGACCGTCACCCCTGTTGTAATATTGGAACTGTTAACAGAACCTATGATCACAGGGACAATGAGGAATATCCATTCATCTCAATATTTGTAGCAACCTACAATGAGTCTCTTGTTATTGAAAGACTCTTGAAATCCTTTATTTCTCTCAGTTATCCCCCTGATAGGTTTGAAATAATAATTGTAGATGATTCTACTGATGATATGTATCAAAAAATACAGACTAGGTCGTCTGAGCTACAGAATCTTAAGGTAATTCACAGAAAAAATAGGTCAGGTTGGAAGGGAGGAGCATTAAATGTCGCCCTCGATATAATGGACAAGAGAACATCTAGTGTGTTGGTACTTGATGCAGACAGTATTTTGTTAGTGGACACTGTGGAAAGATTTGTATCACGATTCATAGAAGAACAATACTCTTACATGGAGAAAGGAGTCTCAGTATTGGCAATACAGGGCTTCCCCATTTCAAAGAGCAATGTTGAATCTGACAATGAATTGGCCAATAAGGTAAAGTTGGACAACTGGATATCGCGGGCAATCGATTTTAGACTTTCGCAAAGAAATATGATTGAATTTACTGCAAAAGATAGCCTAAATCTGCCGGTGCAGATAACAGGGAGTCTTTTTATGATAAGAGCAGACGTAATCAAATCTATCAAATTCTCTACTGATCTTTGCGAAGATTGGGACTTGACAGTAGATCTGTACTGCTCTCAACCTACCTTCTTACTATCATCAACAATAGACACAATTTTTTCTAACAATAACAAAGGAGGAGTTTGCAACCATCCTTCTAACAACAGCTCTCCTAACCAAGATGCAGTCTCTCTAAGACCAAAAATAATATTTGATCAAGAATTGGTTTCTTATTGCGAGGCAACTACTGATCTCACATCTTATTTTAGGCAAAGGATGAGGGTTAGCGAGGGCCATACAAGGGGCCTAAGAAGAAAAATTAAACATATAGTAGAAAGTAGAACACTTTCTCTTGTTGACAAAGTAGAATTATTCTTAATGGGTTTACAATATGCAAAGTTCATTTTTGTCTTAGCAATTGGAATAATCAATATGATCTTACTCCTTATGTTCCTATCAGGTAGTTACAACAATAGCCAGCAGTTGATGAATATATTTGGGATATCATTTTCATTTCAGATAGCGAATCTGGCCATAGCTCTGACGTGTATTACATGTGCAGCAAGGATTTGTCGACCCATAAGAAGGTATGACATTAAAGATGTATTGAGCCTGCTGATGCTTTGTGTGATCACGGCACCTGCATTTGTGATAGGCTCACTGAGGGGCTTTTTTCGAGATAATGGAACATTCTACAAAACACGCAGAAATTTACCAAAGGAATCAAAGCTTAGCAAAACTTCATTTCTCTCTGACACTACAAAGAACTCTCCACCTTCTACTAGTCCATAGTGCAATTAACTTGTTGATAATTACGGTATCAGTGATAGAACTGGAAGAAGCGAGATCCATGGCAAATAGTCAATAGATAAAAGACATTGGAGGAAAAGAACGATGCGATGCAACGCGAATATATAGTCTCAATTGTAGGTGGGGCTATTATTCACAATAGAATAGTAATAGCTGCTATAAGGGCTGTCTGATCCACTAGCAGATCTTAAAAGAGAACACACTATTACCGTCAACTCGCAATAGAGCTTGGGATTAATAAAATGATCAACTCAGGTAGGAAATGTCTCACATCTGTCTGTACTGTAGCCATTCGTATTGAAAAAAAGGAGAAGAAGAACAAATAGCTGCCAACAGGCAAATGTAACAACCGCAATAACTACCTTAGTATCCAAGAAGGAGTTGTGAGGTAACTCTGAAGTATTCAAAGAAAGACTCTGAAATACCAATTATGTGATCAAGCTTTAGTTGCTGATATTATCATCACGGGATTTCTTGCAAGCATCATGGTACCTGTTGTGACCTTGCGTGCTTTGGATATTGTAACTTGGGTGATATCTATTTCCTTCAGTTCTAGCTCACTAACTGCTGTAAGCGCCTGATACAGACTCTCAATAACTATGGTATCTATTACAATCCTGCCTCCCTTTTTCAGTCTGCCTACTGCAAGTTCAATCACCTGCTTCGTGTCACCCCCTGTACCGCCCACTATTACTACATCGACCTCTAGTAGCTTTGGTAAAATATCTTGAGCCTTGCCCAGAATGACTTCTTCTGCCTCAACTCCAAATTTCTGCAGGTTCTTTTTCGTCAGCTCAATTGCTTTTTGGTCAATGTCAATGGCATATACTTTGCCCTTTGTTTGAAGGCATAATTCTACTGTTATACTACCGCTCCCGCAGCCAACATCTATTGCTGAATGGCCCTCCTTGAGACGTAGCTTGCTTATTACTATCGCACGAATATCCTCCTTTGTTATCGGCACTTCCTCTATCCTTTCGAAAAGCTCGTCAGGGATGCCCGGAGTGCGGTAGTCCCATGGTAGCAACTTGATCTAACTGATAAGCACTGATGGTATTTAACTTACAACGGAGGACTGGTGGAGCGCAGTATAGACTATTATCATGAATGTCAGCAGCAGAAAGATAAACGGGATGATACCCTCTGTTGCAACTTTTTTGCGCTTGTCTCTTGGAACATTCTTGGCTATTCGTCTGCCAATTCCAAGCGAGACAAAATAGAATATAATTCCAACGAGTATGGCTGTGCCTATTGATGTGTATTGATCGAATTCACCTGGTATGACAATGCCAGCAACGATGCCTGCGGCAACGCCTACGAGGGCACGCATGTAGTAGAGTCTCTCAAATATATCCAATATCGCGTTTTGTGGTTAAATTGTAGCCAGTAAAATGCCTTGCGGCTGTACTGTTCTGATACCATATCATAAAATTCTGCTCTTGATAAGGTTAAAAAATTGAACAACATGACTGATAGTAAGGTTACTCCGAATTGGTCAACTATTTTCAGTTGTTTAATATTTGTGGTATGCCATTACTATCTTTTGCCATGGAGCTATCTAGCATCGAGTTACGATACCTAGTCAATGAGATTGGAAGCAGAGTAATTAATAGCTCCTCAGGATATTATATAAGCAACATAAATGCCATAACAAAAAGCTCCCTCTTTCTCAGGCTTCACCACCCCATGCAAGAAGATGTCATGTTAGTCCTCTCAACAAGAGGTATTTGGATCACAAGGCTGAGGTTCAAACCTATGGAAGAAAACAATGGTCTTGAGAGCATTGCTCAGAAAGAGCTTGAGCGCACCAAGCTAGAACTCATAGAGCAGTTAGGGAGTGAGCGTATTGTCTCACTAAAATTTAGGCATCCAGATGGAAAGGTAAGAATCGTAGTTGGCGAGTTCTTTGGTGACGGCAACATCATAATTTGCAACGAAAATATGCAGATAATTGCAATTCTCAATCCAATTCAAGTAAGGCATAGAACTCTCAATGTTGGCCTGCGCTACGTGTACCCTCCGGCAAGAGGCATTGATGTCTTCAATATTACACTTGACCAGATGCTATCTTTGAGGGATGAAGCGAAGAACCTTGATGTGTTAAGGTGGATCGGCCGCAACGTCTCTATGCCAAAGAAATTTGTAGAAGAAGTTATCAACCGTGCAGGCATCCAAGTCGACAAACATGCTGCACAATTATCCAACGACGAAGTAAGCAAGATTTACGATACTGTCAAGGATATTGTAAACGAGATCGGTACTGGTGGCAAGAGCCACGAACCGATTGTCATCATGCTAAATGGCAAGCCTCATGAAGCACTACCAATAATAACACAAGAAGCAGCGGTTGCTGCAAAAATGACTAAGGAGAATAAAATCAAAAAAGTTGCATCGTATATGGATGCAGTTGATGAGGTGCTGAGCGCCGAAATCATGGACATAGGACGCAGTAGCAGGACAGTCGAGCTAGATAGGCAGATCGCATTACTTGAACACGACCTAGAAGAGCAGAATAAAGCGAAAGAAACTGTACTTCAAAAAGCGGCTGCTATACGTAAGCTGGCTGGCGAATTAATGGCGCTTTCGTACCGGGAAAATGACGGAATAAGTGACATACTTGCATCGCACTCTGCATCCTTGGTCACAGAAAAGGGCATTAAATACATTGAAGTAGCAGGCGAACAAATAAAGATGCAGCCAAGCCTTGCCAAAACAAGCTCAATGCTTTTTGCAAGAGCAAAAGAAATGGAACGAGGCAATGCATCAATAGAAGAAGCCCGTGCTAAGATTCTGGCTCAGATTGAAAAATTAAGAAGCGAGACTGCGGCGATCCATAAAAAAGTTATTGTAAAAGAGCACATCTCTAGAGAGTGGTATGAGCGCTACCGGTGGTTCATTACCACAGATGGCCTCTTGGTAATTGGAGGCCGAGATGCATCATCCAATTCTGCATTAATACGTAAGCATTTGACAGAGCATGACATCGTTTTTCATGCCGAAGTTCACGGCTCACCATTTTTTATTATAAAAAATGCTGCGGCTTTTGCAGCAAACCAAAAAGACACGATTGAATCATCCTTACATCAGGTTGCAAAGGCTACTATTTCATTTAGCAGGGCATGGAAGGACGGGCTCTCAAGCGCCGACGCATATTGGGTCATGCCGGAGCAGGTGAAAAAGGGGGCACCAACAGGTCAGTTCTTACCAAAGGGCTCGTTTGTAATTGAAGGCAAACGGAATTACCTCAAAGGGGTAGAGTTGCGGCTAGCAATAGGTATCATGCAATTGAATAACAGAGAGACGCTTCTCTGTGGGCCAGAGGAAGCAATAAAGAAGTACTCGATCTTTTATGGAGTGCTCCTGCAGGGCGGCATGGATCCAATGAATGCCGCAAAGAAGGTAAAGTCAGAATTTGTAAAAATAGCTGACGATAATACCAAAATTGCAGAATCAATCAAGCACGTAAGTATTGACGAATTTGTAAGAGCATTGCCAACGGGTCAATCCCGGTTGTCTTTCGTTGCAAGGGGTCAGCAACAGCTGCAAGAAGCATCATCATCGCCATTACTACCATCATCAATTGCTGCACAATCAGGAGACAAATAATAGTCAATAATTAGAACATCAAAGAGAGGACAAACTAAGAAGGCCATCATGTGGTGAAATCTCCGAGGATATCAAAAGACGCGAGAATTCTTCAGCAATGAAAAGCAGTAGTTCACACAGAAGGAAAAAAGAGAGTAATGATAGAATCTGAGCAAGACATGTGTTATATATATAAAAAACACCGTCTTTTTCTGATAAAATCAGATAAGTAATTAAAGGCAGAAATCCGAATACCTTTTTGTGGTAAAAAAGCCGGTTAGAGAACATACCGATGCGCACATGACTACGAGAGTGCTTGTCAGGGACATCATGAATAGCCCGGTTATTTCTGCATCTCCTAATGATACTATCTACAACATTGCAAAAAAGATGAAGGATGAAAATATTGGGAGCATAATCATTATAGAGAAAGACAAGCCAGTTGGCATCGTCACTGATTGGGACATTGTTTCTAAGGCCGTAGTCAATGACATCAAGCCAAGCCAGATAAAGGCAAAGGACGTAATGAAAGAGCTCTATACGATAGAAAGTGAGGAGAGCATTACAGAGGCCGCTCGCTTGCTTCGGAAGCACAATATCAAGCGTCTTGGAGTGGTTTATAAGAACAGGCTTGTTGGTATTATTTCCTCTTCAGACGTCATTGCAGTAACTCCTGATCTTGTGGAGATAGTATCTGAAAAAGCTAGCATCATCAGAGGCGAGCTTGGCATAGCTCGCTCTGCAAGCAATGTATCCGGATTTTGCGACCAATGCGGTGAATGGTCAGACCTATTACAGCATGACGAGGGCACATTCATTTGCGAGGTGTGTAGAGGCGAATCATCTAGTGTTGGAGGAGCGTAATATAGCTTTTATTGCGGATGGGATGCTGGGAAACATTGCCCGTAAGCTCCGCATTTTTGGATTTGATACAGTATACATGGCACAGGCTCATGATGACGAAATCTTAAAGACAGGCATCAAGCAGGACCGAGTTATCTTAACTGCCGACAAGGAGCTATTCAAGCGAATAGTCAAAGTTGGAGCTCGCGGCGTCCTAGTAAATGGTGGCGCAAGCGAGTTTGAAGACTTGGTATATATTCTTACGAAGAATGGAATAAAGTCCGTCGGTATGAACGGTATTGGTTCACGATGTTCGATATGTAACGGCCAGTTAGAGGAAAGGACATCAGACCAGGTGAAAAATGATGATGGTTGTAATAACGGTGGTGATGTCATTGTACCAGACAAGGTTATAGCATGCCATAACCAGTTTTTCCAATGTATTGCTTGCGGCAAAATATACTGGGAAGGAGGACATCTGAAGCACATAAGAGCCCTAGTCAGAAACCTAGATGCCAAGCTTGTTGGCGTGGACTGTGCTACGGCTGCTACCGCCACCATACCTTCATGATATAGAGCTAATTCTATGTCAAAAGGTTAAAATTCCATGAGAAGGCGGAACAGAATTAGATGAGCTCAAATTCTGCTTTAGAACACATGATTGACAAGGTTTTAGCTCAAAAGGAAGCTGAACTGATTTCTCAGATAGATTCTGCTTACCAAGAGTCGCTTGACAACCTTGAATCTTCTCGAGGCAAGCTGGAAGCCGAACGCACAAGGATAGTCGAGGCTGCAAGAAAGCAGGCTGAGAACCTTAAGCGCCAGATTATTGGATCGGCAAGGCTTGCGGCGCGCAACCAAGAGCTTCTGACAATTGAAAATGCTGTAAATAAAGCCTTTGAAGAGGCCAAGAAAAAGCTGCAAGCCTCAAGTAGCAGTGATAGCTACAAGGAGTTATTGAAGCACATGGTCGAAGAAAGCATTTCGGCTGTTGGAGGATCGAACGCAGCAGTTATTATAGAACGCAACAAAAACGACGCTGAGCTTGTAAGGAAGGTAGTCTCTGAATTGCAGGACAGCGGTAAGCTGCAGCAGGCAAGAGTGTCGGACCAGCACATCGACGTGCTTGGAGGTATTAGAATAAAATCGTCAGATGGCACGATGACATACGACAATACTCTTGATTCCCGTATTGAACGACTCAAACCTTTAATAAGGAAAAACATTGCCCAGATGCTAAGAGGAGTAGAATAAAGATTGGTAGCAAAAGGTAGGATTGTTTGGGTTAGTGGACCAGCAGTTAGGGCAGACGGCATGTCTTCGGCAAAAATGTACGAAACTGTTGAAGTGGGCGAGTCAAAGCTCATTGGCGAAGTAATCAGATTAACCGGAGACATCGCGTTTATTCAGGTATATGAATCAACATCGGGCTTAAAGCCAGGTGAGCCGGTCACCGGCACCGGCCAACCGCTTTCCGTGCTACTAGGCCCAGGAATCATTGGCAAGATCTACGATGGCATTCAACGACCCTTGGAAGAGATTGCAGCCAAATCGGGTGCCTACATTGGCAGAGGCGTGATGACAAGCCCAGTCGACATGAAAAAGAAATATAGGTTCAAGCCCAGTGTGAATAAAGATGATCAAGTAGGCCCTGGATCGATCCTGGGAACAGTAGAGGAAACGCCTCTTTTAACTCACCGCATCTTAGTTCCACCAAATCATCCGGGTGGCAAGATAACCGATATTGCAAGTGAGGACGATTATGATATTGAGCACATCATTGCAACGACTGAAAAAGGTGGTGGCGAAAAAATTCAGCTAAAAATGTATCACAAGTGGCCGGTAAGAAAGCCAAGGCCGTATGCCGAGCGCTTTGATCCAACAGTTCCACTCGTGACAGGTCAGCGAGTCATTGACACCTACTTCCCGATTGCAAAGGGCGGAACCGGCGCAATTCCAGGTGGCTTTGGCACAGGCAAGACTGTAACGTTGCACCAAATCGCCAAATGGGCAGATTCTAAGGTGGTCGTATACATTGGCTGCGGCGAACGCGGCAATGAAATGACAGAAGTGCTTGTTGAGTTCCCACATCTTATCGACCCCCGATCAGGCCGGCCACTCATGGAGAGGACGGTGCTTGTAGCAAACACAAGTAATATGCCAGTAGCTGCAAGGGAAGCATCGATCTATACAGGCGTGACAATTGCAGAGTACTATCGCGATATGGGTTATGATGTTGTGCTTGTAGCTGATTCAACGAGTCGATGGGCTGAGGCACTCCGCGAAATGTCGGGACGTCTTGAAGAGATGCCTGCAGAGGAAGGCTACCCATCATACTTGGCTTCAAGACTTGCGGAATTTTATGAAAGAGCAGGCAGGGTGAAGGCGCTTGGCTCCCCAGAGAGAGCTGGGTCTGTCACTCTAGTAGGTGCAGTTTCGCCATCAGGAGCAGATTTTACTGAGCCAGTGACGACACACACTATCAGGTTCATCAAGACCTTTTGGGCACTTGATACAAGGCTTGCATATTCAAGGCACTACCCCTCGATCAACTGGATGCAATCATATTCTGGATATCTTGAGGATGTGAGCAAGTGGTGGAAGGAGAATGTAACAGGCGAATGGTATGATCTCAGAGCAGAGTCGTACCATGTACTTCAGAGAGAAGACACTCTTAAAGAAATAGTTAGGCTGCTTGGCCCTGAGGCGCTACCAGACGAAGAAAAGCTGGTGCTTGAAGTCGCGCGCATGGTCAAGATCGGCATTTTGCAGCAGAACTCTTTTGACAAGATAGACACGTACTGCAGCCCTCAAAAGCAAGTCAAGATGGTAGGATTGATGGTCAAGTTCTACAGAGAGGCTCAGAAAGCACTGAAGGCAGGCATCCCGCTTGCAGATATTAGGGCGATGCCGATAATCCCAAGTTTGTTGAAATCAAAATTTGAGATACCAGAAGATCAGCTTAACAAATTTGACGAACTGGACAGACAGATAAACGAACAATTTCACAAGGCCGCAGCCGCTGGAGGAGAGGGTGCAGCAGCAATAACAGAGAAGAAAGAAGCGGAGGTAGTCGCCTGAGATGACGGCTACGTCTTATGGAATAGAATACACAAAGGTAGCCGAGCTCAAAGGACCGCTGATGATAATTGACGGCGTTACCAAGGTATCATTTGATGAGCTAGTCGAAATCGAGACGGTAGATGGCGAGCGCAGGCTCGGAAGAGTGCTCGAAGTGGGCTTTGGTAAGGCTATAGTTCAGGTATTTGAGGGAACCACAGGTCTTACGATTACAGGGACAAAAGCGAAATTTGTTGGCAAGACTATGGAAATGCCGGTTTCACAGGAACTGCTAGGAAGAGTGTTTGATGGCCTTGGAAAGCCAAACGACGGACTCCCTGATCCAATTGCAGACAGGTTCCTCGATGTAAACGGCGAACCTATGAATCCAGAAAGAAGAGAGTATCCCACATCGTTTATCCAAACAGGCGTATCAGTCATCGACGGTATGCTTACACTTGTAAGAGGCCAAAAGCTTCCAATATTTTCAGGCTCTGGCATGGCACACAACATCCTAGCAGCGCAAATTGCACGTCAGGCGTCAGTAGTTGGCACAAAAGAGGACTTTGCTGTCGTTTTTGCAGCTATTGGCGTGCAGTACTCTGAAGCGCAGTATTTCAAGCGCAGTCTTGAAGAATCAGGTGCGTTGAGGCGCTCTGTGCTATTCCTCAACTTGGCAGATGACCCTGCAATTGAAAGAATCATCACCCCAAGGGTGGCGTTGACGGTGGCAGAATACCTTGCATTTGACTTAGGTATGCATGTGTTAGCGATACTCACAGACATGACCAACTATGCAGAAGCACTTCGAGAAATTAGTGCTGCAAGAGAGGAAGTTCCCGGCAGAAAGGGCTATCCTGGCTACCTCTACACAGACCTTGCAAACAACTACGAGCGCGCAGGGAGGATCAAGGGCAAAAATGGCAGTGTAACACAGGTGCCAATTCTGTCTATGCCAGCTGACGACATCACGCATCCAATCCCAGATCTGACAGGATATATCACTGAGGGCCAAATTGTGCTTGGGCGTGATTTGTTCAGAAAGGGCATTTACCCTCCAGTAAACGTGCTCATGTCACTTTCAAGGCTAATGAAGGATGGAGTAGGCGAAGGAAAAACTAGGTCAGATCATATGGAAGTTGGCAATCAGCTCTATGATGCTTATTCAAGGGCACAGGAGGTCAGGGCACTTGCAGAGATTGTGGGCAGAGCAGGTCTTACAGGCGTAGACTTGAAGTACCTCGATGTTGGCGATAGATTTGAGCAACACTTCCTAAAGCAGGCACCTGATGAGAATAGGACACTTGAAGAAACACTTACAAGAGCATGGGATGTCCTTTCAGGTCTGCCCGAAGGCGAGTTGACCAAGATCAAAGAAAAGCATGTCAGGCAATACTACAAAGGGTGAGAAGTAGAGAGAGATATGTCATTTGGAAGTAGGGTTACAGCAACAAAGATCGAGCTTATCAAGATAAGACGCTCGATGCAAGTAGCCAAGATGGTGCACAAGATTTTAGACGATAAACGCGAAGTATTGTTAAAAAAGATAGACGAAATGATCGAAGAAGCAAACAAGGCAAGGGAAGACATCTGGACACCCTTGGGTGAAATATACAGCTCTGTTTATAATGCCTATATGTCGCTTGGCACAATGACGCTTGAATCGATATCGGACTCGACCCCCAGTATAATGGAAGTCGACGTCAACATTAGGCGCATCGTAGATGTTAAAATACCAACGCTGCAGGTCAAGACAGAGAACGGCAGGCAGCAACTATCATACGGCTTCGTCGAAACAAACGCGTCTGTAGACAAGGCCGCCAAGCTAATCAAGAATATGCTCTCCGGCATATGCAAGGCAGCAGAATACGAAAATGCAATATTCAGCCTTGCAAAGGAACTGGAGCGCACACAAAAGCTGCTCAACGCACTTGAATACGTTATAATACCGCAATATCAAGATGCAGTATCTTTCATCAAGGCAACCCTAGAGGAGCGCGAGCGTGAGGAGTTTGTCAGGCTTAAGAAGGTTAAAGTAGTACTGGACAAGAAAAAGGTGGCAGAAGAGAAGGCAAGTGCAAGGACATGACAGACGAATTTTTAAGCTATTTTGAAAAGGCTAAGACCCAGCTCAAGTCCGAGCACGACTCAATGGTGGAAAAGATCAAAGACGATATTGCTGCAAGCAAGCGCAAGACGCTGTCCAAAATCTAATCCTTATTTTCCCCTTTTTCAAGTAGTTATAGTTAAATATGGCATTTTATCTCGAACTCTAATATGGAGAAGCTGAACGGACTCATCTCAATTTCACTTTTGGTGGCTCTTATCTCGATTGGTTTAGCAGGCTTTGCGAGTAATGCGTTTGCGCAAGAAAGTGAGACGGCTGGAGGAGAAGTTGGGTTCAAGCTGATAGGAGCAGGCATGGCGTTTGGTCTGGCAGCACTCGGAGCAGGTATTGGTCTTGGGTTCGTAGGTGCGGCAGGTCTCGCCGCAATTAGCGACAATCCCAAGATGCAGTCAAGAGTGTTCATCATAGTAGGTATGGTTGAATCGATCGCCATATATG
>Ga0081538_10000527_pt1 | contig 42416 bp, 38 predicted proteins | sample TabmetS5T2R1_FD_71022 | JGI IMG/M metagenome (GOLD analysis project Ga0081538, IMG submission 71022) | Tabebuia heterophylla rhizosphere microbial communities from the University of Puerto Rico - S5T2R1 | ecosystem: Host-associated > Plants > Roots > Rhizosphere ... | reverse complement strand
TGCGAACCGTTATTCCTTCACCACGATGACGTGCAGCCGGCGCGGCCCATGCGCGCCGAGGATAAGCGTCTGCTCGATATCGGCCGAGCGCGACGGGCCGGTGATCCAGTTGACGGTGCGCGGCATCGTGCCGGCGCCATAGCGCTCGCGCAGCCGCCCCCACAGCGTCTCGTAATCGCCGGCAATATCGCTCGCCTGTAGCACGACGATATGGCTGTCGGGCAGGAAGTTCAGCGTGGTCGGATTGTCGGCACCGGAGGTCAGCATCAGCGTGCCGGTCTCGGCAGCCGCGCCGAACGCGTGCGATAACGCGACGAGATCGCTCCCGTCGGATGGACCGACCGCGACATCGAGCGTGCGCTCGCGCGCCCACGGCATGGCGTCGAGCCGCGCATCGGCGCCGCGCCGCACCGCAAGCGGCAGATTGTGCGCCCGCAGGAACGCCGCCACAGCGGCCGGCACGCCGTCGCCGCGCGCGACCTCCTCGACCGTCCCGGCCGCCAATTCCACCATGGAGCGAAACACCGCGAGCCGCTCCTGTTCGCGCCTGCCCCGTGCCGGAATGACGCCGTGCGGATGGCGCGCAAGCCGTTCGGCCACGGCCGCGCGGCGCGGCGCCTCGTCTCCGCTCACGCCGAGCGAGCGGCGGATCGAGGCCAGGATGGTGTCGCGAGTGGTCATCGTTTGCGGCGCCGCCACTGCGCCTGGAAGGTCGAGCCCTCGGGCGCCGGGAAGTCGCGATGGCGCGTCCAGCCCTGCGCCAACGGGAGCCAGCGAAAGCGGCCGCGCAACCGGCCGATCAAGCCGAGCGCGAATGCCGCCATCGCGGTCGCGGCGCCGTACAGCCGCGGGCGCGTGGCGAAGTAGGCCCAGAACGCCAGTCCGCTGCGTACGGTCGCCGGCGACAGGTGGCGCTCGAACTCGCGCTCGCGCCACGCCCGCATCATGCGCGGCAGCGGAATGCGCACCGGGCACACCTCCTCGCAGCGGCCGCAGAAGGTCGAGGCGTTGGGCAGATGCCCGGCTTCCTCGATGCCGATGAGGCTCGGCGTGAGCACCGCGCCCATGGGACCGGGATAGACCCAGCCATAGGCGTGGCCGCCGACCGCATGATAGATCGGGCAATGATTCATGCAGGCGCCGCAGCGTATGCAGCGCAGCATGTCCTGAAAGGCGCCGCCGAGCATGGCGGAGCGGCCGTTGTCGAGGATGACCACGTGGTACTCGGCCGGCCCGTCGGGATCGCTGGCGCGGCGCGGCCCGGTGGAGAACGTGCTGTAGACCGATATTTCCTGCCCTGTGGCCGAGCGCGCGAGCACGCGCAGGAGCTGCGTGGCGTCTTCCAGCGTCGGCACGAGTTTCTCGATCGTCGCCAGCACAATATGAACCTTGGGCAAGGTCTGGGTGAGATCGCCGTTGCCTTCGTTGGTGACGATAATCGAGGTGCCGGTCTCGGCGACCAGGAAGTTCGCGCCGGTGATGCCGACGTCGGCGGCGAGAAAGCGCTCGCGCAAGACGTTGCGCGCCTCGGTGAGCATCGTGGTCGGCTCCACCAGGCTGCGGTCGGGCGCCAGATGGGCATGCACGCGGCGGAAGTCGGCTTCGATCTGGTCCTTGGTCAGATGCACGGCCGGCGCGATGATGTGCGAGGGCATCTCGCCGCGGATCTGGATGAGGTATTCGCCGAGGTCGGTCTCGATCGGCGTAACGCCGTTGGCGGCGAGGTGCGCGTTGAGGCCGATTTCCTCCGACACCATGGACTTTCCCTTGGTGACCGTCTTGGCGCCGGCCTGGCGGCAGATGGCGAGCACGATGTCGCGCGCCTCCTCGGCGGTCAGCGCGAAATGCACTTCTCCGCCGGCCGCCTGCACGCGCCGCTCGTAGGCCTCGAGATAGAGGTCGAGGTGCGCAAGCGTGTGGTCCTTGATGTCGCGCGCGGCATCGCGCAGCGCCTCGAATTCGGGCAGGCGCTCGGCCGCCTCGCGCCGGCGCGAAATGAAATTGACCTCGACGAATTTCAGCGCCTGCTGTAGCGTCGCATCAGCGAGCGCTTCGCGTGCGTTCTGCTTGAAGCGCGTCGAGGTGATCGGGGCGCTCATTTTCACTCTTTCGCGGCGGCGCGGCGCGATTCGCCGATCGCCGGTTGATCGGTCATGCCGGCCAGCACCTCGGCAACGTGCCGGGCGCGCACCACGTATCCGGCGCGCTGCAGCTTGCCGGCCATGTTCATGAGGCAGCCAAGGTCGCCGGCGAGCAGGGTGCCGGCGCCGGTGGCGGCGATGTGATCCGCCTTCTTGGCGACGATCGCGTTCGAAATCTCCGGGTACTTGACGCAGAACGTGCCGCCGAAGCCGCAGCACACGTCGGCATCGCGCATCTCGGCGAGGTTCAGGCCTTTCACGCGACCCAGCAGGCGGCGCGGCTGCGCCCGGATGCCGAGCTCGCGCAGGCCGGAGCACGCGTCGTGATAGGTGACGATGCCGAAAAAGCTCGCCGCCAAGTCTGTGACGTCGAGCACGTCGATGAGGAAGGACACGAGCTCGAACGTCTTGGCGCAGAAACGATCGACGCGCGGCAACCAGTCCGGATCGCTGTGGAACAGCTCGGGATAGTGGACTTTCACCATGCCGGCGCACGAGCCGGACGGCGCGACCACGTAATCATAGGGCTCGAAAGCCGCGATCACCTGCTCGGCGATCGCGCGCGCGGTCGCCCGATCGCCGGAATTGAACGCGGGCTGACCGCAACACGTCTGTCGCGGCACCTCCACCGTGCAGCCGGCGTCTTCGAGCAGCTTGACCGCGGCAAACCCGACGGAAGGCCGAATGAGATCGACCAGGCAGGTGACGAACAGCCCGACGCGCGCACCCCTTTTGGATTGCGTCTCGGCCGCGAGCACGAACTACTCCTCGCTATCCCGACACTCCAGACGAGCGGGGAAAATCCGCGCGAAATTGGCGGAAAGACGCTGGGGCCGCAAGACCATGTCCGGTTCGGCTCACCTGGCTGGTCGCGCGGATGCCGTGATTTGAACGCAGTCCAACCAGGCATTGAACGCCCTACGAGTGTCCCGATTCCGGAGTTAGCAACACCTCGCGGCACACTCTCTCATGCGAACATCGGAAATCGAAGGATACTAGCAACTCTATGATTCTAGTGCCCCTTTGAACCCGAAGTTCGCAATCGGGCTCGGGGCACCGGTGCGCGAACTTCAGGTTCGGGGCACCAGACGCCCGACAAACTTTTTCGCTGTCTCAACCGATCGATTGACGCGGGCGGGGCGGCGCCTTGGCACGGTGCCGGCATCGGCGGGCAAGGCCGGTGTGAACTACTTCACCCGTGCGCGGGAGCAAGCTGTGCCACAACGCGCGGGTCGCACCGCGGGAGATCTTGAGATGACCATATGGGGAAACATGCTCGCGTCCGCGGTCCTATGTGCGGGCATTGTATTGCTCGCGGGCCAGGCCTTGGCCCAGGACGAGGTGCTGCAGCCGGATACGGCCACCGCTGCCGGAGTCGCGCACTCAGGACCCCGCGCCGGCACCTCCAAGACGATCGCCGACTTCCCGATCTGGAAACGGATCACGCTCGGGACCCACAAGGGGGTCAATGCCCTGCGTGATTCCCTCGACGCGGCGAATATCCGCATCGGCGAGTCGGCGGACGAGATTCTCGGCCGGCCGGCCTTCCGCTTCAGCAAGACCAGAATGCCGCTGGACCTCGTCGTCCTCACCGCTGTCGACCTTGGCTTCGACAAAGGCAGCTGGCCGCTGCGCGATCTCTACCAGCGCGCCGTGCAGCTTGGTCTCGAGCTCTGTCCCGCCGAGGCAGCGCCGCAGCTGCGGCTAGAGTACCTGAACCAGCCGGTCGGCGAATTTCTGCACGTGGCGATGCAGCCGATCGCCACCTACCGCGGCGATCTCGTGGACCTGACCGTGGGAAATGGCGGCGCCGGACTGATCCTGATCGGCGGCGACGGGAATCCCGACCTGAAGCTGCACTCGAGCGTCAAGTTCGTGTTCGTCCGCCCCTACCGCATCGCCCAGCCGAATGTCCCGTGACGGCTGAAGCCGCTGCGCGCGCTGCCGCGCCTGCCTGATCACTGGCGGGTGACTTTTTTGTGATCGCGGCGGCACCATAAGTTGACCGCATTGCACCGAACATTTGCCTAGGTTGCGGCGACGTAACGGTGACGACCGTCGCGCGGCGAGGGGTCGATTTCGCGGCGGCAGGATCAGCTTGCGCGTCGAGGAGCGAATAACCGGGCACGCCAAGCGGCGCGCCGCAGGACGACATTGCGAGGAGAGACTGCCATGAGGCATACCGACATCCGCGGCAACGCTGTGACCGGCGCGACTGCCAAGGGCCTGATCGAGTATGAACAGGCGTTGTGGCAGCTCAACCTCTTTGCCGGCGATCCGGTGGCGTCGGCGGAAGCCGCCATTGCGGCAAGCCCCGACTTCGTCATGGCGCACGCGCTGAAGGCCTGGCTCCACCTGCTCGGCACCGAGCCCGCCGGCCTGCCGGTCGCCCACGACGCGCTCGATGTGGCGATGCGCTTGCCCATGAACGATCAGGAGCAGCGCCACCTCATCGCCATCTCGCATCTCGTCGACGGGCGCTGGCACATGGCCTCGCGGGTGCTTGAGGACGTCGGCATCGAATATCCGCGCGACCTTCTCGCGCTCCAGGTCGGTCATCAGCTCGATTTCTTCCGCGGCGATGCCCGCATGCTGCGCGACCGCGTGGCGCGCGCCCTGCCCGCCTGGTCGACCGACACCCCGGGCTATCACGCCATGCTCGGCATGCTGGCGTTCGGTCTCGAAGAGGCAGGGAACTATGGCGACGCCGAGCGGGCCGGACGCGCCGCGGTCGAGCTGGAGCCGCGCGACGCCTGGGCCCGGCATGCGGTGGCACATGTGATGGAGATGCAGGGACGCCACAAGGACGGCATCGACTGGATGCGCCACAATGCCGACGATTGGTCGCGCGAGAGCTTCTTTGCCGTGCACAACTGGTGGCATCTAGCGCTCTATCATCTCGATCTCGGCGAGATCGACGAGGTGCTGGCGCTGTTCGACGGGCCGATCTACGGTGCCCGATCGCGCCAGATCCTCGACATGATCGATGCCTCCGCGATGCTGTGGCGGCTGCATCTGCGCGGCATCGACGTGGGCGAGCGCTTCGAAGTCGTGGCCGACGCCTGGGAGCCGGTGGCGGATGCGGGCCTCTATGCCTTCAACGACGCGCACGCGATGATGGCCTTCGTCGGCGCCGGCCGCCGGGAATCGGCGCGGCGGGTGCTGGAGGCGCAGATCGAGGCGATGCAGCAGCCCGGCGACAATGCGAGCTTCACCCGCGACGTCGGCCATCCGGTCGCACTGGCGATCTCGGCGTTCGGCGACCGCGCCTATGCCGAGACCGTGCGGCAGATCCGCTCGGTGCGCAACATCGCCAACCGGTTCGGCGGCAGCCACGCGCAGCGCGACGTGCTCGACCTCACCCTGATCGAGGCAGCGCTGCGATCGGGCCAGCAGGCGGTCGCGCGGGCGCTCACCGCCGAGCGCGCGGCGATGCGGCCGACCAGCCCGCTGGCGCGGCTGTTCGTCGAGCGCGCCGAGGGAATGAAAAGAGCGGCTTGACGACGGCTCCCCCTCCCCCGCCGTCGCCCGGCGTCGCAATCCCGCACCAGGATCGCGGACGCCTTTTTCTGTATTAAGACCAATTCCAGGTTGCTAGACTGCCGGGCAATTTCAACGCCCGCCCCGCCGCTGCCGCCTGCTCCGTGATGTGCACGCGCGGCCGGTCATGCCGCGACGCAACGGGCAAAATCTTAGGGAGGTTACATGGTCTCGTTCACGGTGAACGACAAGCGGGTCTCGGTCGAAGCCGACGCCAAGACTCCGCTGCTCTGGGTCATCCGCGACCACGTCGGGTTGACCGGCACCAAATACGGCTGCGGCGCCGGCCTGTGCGGCGCCTGCACGGTGCATGTGGACGGCATCGCCGTGCGCGCGTGTTCCGTGGATCTCGCGTCGGTGGAAGGCAAGAAGGTCGTCACCATCGAAGGCCTGAGCCAGACGTCCTCTCATCCGCTGCAGAAGGCCTGGATCGCCGAAGAAGTGCCGCAGTGCGGCTATTGCCAGTCGGGCCAGATCATGAAGGCGGCCGAGCTGCTACGCACCAACCCCAGGCCGAGCCGGGCGCAGATCATCGAGCACATGGACGACAACATCTGCCGCTGCGGCACCTATCACCGCATCATCGCGGCGATCGAACGCGCATCGCGGGAGGCTTGAGCCATGACCATGATCGAGAGAGAGATTTCCCGCCGCGGCGTGCTCGCGGGCCTAAGCGGCATGTCGTTCTGTCTGGCGCTCGGCGTCGACGGCGTTCGTCTCGTGTCCGAGGCCGAAGCCAATACCCTCGCCAATGCGCCGATCACGCCATGGGTGCGCATCGCGCCGGACGGCACCGTCACGATCTATAGCGCCGGCGCCGAGATGGGCCAGGGTTCGATGACCTCGCTGCCGCTCATCCTCGCCGAGGAGATGGATGCCGACTGGTCGAAGGTGGCGATCGAGTTCGCGCCGGCCGATGCCGACGTCTACGGCTACACGTTCCAGAACCAGCGCATGATGGCGATCGTCGGCAGCCGCGCGGTCCAGCTCTATTACAACAATCTGCGCACCGCCGGCGCCCAAGTCCGCAAGGTGCTTGTTGCGAACGCCGCCGAGAAATGGGGGGTCGATGCCGCAACGCTGAAGACCGAGCCGGGCTTCGTGGTCAATCCGGCGAACGGGCAGCGCCTGAGCTATGGGGAGATCGCCGCGTTCGGCAAGATCCCGGCCACACTGCCGTCCGTCGATCCCAAGGAGCTGAAGGCGAAGAAGGACTTCCGACTCATCGGCAAGACGGTGCCGCGCCGCGATACGCCGGCCAAGGTGAATGGCACGGCGCAGTATGCGATCGACGTCCGCCTGCCAGGCATGGTCTACGCCACCGCCTTGCATGCGCCGGTGCACACCGGGACGCCGGAAGGCTGGAACGATGCCGAGATCAAGGCAATGCCGGGCGTGATCGCCACCGTGCGCCTGCCCAACGGCGTCGCCATCGTGGCCCAGCACTTCGAGCAGGCCATGGCGGCGCGCAACGCCCTCAAGGCGACGTGGCGGAACGGTTCGGCCGAGGGCTACAGCTCCGAGCGGGCGCTCGAGGCCTACGTCAAGGTCCATGCCGATCCCAATGCCCAGAAGACCGAGCTGGAGAAGAAGGGCGACGTGACGGCGGCCTTTGCCAACGCGGCCAAGACCTACAAGGCCGAGTTCCGCAGCGATTACGGCTACCACGCACAGATGGAGCCGCTGAACGCAGTCGTTCGAATCGCCGAGTCGGGCGACAAGGCCGAGGTGTGGGAAGGCAGCCAGGCGCCCGACGCCACCCGCGACGAGGTCGCCAAGGTCCTCGGCCTCAAGCCGGACCAGGTCACCATGCACCAGTGCTACATGGGCGGAGGCTTCGGCCGCCGCTCGCTCGGCGATTACGCCGCCGAGTGCGCGCGCATCGCCAAGGAGGTGCGCCGTCCGGTGAAACTGGTGTGGACGCGCGAGGAGGACATCGCTTATGGCATGTTCCGCCCGCAGTCGTTCCAGTGTCTGGAGGCGGCGACCGACGCCAGCGGCAAGATCACGGGATGGAAGCACTGCGTCGTCGGCGACGGCGGCGTGCTGCTGCAGACCGGTATCAAGCCGCTCTACTACGACATCCCCAACCAGCACATCGAGCGGCGCGGGGTCTCGCACGGCATCCGCCTCAAGCACTGGCGGGCGGTCGGGCACGTGTTCAACACCTTCGCAATCGAGAGCCTGGTCGATCAGATGGCGACCGATGCCGGCATGGACCCGTTCGAGTTCCGCTACCAGCGCATGTCGATCATTCCCAAGGCGCGCAAGTGCTTCGAGACGGTCGCGCAGATGTGCGACTGGAGCGCCAGGCGGCCGGCCGGACGGGCGCTCGGCGTCTCGGTCACCGAGCGCTCGGGCTCGCTCGGCGCCGGCGTGGTCGAGATCTCGCTCGACCGCGCGTCGGGCAAGATCCGCGTGCACAAGGTGTGGGTCGCGGTCGACGGTGGGGTCATCGTCACGCCCGGCCCGGCCAAGGCCAACGTCGAGAGCGGCATCCTCTACGGCCTGTCGAGCGTGCTGCACGAGCGCGTGACGTTGAACGACGGCATCGTCGAGCAGTCGAACTTCCACGACTACAACCTGATGCGCATGTCCGACCTGCCGGAGGAGATGCACGTCCAGTTCATCGACGTGGACACGCGGCCGACCGGATTGGGCGAGATCGGCAATCCGTTCATCGGCGCCGCGATCTCCAACGCGTTCTTCCGGCTCACCGGCAAGCGGCTCACCCACATGCCGTTCACCCCGGAGCGCGTGCTGGCGACGCTGAAGGCATGAGAGGTCGCCGGACGGCCCGCGTCCGATCAGCCAACAAGCGCCCGCCCCGGCGGGCGCTTTGCGTTCGGGGCAGGGAACCGGACCGCCGGGTCCGCGTTTCGCTGTAGGGGGACGTGCACGAGCGGGAGCGTCCCATGCGTCACGATTACCGAACCGCAAGCGTGGCGCCGGTTGTGGTCCTTGCGTGGAGCATGATTGGCTTTGCCGCCGCCAATGATCGCGACGGGCTGTTCGCGCGGGTGGCACAGGCGACGGAAACGCCGACCCAGTATTCGGCGGCCGGCGGCCCCGGCGCCCGGAGCGAGGCCGCAGCCATTGTGTTCGATCACCAGGACGTCCAGTCGATCCTGGGCAGGCAGGTCTTGAGCAGCGCCGGGGAAGACATGGGCCGGGTGATCGATATCGTGGTGGATCGTACCGGGCAGGTGCGCGCGGCCGTCATCGACTTCGGCGGCTTCCTCGGGCTCGGTAACCGCAAAGTCGCCATCGATTGGGGTGCGCTGCGCTTCGCGCCGACCGGCAGCAAGTCTGACCGGATCACGGTGGAGCTCACGCGCGACCAGGTAAGAGCCGCTACGGAATACAGGGACGGCAGGCCGTTGGTTGTGCTCGGCGCCGCGGATTCCCTCTCGTCGACGCAGTACTGAAGCCACCCGGCCGCGCCGGAGAATCAGGCTGTCCTCCTCGTCGCCTGTGAAACCTTCGCCACGTAGCCTGCGCGGCCTCGATTGGTTCGTCTTCTTCGTCGCCGACGTCCTGACCGGCTTCGGTCCCTTCGTTGCGGTCTACCTCACGTCGCAGCGGTGGACGCAGCTCGACATCGGTCTCGTCCTGACCACGGGCACCCTCGTTGCCTTGGCGGGCCAGGTGCCGGCCGGGGCGCTGGTCGACGCCGCCCCCTCGAAGCGGCTCGCCGCCGGCTGCGCCATGGTGGCCATCGGGGCCAGCGCGCTTGCCCTTGCGGCATGGCCGATCTTTCCGGTCGTGCAGGCCGCCGCGGTGTTGCAGGCCGCCGCCGCTTGTGTGCTGAGTCCGGCCATCGCGGCGATCAGCCTTGGTCTCGTCGGCCATGCCGCCATGGGCGAGCGGGTCGGGCGCAACGCGCGCTTCGCCTCGCTCGGCGTCGGTCTGATGGCCGTGGCCATGGGCGCGACCGGATACTTCATCTCCAACCGGGCCGTGTTCTTCGTCACGGCGGCCTTCGTCATCCCGGCGCTGCTCGCGCTCGCCGTGATCCGCGAGGCGGAGATCGATCGGGACAGAGCCCATGGCGGAATCAACGAAAGGATCGACGGGGCGCGCCCACATCGGCGGGCGAGCCTGGGCAGCCTTATGCGCCGGCGTCCGCTCGTGACCTTCGCGGCGTGCGCCATGCTGTTCCAGCTTGCCAATGCCGCCATGCTCCCGCTCGTGGCGAGCACGGTCACGACGCGTTCGGGCCAGTGGGCAACGATCGTGATCGCGGCGTGCATCATCGTGCCGCAGGTCATGGTCGCGGTGGTGTCGCCCTGGGTCGGACGCAGCGGGCAGCGGTACGGGCGGCGGCCGTTGTTGCTGCTCGGCTTCGCCGCGCTGCCGATCCGCGCCATCCTGCTTGCCGCCGTGACCGACCCCTACCTGCTCGTCGCCGTGCAGCTCCTCGACGGCATCGCGGCTTCCGTGTTCGGCGTCATGGTGCCGTTGATCGTCGCCGACATCGCGCGCGGCACCGGACGCTACAACCTTTCGCTCGGCGTCGTCGGAATGGCGGGCGGGATCGGCGCTTCGCTCAGCACGACCCTCGCCGGATACGCCAGCGATCTCTTCGGCACGCCGGTCGCCTTCCTCGGCCTCGCGGCGATCGCTGCCGCGGGTCTCGCCCTGGTCTGGGGGCTGATGCCGGAGACCCGGCCCGGGCAGCCCTGATGGAGCAAGGTGCCAAGGCTCGCCGGTCGCCGGAGGCGGATGATCGGGACGATCATTGTTCTCATCATATTGGTGGGATTGTCTCGCATGTACTGATCGAGGGCCCGCCGTGACGGTGCCACAAACCGGTTATGCCAAGAGCGGCGATACGGTCCTGCGCCTTGCCGGCGAGAGGGCGAAGACCGCGAAGGCGCAGTAGCCCCGCCGGCAACGACAGGCGGGACCCCTGTCCAGGGGGTCAATCCATCGCGCCCACGAGAGGAGCATAGCCATGGCCACAAAAGCGAACGGGGTCACCGGGCGACAGGATCAAGCGTGCGATCGAGGGACGCGATTCGCGCATGCTGTCGAGCTTCTATGCCGATGATGCGGTGCTGCGCATCATCGACCACAGCAATCCTCCGAGCCGACCGCGCGACGTCAACCGCGGTGCAGGCCTGGGATGAATGATCATTCTTCGCTGAGTCTATCGCATCGCGTGAGGGCTGCGACCCCTTGCTGGTCACCGGAGGGACGGCAGCCCTATTCCTCCCGATACCCGTACTCCGGCACGTTGCCGGCGTTCTCGTAATATTTGTACGGCAGGAACTTGCCCGACATGGTGATCTGGACGCGGTCGCCCTTCGGGTTCGGCAGGCGCTCGATCTGCATGTCGAAATCGATCGCCGACATGATGCCGTCGCCGAACTCCTCCTCGATCAGCGCCTTCCACGCCGGCCCGTTGACCATCACCAGCTCGTAGAAGCGGTAGATCAGCGGGTCGGTCGGCGGCATGGGAACGCCGGCGCCGCGCATCGGCACCTCGTTGAGCAGCGCGGTTTCCGCCCTGCTCAGGCCGAACAGCTCCGCCGCCTTGGCGGCCTGCGGCTTGGTGAGCTTCATCTGCCCGAGCAGCGCGCCGGTGAGCAGCACCGGCGAATAGCCGCCGACCTGCTGGTGGATGTATTTCCAGCTCCAGCCCTTCTCGCGCTTGATGTCGAGGATCTTCTCGGTGAGAGCGGCACGATTCATCCTTGCGTCTCCTTTCCCGCAATTCAGGACATTTGATTGGTTCTATAGGTGTGGTGGCGGCGCGGCTGGCCCGAGCTGGCGACCGCCTGCGCCGACTCCCGCGCGCGCGGGCGCACCACCGGCACTTGGCGGGGATCGAGCTGCTTGCCCACCTCGGCCAGGAAGGTGCGGCTGCGGCTCACCAGGAAGTCGATGATGTGATTGCGCGTCGTATAATAGAGCGGGTGGCGGTGGATGTCGGCGCGCATGCGCTCCTTCGGCAGCGGGTTCTCGACGATCTCGGCCAGGATGGCGTCGGGACCATTGGTCATCAGCACGATCCGGTCGGCGAGGTAGATCGCCTCGTCGACGTCATGGGTGATCATGAATACGGTCTGGCCGGTGGTGAGACAGATGCGACGCACTTCGTCCTGCAGCGTGCCGCGGGTCAGCGCGTCGAGCGCGGAGAACGGCTCGTCCATCAGCATGATCTTCGGTTCGATCGACAGCGCGCGGGCGATGCCGACGCGCTGCTTCATGCCGCCGGAGAGTTCGGCCGGACGCTTGTGGGCGGCGCCCGCAAGGCCGACCAGATCGATGAACTTCTCCGCGTGCTGGCGGATCCGCGCCCCGCTCCAGCGGCGCCATTTCGACGACACGGCGTAGGCGACATTGCCCATCACCGTGCGCCAGGGCAGCAGCGCGTGGCTCTGGAAGATCACCGCGCGGTCGAGGCTCGGACCCTCGATCGCCTGCCCGTCGACGATGACCGCGCCGGCGGACGGCACGTCGAGGCCGGCCAGGATGTTGAGGATCGTGGTCTTGCCGCAGCCGGAATGGCCGATGACGCAGACGAACTCGCCGCGCCGCGTGCCGAGCCACAGGTCCTCGAACACCGTCGTCATGCCGCCGCCCGGCGCCGGATAACGCTTGGCGATCCCTTCGATGGAGATGAACTTGTCCGGCATATGGGGCGCTTCAAATTCTCGAAGTCGTCCCCGCCTGCGCGGGAACGACTCGGAGCAAGGTGGCCGACAGCATCGCGCGCCTCATTTGGGGAACGTGACGAGCCGCGTGAGCCGGGCGAGAATCTGATCGAGCACCATGCCCACCAGGCCGATCACCAGGATCGCCGTGATCACATTGGTGATCGACAGGTTGTTCCATTCGTTCCACACGAAATAGCCGATGCCGGTGCCGCCGACGAGCATCTCGGCGGCGACGATCACCAGCCAGGCGATGCCGATGGAAATCCGCATGCCGGTGAGAATGGTGGGCGCCGCGGCGGGGAGGATGATGGTGAAGGCGCGGCGCAACGTGCCGACCTCCAGCGTGCGGGCGACGTCGAGCCACTCGCGGCGCACGGACGCGACGCCGAACGCGGTGTTGATCAGCATCGGCCACAGCGAGCAGATGAAGATGACGAAGATCGAGGACAAGCCGGAGTCCTTGATCGTATAGAGCGCGAGCGGCATCCAGGCGAGCGGTGAGATCGGTTTCAGCACCTGGATGAAGGGATCGAGCGCGCGGCTCATCAGCGGCGACATGCCGATCAGGAAGCCGATCGGAATGGCGACCGCGACGGCGAGCAGATAGCCGGCGCCGACCCGCGCGATCGAGTAGGCGAGCTGGATGCCGACGCCCTTATCGTTCGGGCCGTTGTCATAGAACGGCCGCCGGAGGTGCTGGACTATTCTGTCCGCCACGTCGAGCGGCCCGGGCATCGCCGACTTGCCCTGGCTCGCGGTGGCGCCCACCAGCTTGGCGTATTCCGGGTCCATCGGCGCCATCGGCCCGGTGCCGCGCGTGGCGAGGTGCCAGACCAGCACGAAAGCAAGGAAGAGCGCGCCCGACACCACCGCCGCCCGCAGCGTGAGGGAGGCGGTCATGACAGAGCCCCCGAAGGGGGAGGGCCGTCGAGCCGTGCTCGCCGGGCAGCGGAGGCGTGCTGCGCGAACCACCTGTGGTCCGACCCTCGCCGTTCGGGCCACTGGCGCCCTGCGGGCCGCAATGACAATGGCGGCGCCGCCCGCATGATCACCCTCACACTGCGCGCCGGATGGCGAAGCTTTTGATGTATTCGTCGGGCTTCGCCGGATCGAACTCCTTGCCCATCACCTTGAACGTCCTCATGGTCGTCGCCGGCGGGCTGAGCCCGACTTCCTTCATGAGCTTGGCGGTATCGGTGGCGAGATAGACTTGGCGCGCGACCGTCCTGAAGTCGACGTCGCCCTTGAGCTGGCCCCAACGTTTCATCTGGGTGAGGATCCAGATGGCAAACGATTCCCAGGGAAACGGATCGAAGTCGATGCGGTTCGGATCGCGCTTCACCGCGCCGAGACCGTCCGCATAGGTGCCGGTGAGGATCTGCTCGAGTACGGTGACCGGCTGGTTGAGGTAGTTGGCCGGCGCGATCGCCTCGGCGATCCCCTTGCGGTTCTCCGCCTTGTGCGCAAAGGCGGTCGCATCGATGATCGCCTTGAGCAGCGCCGCATAGGTGTTCGGCATCGCAGTAATGAACTCGCGCGAGGCCGCGAAGGCGCAGCACGGATGGCCGTCCCATAGCTCCTTCGACAGCACGTGGATGAAGCCGACGCCGTCATAGACGGCCCGCTGATTGAACGGATCGGGACCGAGGAAACCGTCGATGTTGTCGGCGCGCAGATTGGCCACCATCTCGGGCGGCGGCACCGCGCGGATCTGGATGTCGGTATCGGGATCGAGGCCGTACTCGGCGACGTAATAGCGCAGCAGGTAATTGTGCATCGAGTAGTCGAACGGCACCGCGAACTTGAATCCCTTCCACTGCCTGGGATCGCGTCTGTCCTTGTGCTTGACGGCAAGAGTGATCGCCTGGCCGTTGATGTTCTCAACCGCCGGCATCGTGTACGGGATCGCGTTGGAGCCGGCTCCGAGCGTGATCGCCAGCGGCATGGGCGAGAGCATGTGGGCCGCGTCGTATTCCTTGTTGAGGGTCTTGTCGCGGATCACCGCCCAGCCCGCCGTCTTGATCACCTCGACGTTGAGCCCGTGCCGGCCATAGAAGCCCATCGGGTGCGCCATGATGATCGGCGTGGCGCAGGTGATCGGGATGAAGCCGACCTTGAGATCTTTCTTCTCAACGGCGCCGCCCTGGGCAAATGCCTCGGTCGCGGCATGCAGTGGAAAGAATTGCGACACCGCCGCGAGCGCCGTCGAGGCGCCGACCGATTTGAGGAAGGCGCGGCGCGCCGCATCCTTGGGAAAAATCGCCCGCATCACCGCCGAGGCGACGATGCCTTCGTAGCCCTTCTCCGTGTTGTCGGGCGGCGGATTCAGCAACGCGCGCCCGGTCGCCGCGTCGTGCTCGATCTGGCTGCGATGGCGGCCACACGGACAGCCGAACCGGTTGAGCCGACGGTTCGGATCAAACGGATTGTCAAACAAGCGCGCGCGCCTCCGATGCTGGCTGACGGCCCCCGCCGGCGTCCAATTGCCATGTGCAATGGATGTGCCAACGCGCGCGGCCTCGGCAGCAAGCATTGCGCCAGCAATGTCAGGTATTTGCGGGATCTGGCGACGGATGCGCCATCGCCGCGACTTTGGGCATCTGCACAAGTTTTGGTCACGCCACGGCAGCGCGGCGGGATGACTGTGGGCCGCGCACCTCAGACTTGCCGCGGCACGGCCCGCGTGCCACCGGGTGAATCATGAGCGCGGAGGTGTGGATCGACGAAGGAGAAGGGGCGCGGCTGGAGGCGCATCGCTGCGCGCGGCCGTGCTCAGCGAGGTTCATGCCCGCCCATTCACGCCGATCGAAACGCCGCGCCGCGTGCTGCGGCTGCAGACGATCGGCGAAGGGTCAGTCGCCGGCTTCACCACCTGGTCTGCCTTACTGGCGCGCCGCATCGCGCCCATCATGCGCACCTGCACGACGATGGAGGCGCGCCAGGCCAACCTCTCGACCAAGCTCGCGCGCGGCGCAAACCTGCTGCGCACGCGGGTCGACGTCGAGCTGCAGCAGCAGAACCGCGACCTGCTGCAGTCAATGAACCGGCGCACGCAGCTGCAGCTGCGCCTGCAGGCGACGATCGAGGGCCTGTCGGTGGCGGCGATCAGCTATTACATCGTCGGCCTGTTCGGATATCCGGCGAAAGGCGCGCACGATACGGGCGTCCCGGTCGACGTTTCGCTTGCCACCGCAGCCTTCGTGCCGGTGGCAGTGGGGCTCATCTGGTGGATCGTGCGCCGCATCCGCTGGCGCCATGCGGACACGGTCCCGATTGAATGAGGTGACGATATGCCCAGCGAGCGCTTCGACTTTCCCAACGCCAGCGGCGACCGTCTTGCCGGCCTGCTCGATCGCCCGGCCGGCGACGTCGCCGCCTATGCGCTGTTTGCCCATTGCTTTACCTGCGGCAAGGATCTGCGCGCCGCCAAGTCCATCGCCGAGCGGCTGACGGCTGCCGGCATCGCGGTGCTGCGCTTCGACTTCACCGGGCTGGGGTCGAGCGACGGCGAGTTCGCCAACACCACTTTCTCGTCGAATGTCGCCGACCTGGTGGCGGCGGCCGACCAGCTGCGGCGAACGCACCGAGCGCCGGCCATCCTGATCGGCCACAGCCTCGGCGGCGCGGCGGTGCTGGCCGCCGCCGGCGACATTCCAGAGGCGCGGGCGGTGGTGACGATCGCGGCCCCCGCGGATCCGCATCATGTCACCGGCCTGTTCAAGGACAGCCTCGAGGAGATCCGTGCCCGCGGCGAGCTCGAGGTGACGCTGGCCGGCCGGCCATTCCGTGTGCGGCGCGGGTTTCTCGACGACGTTGCAGAGCAGCGCCTGCTCGACCGCGTCGCGCGCCTGCGCAAGGCGCTGCTGATCTTCCACGCACCGACCGACCAGATCGTCGGGATCGAGAATGCCTCGCAGATTTTCGGCGCCGCCAAGCATCCGAAAAGTTTCGTCTCGCTGGCCGATGCCGATCACCTGCTCGGCCGCCGCAGCGACGCCGTCTATGTGGCGAACGTCATCGCGGCGTGGACCGAGCGCTACCTCGACGCGGTGCCGGCGGAAGCAGAGACCGGGCCGCGCAGCGTCACGGTAGGCGAGACCCGCCAGGGCCGCTTCCAGCAGGAGATCACGGTCGGGCCGCATCACCTCATCGCCGACGAGCCGGTCAAACTCGGCGGTCTCGACAGCGGCCCGAACCCCTATGATCTCGTGCTCGCGGGCCTCGGCGCCTGCACGGCAATGACGCTCAGGCTCTACGCCGAACGCAAGGCCCTGCCGCTCGAACGAGTCTGGGTGACGCTCAGTCATGAAAAAATCCATGCGGCCGACTGCGAGAACTGCGAGACCCGGGAAGGCATGATCGACCGCATCGACCGCGCGATCACCATCGAGGGGGAGCTCGACGCGGAGGCGCGCAAACGGCTCCTGGAGATCGCCGACAAGTGTCCGGTCCACCGCACCCTGACGTCGGAGATCGACATTCGCACGGTCGAGGCGCCGGCCAAGGAGGGTTAGCGCAAGCCATCCAACGTCCCGGCGCCATAGGCGCGAGAGCCGGGATGACAACGGAAAGCCGGCATCAATCGCCGCGCTGATAGGCGATGACTTTCCGTAGGTTGAGCGCTGCCAGCATTCGCCTGCCAGGCAGTCTCTGCTCGTTCAAGACCTTGTTGATGGTGGAAGGATGGAGCCCGTGCTGCTTCGCCCAGGCCACTTGTCCGCCGGCGCGCGCGACCTCGCGACGCAAGAGCTTTCGCATTGCCTGCAAATCGATCATACGCATGGATGACCCGCGTCCAGCATGAACGGCCCGACCGCTCGCGCGAGTCGGGTATGACACGATGCGGCCTTGATAAAACAGGCCGAGGGCGCCGGGGTTCCATCACATCCGGGGGTTCCGCAGGCCCGGTTCATCTCGACCGGCTGAGCAGCAGGGCGCCGGCGACGCGCCGCACCGTCGCACGTCATGGCTTGCTCCATCGGTGCGCGTCAGCCTGGAGCTTTCCTATCACGGCCCCCGCGCGGATCGTTGAGCCTGCTTCGCGTAGACCGGCTTCGGTTCAACGCCACGAAAAAGAATGCGCTGCTTGTCCCAGTTGGCTACGTTAGCCGGCCGCGGAGAGCCGCGATCGTTCGCAAGGAGGAAGTTTCATGCCGGGCGAATTTGCCGGAAAGGTCGTGGTCGTGACGGGAGGTAGCCGGGGAATCGGGCGGGCCATTGCAGAAGCGTTCGCGCGCGAGGAGGCAAGCCTGGTGCTGGCGGCGTCGTCGGCGGTCAATCTGGCGGCCGCCGCCGAGACCATCAAGAAAAGCGGCGCCAATGCGCCGATGACTTGCGCCGGCGACCTGCGCAAGCCCGATGCCTGCGAGAATCTGCTGAAGACCGTGAGCGAGCGGCACGGGCGATGCGACATCCTGGTCAACTCGGCGGGGGCCACGCGCGCGGGCGCCTTCCTCGACCTTCCCGACGACGCCTGGAACGACGGCTTTGCGCTCAAGTTCCTGGGCGCCGTGCGGCTCACCCGGCTGTTCTGGCCGCTGCTCAAGGCGACGCGAGGCCACGTGCTCAACGTGATCGGCGGCGCGGCGCGCACGCCCGATCCCGAGTTCCTGATCGGCAGCTCGGTGAACGGCGCCATGGCGACGTTCAACAAGGGCCTGTCGCAGCTCGGCAAGCGCGACGGCGTCAATGTCAACGCCATCCATCCGGGCACGACCGAGACCGAGCGCACCAGGCAGCTGTGGGCGCAGCGCGCGCAAGCGCTGGGCAAGACGGTGGATGAGATCCGCGAGCAGATCATGACCAGGAGCGGCGTGCGCAGCATCGCCCAGCCCGAGGACATTGCGGCGCTTGCGGTGTTCCTGTGCTCCGAGCGCGCCCGGCAGATCCAGGGCGTCGCCGTCGCGGTCGACGGCGGCGGCACGCCGGGCGTGTATTGACACGCCGGGTGCGGATCGATGTTCATCACGCCAAGTATCGCCGATCTGCGCGCCTGTGCGGTCAAGCTCGGCATGAATCCGAGCGACGCCTATCTCGAGGCGGCGACGCGCATCGTCGCGCCGCTGGCGAACGCCTATGCGGCCCTCGATGCCGTGCCGGACGAGGTTCCGGAGGTAACCGAGCCGCGCGCGTTCCGCCAGCCCGGGCCAGACGAGAACCGCTACGGCGCGTGGACCTTCAAGACGTCGATCAAGCGGCAGGGAGGAGGCGCGAGCGCCGCGAGCGCCGGCAAGCTCGCCGGCCGGCGCGTCGTGCTCAAGGACAATGTGTGCCTTGCCGGCGTTCCCATGACGATCGGCGCCGCCATCCTGGAAGGCTATGTGCCGGAGGTCGATGCAACCATCGTGACGCGCATCCTCGATGCCGGCGGCGAGATCGCCGGAAAGGCGGTGTGCGAGTATTATTGCGTGTCGGGCGGCAGCCACACCAGCACGAGCGGGCCGGTGCACAATCCGCGCAAGGCCGGATACTCCGCCGGCGGTTCCTCGTCGGGGTCGGCAGCGCTGGTCGCCGCCGGCGAGGTCGACATGGCGATCGGCGGCGATCAGGCCGGCTCGATCCGCATTCCGGCCAACCACTGCGGCATCGTCGGCCTGAAGCCCACCTTCGGGCTCGTGCCCTATACCGGCATCGCGCCGCTCGAGATCACGATTGATGCGTGCGGGCCGATGACCGCCACCGTGCGCGACAATGCGCTGCTGCTCGAAGTCATCGCCGGCCCGGACGGGCTCGACTCGCGCCAGCGCGACGTCAGGGTCGGCCGCTACACCGCCGCCTGCGAGGCCGGCGCGAGAGATCTGAAGATCGGCGTGCTCAAGGAAGGTTTCGGCCATCCCAATTCGGAGCCCGACGTCGACGCCAAGGTCCGCGCGGCCGCGCGCCGATTGGCCGGCCTCGGCGCGACCGTCGAGGAGGTGTCGGTGCCGATGCACATGCTCGGTCATCCGATCTGGGCCGGCATCCGCAGCGACAGTGCCGTCATCACGCTGCTCGAGCTGAACGGTGCCGGCCTGGCGCACGAGGGGCTCTATGTCACAAGCCTGCTCGATGCCGCGAGAGCCTGGCGCGGACGCGCCGATGAATTCGCCGACACGCTGAAGATCGCCTGTCTGTTCAGCCAGTACACCCTCGACCGTTGGGGCGGCCACTACTATGCCAAGGCGCAGAACCTGCGGCGCCGGCTGCGCCGCGCCTATGACGAGGTCCTCAAACGCTGCGATCTGATCATGCTGCCGACCTGCGTCATGAAGGCGACGCCGCTGCCAGCCCGGGACGCTGCGCCGGAGGAGATCACGCGGCGCAGCTGGGAGCCGATCCGCAACACCAGCCCGTTCAACGTAACCGGTCACCCGGCGATCAGCATACCGTGCGGCATGGAGGATGGACGGCCGATCGGCCTGATGCTCGTGGGCCGTCACTGGGACGAGGCGACGCTCTATCGCGCCGCCACGGCGTTCGAGGATTCCGGAGACTGGACGGGATTTTGAGCCGACGGCGCGCCCCACCCGCCGTGGCCCGGATGAAGCGGCAAACGAAATCCGGGCCTTCGCCCGCTGAAGGCGCGCATGCGATTCTTTTCGTGAAGGGCTCGGCCCGCAGGCGGGAGCGGCAGCTCCCGCATTCCGCTGCGCTCCATGCGGTTACGGCACGATTCCATCCCTTCCAACGTTGACACGCGCGGCCTCGATCGTGCCGTCCGGCTTCTTCACCGCATTGAAGATCGCCACGTTGGCGCCCGGCTTGAGCTCGCTGCGGTCGCTGACCACATAGGCACGGATCGCGGCTTCGGGTGGGATGATCACCCTCTGCTCGCCGCCCCGGTATTTGACCAGCATCACCCGGCCATCGACCGACGCCACCGCTGTCTCCACGGTAGCATTGGTCATCGTGGTATTCGGCCGATCCCAGGCCCGGTGCCCCTCGCCGGTGCCGCGCTGAGATTCCGCAAAGATGGTGATCTGGATGGCGCGCTGGCTGCCATCGGCTTGCGGCGCCGCGCCGATGCTGAGGAAGGCGCCGGGCTTGATATCCGCGACCGATGCCTTGACCACCCCGAACACGCCGGCCTGGTCGGTGAGATTCACCTTCATCTCGCCGGCCTCGCCGGCATTGACGACGAGCACAGGCCCGTCCACGCGCTCGATCGTGCCGCGCACGCGGATCGTCTGCTGCTGTGCCCAGGCCGAAAAGATCGGAACCGATGCCACGACCGCAGCGGCGGCGAGGCGTGTGATCGCCAGCATTGCGCTCCTCCAGAAACTCGTGCGCGCTCCGGCGAAGCGGGCGCGCACATGGCTCATTCGCCTAGCCGGCGCGACCTTCCAGGCTCACATCGGCGGCGCAAGGCCGCGGCCAACGCTGACGGCTGGCGCCTGCAGCGATCCGTCAGGTTGCTTGGTCGCATTAAAGATGATGATCTGGGCGCCCTCCTTGAGTTCGCTCTTATCGCCGGGCGCATAGGCGACGATCGGGATTTCGGCCGGCACGATCACCTTCTTTTCGTCGGTCCTGTCGCCGGCCTTGTACTTGACCGTCAGAACCTGCCCGTCGACTCCCGTGGCAATGGTCTCGACCGCCGCATTGGTCATGGTGGTGCCGGGCCGCAAGTCCCACGGACGGTGACCCTCGCCGGTGCCACGCTGGCCCTCGGTGAAGATGTGGATGGCGACCGCTTTCTGGCTGCCGTCCGGCTGTGGATCGGCGGTGACGCCGATATAGGAGTTCGGCTTAATGTCGGCGAGCGAAGCCTTGACGAACCCCATCACGCGCACGTTGTCCGGGGTCGTCACCGTCACGCTGGTGCCCTCGCGCGCCTTGATGGTGAGTGTATTGCCGTCGACCTTTTCGATCGTGCCGCGTATGCGGATCGGCGGCGCGCTCTGCGCCCATACGGCGGCCGCGGCGGCAACCAGGGCGATCCCGATGGCGCCGGCCGCAACCCGGCCGAAAGTCTGCTGCATGATTTCCTCCCGTGATGACCTGCGGGCCCTACCTCATCGCCCCGCTGGCCAATTGATCAGCCAAGAGAACACCGGTGGCCACGGCTTATTCCGGCTGACACGCCCGGCTTCACGCTGGAGCAGGTGAAAGGGCCGCATCGCCGATCATAGTACGGCGGCAAGGCACGTGCCATCCGTTCGCCAGCCTACCCATTGTGCACGCGGCAAACGGCAATTGGATGGCCCCTTTTCTTGCGCCGGGTTGCGGCCCCGGGCCGTCGCGCTCGGTTCCGCCTACCTGCGACAAGGGCGCCGACAAAGCATGAAACTTTCGCGAGCCTTTTCCGTTGTTGAAAGCCACCGCACGAGACGCCCCTCATGTCCGAGCAAACGACAGCGCAGCCCGCACTGGCCGCCCATGGATCCTCCCGCCTGCCGTCGGCGGACGTTGACTGCTACAACGTCGAACTGAAAGACGAGAACGGCTTCGTCGGCGACCGCGCCAGCAAAGGCGCATTCCGAGAAATGCTGGAAAAATGGCGCAAGCCGCTGCGCACGGCCGGTGACGATCCATTCGGCAAAGAATCGAGCGAAGACATCAGCAAGCAAGAGCTGGATGCATCGTTGGCGGAAGGCGATCCGGACGCCGCCGGCGTGCTTCATGGTGCCATCGAGGATTTCGCGCAGGAGCTGGCGCTTGTCATCCGCCGTTTTCTCAAGCTGAAAGCGTGGCGCGGCACCGAGCGCATCGTGGTGGGTGGCGGGCTGCGCTCGAGCCGAGTGGGCGTGCTGTCGATTGCCCGCGCCGGCGTGATCCTCAAGGCCGATTCGATCGACATCGATCTTCAGCCCATTCGCTTCAACCCGCACGAGGCAGGCCTGATCGGCGCCGCGCACCTCGCCCCCGCCTGGTTGTTTAAGGGTCACGACGCCATCCTGGCGGTGGATATCGGCGGTACCAACATCAGGGCCGGCGTCGTGAACCTCGGCCTCAAGAAGTCGTCCGAACTGGCCAAGGCCGCGGTGTGGAAATTCGAGCTTTGGCGTCACGCGGACGAAGACAAGGTAGGTCGCGAGGAAGCGATCGAGCGCCTGTGCAAGATGCTGCAGAAAGTGATCGTGCGCGCTGAAAAGTCACACATTCAGCTGGCGCCGTTCATCGGCGTCGCTTGTCCCGGCATTATCACCGAAGACGGTTCGATCGAGCGAGGCGCGCAGAACCTGCCGGGCAACTGGGAGAGCAAGAACTTCAACCTTCCCACCCACTTGCGCGAGGCAATTCCAACCATCAACGAGCACGAGACGGTGGTGCTCATGCACAACGACGCGGTCGTGCAGGGCTTGAGCGAGGTGCCGTTCATGCAGGACGTCAAGCATTGGGCCGTGCTCACCATCGGCACCGGGCTCGGCAACGCCCGCTTCACCAACCGACAGGCGCCGAAGAAGAAGGCTTGAGCCTTAAATCACCGCACAACGCCGGCCTCGCGCAGATAGCGCAGCACGCCCGGATGGATGAGCTCTTGCCGCGGCGCAGCCGCGGCCGTGTTGGCGGCCGTGGTCTCGCGCGCCTGGTCGAGCTTCTGCGTGAGCGCGGCCTCGCCGCGATGGAGCGCACGGGCGATCCGGTAGGCGGTGTCGTCCTCAAGCGTCGGGCGGGCGAGAATGAAGCTGAAGGATCCGACGGAAGCGAGCGGTGCGTCCTGCCCCGGGTAGCTTCCGGCCGGAATCGTGATGGGCCTGAGAAAGCCGTGCTTGGCGCGGATACGCGCCTGCTCCTCCGCGCTCGGCGCGATGAAACGCCCGCCCTCCTTGGCTACCGCCGTGAAGCCTGGCCAGCCGATGCCGCCGCCCCACAGCGCCGCCGCGCGTCCGTCCAGCACCATGGCCGGTCCATCGCCGGCGCGGTCGAGATAGATCGCCTGAAAGTCCCGGCCCGGGTCGAGGTCGAGCCCGTCGAGCACGTAGCGGGCCAGGATCACGAGACCGGAACCGCGCGCGCCGAACGCGACCGGCTTGCCTTTGAGATCGGAAATCGTTCGGTCGGCGCTGTCGCGGCGCACCACGAACATGCCGGGCGTCGAATACATCGCCGCGATGACCTTGAGATCGCTCGGCGGCCGGCCGACGCCGGCGAGCGCCTCGTAGGCGACCTCGCCCTGGACCAGCGCGATGTCGAGCCTGCCCTGTTCGAGCAGCGGCACGTTCTCGGTGCTGCCCTTGGTGTTGTGCGGCTCGATCAGGAGCGACGGGTCGGTGGCGTTGACGACTTCGGCGACCACGCCGCCATAGAGCGGGAACCCGCCGCCCGGCGTGGCGGTGCCGAGAATGACTTTGGTCTTCTCGTCGGTAGCCAACGAAGCACCTCCTCCTGGCGCCGCAACCAGCGCCGTTCCCATCAGCACCGCTGCGATGATCTCCATCGCCGCCTCTTATCATGATTGGGACGACTATAGAGGAACACGAGAAACCCTTCGACGGCCCCGCAAGTGCGACACGAGACGCCGACGGCCCGGCGGCCTCACGCGAACCTGTTCACCAGTTCCCCGATGCGCTCGATGGTGATCCGGACCTCGTCTCCCGGTTTGAGGAATTCGCCGCGCCCCGCGCCGACGCCGGCCGGAGTGCCGGTCAATATGACGTCGCCGGGATGCAGCGTGATCCGCTCGGACAGGTGAGCAATCTGTTCGACCACGTTGAAGATCAATTCGCTGGTGTTGGACGACTGCTTCACCACGCCGTTGACCGTAAGCTCGATCTTCAGCTTGTGCGGGTCCGGAACGTCGTCGGTCAGCACGATCCAGGGACCGAAGGGGCAGGCGCCGTCAAAGCACTTCTGGGCGACCCAGTCGAACTTGAACGGCGAGGTGTCGGAGATGCCGGGGCGACGCGAGACGTCGCGCGCGGAAAGATCGTTACCGATCGTATAGCCGGCCACCACATCGAGCGCGCGATCGACCGGTATGTTCTTCGCGTGCCGGCCGATGACAACGCCGAGTTCGGCCTCCCAGTCGATTTTCTTCGCGTACGCCGGCAGCGGAATCACCGCGCCAGGCGCCGCCACGCAGCGCGATGATTTGATGAAATGCCACGCCTTGAGGCCTAGCGTGTGCGGATCGGGCTCCGGGTCGATGTTCTGCGCCCGCGCCATTTCCAGCACATGGTCACGGTAGTTGGCGCCGGCACAGTAGATCGCACCCGGCATCGGGATCGGTGCCCACAGCCGCACACGGCTCATGTCCAGTGCGCCGGCGCGGCTCGGCCCGGCGCCGGCCGCGAATGCGCCGAGCACGCTCTTGGCGCTATCCCAGTCGGCCAGGATTCCCATGAGCGAATCGTAGCGTTGCTCGCCTGTGGCCCCGGCCACGTCGAACGCCGCATCGCCGCAGATCATGCCGGCCCGCGGTCCCTCCCCGGTCTCGTAGGTCATGAGCTTGAAGGTCGCCATTGTTTGAATTCCGCCCGCTGATGGATAAGCGGACAGCGAATAGCGGATAATGGGCGAATAGCGAAAGAGCGAATGGCGAATGGCCGACAAGAAATCTCTGCTGAGCGAATGGCGAACGCGGATGGCGAATCGGGCCGCCGGAAGCCCTTCCCCGTTCGCTGCTTGCCATTCGCCTTCTTCAGGCGGTTCCCGAGAGCAGGACGCGCAGCTAGCGCAACCGCTGGAACTGGCCGCCCAAGGCCGCCTCAATGGCGCCGGCGCTCCTCCGCATCTCGGCCGCGACCACGTTGTCCGGCACCTTCTTGAGGATGACGTGCTTGGCGGTGTGGGCCCCGATGGTGACGAGCGGGTCGGCGGCAAGCTGGTCAGTTATGACACCACTTGACGCAGCACCGCTTCAGTCTCGAACTCGCGCAACCACCAATAGAGCGTCTCGGATGCCTCGTGCTTAGTGCACGGGCGCGAATCCGTTCCTATAACGCCATGGCTTTCGGGCCGCGCCGGTCTCAGCGCGGCTATTGCGGCATCGCTCCCATAGTTTTTCCCGCCGTCCGCCAGCCTGCCTGGCGGATTCATCTCGTTCAGCGCGGCCTGCATCACGAGCGCCAATGCACCGGGGGCGTCGCAGGCGGCGGCGAGATTCACCCCGAGCGCCGTCATCACCTTGGCAATCTGTGGTCGGTGGAAGCCGCGCCCCTCGAGTTCGGTGATGAATTCGGCCGCGAGCCTATGGATCGTGGCCAGTTGGTCCCGTTCGACAACACCCATCTGGAGCCCTTTGGTTACGCGCTGACCCGTGCTCACGCGCGCTACGACGCGGGCAGAATCAGGAAATTCATCTACCGCTCGAGCGCAAAGAATGAGCTGGTGGCTCGGCGTGGTGTTTGCACCTGACAGGGTGTTGATGAAGTGGACCTGGTCACCAGCCGAGCCATGCGGACTGTTTCATGTTCGATTAAAATAGGCGACTCGTTCTCAGCAATACCCTAAACAGACAATTAACATCCGCCCCGGATGCCTGCGCGCGCGAGCTCTCGGGACGTCAGGATGGGTCAAATGTCGCGGGGATGGGCGGCTTCGGTCGTCGCGGGCCATCATCCTTACTACCGGCGCGTTAAGGAGTTGTTAACCTCGCGCGGGATACGCGCGGAGCGGGGCGGGGCGATCAGGAGTGCGCCATGACGACGGATGCGCCGACCGGCGCCGGTTTGAACGGGAGCTGGAAACCTCCAGCGACCACGCATAAGCACGCACAGGCGCTACGCTACGAGAACCTGTCGCGCGTGCTGTTGAATGTACCGGAGCATGCCGAGGTGCCGGCCAAACCCAAGCGCGATCGCAAGGCCGGCACGGACCGGGCCGACATTGCCGAGCTGCGGGCGCATGTGGCGGCCCTGAAGGCCGAGAACGAGCGCACGATCGAGCGGATTATCGACGAGCTGGACGGGCTTACCGATCGGCTTCTCGAATTGGAGGCACGCGCACGGCAGCCGTTCTGGCGGCGAGTGTTCGGCCACGCGGCAGATCAGCCGGAACTGGGCGCACGGGCGCGTCAGAGATTGGCCGACCGGCTGAGGTCGATTTTCTGCGACCGGGCGGGCCCGCAACAGCGAACCCGAGCCGCGTGACTTTCGGGGCGCGTTCTGCCGCCAGGCCGGACGATTGGTCTGCTAAATCCCCCGGCAGCACCAATGCATGCCGCAACAGACTACGGTGCGATCGGCGCGCTATGGACGGGCCCGTTTCTCCGCGAGACGTATCGGTCATCATCAACTGGCAGCCGAAGGGCTTTGAACGCGGCCAATCAACCCGAGTTTCCCGGTGGCCGCCGCTGGCGCCGAATCGCAGCCATAATCGCACTGGCACGAGGCTGATCGATACTCTCGAGACTGTCGAGTGCCGCATCGGCCAAGTCGGATGTGGATCGGGCGATCCGGCCAAGCAAGACGACGCATTGTTCATCGGCGATCGGTGTTAGTGCATCGATCACGTCCTCCGAGGGCGCATCACGCAGCAGGCGCTTAAGCGTCGGGCCAGCTTCGATTCTTCCCATTTGCCCAAGGGCGCAGGCCGCCGACTTCGCCACCGTCCAGTCAAGATCGTCGAGCAGATCGATCAACAGGGCGATGAGCTCCGGCAATGGACGGGCGCAGCGACAGGCATCGGCTCGAATGTCGGGGTCGGCGTGCCGCAGCAGCGAGCGCAAGACGTCAACGGAAAGAGTCGAGTGCAGCTGGGCGGCCACGCTGACCGCGATATTCAATGCCGGCCCCTGTACCACCGCTCGCTCGATCATCTGGGCCACGGCATGTGCCGCCTCGCGACTGCCGATCACGGCAAGCGCGCGAAGCGCGGCAGCTTGTTCAGACACCATGCGGCCGCTCCCGAAGCCGGCGAAGCGCCGGCACAGCGCGGCAAGGGCCGGAACGGCTGCGGTGAGCCGCCGTCGCCCCGCTTCGGCGGCGAGCCGCAAGCTATCGGCGAGCTTGGAGTCCGGTATCGCGGCGATCAAGGCCGCGTCGTCCATGTCTGCCGCCACGACAGGATGTCCCGTGCTGTGTCGCAAGGGCTGCTCCACCCGCACGCTGGCGTCCGAGAAAAGATCGAGCTGTTGTTCGGTCACCCGATCATGATGCGCGCAGCGATCGGTCGGTCAAACCGCGCGCGACACCACTCCACAGCATTTGCGGCCCGTCCACCGGCTGGCTTCCAAAGGGCGCGATTTGCGTGTCAGGAGTTGGAATCTCTTCGGGCGCACCGGACAGGATGAAACTGCGAACACCTATGTATTGAGATTGCGATCTAATTTTGGGCAGCTCCGCCGCGCCCTGTCGTCCCCTTCAGTATGGCAATGTCGGCCAGGTCTTGGCGGCGTTGCGCATCGCGCCGCTCATAGCTGGCGCGATTCTTTCGGCAGATCAGACTATAGGGCGAGCCGCGACGCTCGGTTCTGACATCGAGATCGGCATGTGCCGCCTTGATCTCTCCTTCCCCATGGCCACGGACCCCGTTCGGCCGCTTTGAGCGTCCACGTCTCAATCACGGGGCTTGCCAGGAAGCGACTGAGCGCGGCGCAATGCTCGCAGGAGCACCGGATGTCGCTTGCGCGCGACCAGTCCTCGGGGGCCTCCAAAGGTTGCGCCGCACGCACCTCAAGATGCGCGAGACAAGCGGCATATAGGCTCGTCATGGCCGCGCCGTATTTTCGCTCGCCGTACGAGCTGTACCAATCTCACGACAGGGCAACGAGCCACGGCGACGAATGCGTCCGATGGCGGATGCCGGGGCGGCAAATCGCGCGTCGCACCGTCGACGGCGCCGGTGATCCGGAGGCGCGCCATCGAAGCCGAAGCGTGCCGGCGGGACTTGACGGGCGGCGGCATTGAATGATGCTGCCGTTCGGCGAGCCAAGAGGACCATCGCGATGAAGATCGTCGACATGACGCATGTAATGAACGTGCATACGCCCGGCTGGGTCGGATATGCCGGCAACAAGATGTATTACGCGCAAAACCTACAGACGCAGATGATCGTCGCCCAGCGCATCGACACGGCGCTCCATGTCGGCACTCACTTCGACGGAGCCATGCATGCCACCGACAATCGCCACGGCGACATGGCCTCGCTGCCCCTCGATTATCTCGTCAACCGCGGCGTCGTGGTCGACGTTTCAAGCAAGGTGTCCGATTGGTCGGTGATCAGTCCGGACGTCATCGAGAGCGCCGGTGCCGACATCCGCGAGGGCGACATCCTGATCCTGCACACCGGCTGGCACCGCCATTACGAAGGCCAGCCGCAACAGGATCTGGTCAAGTACTTCTGCTTCCATCCGGGTCCCAACCTTGACACGTTGCAGTGGATGTTAAGCAAGAGGATCAAGTGGTGGGGCATGGATACCGGATCGTGCGATCACGCCATGAACACCTCGATCCGCAACATGCGGCCCGATCTCGCCGCCCAGTTTGCCAAGCGCTTCGGCAACGGCCCGGCGGAATTCTTCGGCACCTTCGAATACACGCACAAGAAGTCGGGCCGCAAAGTCGTCGCCGACATGTTCCCCTTCCACAATTGGGCCTTCCAAGAGGGCCTGCTCCACGCCGAGAACATCGGCGGCGACATCGAGCTGGTCCTCAACAAGCGCTGCCTGATCGGCGCCTTCCCCTGGCGCTATGAAGGCCTGGAAAGCTGCCCGTGCCGCATCGTCGCATTACTCGATGCCGGGGAAGACGTCGAGGCAATCGGCGACGCCGCCAGCGCGATCAAAGCGGCATAGTTTCGCCTCCAGACGGCTGTAGATCGCAAGTGTGGCAAGCTGCACGGCTTGCGGACGCGATACGGCTTGACTAGCGTTCGCTTGTACCCAAACGAACGTCTCATGATTTTTTCCTCTTCAACGTGATGCCGAAGGTCGCTGCGCGGGACGGAACCAGACTCTACCTCGAAGAGGTCGGCGCAGGAACGCCGGTCGTCTTCGTCCACGAATATGCCGGCGACTACCGCAGCTGGGAACCGCAGATGCGCTTTCTTTGCCGGCAGCACCGCTGCGTAACCTACAGCCAGCGCGGTTATTCCCCTTCCGACGTCCCGTCCGATCCCAGTCGCTATTCACAGGACATCGCGTGCGACGACGTGCTCGCGGTGATGGATGCGCTCAAGCGGCCTCCCCTGTGGGAGATGGAACCGGAGCTCAAGCGACTGTCGGTACCGCTGCTGGTGGTCGTCGGCGACGAGGATGATCTATGTTTCGACGGCAGCGTCTTCCTCAAGCGCTCATTGCCGACCGCGGCGCTCCTCGTGATTCCGCGCGCCGGCCACACCATCAACAGCGAGGATCCCGGCCGCGGTGAACTCCGCGCTGGCGGAGCTGTTCTCCGCCGCCGAAGCAGGCCGCTGGCTCGCCCATAAGGGCAACGCCTAAAGTCCGTTCGAACTCACGGGGAGCAAAGACATGGACCTTCAGCTTAACGGCAAAACCGCGCTGGTGACCGGCGGCAGCGAGGGAATCGGCAAAGGCATCACACGCGCTCTCGCGAAGGAGGGCGTCGATGTCGCGATCTGCGCCCGCCGCAAGGATGTGCTCGAGGCGGCTGCCCAGGAAATCGCCAAGGAGACCGGGCGCAAGATCATTCCCATTCCGGCCGATCTCACCAACGATGGCGATGCCAAGAATTTCGTCGAGCAGGGCCACAAGGCGCTCGGCCGCGTCGACATCATGGTCAACAACGCCGGCTCCGCGCCCGGCGGCGTGCTCGAGCATCTGTCGGAAGCCGATTGGGAGAAGGGGCTGCAACTCAAATTCATGGGCTATGTGCGGTGCCTGCGCTACGTGCTGCCGATCATGGTCAAGCAGGGCGGCGGCCGGGTCGTGAACCTGATCGGCAACGACGGCGTGAAGCCTTCCTATTGGGAGATCGTGCCCGGCGCTGCCAATGCAGCCGGCCAGAACCTCACGAAATCGCTGGCCGGCCAGTACGGCAAGCACAACATCAGCTTCGTCGCGGTCAATCCAGGCCCGGTCCGCACCGAGCGCTGGGCCGGCCTGGTTGCGGCGATGTCGCGCGACATGAAGCTCCCCTACGGGGAGGCGGACAAGCTCGCGCCAGCCTCGATTCCATTGGGGCGCATCGCCGAGGTGGAGGAATGCGGCAACCTTGTCGCCATGCTCGCCTCCCCGCTCGTGCATATGGTCAATGGCACCATGATCGAGATCGACGGCGGCCAGGAAAAGGCGCTGATGGACCGGCTGCGCGACAAGCGGTGAGGCGCGCCTCCTCGCAGGTTGCACATGTAACCGATTTCGCCGGTTTTGAAATCGTTGCGCAACCGCGCCTCTCCAAATTGGCACCTCCGCAAGACGGACCACGAGCGTGCGTCCGCCGAGAATTGCACTTTCGCGACGAGGCTCATGGCAACTTCACCGCGACCGGCGTGTTGCTTGACAACGCCAATGGCCCTACCGACTATCTTCGTAAGTGAACCTAGCCCGATCCGACAGAAGGAGCCTCCTTATGATCAATAGGCGTCATGTCGTGACACTGGCGCTCGTCAGCGCGGCGACCGCCATGGTTGCTGCTTCTGCCTCCGCCCAAACCATCAAGATCGGAGAGCTCAACAGCTACAAGGCGCAGCCGGCCTTCCTCGACCCATACAAGAAAGGTTGGGAGCTCGCGATCGAGGAGATCAACGCCAAGGGTGGCGTGCTCGGCAAGAAGCTCGAAGTGGTGTCGCGCGACGACGGCGCCGATCCGGGCGTTGCGGTGCGCGTCGCCGACGAACTGGTCAGCCGCGAAGGCGTGAACATCATTGCCGGCACGTTCCTGTCGCATATCGGGCTCGCGGTCACCGACTTCGCGGGCAAGAAGCAGGTGTTCTTCCTCGCCGCCGAGCCGTTGACCGACAAGATCACCTGGCAGAACGGCAACAAGTATACCTTCCGGCTGCGGCCCTCGACCTACATGCAGGTATCCATGCTGATTCCGGACGCGGTGGCCGCCAAAAAGAAGCGCTGGGCCCTGGTCTATCCCAACTTCGAATATGGCCAATCCGCCGCCGGGTGGTTCAAGGACATGCTCAAGAAGGCGCAACCCGACGTGGAATTCGTGACCGAGCAGGCGCCACCGCTCGGGAGGGTGGATGCCGGGGCGGTGGTGCAGGCGATCGATGACGCCAAGCCGGACGGCATTTTCAATGTCCTGTTCGGGCCCGATCTCGCGAAATTCGTGCGCGAAGGCAATACGCGCGGCGCGTTCAGGAACCGCACGGTGGTGAGCCTGCTGTCGGGCGAGCCGGAATACCTCGACCCGCTCAAGGAAGAGGCGCCGGTCGGGTGGATCGTTACCGGCTATCCGTGGGACGCCATCACCACGCCCGAGCACAAGGCGTTCGTTGCGGCCTACCAGAAGCGCTGGAACGATTATCCGCGGCTCGGCTCGGTAGTCGGCTACGACACGATGAAATCGCTGGCCGCCGGCATCGCCAAGGCCGGGTCAACCGACACCGAGAAGCTGATCGCGGCGTTCCGCGGGCTCAAGGTCGACGGGCCAATGGGCTCGTTCACATACCGGCCGAGCGATCACCAGGCGACCATGGGAGCCTACGTGGGCAAGATCGCATTGAAGAACGGGCGCGGCACCATGTCGGACTTCAAATATGTCGATGGCGCGTCCGTCCTTCCCTCGGAGGAAGAGACCAGGAAACTTCGTCCGGGAGCTTCGAACTGATCCGGGCAGCATGTTCATGGCGGGGCGATCCTCCGCCGTAGCGGACGTGAGCGTCCCAGCATCTTGTCGGGGCACATGGCGTGCAGCTTGCTCCACCTCTCCGTGCCGGGGAGAGGCATAGGCGGCTTTCGGCCGCCTATCTTGTTCTAAGAACGCCGATGGAAAGCATCGGCCATGGCGCGAAGCGTGCCGCGTGAGGGGAGCTGTCTGACATTGCGATGACCCTCGACGCTGTCCTGTTCCAGGCGCTCAACGGGCTTGCCACCGCATCCGGACTGTTCTTCGTCGCAGCCGGGCTCTCGCTCATCTTCGGCGTGACCCGCATCGTCAACATCGCGCATGGCTCCCTCTACATGCTGGGCACCTATATCGCCTACACCTTGGCCACCAAGGTGGGCGGCGGGCTCGGGTTCTGGGGTGGCATCGTTGCAACCGCGCTCATCGTTGGTCTGATCGGCGGGACCATCGAGATCCTGCTGCTGCGGCGGATCTACCGCGCTCCCGAACTGTTTCAGCTGCTGGCCACGTTCGCGCTGGTCCTCGTCATCAATGACCTGACGCTCTGGCTCTGGGGGCCCGAAGACCTGCTCGGTCCGCGGGCGCCGGGCTTGCGCGGCGCGCTGGAAATTTTTGGCCGACGTTTGCCCAGCTACGACGTGTTCCTGATCGTGATCGGGCCGGTGGTGCTGGCGCTGCTCCATCTCACCTTGGCGCGGACGCGGTTCGGCCGGCTGGTGCGGGCGGCAACGCAGGATCGCGAGATGGTGGGAGCGCTCGGGGTCAATCAGGCGCTCCTGTTCACCAGCGTGTTCGCCCTCGGCTCGGTCCTGTCCGGCCTCGGCGGCGCACTGCAGATTGCGCGCGAGCCGGCCAATTTGGCCATGGATCTCACCGTGATCGGCGACGCCTTCGTGGTGGTGGTCGTGGGCGGCATGGGATCGATCACCGGCGCCTATCTCGCGGCCGTGATCATCGCCGAGATCAAGGCCTTGTGCATTGGCATCGGCGTCGTCGACGTGGCCGGCATCAGCGTCAACTTCACCAAGCTCACGCTGGTGGCCGAGTTCCTGGTGATGGCGGCGGTGCTGATCGTGCGGCCATATGGTCTGCTAGGCCGGCCGCAAGACCCGATACGCGGCGTTGCCGAGCCGGAGGATCCGATCCGGCCGGCCGCGCCGGCGGTGAGAGTCCTTGCAGTCGCCGTGCTTATTGCGCTTGTCTTGCTGCCGTTCATTGCGCGCAGCTCGCCCTATGCGCTCGTGATCGGGATCGATGTGTTGATCGCCGTGATTTTCGCCACCAGCCTCCACTTCATCATGGGCCCCGGCGGCATGCATTCGTTCGGCCATGCGGCCTATTTCGGACTGGGCGCCTACGGCGCGGCGCTGCTGGTCAAATGGCTGGCGCTGCCGATGCCCCCTGCCCTTGTGGCCGCGCCGATTATTGCCGCCGTCGGTGCGCTGGTATTCGGTTGGTTCGCGGTGCGGCTATCGGGCGTATATCTCGCGATGCTGACGCTCGCCTTCGCGCAGATCGTGTGGTCGATCGTGTTCCAATGGCAGGAGCTGACCGGCGGCTCCAACGGCGTCGTCGGTGTGTGGCCGACCGCCCCGTTCGACAGCCGCCCCGCCTATTTCCTGCTGACCCTGGTGCTTGCCGTCACCGCCGTGGTCGTCCTGCGGCGCATCCTGTTCGCACCTTTCGGATATGCGATGCGCGCGGGACGCGATTCGCCCTTGCGGGCCGAAGCGATCGGCATCGACGTGAAGCGGGTGCATTGGCTTGGTTTCGCCATTGCCGGCATGGTGTGCGGGATCGCGGGTGGCATTTTTGCCTTCGCCAAGGGGTCGATCTCGCCCGAAACGGTCTCGGTCGGGCGGTCGATCGACGGGCTGGTGATGGTGCTGCTCGGCGGCATCCAGACGCTGAGCGGCCCGATCGTCGGCGCGTCCGTGTTCGCGCTGCTGCAGGACACGATCATGCGCCAGACCGAATATTGGCGAGCCTTGCTCGGCGCAATCATCCTGGGCCTGGTGCTGGCGTTTCCCGGCGGTATCGTCGGCGCCTTCGCCAAGCGCGTAAGCCTTCGCGGAGGCGCGGCGTGAACGTGCTGGAGGTCGCCTCGCTGTCAAAATCGTTCGGCGGCGTGCATGCTGTCCGCGACGTCAGTTTTGCGGTCGCGCACGGGGAGTTCCTCGCGCTCATCGGGCCCAATGGCGCCGGCAAGTCGACCTGCTTCAACATCATCAATGGCCAGCTCGCACCCGACGCCGGCGACGTCCGGTTCGAAGGACGCAGCATCGCCGGCCTGTTGCCGCGCGCGATCTGGCGGCTTGGGGTCGGGCGCACCTTCCAGATCGCCGCGACCTTCGGCTCGATGACGGTCATCGAAAACGTGCAGATGGCGCTGATCTCGCACGCCGGGGAGATCTTCCGGTTCGGGCGCCCGGCCGCCGCGCGGCACCGCGCCCGCGCCCTCGACCTGCTTGCCCAGGTCGGAATGCGCGAGGCTGCCGACCGCGCCTGCCGCGAGCTCGCCTATGGCGACGTCAAGCGCATCGAGCTCGCGATCGCGCTGGCCAACGAGCCGCGTCTGTTGCTGATGGACGAGCCGACCGCCGGCATGGCCCGACACGAGCGCAACGACTTGATCGCACTGGTCAGGCGGCTGGTGGTCGAGCGCGGTATTTCGGTACTGTTCACTGAGCACTCCATGGATATCGTGTTCGCGTTCGCCGACCGCATCATCGTGCTTGCGCGCGGCCGCCTGATTGCCGACGGCGACGTGACGTCAATTCGCGACAACCCGGAAGTGCAGCGGGTTTATTTCGGCACTGGCAAGACATTCGGGCGCGCGCAGGTTTCGCCATGAGCGGCGACGTGATGCTCAGCGTCGAGGACCTGAGCGCCTGGTACGGCGCCGCGCAGATCCTCTACGACCTGAACTTCCAGGTCGGCCGCGGCGAGGTGGTCGCCTTCATGGGCCGCAACGGCGCCGGCAAATCGACCACGCTGAAGACGATCATGGGCCTGCTGGCCCGGCGGTCGGGTCGCGTCTGCTTCAACGGACGAGATATTTCACGGCTCAAGCCGTTCGAGATCGCGCGGCTGGGCTTGGGCTTCACGCCCGAGGACCGCCGCATTTTTTCCGGTCTCACGGTGATGGAGAATCTCGATGTCGGCCGCCAGGCGCCGCGCACTTTTGCCGACGGGCGGCCGGCGCCGTCGTGGACGCCGGAGCGGCTGTTTGCGCTGTTTCCCAATCTTGCCGAGATGCGGGATCGCCGCGGCGGGCAGATGAGCGGCGGCGAGCAGCAGATGCTCACAGTAGCGCGCACACTGATGGGAAATCCGCTGCTCGTGCTGCTCGATGAGCCGTCCGAAGGCGTCGCCCCGCTGATCGTCGAGCAGATGGCGAGCACCATCGTCGAGCTGAAGAATGAGGGTCTGTCGGTTCTCCTGTCCGAACAGAACATCCATTTCGCCGAACTCGTCTCCGATCGCGTCTATGTCCTGGAAAAAGGACAACTGCAGTGGCAGGGGCGGATGATGGATCTCGCCAGGGACGTGGCGGCGCAACGCAGCCTGCTGTCGGTGTGATGACGAAATGTCGGGTGGGCAGGGCGTGCCTGTTGCCCACCCTCCCAGTTGCTACGGCGCTGCAGCGCGTTTCAGGATCTCGCGCAATCGCTGCGGCGTCACCGGAAGGTGCGTGATTGCGCCGGGCATGCCGATCGCATCGTCGATCGCTGCGGCGATGGCCGCTGCCACCGCGTTGGCGCCGCCTTCGCCTGCGCCTTTGAGGCCAAGCGGATTGAGCGGGCTCGGCGCGTCCTCGGTGATCACCACGTCCAATGGCGGCACTTCTCGCACGGTTGGAATGAGATAGTCGGCGAAGCTGACGGACAGCGGTTCGCCACGCTCGTCGTAGACAAATTCCTCGAGCAGCGTGCCGCCGAGTCCCTGCGCGAACCCGCCGGCGATCTGCCCCTCGACCAGCATCGGGTTGACAGCGCGGCCGATGTCGTATGCCACGAGATAGCGCTCGATCTTGATGCCGCCGATTTCGGGGTCCACGGCCGCAACGGCGACATGCACGCCGTACGGATAGTTCATGTGATCGCTGTAGAACCAGCCCTCGGCGACGAGACCGGGCGGGCGCGCACCGCGCAGCTTCGAGGTCGGCTCCAATGCCTTGGCGATTTCGCCAAGGGTGACCGAAGGTCCGGAAAACGCGCCCGCACGCACCACCTTGCCATCGATCACTTCGAGCAACTCTGGCGGCTGCTGCAGCAACTCGGCCGCCACGTCGATCGCCTTGGCCCGTACGTCCACGGCGGCGCGGCGGGTCGCCTCTCCGGTCATGACCGTGACGCGCGACGCGAAGGCTCCCATACCGAAGGCGATCCGGTCGGTGCGGCCGTGAACGACGCGCACGCGCCGGTAATCGACACCCAGCACATCGGCGCAGATCTGCGCGATCACGGTTTCGACCCCTTGGCCGACCGAAGCCGCGCCTGTGACGACCTCGACCGCCCCTGACGCATCCACCGTCACCCGCACGCTGTCGAAGGGCCCGAGCCCGCTCTTCTCGACGAACATCGCCAGGCCGACGCCGACGCATTGGCCGGCGGCACGGCGCCGCTGCACGTCGCGCTGAAGCTCGCTCCATTCGATCGCGGCCAGCGTCTTGTCGAGGAGCCCTGCATAGTCTCCGGAATCGAGCTCGATATCGGTGCCGAGCGTGCCGAATGGCCGCGCGTACGGCATCTCGTCCTTGCCGATCAGATTGCGCCGGCGAATCTCGATGCGATCGATTTCGAGCCGCGCCGCAATCGCGTCCATCAGCCGCTCGCGCACGAAGGTGCTCTCGAACCGGCCGGGCGCGCGATAGGTCCCGCCCGGCGTCTTGTTGGTGAGGCGGACACGCCCGAGCACGCGGTAGGCCGGCACGCGATAGGGGCCAGGCAGCATCGCCGCGGCAAGGTCGGGCACGGTGGCGGCGTGCGTACGCACATAGCCCCCCTGGTCGTGAAAGAATTCGTCGTCGATCGCCAGAAGCGCGCCCTGCGCGTCAACCGCGGCGCGAATCCTGTGGCGCTGCTGGCGCGAATGGTTGGTGGCGATCAGGTGTTCGCGCCGGTCCTCGATCCACTTGACGGGACGGCCGAGCCGCAGCGTGGCGAGGCAGACAAGCACGTCCTCGGGGTAGAGCTCGCCGCGCACGCCAAAGCCGCCGCCTACATGCTCCTCGAACAGGTGGACCGTTGCGGGAGCACGGCCAAGCATGCGGGCGATGGCGTCGCGGTTCCAGTGCGGCACCTTGGCGGCGCCGTGCAGCTCCAGCACGTCGCGCGCGGCATCGTAGCGCGCGATCGCACCACGGGTCTCGATCGGTACGCCGGAGTGCCGCCCGACGCTGAGATCTAGCTCCACCACTGCGTGCGCGTCGCGGAATGCCGCCGCAACATCACCACAGGACTTTTGCAACGTTGCGGCTTCGGTCGAGCGGCCGTCCTCGAATTCGCCCGGGGCCGCAGCCGCGTCGAGAAGAACCGGTAATTCCTCGATCTCGACGGACACGAGATCGGCCGCGTCCTCGGCCAGATACGGATCGGTCGCGAACACCGCGGCCACGGGCTCGCCCACATAGCGCACCCGGCCTTGGGCCAGAATGGGTTGGCGGTAGGGCGCAAGGCCCTCAATCCGGGTCAGCCGGAAATCGATCGGCGGGATGTCGGCCACATCAGTGTGAGCCCACACGGCGACGATGCCAGGTGCTGCCTGCGCGGCGGCGCGATCGATCGACACGAGCCGGCCATGGGCATGGGGCGATCGCACGATCCGCATATGGAGCATTTCGGGAAAGGCAATGTCGCCGGCGAACCGGCCGTATCCCTTGACCAACGGCTGGTCTTCGAGGCGGGAAACCGACCGGCCGACGAATGTCATGTCATGCCTGCGGCTTCTGGTGGCGACCCGCCATTGTGTTGCACAGCATCACGCCTGCCTCCGCGGCGAAGCAGCACGCAGCGCAGCGCGGATGCGCTCGGGCGTCGCGGGACATTCGTCGATCGAGACGCCGAATGGCGCCAGCGCGTCGTTGATGGCATTGATGATTGCCGCCGGCGCCCCGATCGTGCCGCCCTCCCCGAGCCCCTTCGCCTGCGTAACCGATGCTTCCGCCACCGTCTCCAGGTGATGGATTTCGATCGAAGGAATCTCCCGCGCGGTCGGCGGCGGATAGTCAGCCAAGGTCGCGGTGAGAATGTTGCCGCTCTCGTCATAGACGATCTCCTCGAATAGCGCGTTGGCGATGCCCTGGGCAACGCCGCCGTGAATCTGGCCGTCGACAATCATCGGATTGATGAGCCGTCCGGCATCCTCGGCCACCAGGAATTTCTCCACCCTCACCTGCCCGGTCTCGATGTCGACCTCGACCGCGGCGACATGGCAGGCATTGGAAAAGGTTCCCGGCGGATCATAGGTGCCGCTCTCGGCGATCCCCGGGGTGATCTCGCCTTTGAACCGGTGAGTCTGGTGATAGGCGGCGCGCGCCAGCGCTTCGATCGCCACCGTGCGATCGGTACCGGCGACCCGCGCCATATCCGTTTCCAGCACGATGTCGTCGGGTGATGCTTCGAGTAGCACGCCTGCCAGTCGTTGGAGCTTGGCGCGGACCTTGCGCGCGGCAAGCAAGGTGGCGCCGCCGGCGATCACCAGCGACCTGCTGGCAAAGGTGCCCCAGCCATAGGGCGTCCGATCGGTGTCGCCGTGCACGACCTGGATCCGATCCGGCGTCGTACCAAGCTCGTCGGCAACGATCTGCGCCAGCGTGGTACGGAGGCCCTGGCCGTGCGGCGATGCCCCGATCCGCGCCTCGATGAAGCCGGACGGGTCCATGCTCAGCTCGACGGTCTCCCAGCCGGGCGTCACGTCCATGCCGCGGGCCGCAAAGGCGGGCGTACCGTAGCCGGTGCGCTCGGAAAACGTGGCAATGCCAATGCCGAAGTAGCGCCCATTGGCACGCGCGGCCTGCTGTCGGGCGCGGAAGGCCGGGACATCGGCGGCCGCAACAGCGGCGTCCATGGTCTCGACATAGGTGCCCTGGTCGAACACCAGACCGGTTACCGACGTGTACGGAAACGTCTTCACCAGGTTGCGGCGTCGGATCTCGACCGGATCGAGGCGGAAAGCGGCCGCGGCCTTGTCCATCAACCGCTCGAGAGTGAATGTGATCACCGGGCGCGAGACGCCGCGATAGGGGGCCATGGGACAGGTGTGGGTCACTACGCCGCGCGAGCGGCAGGCATAGTGCCGCACGTCGTAGGGCCCGGGCATTTCCGCCATCGCCATCAGGGGCTCGACGCCGCACGTGGTGGGATAGCACGAGTACGCGCCGACATTGGCAACGACATCGGCGGACAACGCGACCAACCTGCCGTCGGCATCGAAGTCGCCTTCGACCGAAACGTGCTGGTCGCGACTGTGGAAACAGGCGACGAGGTTCTCGCGGCGATCCTCCGCCCAGGCAACAGATGTCTTGAGCTTGCGCGCGAGCCAAGTCACGATGACGAATTCCGGCGCAAGCGACATCTTTTGGCCGAAACCCCCACCGACATCCGGTGCGATCACGCGCAGATCCGATTCACGCATACCGATCAGGTCGGCAATGATCGTCCGCATTGCGTGGGGCACCTGCGTTGCGCAATTCAGCGTCACCCGCTCGCTCGCCGGGTCCCAGGCGGCGTGTGCGGCCCGCGGCTCGAGCGGCAGCGCATTCTGGCGGCGCGAGCGAATGTCCACACTGATGCGAAGGTGCGCGGCGGCGCGTTGCGCGTCGAATCCGGGCGTTTTCACCTCGCCCATCACCACCACGTTTGCTGCCGCATCGGCGTGAACCAACGGGGCACCCGCATCAAGCGCCGCGCGCGCATCGATCACCGCCGGCGTGTCGTCGATCTCGACGTCGACACGATCGGCAATGTCCTCGGCTTCGGCCTGGGTGCGCGCGACTGCCGCAGCGATCGGCTCGCCGACAAAGCGCACCGCGTCGGCTGCCAGGATTGGTTGGCTGATCGGCACGTAATTGAACTTGTGCAACATCGGGCGGATTGGCTTGATCGCCGCCAGATCGGCGGCGGTCACGACCATCGCGTTGCCGGGGGTCGCAACCCTTACGATCCGGCCCGAAGCGACCGGACTGCGGATGAATCGCACCCACAGCGCCGCCGGTAGATTGGATGTGAAGCGGCCTTGACCCGTCACGAGGCTCGAATCCTCGACCCGCCTGATCGAACGGCCAACCCAGGTCATGTGGCTGCACTTTGCGAGGTTTGCGCTCGCGGATGCCGTCTTCGCGCGAATCACGATTGCTCCAACGCGCGACGCGTGACGGTGCGAACGAGATCGCGGCGATAGTCCGCGCTCGTCATCGCGTCTTCCATCGGGTCGATAGCCGCAGCGGCAGCGGCTGCAGCGCGAGCAAAAGTCTCGCGTCCCGGCGCATGACCACCCAGCGCCTGCTCGGCCTCGGCAATACGCCGGGCATTTGGCTCGGCACCGCCCACGGCGATCCGCGGCTCGACAATCTTCTCGTCCTCCAACCGATACGTCGTCACCGCCATGGCAATGGCGAAATCGCCGGCGCGGCGGCTGAACTCATAGAAGCCGAAACGCGTCTTGGGCGGCAGCAGCGGCAAGCGCACTTCGCTCAGCAGCTCGTCTTCGTTCAATGCCGTCGTCATGAGTCCGGCAAAGAATTCGTGCGCGAAGATGATGCGCGTGCCGCGGACACTCTTCGCCACCATCCTGGCCCCGAGCGCGGCCGCGACCGCGCACCATTCCGACGCCGGATCGGCATGAGCGATGCTGCCGCAGAACGTGCCGCGCGTGCGGATCGGATAGTGGGCAATATGGCGCACAACCGTGGACAACAACGTGCCCAGCGGGCCGGCGACAACCGGGTGATGAAATGCCTCGTGTCGGACGCAAGCGCCGATGCAAAGCTCGTCTCCCTCGACCTCCAGCCGTTTCAGGGCATCGATGCCATTGATGTCGACCAGATGCGTCGGCCGCGCTAACCGGAATGCCATTGTCGGCACTAGACTTTGCCCGCCGGCCAGCACGCGCCCGTCATGCGGTGCGACCTCGGCCAGAATGGCGAGCGCCTCATCGACCGTTTTCGGCGCGTGGTAGCGGAACGGGGCAGGCTTCATTGCAACCCCTAGGAGGTACTGTTGGGCTCATTCATCCAACGCGGACAGTCGGGATGGGCCGTGCAAGAGATTAGGAAAGTGATACATGCGTGCTGCGGGATGTAAAGCGTCAGGCTCGGCCAGGAACGGATGGTTCTGTTGCTCAATGAATCGGAGGAGGCGTTGGGTGCCAGCATCCATGGCTCGCGTCCGACGACTGCACTTTGGCCGGCGTCGCGTTCATGCCCGCATCTGGCGCGGCTGGAGCACCTCAACATTCTGGGGCCGGCGGACCAGCGGCCCCGGGTCGCCGACTGGTACCACCGCTGCACGCGGCGACCAGCTTCTCACCATGCTATGGTGAAATGGGAAAGGGTGTTGTGATGAATGAAAAGCTCGACATGACGCTGCACATCAATGGACGCGATTACGCGATCCGGGTCGAGCCCCGCAAGACTCTGGTCGATGCCATCCGCGACGAGTGCGGGCTTACGGGAACGCATATCGGCTGCGAGCATGGCGTCTGCGGTGCCTGCACCATCATTCTCGATAACGAGGCGGTCCGGTCCTGCCTGATGTTTGCTGTGCAGGCCGTGGGGAAACGGATCCGCACCATCGAGGGCCTGGCGGACGGCGACACGCTGCATCCGCTGCAGCGCGCCTTCATGGAACATCACGGGCTCCAGTGCGGCTTCTGCACGCCGGGCTTCTTGATGCTTGCTGCCAACGTGTTGGAGCGGCAACCGGATATCGGCGACGACGAGTTGCTCGACGTCCTGGCGTCGAATTTGTGCCGCTGCACCGGCTATCAGAACATCATCAAGGCGGTGCGCGCCGCCGCCGCGCAGATGCGCGACGCCCGAACGACGAGCGCGATTTGACGTCGCCATGGCCGACACGCTTATGTGCTCGCGGCGACGGAGCTGCGCTGAGGCATATCCACGACGAGTGTGTCGAGTTCGGGTCGATCGAACCGTTGATCGCCGGCTCTGTGGGCAAGTTGTCGGACGGCACACACCACGGGCGCCGCTCCTGATGTCGCTCTCGAGCGCCTACAGCGTGGGTTGAACGTTCCCGTCACGCTTGCAGCGCTGGCGGCGCCGGGACCGTTCGCGTTGCCCGCCTGCAACGTTTCGAGCGCCGAATATTGGCGACTAACCGAAGCCGCGGACGTCGCGCGCGGGCTGTTGCCTGAAGCGGAAATCGCGATAGGGGACGGCCCCGTCCCCGATCTCGATTTGCAAGGCCCCTTCGCGATCGAGGAGGCGC
>Ga0081538_10000526_pt1 | contig 42457 bp, 37 predicted proteins | sample TabmetS5T2R1_FD_71022 | JGI IMG/M metagenome (GOLD analysis project Ga0081538, IMG submission 71022) | Tabebuia heterophylla rhizosphere microbial communities from the University of Puerto Rico - S5T2R1 | ecosystem: Host-associated > Plants > Roots > Rhizosphere ... | reverse complement strand
GGGGAGGGTCTGACCCTCCCCCCTGGGGGGAGATGTCTCGGGCGGCCACGTCTTCCATGCGTTCGAGCCGACGAGCGTCCGGAGCGGCCACCCGCGCCAGGTGAAAGCGGCGCACACCCTCGTTGCTGTCGCTCGGGACGAGTGCGTACCGCCTGACGGTGGGAAAACGCTCAGCCACGCCACGCATTGTTGCCCTATGCAGGCGTTTCGCGCTATCGACAGTCGTCGAAAGATCGCCGGCCGCGTTTGGCCCTCAGGTCGAGTGCAGCCACCGCTCGTACCACTCCCACGCCGCCCGTAGGCCCCGGTCGAGCTCCCACTTCGGCTCCCAGCCGAGCTCCGCCCGGATCGCGCTCGAGTCGAGGTACTGGCGGTCGATCTCGCCGGCCGGCACGCCCTCGCCGCGCACGTCCGGCTCTACGTCGACGCCGGAGACCGAGATCAGGGTCCGCACCAGGTCCAGCACCGAGACGGGCCTCCCCCACCCCGCGTTCCAGGCGCGCCCGTTCAGCTCCGGGCGGTCCAGCGAGGCGGCGACCGCGAGGTACGCGTCCACGGCGTCCTCCACGTAGAGGTAGTCGCGCTCGGGGGTCCCGTCCGAGCGGATCACCGGTCGCTCGCCGCGCGCCAGCGCACTCGCCGTGTCCGGCACGATGCGCGACCAGTTGAGGTCGCCCGGGCCGTAGACGTTGGCGAGCCGTGTGACCGCCACCGGCATGCCGTACGTGGCGGCATACGAGCGGCCGATCAGGTCCGCCGCCGCCTTGGATACGTCGTATGGAAAGACGGGCTCGAGCGGGAAGTCCTCCCGGTAGGGCAGCTCTTCATGGCTGCCGTAGGCCTTGTCGGACGAAGCCACGACGACCCGCTTAACGCCCCCCAGCGCCCGGCACGCCTCGAGCAGCGTGTAGGTGCCGCGTACGTTCGCCTCCCAGGTGCCGAGAGGCGAGCGGTTCGCGGTCCCGACGATCGTCTGGGCAGCCAGGTGGAAGACCTCCCCCACCTCGTGCTCGTTCAGCACGCGGAGGAGGGCGTCCTGGTCACCGATGTCCGCGAGCGCGATCGTGCAGCGCTCCTCGATGCCCTCGCGCCGGAACCGCGAGGCGGGATCGAAGTCGCGCCGCAGCGCCACGACCTCACGGCCCTGGTCGAGCAGCCGCTCGGCCAGCCGGGAGCCTATGAAGCCCTGCGCCCCTGTGACGAGGACCTTCAGCCGCCCGCCACGGCGGGCAGGATCGTCACCTCGTCACCGTCCTCCACCGTGGTGTCGAGGCCGTCGAGGAAGCGGATGTCCTCCCCGCCCACGTAGACGTTCACGAAGCGGCGCAGGTCGCCGTCCTCGGCGATGCGGTCACGCAGCCCGTCGAAGCGGTCGTAGAGGCCGTCGAGCACCTCGCCGACGGTCGTCGCGCCGTCGACGGTCGTCTCGCCCTCGCCCCCGGTGACGCTCCGCAGCTGCGTCGGGATCTTGACCGTGACCGTCATGCGGCCGGACAGATTACACAGCCGCAGCGACGGGGACGCGAGCCTCGAACGACTCCACCCGGGGCTCGATCTCGTGCACCTCGAAGCTGCCTCGCACGGCGTCCAGCGTCTTCAGCCCCTCGCCCGTGATGACCAGCACCACGCGCTCCGACGGGTCGATGTCGCCGCGCCCGGCAAGCTTCGCGAGGGTGGCCGTGGTGACCCCGCCGGCGGTCTCCGTGAAGATGCCGGTCGTCTCCGCCAGCAGCCGGATCCCGGCCCGCACCTCGTCGTCGGTCACGGCGTCGACCGAGCCCCCGCTGCGGCGCGCCAGGTCGAGCGCGTACGGCCCGTCGGCCGGGTTGCCGATGGCGAGCGACTTGGCGATCGTGTCCGGCTTCACGGGCTTGCAGACGTCCCAGCCCGACTCGTAGGCGTGCGCCACCGGCGAGCAGCCCTCGGCCTGCGCTCCGTTCATCGCCGGCGCATCGCCGGCAAGCAGGCCGACCTCGCGCCACTCGTCGAACCCGCGCGCGATCTTCGTGAAGAGCGAGCCGGAGGCGATCGGCGCCACGACCCGGTCCGGCAGCTCGAAGCCGAGCCCCTCCGCGATCTCGTAGGCGAGCGTCTTCGACCCCTCCGCGTAGTAGGGCCGCACGTTGACGTTGACGAACGCCCACTCGCGCTCGGCCGACAGCTCGGTGCACAGGCGGTTCACGTCGTCGTAGTTCCCCCGCACGGTCACGAGCCTCGTGCCGTACACGCCGGTGGCGAGGATCTTCTGCTCCTCGAGGTCGGCGGGGATGAACACGTAGGACTCGAGCCCCGCGGCCGCCGCGTGGGCCGCCACGGCGTTGGCGAGGTTGCCGGTGGACGCGCAGGCCACGGTCTCGTATCCGAGCTCGCGAGCCTTGGCCAGCGCCACCGACACCACGCGGTCCTTGAACGAGTGGGTCGGGTTGGCGGCGTCGTTCTTCACCCACACCTCGCCGAGGCCGAGCCGCTCGGCGAGCCGCGGGGCCCGGACCAGCGGCGTGCAGCCCGCCGGCAGCGCGTAGCGCGGCGACTGCTCGAAGGGCAGGAAGTCGGCGTAGCGCCACAGGTTCTGCGGCCCCGCCTGGATGCGCCGCTTGGCGCTCTCCGCGTCGAGCGAGGTCAGGTCGTAGCGAACCTCGAGCGGCCCGAAGCAGCGCTCGCAGACGTAGCGCGCCTCCAGCTCGTACTCCGCTCCGCACTCCTTGCATGCAAGTGCCCGGACAGCCATGTGAACGCCCCTTTCAACTGGTAGAGCCTCCGCCGCTGTGTGACGGAGGCCCTCGTGAGGCGTCCAGTCACATCTCGATGGAATTGGCACCTTTCCCTGCGGACTTGGAGCGTCCGCCGAGTGGTTGCCGGGGCTTCATCGGGCCATGTCCCTCCACCCCTCTCGATGCAACGGCTATGTGAAGCGGCAAGGATAGCGGGCTGCGCAAGTAGAATCAGTGAGGTGAGCTACGCGGACGACCCGCTCAGACGCCATGCCGAGCCTTCCCAAGCCCCGTCTCAGGCGCTCGGCCCGCGCGCGGGCCGACGGTAGCGCGCTCCAGCAGGCCCCGGCCGAGCCCAACGTCGAGACCGTCGAGTGGGGCGATCTCCGCTGGATCAACATCGAGCGCCCCACGCCGGTCGATCGGGCCTGGCTCGAGGAGCACTTCGAGTTCCACCCGCTGGACTACGAGGACGTCCTGTCGCGCAACCAGCGGCCGAAGATCGACGAGTACCCCGACTACCTGTTCATCGTTCTCCACTTCCCGGTGTTCGACAAGGCGGTCGGGCGGCTCAACGCGGGCGAGCTCGACATGTTCATCGGGCCCGACTACCTGATCACGCTGCCAAACCAGCCGCTGCCGCCGGTCGAGTGGCTGTTCGAGCGCTGCCGTTCGTCGGACGAGACGCGCGAGGCGCTCTTCTCGAAGGGCTCGGGCTACCTGCTCTACAAGATCGTCGACGACGCGTTCGACTACTGCTTCCCGATGCTCCGCAAGATGGGCACGAAGCTCGAGCGGATCGAGGAGGAGATCTTCGAGGGGCGCTCCGAGGAGGTCGTGCGCGACATCTCGAGCTCCAAGCAGGAGATCATCAACTTCCGCAAGATCATCCGGCCGCAGCGCGCCGTGCTGCGCGACCTCGAGCGGACCAAGCAGCGCTACCTGGCCGAGGACCTCGAGGTCTACTTCGACGACATCGTCGACGCCTCCGAGCGGATCTGGGACATGCTCGAGAACTTCAAGGAGGTCGTGGAGGCGCTCGAGGACACGAACGAGTCGGTGCTCTCCCACCGGGTCAACGAGGTGCTGCGGGTGCTCACCGCGTTCAGCGTGATCATCCTGCCGCTCACTCTCATCGCGAGCATCTGGGGGATGAACGTCGGCATCCCGGGCGAGAGGGGCGAGACGGCCTTCTGGGTGATCGTCGGCGCCATGGTGGCACTGCTGGTCGCCATGATCGGCTACTTCCGGAAGCGGAGGTGGCTGTGATGGACGTCGTGATCGCGGGCGGCCACGGGAAGATCGGGCGGCGGCTGGCCCGGTTGCTCCTGGCGCGCGGGGACCGCGTACGGGGCCTGATCCGCAACCCCGACCACCAGGGCGACCTGCGCGAGGACGGCAGCGAGCCGGTGGTGTGCGACCTGGAGTCGGCGAGCGCCGAGCAGGTGGCTGAGGCGATCGCGGGCGCCGACGCCGTGGTGTTCGCCGCCGGCGCCGGGCCCGGCAGCGGCGCGGAGCGCAAGCTCACCATGGACCGCGACGGCGCGGTGAAGCTGGTCGAGGCGGCCCGCTCGGCGGGCGCGACCCGGTATGTGATCGTCAGCTCGGTCGGGGCGGAGAGCCCGCCCGGCGACGACGACGTGTTCAGCGTCTACCTGCGGGCCAAGGCGGAGGCCGACCGCGCGGTGATGGACAGCGACAGAGACTGGACCGTGGTGCGGCCCGGGATGCTCACGGACGACCCCGGCACCGGCCGCGCCCGGATCCAGTCGGAGCCCGTCCGCGCCGAGGTGAGCCGCGACGACGTGGCGGCCGTGCTGGCGGCGGTCGTGGACGAGTCGCGCGCCGTGGGCAAGGTGCTCTACGTGGTCGGGGGCGACGACCCGATCGAAGACGCGCTGGTCGCGGCGATCGCCTAGAGCACCGGGGTTCGCGCCTCCACGCTTCCGTGCACGAGCGCCGCCGCGCCGAGCAGGTCGGCGGCGGCATCCACGGCCGCTACCCGCTTCCAGCCGTCGCCGCCGCGCCCCCTCGCGTGGCGGCGCAGCTCGAGCGCGTAGGGGGCGACGCCGAGGAGCGGGAGCGTCGAGCGGCGGGCGGCGGCGACCGCGACGGCGGCCAGGGCGAGGTCGAGCTTGAGGCTGCGCGGGCTGTGGAAGAGGCGGCGATGGAGCAGCGTGCGGCGCAGCTCCGGCTGCCGGGCGACCAGGCCCGGCAGCTCCCGCAGGCGGGTGCGCTCCTCGAGGTACTCGAGCGGCTCGCGAGGGACCGGGGGCCGGTGGCAGACCGCCTCCGCCGAGAACGTGGTGCGGCGGGCACGGGCGCCGAGGTCGGCGGCGTGGAGGCCACCCGCCTCGTCGAACAGCGCGCGGGTCATGAACAGGCTCGCCGCGTCGTACACGCCGGTCTTCGCCGTGACCTGGGGGGCGAGGTCGAATGGGCCGGGCTGCGCGCGCGGGTCGGGCAGCACCTGGCCCTGCACGAGGTCTGCCTCCGCCAGCGTCCGGGCGCCGGCCGCGAGCCAGCCCGGCTCGGGGAAGCAGTCGGCGCCGCAGAAGGCGAGCAGCGCTCCCGAGGCGGACGCGACCGCCGCGTTCGTGCCCCCGCGCACCAGCCGCGCCCCGGCCCGCTCCGCGATCGCCGCGGTCTCGTCACTGGAGCCGAGGTCCGCCACGACCACCTCGTAGGACGGCGCTCCCTCCTGGTCTGCCAGCGCCGCGAGCGTGCGCGGGAGCGTCGCCGCTGCGTCCCTGGCCGGCACGATCACCGTGGCGCGGATCACCGCCGGGGAATCTAGAGTCCCCCGACGTGCTCGACCAGGGGCCGGTGCGACCTAATCGATAGGTCGGCCCTGGGCGTCGATCGAGCAGCCGGCGTTGTTCAGCCCGTCGAGCGTGTTCTTCGTCGGCTCCGGGTCGTTCGTGGCGAAGGCCTGCTGTACGAGCGCGATTATCTCGCTGCTCGTGAGCCCGTAATCGACATCCGGGTGCGCGGCACCGAGCAGTGCAGCGGTGGCGTGCCGGGCGAGCGCGTCGAAGCCGCCGCCCCCCAGGCTCAAGGCATCGCCCAGGGTCAGCGAGGAGTTGTAGTTCACTCCGAAGACCGCGTTGAAGGAATCTCCCGGCGAGAACCCCGACCACACGTTCGTTTGGTTCTTCCAGAAGCCGGGCGTGCAGCCGTGGTCGCCGACGTCGTACTGGGTGTCGCCGGCGTTGGCTCCTGTTGGCGACCCGCCACCGCTCGCCGCCACGGCCAGGGTCGTGCCGCCGGCCAGCGCGGCCGAAACAGCCAAGACGATCAGAAGCCTTCGCATGCGATCAGCGTATTCGGGGATTTGGCGCGCTGCCAGGGCCCGCAGCGACTTCCCGACTTTTTTCCGACCGGCTTCATCAGGGGGTCGGGGGCCCCGGAGCGGGTAGCGCGAGCTTGGCCCCGGCCCGGCGCCAGCGGCCCTTGGTTTCTGCCCCGAAGGTCTTCATGCCTTCCTGGACGAGCCCCTCCAGGGGGTTCAGCATGAGGGCGCGCCGCATCCGGGGGCGCGGATCCAGGCCGGCGGCACTGCGCGCCACGGCCAGGCCGTAGTGCAGCTTCCAGTTGCTCGGATCACGTTCTACGGCGTTGGCCATTGCCCGGACCGCCTGTCGGGAATCTCCACGCTGGAAGTCGCAGAACGCACGCAAGTGGTAGGGCGATGCGCGTTCGGGCACGGCCGACAGCGCACTTTTCGCCTCCTGCTTCGCGAGGTCGCATCTGCCGGCCTCTACGGCGTCCAAGCCCGAGCTGAGCCGAGCCTCCGACACGGCTATGCGCGCGGGAAGCAACACGAGGACCAGGCAGAGCGCCACTCCGGCAGCGCGTACGCCGATCGTCCAGGCCGGGAGCGTCGACGGCGAGGTGGGGTTCCGAGCCAGCACGGCGCCGCCGAATGCGAAGAGCCAGAGCGTCACGGCCGGCATCTCCCAGAGCCAGTCGACGGATGCCTGCGCGGCCCATGCGATGCCTGCGGCCAGCAGCGCCGCGAAGAGCGCGCGGTCTCGGCCGCGGGCGCGAAACGCGAAGCCTCCCAGCACGATCACAAGCGCCAGCGCGCCCATCGCCAGGCCCGGCCAGCCGAGCTCGCCGAGCAGCTCGATGTAGAACGAATGCGCGTCTTGGACGCTGCCCGGCTGTTCCCTGTCGCGCGCCCAATCGCTGCTGAACATCCCGGCGCCGCTGCCGTGAAAGCGGTCGCGCCGGTAGGCGGCCATAGCCACGTCCCAGTGGTCTTGGCGCCCGCTGCTGTCGGCCGAGAGCAGACGGTCGGTGCCCAAGGGCGCTCCGAGTTCGTCCCTGGATTTGAACTCGGAGTACTTCTCGCTCACCACGTTGGGGACGTCGAACGCAAGGGCGCCTCCCAGCGTCACCGCCACTGCGGCCACCGTGGCCGCGGCAATCGCAGGACGCTGGGCCCGCTGGGGCAGGGTCAGGCTTCGCGCCAACCCGTCAAGGGGCAGCAACGCTGCCCTCAACGCCGCGGCCCCGACCGCGGCGAGCGCTATGGCACGCGCAGCGTCTTCCCCGGCGGCCACCGTCTCGGGAGTGCCCCATATGGGCTGCGTCAGGGCGTCGGCCGGATCGAGTGCGAGCAGCATGAATGCGACAGGAGGCACCGTCGCCAGGAGCCCGCTCAACATCGCCCGCGGCCGGCCTACGACCAGGTAGAGGACCACTGCGCCCGCCGCGGCCCAGGTGCCACCACGCGACAGCGTGTAGTAGAGCGTGGCCGACAGAAGCGGGACCGCTGCTGCGCCCACCACTCGAACGAACCACCGGTCGCGGATGCTGCATGCGAGGTGAACGCAGAACACGATTCCCACGCAGGCCATGAACGCGAGCCCGTTCCAGTAGTTCAGCGGAAAACCGAGCCGGTCCGTGCGGATCAGGTCCTCGTGGAAGATCACCTCGGGAAGGGTTCGGGCGATCAGTGCCGCGCAGCACACCGCCACTGCCGCAGCGGCCATGGCGTAGACCATCCACCGCACCCGGCGTCGCGAGAAGCCCAGGAGGCCGAAGAGGATCAGCGTCAGGGCATAGAGCAAGACGCGGGTGTATTCGATCATCGCGCGTATCGGTGTCCCGGACCAATCCGACGACGCAAGCGTCCACGCCGCCAGTCCTCCGATCGCGACAGTGGCCAGGATCAACGGAATTCCGACCCCGCCCCAGGGACTCCGGGCGATCACGAACAGTACGGCGATGCAGAGCGCGACCTCGACCGCGGCAAGCGCCGCCGTGCCCGGGAAGAACCCGCCGTTCCGGAACGCGAGATACACCGTCAGGCCGGCCAGCAGCAGAGCGAGCAGAGCATCGGCCGGGCCCCTGTCGCTTGGCTGTGTGTGCGCTGGACGGCGGGCGCGCGGAGAGTCGCGCATGCGCGCGCTGACGCGGCGCTTCATGTGGTCCAGCTGAAGCGGCGTCGGCTCCGGCCTGTTCGCACGAAGCAGCGCGGCGAGGTCCCGCAACCCGGTGCTCTGCGGATCCATTCGACCCTTCTACGAACGACGGCGCCATTTTCCAACTGACCCGCCACGCGCGACGAGGGATACCCTGCGGCCGTGGCGCTCGACGAGTCGATCTTCAAGGCCTACGACGTCCGCGGCATCTACCCGGACCAGATGGACGAGCGGCTCGCGTACCGAATCGGGCGCGGCTTCGCCCGGGTGCTCTCGGACCTACAGGACGTGGGCGTGGCGGACCTCCGCGTGGGCGTCGGGCGCGACATGCGCCTGACGGCGCCGGCCATGGCCGAGGCTTACGCGCGCGGGATCGCCGACGAGGGCGCCGACGTGCTCGACGTGGGGATGGTCGGCACCGAGATGCTCTACTGGACGGTCGGCTCGCGCGGGCTCGACGGCGGGCTGATGTGCACCGCCTCCCACAACCCGAAGGCCTACACGGGCGCCAAGCTCGTGCGGCGCGGCGCGATCGCGCTGTCCGGCGACGCCGGCATCGGCGAGCTGCGCGAGATCGTGGCGGCGGGCGAGCCGGGCGACCCCGTCACCGAGACGGGCCGCATCGAGACCGAGGAGGTGTCCGACGAGTTCCGGGGCGCGGCGCTCGGCTACATCGACCCGGACCGGATCCGCGCGATGAAGGTGGTGCTCGATGGCGGCAACGGCATGGCCGGCCCGATGGTCGGCCCCCTGCTGGACGACTTCCCGATCGAGCAGGTCCCCACCTACTGGGAGCCGGACGGCGAGTTCCCTGACCACGAGCCCAACCCGCTGCTCCCGGAGAACCGGCAGTTCATCGTCGACAAGGTCCGCGAGGAGGGCGCCGACCTCGGCATCGCCTGGGACGGCGACGCGGACCGCTGCTTCTTCATCGACGACACCGGCGAGTTCGTGGCCGGCGACTTTCTCACCGCCCTCCTGGCCGAGGCGTTGCTGCGCAAGGAAGCCGGCGCCACGATCCTCTACGACGTGCGCGCGTCACGGGCCGTCCCCGACGTCGTGGCCGAGCACGGCGGCACCGCTCAGGTGAACCGCGTGGGGCACGCCTTCTTCAAGACGCGCATGCGCGAGACGGGCGCCGCCTTCGGCGGCGAGGTCTCGGGCCACTACTACTTCCGCGACTTCTACTGCGCCGACTCCGGCACGATCCCCGCACTGCTGATGCTCGAGCTGCTCTCGGTCGAGGGCAAGCGGATGAGCGAGCTGCTCGAGCCACTCCGCTCGCGCTACTTCATCTCAGGCGAGATCAACTCGGAGGTCGAGGACCAGGCGGCGAAGATGGAGGAGATCGCCGACCGGTACGGCGACGCCGAGATCGGCCGCCTGGACGGCATCTCCGTCGACTACGACGAATGGCACTTCAACGTCAGGCCCTCGAACACCGAGCCGCTCCTGCGGCTGAACCTCGAGTCGCTCGTCTCGCACGCCCACATGGAGCAGAAGCGAGACGAGCTCCTCGAGTTCATACGCGGCTAAGGCCTACTTCGGCTTCGGCGGGAGGAAGCAGGTCGTCCTGGTGCCGTCGCTCGACACCACGACCAGCTCGTCCGGACCCGTGATGTGGGCCGCGACCGCCCCGGCCTGTCCGTTCGTGGACCCGATCTTCTTCGACTCAGGCGTCGATCCCGGCGCCTGCGTGTACTTCACCACGCTCCCCGACGGGAACGGGCCGAACGTGACACCGCCGGTCTCCACCGTCACCGGTGAGCCGTCGTCCGAGCCGATCAAGTAGAAGCCGTCCTCGTTCTGGCCTCCACGCGGGCCCGGCAGCGTCGTGCTACCGGCCGGCGGGGTGTTCTGCCCGTGCGGGTTCACCGACTCCCGGCAGAACCCGGCCACCGGGGGCGGGGGCACGCAGTGGGTGATGACGCGGATCTGGTCGAAGTGGAACCGGTCCGTGACCGTCGTGGTCGCGGTGAGCAGATCGGCCGAGACCGTGACGGTGTCGCCCTGGACGACGGGGTCCAGGCCCCTTCCGAATGTTCCCGTCGGATAGACCGTCCCGGGAGCTCCGAGCGAATCGCTCGCATCGAGGCCCGCATCGGTCGTGATCGCGCCGATGATCGTGCCATCCGTGCTCATCGAGCCGCTGAGCGTGACCGACGAGCCACCGGTGGGATCGAAGTGCAGCAGGTGGCTGCTGACGCTGGTGCCGGCTGGGATGAGACCCGAGCCGCCCACCGCCGAGAAGTCGAGCTGTAGCGGGGATGTCAGTGTCACACACTGCTGCTCGTCGAACGCTCGAATCTGGGTGTCGCTCTGCAGCGCGTTTTCCGCGACCGAGGCGGGCGGCGCGATCTGCACGACTGCACCGCTTGTAGAGGTGATCGCGGCCACCGCCGCCGTCGCGCCGACTGTGACAGCGACTGCGAGAACAGCGAGCGCAGAAACAAGTACGCCCTTCCGTGGCATACACATCTCCTTTCGCCAGGGCCAGCTGGCATGGGGGCTAGAGGGGGCTCCTATCCCAGCCCAACCTAACCCCGGTTACGCAGAATCGCCAGTGCCAAACCCAGCCATAATCCGGCCGCGCCGCCCAGCAGCGTCCAACCGACCGGGCCGAGCGTCCGCTGGGCGGCGCGGGCGCCCCTGCCCGTCGTGGTGAGGCCCGCCCTGCGCGGGATTTCCGCCCGGTACGCCTTGGCGTAGGCCGTGGCGAGCGCGATGCTCCGCTCGCGGTCGGGCGACTCGACCGTGAACGAGAGGTCCTGGCGCGAGGTGAGCTCCGCGGAGCTGCGCGCGCGCAGCCACTCGACGCCCAGCCCCTCCTCGCCCGCGAGCACGAGCGCGCGGCGCAGAACGGCGTCGCTCCGGGCTCGCTCGAGGCCGCGCTCGCCGGAGAGGTCCGGCGGCACCCGGATCACGAACGAGCGCGCGCGGTAGTCCTGCCCGCGGGCGAGCGCAACGCCGCCGGCAACCAGGGCGAGCACGAGCGTGCAGGCGACGACGATGCGCGCGTCCATCGGCCCGGGAAGCATGGCGCAATAGGGTCAGACCATGGATGGGTTCGAGGCAGCCGCCGAGGCGGGCATCCACCGGATCGCCGTCCCCACCCCGTTCGCCGTCGGGCGGGTGAACGTCTACCTGATCGAGGACGACCCCCTCACGCTCGTGGACGCGGGCCCCAACTCCGGCACGTCCTTCGACGAGCTCCAGCGCGGCGTCGACCGCCTGGGGCACGGCCTGGACGAGATCGAGCTGATCGTCCTGACCCATCAGCACATCGACCACCTCGGGCTGATCCCGCTCGTGGCCGCGCGCTCCGGCGCCGAGGTGGCGGCGCTCGACGCCGCCGTTCCCTTCGTCGGGAACTTCCGGGGCGAGGCCCAGGCCGACGACGACTTCGCGCGCGACCTCATGCTCCGTCACGGGATCGCCGAGGACGTCGTGACGGCACTGCAGTCGGTCTCGCAGGCCTTTCGCGCCTGGGGCGCCAACGTCGAGGTCACCAATCCGCTGCGGGACGGCGACGCGCTCGAGCTGCGCGACCGCACGCTGCACGTCCACCACCGGCCCGGCCACTCCCCCACCGACACGGTCTTCCACGATCGCGAGCGGCGCATCCTGCTCGCGGCCGACCACCTGCTCGCCCACATCTCGTCGAACCCGCTGATCACCCGCCCGCGCGACGGGTCCGCCGAGCGCCCTCAGGCACTCGTCCAGTACCTGGACTCGCTCGCCGCCACGCGCGAGATGGACGTGGGCCTCGTACTCCCCGGGCACGGCGACCCGGTCACGGATCACCGGGACCTGATCGACAAGCGCTTCGCGCTACACCGCCGGCGTGCCGACAAGATCCACGGCCTGCTCCTGGACGAGCCCCGCTCCGCCTACGCCATCGCCCAGGCGCTGTGGGGCGACATCGCCGTCACCCAGGCGTACCTCACCCTCTCGGAGGTGCTCGGCCACCTGGACCTGCTGGTCAACGAAGGCCGTGCGCGCGAGGTGGAACGGGACGGGCGGAGCCTGTTCGAGGCGGTTCCCGGCGCTCACTCTGCAGCGCCAGCTCGCCCGAGCACGCCGGACAGCTCCGCCACTTGAGCCTCTCGCTGGCGCTGTAGAGGCGGGTTCCGCAGCTCTCGCAGACCCAGTAGGCCATGGTCAGGACGCCGGAGCGGGGATGTAGCGGTCGTTGCCGTGCGGGTCGTAGCTCGGGCGGTACTCCTCGCGGCGGGCCTCGCGGAGGCGCGCCCCGCAGCGCTCGCAGGTCCAGAAGTAGACGAGGACGCCGCGCTGCCGGTCGTACGCGGTCCGGATCCCGTGAAAGCCGTCATGCCCGCACATGGCACCCATTCAACGCCCGAATCGAACGAATTTGTCCTCCATTCCTACGAATATCGGCCTCCTCCGGCGACCGCCTGGAAGACCGCCTCGTGCTCCTCCACCACGGCGGGCCAGGTGTAGCGGCGGCGCTGCAGCTCGCGCCCGGCCGCGCCGAGGCGGGTCCGGAGCGGCTCGTCGCGCAGCAGACGTATCAGGACGGGCGCGATCGCCTCGGCGGCGTTGTCGACCCGGAAGCCGTTCTCGCCGTCCCGGACCAGCTCGGCCACCGCGGGCGCCGAGCCCGCCACGACCGGCTTCGAGAAGCGCCAGGCCTCCAGGTAGGCGATCCCGAAGGACTCGCCCTCGGACGGCATGCAGAACACGTCGCAGGCGGCGAGCGCGTCGGCCTTCTCCTGCTCGTCGCAGGTCCCCAGGTCGACGTGCGAGGCGTCCGGGAGAGCGGGGAAGGGCGGCTCCGTCGCGGGCCCCGCGCTGACGAGGCACGCGTCGGGGACGGCCTCCACCACCGCCGCCATCGCCTCGCGGAGGGCGTGGTAGCCCTTGTAGCGCTGGCGCCGGCCCACGAAGAGGACGAGCGGCCGCTCGCCGAGGCCGCGGGAGCGGCGAAAGCGGTCGCCGTCGCCGTCGCGCTCGAGCGCCGGGGCGAGCGGCATGACGTGCACCTTCGTCTCCTCGACGCCGAGGTCGATCAGCCGCCGGCGCTCGAACTCCGACTGCGCCAGGATGGCGTCGGCCGCGCGGTAGAGACGCGCGTCGAGCGCGCTGTCCCCCCAGGTCCCGGGATGGATGGCGGGCCAGATCGTGAACGCGGTGCCGCGCCGCCGGGCCTCCCGCAGCGCCGGGAAGCCGAGCAGCTCCCAGCCGGTTCCCACGAAGTGCATCACGTCGATTCCCGACGGGATCGCGCGCGCGAGCCGCGAGCGGTAGGCGGCGGAGAACGTGGCCACGCCGAGCCGCGCGACCGCGGGGCGGTTCACGAGCCGGTGGACCTGCTGCAGCCCGGGAGCGGTTCCCGGCCGGGGAGCGATGATCCGGACGCTGCCGTGGCCGTTCACGGCCGGCAGCTCACCCTCCCGCTCGCGCGCCGCGTAGTCCACGCGCCCGGGTCCCTCGACGCCGAAGCGGGCCAGCTCCGTGACGTCCCAGCGCGCAGCGAGACCGCGACGCAGGTGCCGCACGTACGCCGCGAGGCCCCCGGGCCCGTGCGAGCTGAGCGTCGACACGACGCACAGTCCCGGTGCGGCGTGCGTCGAGCTCACCCCCCGACCCCGAGCACCATCCCCCCGCCGACGGTGTCGTTGGTCGACTCGTCGATCAGGATGAAGCTCCCGGTGGCCCGGTTGCGGCGGTACTCGTCGACGAGCAGCGGGGCGCCGGCCCTCAGGCGCACGCGCCCGATCTCGTTGAGGCCGAGGCCCTCCGCAGCCGTGTCGCGGTGGAGCGTGTCCACGTCGATGCGGTACTGGAGCTCGTCCACCACCGCCCTGGCGCTGCGCGTGGTGTGCTTGATCGCGTAGCGGCCGCCCGGCCGGAGCGGCTCCTCGCTCATCCAGCACACCATCGTGTCGAGCTCGCGCGCCGCCGTCGGCGCGTTGCGGGGCCGGCAGATCATGTCTCCGCGCGACACGTCGATCTCGTCCTCGAGCCGCATCGTCACGGACATCGGCGGCGTGGCCTCGCTGACGGGACCGTCGATGGTCTCGATCGAGGCGATCCTGGTCTCCCTGCCGGCGGGCAGCACCAGCACCTCGTCGCCGGGCTTGAAGGTGCCGCCGGCCACCTGGCCGGCGTAGCCGCGGAAGTCGTGGTGCTCGTCCGAGTTCGGCCGGATCACCCACTGCACCGGGAAGCGGCAGTCGACCAGGTTGCGGTCCGACGCCAGGTGCACGTGCTCCAGGTGGTAGAGCAGCGGCACGCCCTGGTACCAGGGCATGTTCTCCGAGCGCTCCACGAGGTTGTCGCCGTGCAACGCGGAGATCGGGATGAAGGTCAGGTCGGCGATGTCGAGCTTGGCCGAGAAGGCGGTGAACTCGTCGCAGATGTGCTCGAAGACGGCCTCGTCCCAGCCGACGAGGTCCATCTTGTTGACGGCCACGACCAGGTGGGGCACGCGCAGCAGCGTGGAGATGAAGGCGTGCCGCTTCGTCTGCTCGACGACTCCCTTGCGCGCGTCCACGAGCACGATCGCGAGCGAGGCGGTCGAGGCGCCGGTGACCATGTTGCGCGTGTACTGCACGTGGCCGGGCGTGTCGGCGATGATGAAGCGGCGCCGGGGGGTCTGGAAGAAGCGGTAGGCCACGTCGATGGTGATGCCCTGCTCGCGCTCGGCGCGCAGCCCGTCGGTGAGCAGCGCCAGGTTCAGGTAGCCGTCGCCACGCTCGATGCTGGTGCGCTCGACCGCGCGGTACTGGTCCTCGAGGATCTGCTTGCTCTCGTAGAGGAGGCGCCCGATGAGCGTCGACTTGCCGTCGTCGACCGACCCGGCGGTGGCGAAGCGGAGCAGGTCCGGCTCGTGGGCTACGGCATGGCCGTTTGTTGCGGCCCCCGGCATCAGAAGTACCCCTCGCGCTTGCGATCCTCCATCGCCGCCTCCGAGACGCGGTCGTCGGCGCGCGTCTGGCCGCGCTCGGTGATCCGCGTGGCGGCGATCTCCGCCACCACCGCGGACATCGTCGCGGCGCTCGACTCGACGGCGCCGGTGCAGGTCATGTCGCCCACGGTGCGGTAGCGCACGGTCGCGGTGAAGGACGTCTCCTCGGGCAGGCGCTCCACGAACGGCGAGACCGCGTAGAGCATCCCGTCGCGCTCGAAGACCTCTCGCTCGTGCGCGAAGTAGATGTCCGGCACCTCGAGCTCCTCGCGGGCGATGTAGTTCCACACGTCGAGCTCGGTCCAGTTCGACAGCGGGAACACGCGCACGTGCTCGCCGCGCCGGACCCGGCCGTTGTAGAGCGACCAGAGCTCGGGCCGCTGGGACTTCGGATCCCACTGCCCGAAGTCGTCGCGGAAGGAGAAGATGCGCTCCTTCGCGCGGGCCCGCTCCTCGTCCCGGCGCGCCCCGCCGATGCAGGCGTCGAAGCGGTGCTCCTCGATCACGGCCAGGAGGGCCGCGGTCTGAAGCCGGTTGCGGGAGGCGCCCGGACCGACCTCGTCGCGCGCAAGCCCGCGGTCGATCGCCTCCTGCACGGAGGCCACGACCAGGCGCTCCCCCAGCTCGGCGATGCGGCGGTCGCGGAATTTGAGCACCTCGGGAAAGTTGTGGCCGGTGTCGACGTGAACCACCGGGAACGGGAAGCGGCCCGGCCGGAAGGCCTTCTCGGCCAGCCTCAGCAGGACGATCGAGTCCTTGCCGCCCGAGAAGAGCAGGGCGGGCCGCTCGAGCTCGGCGGCCACCTCGCGCATGATGTGCACCGCCTCGTCCTCGAGGACGTCGAGGTGGGTTGGGATTGTCCGGCGCGGGCCCGGCACCGGATCCCTACCGCCCGGCCAGCCGGCCCAGCTGAGCGGAGTAGTGCTCGATCGTCCGGCCCAGTCCGTCGCGGAGCGCCACCTCCGGCTCCCAGCCCAGCAGCTGGCGGGCGCGGGTGATGTCCGGCTGGCGCACCTGCGGATCGTCGACGGGAAGCGCCTCGAAGACGATCTCCGCCCGCGAGCCCGTCAGCTCCACCACCAGCTCGGCCATCTCGAGCAGCGAGAGCTCGCTGGGGTTGCCGATGTTCACCGGCTCGTGGACGCCCGACTCGGCCAGCAGCACGAGGCCGCGGATCAGGTCGTCCACGTAGCAGAAGCTGCGCGTCTGGGAACCGTCGCCGAACACGGTCAGCGGCTTGTCGGTCATCGCCTGGCGCAGGAACGTCGGGATCGCCCGTCCGTCGTTGGGGCGCATGCGCGGCCCGAAGGTGTTGAAGATCCGGACGATCGTGGTGTCGACGCCCTGCTGGCGCAGGTAGGCCATCGTCAGCGCCTCGGCGTAGCGCTTGGCCTCGTCATAGACGCCGCGCGGCCCGATCGGGTTCACGTTGCCCCAGTACGACTCCGGCTGCGGGTGCACCAGCGGATCCCCGTACACCTCGCTGGTCGAGGCGAGCAGGAAGCGGGCCCGGTGCTTCTTCGCCAGGCCCAGCGTGTTGTGCGTCCCGTAGGCGCCGACCTTCAGCGTGTGCAGCGGGAGCCGCGCGTAGTCGATGGGCGAAGCCGGCGAGGCGAGGTGGTAGACGAAGTCGATCGGCTCGTCGACCTCGTAGTGCGACGTGATGTCGAACATCTCGAAGCGGAAGTCCGGGCCGTCGCTGAAGTGCTTGATGTTCTCGAGCGAGCCGGTCTCGAGGTTGTCGACGCAGATCACGCGGTGGCCGCGTCCGAGCAGGTAGTCGCACAGATGCGATCCGAGGAAGCCGGCGCCGCCGGTCACGAGGGAAGTGGTCATGTCACTTGTTCAACGTTTGAGAGCGTCCGAGACTCACGCTCGAGCTCGCTGCGCAGCCGCCGCAAGCCCCGGTAGAGGCGGCCCTCCACGGTGCTGCGCCGCTTCCCAATCACCTTGGCGATCTCCTCGAGCCGCAGGTCGGCCCCGTAGCGGAGCGCGATGACCTCGCGCTCGGTGTCGTCCAGCGTGGCGAGCGCGGCCATGATCACCTGGCGCGTCGCCACCTGCTCGATGGCCTCGTGGCCGTTCCCGGAATGGCCGTTGGTCGAGGCGGCGAGGAGCCGGATCTCCACCTCCTCGCGGCGCGCCACGTCACGGAGGCGGTTCAGGGCGATCGAGTAGAGCCAGGTCTTCTGGCTCGCCTTGCGCCTGTCGAAGGGCCTACGGGCCGTGAGTACGCGCTCGAAGGTGTCCGCCACGAGGTCCTCCGCCAAGGCTGCGTCGCCCGTGCGGTAGGCCAGGAAGCCGTATAGGCCCGCGGCGTGCTCCTCGTACAGCTCCTCGAAGTCTTCGGTGCGCATCGTCGGAAACGGGATGCCTCGCTCGCATCGGGAGGCGTGGCCCACAGCAACAACGGGCAAGCACCCTCAGATCTCCTGCAAACCGGCGACAGGAGCTCGCCCGCGGCCTCAGGCGGGGAGCTCGCCGCGGCGCGCGTGCTCCAGGCAGGTCTCCGCCAGCTCGATCCGCTCGAGCGCCTTTCGCCGCCAGTCGTCCGACTGGCTGCGGAAGGGGCCGGTGGCACGTCCGAACACGATCGCGGCCACACGCAGGCAGAGGTCGCCGCGATCGACCCGGCGTGAGAATCCTTCGAGAAGCTCGCCGGCATAGGCGGCGAAGCGCCCCCGCCCCCGCCCCGCGGTCTGGCCCGAGGTCCACACCCGGCCGAGCATCGACGCCAGATCGTCGGCGAGGTGGCCCCGGCCGACGCCGTCCAGGTCGAGCAGACCGGTGATGGAGCCGGCCTCGTCCACGAGGACCTGCGAGTCGTAGAAGTCGCCGTGGACGATCGCCGTGCGTTCGGAGGGAAGGTCTCGGAGCGTGCGCCCGAGGCGCCGCACACGCTCGGCGCGGTCCGGCAGGATCGCCTCGAGGAGCTGCTGGTGCGACCTGACCCGGCGCCGCATCGACCGGACCCTTCCGTCGGCCGAGGCCGCCGCCGGGAGGGTCTCGAGCAGGGCCACCAGCTCGTCCGGGTGCGGCGGCCGCCCGCTCCCGAGGCGGATGAAGTCGCGCAGCGTCAGGCCGGGAAGCCCCTCGAGCGCCAGCAGCCCGAGGTCGCCCCATGCTCCGTAGCAGCGCGGAATCGGCAGGTGCGGGCCGAGCTCGTCGTGTACCCGCCCGATGGAGGCCACGTATCCCGGCCTGACGAGTTTCAGGAAGAGGTAGCGCTTCCCTGTGAGCATGCTCACGCGCACCACGGCGCGCCGGATCGGGCGGTAGACGAGCGGGGTGATCTTCACCCGGCGCGGCTCGAGGTCGAGGTAACCGAGCAGGTCGGTGAGGCGCCGCTCGTCGAGCACCTGCTGGAGCCCCCTCAGCACCGGGTCCTCCGGGAAGCGCCAGACCGCCACCTCGCCGCCGCCCCAGCGGCGAGCCGGCGCCCCGGCGGGCAGGCCGTCGCCGTCGGCCACCGCGGCCACCACCTGCTTCGTGGGCTCCCGGCCCGGCCAGGTCATGCATGCGTGGTAGTTGACGCTGAGCGAGCGCCCCGGGGAGTAGAGGGCCTGGCGCGCCTCGATCGACTCCACCGTCCCCCCTCCCTCCGCTGCCACCTCCCGCGCCAGCTCGAGCCCCGCCGGCCCGAGAAGAGCGGGCGCTACGGGGAGTGCCTCGTCGCGGAGCATCGCGTCGGAGATCACGGTGCGGAAGGCTGACAGACCGAGTTGCGGCGCTACGGCCCGCGGCGTAGCGCCACGAGGAAGAAGCGGAGCTCTGACAGCTGCAGCTCCGTGCTATCCAGCGGCTCGAAGCTGGTCTCGCAGACGACGGTCCCGTTGGGGCCCGGCCCGAGCCCGTCGAGCGCGACGTGGAGCTCGTAGCGGTCCGGGTCGAAGCTCTCGAGCACCGCCTGAACGGAGCCGCCGTAGCGCCTCAGCTGCTCGCCGCCGTGCACCTCGACGAACCAGTCGGGGCCGGACTCCAGGGTCGCCGCGGCCCCCCGCAGCGCCTCGAGCTCGTACCCCTCCACGTCGATGAAGACGACGTCCGGCCGCCCGTGCCTGGCCGACAGCTCGTCGACGGACCAGGAGGGCACGGACAGGTCGCCCCAGCGCCGGCTGCCGTCGTCGACCGATCCGTTGGCGCCGAAGACGATCGTGCCGCTCTCGCGCGCGACGGCCGCGTGCAGTACCTCGAGCTGGTCCAGCCCGTTCAGGTCGCGGTTCTCCCGCGCCAGCGCCGCGTCGTGGGGATGGGCCTCCAGCGCGACGACGTGGCCCTCCGGGCCCACCGCCTTGGCCAGCATCATCGCGATCACTCCGCAGCTTGCGCCGAGGTCGAACACCCGCGCTCCGGGGCGAAGAGCGCCGCGGCGGAGCAGCGCCAGCTCGGCGAGATCGGGCCAGTCGAAGTCGTAGCGCTCGGCGTAGGGCGAGCCGATCCGCACCCGGAGATCGTGCGAGCCGAAGCGGTGGCGCACGACGCGACTGGGATGGCGGCGCCGCTCGCGCTCGAACTTGGCCACCCGCAGGCGGCGGAGCACGGGCGCCGGGAGGGCGCGCACGGCCGCCCGCCTGAGCGGGCCGCCGCCGTGCTCGCGCTCGGCGTCACGCCGGACCCGCTCGTGCACGCGGCGGATCGCCTGGGCGTGGGCGTCCAGCCCGAAGTCGGCGGCCCTGGCCCGCCCTCGCCGGACCATCTCCGAGCAGAGCTCGGGACGCCTCAGGAGCCGCCCGACCTCCTCCGCCCACAGCTCCGGACGGCGGGGCGGAAGCAGCAGCCCGTCCTCCCCGTGGGTGAGGATCTCGGCCGGGCCGCCGGTGTCGGTCGCGGCCACCGGCACGCCGCTCGCCATGGCCTCGATGACGACGCGGCCGAAGGGCTCCTCCCAGGAGGGGACGAGGAGCAGGTCGAGCTCGTGAAGCAGGTCGTCCACGTCCTCCCTCTCGCCCAGGAACTTGACGCTGCCCGCGAGGCCCTCCGCGTGGACGAGCCGCTGCAGCTGCGCGACGTAGGACTCGTTGTCGTAGCGGGTCTCGCGGCTCACGAACTTCGCGCTTCCCACGACGAGGAGCCGGGCGCCGGGATGCTGCTCCCTGACCCGCGCCACCACGCGGATGGCGTCGTCCTGCCCCTTCCAGGGGGTGAGCTGGCCGACGATCCCGAGCACCGGGCCGGGCCTGCCGTTCGGCTGAGCGCCGTTTCGCGGGCGGAAGCGCTCGAGGTCCACCGGGCTGTGCACCACCTCGCAGCGCCGCCGGATCCCCGCCGCGGTGTAGCGCGAGTTGGCCACCACCTCCGCCGCGCCGGCCTCGATCGCGCGGAGCGCGAGGCGAGACAGGAGCGTCGGCGGAAGCCGGTCGCGCACGTGGACGACGACCGGAGGTCCGCCGAGTGCTGAGGCGAGCACGCCCGCGATGCCGGCGCGGATGGAGTTCGCGTGCACGATCTCGGCGTTCGCCCGCCGGGCGATCCTCCTCGTCGCGAGGGCCGCTCGCACCAGGCGCGCGACCGCTCGGACCGTGAAGACGGGATGGAGCTTCAGGCTGGCGTCCGTCCCGGGGATCTCGTGGCATTCCCAGCCGAGCTCGCGGACCGCGTCGGATAGGTCGCCGGGCGGGGCCGCCACGACGCTTCCGGAGTCCCGCGGCAGGACGCGGAGGAGATCGAGCAGGGAGCGCTCCCCGCCGCTCACCCGGGCGGTGTGGCTCAGGTAGAGGACCCTCACGCGCCCTCCGCGGCGACCTGGCGAAGCAACCCCTCGAGCCTCTCCGCCACCGCGGGCCAGGCATGGCGACGGGCGTGCTCGGCGCCGGCCCGTCCCAGCGCGTCGGCGCGGGCGGGATCGGCCAGCAGGCCGGCGATCGCGTGCGCCACCGCCACGTGGTCGTTCGGGTCGACCAGTAGGCCGGTCTGGCCGTCGACGACGGCGTCCAGCGCGCCGCCCACCGCGCCGGCCACCACGGGCAGGCCGCGCGCGCCCGCCTCGAGGTAGACGATCCCGAACCCCTCGCCGGCGAGGCCGTCGGCGGGCAGCCTGCTCGGCATCGCGAAGACGTCCGCGGCCGCGAGGAGGGCGTCGCGCTCGTCGTCGCTCACCGCGCCGGCGAACTGGACGAGGTCGCTTACCCCGGTGGCCCGCGCGAGCGACTCGAGCGAGCCGCGCAGACTGCCCTCGCCGACCACCACCCAGCGCACGTCCCCGGCGTGGGCGCGCACCAGGGGGAGCGAGCGGATCATGACGTCGTGGCCCTTGTAGCGGTCCTCGAGCCTGCCGACGGTGATCACCGTCCTGCGGCCGGAGCGGCCGTTTCGCTCCGGGGCCGGGCCCTCGGGGAGGTCGACGCCGGGGGTGACGAGCGCCACGCGGTCGGGCTCCGCCCCGGCGGCGAGCGCGAGCTCGCGCGTGTAGCCGCTGATCGCGACGACCCTGTCCGCGCGCCGGACGGCGTAGGCGGCCAGGCGCGGGCGGACGCCAACCTCGTGGCCGTACAGGTACTGCACGACCGGCACGCCGAGCACCCGGCCGATCGCCGACGCTGCCGGGCTCGTGGCGATGTGGCCGCTCAGCACCACGTCCGGCCTCTTTCGGAGCGCATGCAATACGCCGCGGGCGTTCAGGGCCGCGACTGCGGCGGGGCGCGGTATCCGCCGCAGGCCGACGCGCGTGACCTCGAGCCCCTCGCGGCGGTCGAAGTCCCGGTCCGCTCGGGAGCCGAGCGTCACGACCCGTGGGCGAAGGCCCGGCGCGTGGCTCACGACCCTGTGCATCAGCAGCTGGATGCCTCCCAGGGCCGGGGGGAAGTCTGGTGTGAGAACGAGGACGTCGAGCTCGCGGCTCATCTCACCCGCCACCGAGCCGCCCGCGGAAGCCGTCCAGCCAGACCCCGAAGGCGAGCACCGGCCACAGCACCGCGCTCCGGTCGCGGGTGCCGCTCGCGTGCTCCAGCGCCAGGCGCCGCACGTGCTCTCGCGCGAACCAGCCCTCCTCGTAGGCGCTCCCGCCCTCGAGCTGGGCCTGCATGAGCGGCGCGAGCGGTCCGCGTAGCCAGTCGGCAGCGGGCGCCCGGAAGGCGGTCTTCGGCCGCTCCCGCACCGGCGCCACCTGCGCCAGCAGCGCCCTCAGGATCGCCTTTCCGGTGCCGCCGGTCGTGTGGACCCCGTAGGGCAGCGTGGCGGCGAACTCGCTCAGCTCGCGCTGGAGGTACGGGGTGCGGATCTCGATCGAGCTGAGCATCCCGGCCCGGTCCGCCTTTGCGAGCACGTCGTCGGGCAGCCACTGCCGGCGGTCGAGCTGCATGAGGGCCGCCGCCACATCCCCCGGCGGATGGCCGTTCATCGCGGCCGTGACCCGCGGCACGAGCCCGTCCGCGGCCAGCGGTCCGCGCAGCGCCGGCCCGTAGAGGCCGGCGCGGGCGTGCCTGCGCCCGTCGGTGACCCAGTCGAGGTGGCGCTCGACCATCGGGGCCGGGGCCATCAGGTCCACAAGCCGCCGGCCGCGCCCGCCGAGCGGGAGCGCGGCAGCCACTCGGGCGGCCCCGCGGGCGGGCAGCGCCGGAACGGCGTTCTCGATCCGCGCGGCACGCGCCATCCAGCGGTAGCGGGGATAGCCGCCGAAGAGCTCGTCGGCCCCCTCCCCTCCCACCACGACCGTGACCTCGCGCCGTGCGAACTCGGAGACGGCGTGCAGCGACACGAGCGCCTGGTCGGCCAGCGGCTGGTCGAGCCGCCCGAACAGCTCCGGCACCCGCCGCGCGACGTCGTCCTCGGTGAGGGTGAGCTCGTGATGGTCGGCTCCGAGCGCCTCCGCCACGCGCCGGGCCTCCGCGGTCTCCGCGACCTCCCCCACGTCGTAGCCCACCGTGAAGGTCTTGATCGGCTTGCTGGATACGCGCGCGGCGAGCGCGGCGATCAGCGACGAGTCCACGCCGCCGCTCAGGAAGACACCGAGCGGGACGTCGGAGATCATCCGGCTCGCGACCGAGCCCTCGAGGAGCCGCCCCGCCTCGGCCACCAGCTGCTCGAAGGGCTCCGAGGGCGGGGTCGCGGAGGCAGGCGGATGCCAGTAGGCCCGCGACGCGAGCCGTGACCCATCCCGCTCCCAGGTCATGAGGTGCGCGGGCGGAAGCTCGCGCACGCCGCGGACGATGGCGTCCGAGCCGGGCAGGTACCCGAACACGAAGAAGGCGTCCACGGCGCCCGGGTCGAGCTCCGGGCGCACCGGGGCGCCGGCGAGCAGGGTCGTGAGCTCGGACGCGAAGGTCAGGACGCCGCCGTGGTCGGCGTAGAAGAGCGGCTTCTCGCCGAAGCGATCGCGCGCGAGCAGCAGCCGTCCCCGGCGCGCGTCCCACAGCGCGAAGGCGTACATGCCCTCGAGGGCGTGCACGAGGTCGTCGCCGAGGTCCTCGTACAGGTGCACCAGCACCTCGGTGTCGGAGCCGGTGCGGAGCGTGTGGCCGGCGGCGAGCAGCCTGTCGCGCAGGGCGGGGTGGTTGTAGATCTCGCCGTTCAGCGCGGCCCACACGCTGCCGTCCTCGTTGCTGAGCGGCTGGTGCCCGCCCTCGACGTCGATGATGCTGAGCCGCCGGGCGCCGAGGCCCACGCCCGCCTCCCGGTCCACGAAGGCCCCTTCGTCGTCCGGCCCGCGGTGGGTCATCGTGGCGTTCATCGCCCGCACGGCGGCGCCGCCGGGGTCGCGCGTGCTTCCGCAGATCCCACACACGCCCAACTAACGGAGGCGTCCAGCCGTGCTTCCGCGGGGCGCCCGGGCGCGCAAGAACCGGGACGTGGTGAGCCGTTTGTGGTGCGGTGGAAAGTCCCCGCACCAGTGTCGTCTGCGTCACGCCGGTGAAGAACGAGGCGTGGACCCTCCCGCGCTTCCTCGACTGCGCGTCCCTGTGGGCCGACCACATCGTGATCGCCGACCAGGGATCGACCGACGGCTCCCGCGAGATCGCGCGCCGGTGGGACAAGGTCACGCTGGTCGAAAACCCGGCCAGCGCGTATGACGAGGGAGCGAGGCAGCGCCTGCTCCTCGAGGCGGCTCGCGAGGTCGTCCCCGGCCGCCGCCTGGTGGTGGCGATCGACGCGGACGAGGCGCTCAGCGCGAACGTCCTGTCGTCGCCCGAATGGGAGGCGGCGCTCGAGGCGAGCGAGGGCACGGTCGTCCGCTTCGACTGGGTGAACCTCCAGCCGGGCTTCGAGACCTGCTGGATCCCGCCCGAGCCGCTCGCCCTGGGAATCGTCGACGACGGCAGCGAGCACCGTGGCCAGAGCATCCACAGCACCCGCGTGCCCACTGGCCACGGGGCGCCCGAGCTGGTGCTGCGGGACGTGAAGGCGCTCCACTACCAGCACGCCGCCCCGCGCCGCATGCGCAGCAAGCAGCGCTGGTACCAGTGCTGGGAGCGCGTCAATCACCCGGGCAAGCGGCCCATCCAGCTCTACCGGCAGTACCACCAGATGGACGGCGTGCCGTCCTCGTGGGTCCATGCGGTCGACCCCGCCTGGCTCGCGGGCTACGAGGAGCGCGGCATCGACATGCGCTCGATTCCCGACGACGATGTCCACTGGTGGGACGCCGAGGTGGTCGACTGGATCGCCGAGCACGGCGTGAGCCCGTTCCGGCGGCTCGACATCTGGGACGTCGACTGGAGCAGTGTCGCTCGGCAGACGGGCCGGGAGCTTCCGCCCGAGGCCGCCCGCGATCCCCGCAGCCGGACCGAGCGTGCCGTGCACGCCTGGCTCGAGCGCACCCAGAGCTCCAGGGCCGGCAGCCGCCGGGTGCGGCTGATGCAACGACTTCTGATCCCGCTGGGGTGGTGAGAGAAGCGATGAAGACCATGCTCGTGACCGGCTCGGCGGGCCTCATCGGCTCCGAGGTCGCGGCGTACTTCGCCGGCGCGGGCTGGCACGTGCACGGCGTGGACAACAACGCGCGCGCGACGTTCTTCGGCCCCGCCGGGGACACCACCTGGAACCGCCGGCGCATGGAGCGCGACCTCCCGCGCTTCGCCTTCCGTGAGCTCGACATCCGCGATCGCGCGGCGGTGGCCCAGGCGGTCGAGGCGATCGCGCCGGACGCGATCGTGCACGCCGCGGCGCAGCCCTCGCACGACCTCGCCGCCCGCATCCCCTTCGACGACTTCGACACGAACGCCGTGGGCACCCTCAACCTGCTCGAGGCGACGCGCCAGGCGGCCCCGGAGGCCGTGTTCGTGCACCTCTCGACGAACAAGGTCTACGGCGACGCGCCCAACGAGCTCCCGCTCACGGAGTCGCCCACCCGCTGGGACTATGCCCGCCCCGACGACCACAACGGCATCGACGAGACGATGCGCATCGACCAGTCGAAGCACTCCCTGTTCGGCGCGTCGAAGGTGGCCGCCGACGTGATGGTGCAGGAGTACGCCCGTTACTTCGGGCTGGCGACGTGCTGCCTGCGGGGCGGTTGCCTCACCGGCCCGAACCACTCCGGCGTGGAGCTGCACGGCTTCCTGAGCTACCTGATCAAGTGCACGATCACCGGGCAGCCCTACCGGATCTACGGCTACAAGGGCAAGCAGGTCCGGGACAACATCCACGCGGTCGACGTGGCCCGCTTCATCGAGCGGTTCGTGGAGGCCCCGCGGCCGGGCGAGGTCTACAACATCGGCGGAGGGCGCGGCAACAGCTGCTCGATCCTTGAGGCCTTCGCCATGGCCGAGGACGTGGCCGGCCGCAAGGCGGTCTACGACTACGTCGACGAGAACCGCGAGGGCGACCACATCTGCTACATCAGCGACCTCGGCAAGGCCATGGTCCACTACCCCGGCTGGTCGATCACGCGCGATCTCGGCGCGATCTTCTCCGAGATCCACGAGGGCTGGGCCGGCCGGCTGGCCGCGTGAAGCGCCTCCTCTACATGTCGGAGCTGCCGCCGAGCACGATGGCGGGTGCACCCGTGATCGTCCGCGGGCTGCTCGACGGCTACGACCCCGAGCGGCTCGACGTGCTGTGCTGCGCGCGCCAGCACGACGTCCCGGACCCCGTGGTGCGGGGCAGCTACCTCGACTGCGAGCACACGGTCGTGGCCAACGCCCAGCTCTGGGACCTGCGCCCGCGCCGGTTCTTCGGCCCGTTCTGGGAGAGCCTGAACCTCGCCCGGGTGCCGAGGATCGTCTCGCTGGGCCGCCGGATCGTGGAGGCGCGCGGCAGCGAGGCCATCTTCACCGTGCCGTGGCGCTGCGACTTCGCGCTGGCCGCCTACCTCCTGAGCCGCCGGACCGGGCTCCCGCTCTACGTCTTCGAGATGGACGACTGGGAGGCGATGAACGCCCACGCCCTTCCCCGCCTCGTGGCCCGGCGCTATCACGGCCGGCTCCTGAGGCAGGCCGAGCGGACCTGGCTGATCAGCCCCGCCATGGTCGAGGCCTACCGCGACCGGTTCGGCGTCGAGGGCGAATTCCTGCACCACCACGTCGACGTCGAGCGCTACCTGGAGGCCAGCGAGGCGCGCCCGGCCTTCTCGGATCCCGAGCGCATGTCGATCGTCTACACCGGATCGATCAACCGGATGTTCGCCGACACCATGCGGAGCGTCTGCGACACGCTGAACCGGGGCCTCGACGTGAACGGGCGGCGGGTGACGCTCTCGATCTACGGCGCCTCCTGTCCCCCCGAGCTGCTCGGCCCCCACGTGACGTTCGAGGGCCTCGTCGACCGCACGGAGATGCCGGCGGTGCTGGCCTCGGCCGACGTGCTGCTCGTCGGGGTGACGTTCTCGCAGGACCCCGAGCTGCTCGAGCTGGTCAAGACGAGCATCTACACCAAGACCGTCGAGTACCTGGCCTCGAACCGGCCGGTGCTGATCGTCTCGCCGCGCTACGCCGCCGAGGTCGAATACTTCGGCGACGTCTCGACGGTCGTCGACTCGGTGGAGCCCGAAAGGCTCGCGGAGGCCCTGAGCCGGATCGCCGGTGACCGGGAGGAGACCGAGAATCGTTCGCGTCGGGGGCTCGAACTTGTGCAAACCCGGCACTCCACGGCGGCCGTTCTAGACGGTTTCCTAAGCCAGTTTCGAGTCGGCGAAGTTTCCTCGATCCCGGTGCGTTGATGCCGTAATGGACGACAGCGCCTCGACTCGAACCGACCTGCGCGAATTCCTGCGACCGATCCTCACGCGCTGGCCCATCGTGCTGGGCCTCGCTGTGGTCATCGCGGCAGGCGCCTATTACCAGGAGCAGAAGAAGGAGATCAGCTACGTCGCCTCGACGCAGCTGCTGATCCAGCCCACCTCCCAGGTCGAGGACCTCGTCATCGGCGGGGGCGGCCAGTGGAGCGACCCGAACCGCATCGCGACGAACCACGCCACGCTGCTCATGACTCGCGGCGTCGCGGCCCGGGTGGCCGACAAGCTCGGCTACAAGGCGCCGCCCGAGAACCTGCTCGGCGCCGTGTCGGTCCGGACCGACGAGAACTCGGACTTCCTCACCCTTTCCGCGACCGCGGGCAACCCCCGCTCGGCGGCGGCGATCGCCAACGGCTTCGCGGAGGCCTTCGTCGATTCGCGCAGCGACGAGTTCCGGGCCGAGGCCCGCGCGGCGCAGCGGAGCGCGGAGCGCCAGCTCGCGCAGCTGCGCGAGACGGGCGCCCTGCCGGCACAGAAGAAGGAGCTCGCGAAGAAGGTGGAGCGGCTCGAGCTGCTCTCGTCCTTCCCGGTCACGGACGCAAAGCAGGTGGAGCGCGCCCTGCCGCCCGCGGCCGGCACCGGGCCCAGGCCCGTCCGGACCGCCCTGTTCGGCTTCGTGCTCGGACTCGTGCTCGGGGCCGGCATCGCCTACCTGCTCGAGCTGCTCGACCGGCGCGTCAAGCGCTCCACCGAGGTGGAGTCGCTGTACGACTCGCCCGTCCTGGTCGAGGTGCCGTTCGTGCGCAAGCCGATCGCCAGCATCGACGGCGCGGCGGCCGTGCCCGACGACATCAAGGAATCCTTCCGGTCCCTGCGGACCGTCCTCCAGCTGGAGCACGGCTCGCCGCGCTCCGTCGTGGTCGTGAGCGCCGTGCCGGGCGAGGGCAAGTCGACCATCGTCCGCAACCTCGCGATCGCCTACCGCGAGGAGGGGCTGAACGTGGCCGCCATCGACGCGGACCTGCGCGCGCCCGACCTCGCGCGGCTGTTCGCAGCCGAGGCGCAGCCCGGCCTGATGGACGTGCTGACGGGCGCGGTGAGCCTGGACGAGGCGCTCCAGACCGTCGAGGTCGAGGCGGAGGGGCTCGACACGATGGCCCGCCTGCGGCACCTCACCCAGTCCGACGCCGACTACAAGAACTACGTTGCCCAGCAGGCGCCGCCCACCCCCGATGCCTCCCACATCGGCCGTGTGATGCTGCGCAGGAATCAAAAGAGCTCGGGCGCTGTGACGGCGCCCCCGGCCGAGGAGCACCACCAGAACGGCAACGGGCACGCCTTCCAGGAGACGCCCGGCGGGCTCTCGCTGCTCGCGGCCGGAGCCAGGCCCGCGAACCCGGCGTCCGTGCTGTCGTCCCGGCGCTTCCGGTCCGTGCTCGCCGACGTCACCAACCGCCACGACGTGGTGCTGATCGACTCGCCGCCGGTGCTCTCGGTGAGCGATGCGGTTCCGCTCCTCTCGTCGGTCGATGGCGTGATCGTGGCCACGCGCCTCTCGCTGACCACCCAGGTTGCGGCGCGTCAGCTGACCGAGGCGATCAAGCGCGTGCCGCGAGTGAACGTCCTGGGCGTGGTGGCAAACGCCGGGGATGAGCCGCGCGGGTACTACCCGTACGGCAGCCAGCCCCGTAAGCGGCTGTCTCTGCCGATCGGCTGAACATGAGCGGGGGCGCGGCCAGCGCGCGCGCAGGGGCCATTGGCGGCGGGGTGCCGCTGCCCCTCGCGGCGGGACTCGTGCTGGGCGCGGCCGTGCTTGGACTGCTGGCGACCTCGGAGGCCGGCACGCCGTCGGAGCCGGTGGCCCTCCTCGGGATTCCCTTCCTCGGAATCGTCGCGTGGATGCTCGCGACCAGCAGGAAGGCGCTGGCGCTGGCCATCCTGCTCCTGTACCTCGGCCTGCTGGACGGCGTGCTCAAGCTCAGTGTGCCGGCCGGCAACGAGCTTCCGGGTCTCGGCCGCGACGCCCTCCTGTACGCAGTCGCGATCGGGATGCTGGTGCGGACAGCCGTCAGGCGCGAGCCGCTGGAGGCCCCGCCGCTCACCGCATGGGTGATCGCCTGGCTGGCGGTCGTGCTCGTGCAGCTGCTCAACCCCGACAACTGGTCGACGCTCCACTCGGTCGCCTCGCTACGCCAGCACCTGGAGTTCGTGCCGCTCTTCTTCATCGCCTACTCGATCATGCGGACGAAGCGGCGGCTCCGCGTCTTCATGATCCTGCTGCTGCTGATCGCCGCGGTGAACGGGGCGGTCAGCCTCGTCCAGTTCAACCTGAGCCCCGAGCAGCTGGCCAACTGGGGCCCCGGATACTCCGACCTCATCGAGGGCGGGCAGCAGGCGCCGCGCACGGCGGTCAACAACGAGGGGGAGCAGCGCACGCGGCCCATGGGCCTGGGGTCCGACATGGGCTTTGGCGGGACGCTCGGCGCCATCGCCATCCCGGCCGCCTTCGCCCTGCTCATCGCCGGGAGCGCCGGGTGGCGGCGGTTCCTACCCGTGGCGATCCTCGCCGCCGGCGCCCTGGTGGCCGTGGCCACGTCCCAGTCCAGGAGCAATGTCGTGGCAGCCGTAGTCGCCCTGATCGCCTTCGCGGCTCTTGCCACGGCGTCGCGCCAGGGGATGAAAGTGCTCGCGGCGGTCGTGGTCCTCGGCCTGGTGGGGGTTTTCACCCTGGGCCAGATCGACGGGGGCGGCGCCTTCGACCGCTACGGCAGCATCGCGCCCAACCGGCTGGTCGACACCACCATCGACGCCCGCGACGGGACCTACAACAGCATCGGGCAGTACCTGACCGCATTCCCGCTCGGGGCCGGGATCGGCACGGTTGGGCCGGCGGCGGGAGTGATCGATCCGCCGCCCAGGAAGTATCTCGACGCGGAGAGCCAGATCACCTTCCTGATCATCGAGGTCGGGATTCCGGGGTTGCTGGTGCTGCTGGCGTTCCACTTCCGCTTGGCCGGCCTCGTGGTAAGCCGGATCCGCAAGCTCCCGAGCGGCGAGGTGAGGTTGCTGCTCGCGGGGCTGGCTGCGCCCCTGTTCGCCCTGCTCAGCCTCTGGATCGTGGGCGTGAACACCACCTCGACGCCGAACGCGCCGTACCTGTGGTTCATGGCTGGGACCCTGTCCTATTGGCTCTGCGGCCCGGGCCGGAAGGCCGCTCCGACCGAGGCCACGGCCCACCGGGCCTGAATGTCCGTCTCGGCAGCCCAGAGGGCCGCGCCCGCGCCACCGGTGAGCGCCGAGGGGGCTCGGACTCGACGTCTGGCCGTCGTTGCGGCCCGTAGCACCACCGTGGCGGACGGCATCCGCGACTACACGCTCCGCCTGCTGAGCGAGCTGGAGGCGCGCGAGGGCTGGGATGTGCACCTCGCCCTCCGGGCGCTGGGCGGCGGCTGGGAGGACCCGCCGGGAGCACCCCCCACCCGCGCGATGCCAAGCTCCGTCCGGCGCGCCGACGCGGTGCTGCTCCAGTACAACCCGTTCTCGTTCGGCCGGCGTGGCTTCGCTCCGCGGCTGCTCGTCGAGCTCACGCGGCTGCGGCTCACGCGCCGCCGCCCGCTCGTCGCCGTTGTGGTGCACGAGACCTTCGTCGACATGAAGAACTGGCGCTGGGCCCTGATGGGGGCATGGCAGCGGCTCCAGCTGCGAGCGGTGCGCGCCCTCAGCGAGGTGCAGCTGTGCGCGACGGACGCGTGGCTGCGGCGCGTGGGCGGCGCTGAGGTTCATCACGTCCCGGTGGGCTCCAACTTCCCCGACCGGCGCGAGCATCGCGACGAGGAACGCCGGCGGCTGGGCGTGAGCGACGACACCCTCGTGCTGGCGTGCTTCGGCTTGCGCGACCCCGGCCGAATGGGAGCCCTCGTCATGCACTCCGCCGAGGCGGTTGCGCGCGCGGGTCGCCGTGTGCTGGTCCTGAACCTGGGGTCGGGTCCCGACGACGAGATCGAGGGGCCGGCGCGGGTGCACACGCCCGGGTTTCTCGACGACGACTCCGTCGCCCGCCTGCTGTCGACCGTCGACGTCTTCCTGGCGCCCTACGAGGACGGTGTCTCCACGCGGAGAACCACGGTGATGGCGGCCCTCCAGCACGAGCTCGCGGTGGTCGGGACCGACGGTCCGTTCACGGACGGGATCCTGCGGGACGCGGGCCACGCCCTCCGGCTCGTGCCCCCTGAGCGGTTCGCGGACGCGGTGGCGGAGTTGGCGGCGAGCACCGAGGACCGCCGGACGCTGGGACTGAGAGGCCGTGAGCTGTACGAGTCGCATTTCGCCTGGCCCGTCATCGCCGACCGCGTGCTCGAGATCCTGGCGCGCGCGCGGGCGCGCTCATGAGGCTCGTGGTGACGGTCCCCTGGGGCGCTGCGCTCGGCGGGGCCGAGGAGATGCTGAGGACGTTCCTGGCGCGCGCGGACAGGGACAGGATCGACCCGACCGTCGTGTTCTTCGAGCCCGGACCGTTCGAGCGGGAGATCGCGGCGCTGGGCATCCGGACGGCGATCGTGCCGACCGGCCGCCTGCGCCAGCCGCACCGCCTTGCTGCGGCCGTCCGAGCGCTCGCGCGCCTGCTCAGGACGGAGCGCCCCGACCTCGTCCTCAACTGGACGGCAAAGGCCCAGCTCTACGGCGCCCCGGCGGCCGCGCTGGCGCGGATGCCCGAGCGGGTCGTCTGGTGGCAGCACGGCGTGCCGGACGGGCAGTGGATGGATCGCTTGGCCACGCGGCTGCCCGCGTGCGCGGTCGGGTGCTCCTCCGCCGCCTCCGCCGAGGCGCAGAGCGCCCTGCGGCCGCGGAGGCCCGCCTTCGTCGTCCATCCCGGAGTGCCGCTGCCGGACGAGCCCCTCCCCAGGCGGACGCTCGCCGGCGTGCCGCCGGGGCGCACGGTGGTCGGCATCGTCGGCCGGCTCCAGCCCTGGAAGGGCCAGGAGCGGCTGCTCGAGGCCGTAACGGAGCTGTGCCGGGAGGGACACGACCTCCACCTGCTGATGGTTGGAGGCGAGGCGCACGGCTTCTCGGCCGGCTTCGAGCGGCAGCTGCACAGCCGGGTCGAGGCGCTCGACATGGAGGACCGGGTGACCATGACCGGCCAGGTCGATGACGTGACGCCCCACCTGGCGGCGATGGACGTGCTGGTGAACGCCTCAGACCACGAGCCTTTCGGGATCGTCCTGCTCGAGGCCATGGCCCAGGGGGTGCCGGTGCTCGCGGTGTCGGACGCGGGCCCTCGCGAGATCGTGGTTCCAGGCGAGTCGGGGCTGCTGGTCCCGAACTCGCGCCCGGACGTGCTGGCCGGGGCGCTGCGGCGCCTCGTCGCCGAGCCCGAGCTGCGGCGCCGGCTGGGCAGCGGAGGCCGCGACCGGGTCGGCGACCGCTTCACGGCCGAGCAGATGGCGCACCGGCTGCAGTCGACGCTCGAGCGGCTCGCCGGCCGGTCCCAGGAGCCTTCCGCGCCGCTCGCCACCCCGGTCGAGGGGGTCGCTCCGTGACGCCTCACGTCGCGCTCGTCCACGACAAGTTCACCGGGCCCACGGGCATGGGACTGGTGGCGGAGCGGCTCGCCAGGGCCGTGCTCGACATGGACTGGACGCTCAGCGTGGTGGCCACCGAGGTGCCCGTCTGGCTGCGGGAGCGCTCCACCGTGCACGCCGTGCCCGACGCGGTCCGGCTGCCGGCTCTCCCGCGCCACGTGGCGTGGTGCGCGCGGGCCTCGGCTGTCCTCCGGACGATCTCGGCCGACGTCGTCCACGTGCACTCCCCCCTGCTCGCGCGGCGCGCCGACCTCGTCACGAGCCACTATCTGGCGCAGTCCGCGTTCCTGCGCGGCGTCAGGGAGCACCGCCGCGGCCCGGAGGGGGCGCTGCGCCGGGCGCAGGACGCACTGGAGCGCCGTCTCGATCACGTCGCCTACGACCACCTCCCGGCGTCGACGCACATGTCGTTCGTCTCCGAGTTCCTCCGGGACGAGTTCAGGCGCAACTACGGAGAGCCGCTGGGCGGCTGGATCCTGGCCCCCCCGGCGCCCCCGTGGCGCCCGGTCACCGCCGAGCAGCGCACGGCCGCGAGAACGCGCTGGGACGTGATGAACGGGGAGCTCGTAGTGGGATACATCGGCGGCGACAATCCGCGCAAGGGACTCGAGGCCGTACGCCCGCTCGCGTCCACGCCCGGGCTCACCCTCCTGGCCGCCGGGCCCGGATCGGAGCGGCTCGACTGGCCCGGCGCGCGCAAGCTCGGCTTCGTCGACCCCGACGGCTTCCACGAGGCCTGCGATGTCGTCGTGGCACCGTCCGTGTTCGACTCGGCCCCGGTCGCCGTCCTGCAGGCCCTTGCGCGCGGCGTGCCGGTCGTAATCTCGCCGACGACGGGCTGGGCGGCGGCGGTCGCGCGCCACGGCGCCGGCGCGGTCTGGAACGGCGACCGGGACCTCGCCGAGACGATGCGTGCGGCGGCAGCTTCCCCGCCCGACGCCTGCCGCGCCGTCGTGGAGGAGTTCTCGGAGCGCGTCCTCGACGAGAGGGCCCATGAGGCCTACAGCCACGTGCTCGCCACGAAGAGGGACGCATCCGCTGCGCCGCGGAAGCTGCGCGCGTCCGCATCGGTTGGAGAAGCATGAGCGCGTTGATCGACACGCTCACGCGCCCGCGCGGAGGCCGCGGAATGGCACTGCTGTGGCTCGCGGCCGGGCTCGCGTTCGCGACGGTCATCGCGGTCTTCCTGATCAAGCAGGACGGATCGGACTTCCACCCGGTCTGGAACGCCGCGGACGCCCTGCTGGCAGGCGCGTCGCCCTACGTCGACAACGGGCGCTTCGTCTATCCGCCCAGCACCCTCCCGCTCATCTCACCGCTCGGCCTGCTCGGCCATGACGCCGCGCACGCCCTGTTCCTCATTGCCGACGCGGCGGCGATCGTGGCGGCCGGCTTGCTCTGCCTGCGGACCTTCGGAGTATCGCTGCGCTCGCCGGCCGCACCGCTCCTCGTCATCGTGCTCGCCGCTTTCGCGCCGGTGGACACGACGCTGCACCTCGGCAACGTGAACGGCTTCATCGTCGCCGGCGGCGCCGCCTTCCTGCTGGCCGCCTCCCGCGGGCGCTGGCACCTGGGCGGTTGGCTGCTGGGCCTGACGCTGGCGCTGAAGCCCATTCTCGCCCCGGTCCTTCTGCTGCCCGTGCTGTACAGGCAGTGGGGAGCGCTTGCGCGGGCGCTCGCGCTCCCCGCCGCCCTGCTGGGAACGGCGCTGCTGCTGGCGCCCAAGTCCGGGGACTTCTTCGAGGGCCGCGCCCGCTTCTACACCGACCCGCACGCGGGCCCCAGCCTGGACTCGAACGTCGCGCTGTCCGGGGTGCTCGACGCGCTCGGGGTACCCGGTGCGCTGACATTCGCGTTGCGGGCGCTCGTGGTCGCCGCCTGCGCCTACCTCGTCTGGAGGCTGTTCGCGAGCCGGGACGCAGACCGGGTGGGAAGGCTGGTCGACCTCTACGCCGTGGCGATGCTCGGCGCCTTCCTCGTGCACACGCTCAGCCTCAACTACTACGCGCTCTACCTGCTCCCGGTCCTCGTCGCGGTGTTCCTGGGACGCTCGCTGCTGCCCTGGTGGGGAGCCGCGGGCGGCGTGTTCCTCTTCGGCAGCCCGGACGTGTTCCTCTGGCGGGCCCTCTGGCGTGAGGACGGCGCGCTCGCCCAGGACCTCTCGACGCTCCGGGTGACCGCTGGACTTCTCGTTGTGCTCGCGGCTTACCTGGTGGCCCTACGCCCGGGACGTCGCGAGCGCGAGGTCGTGGCCGCGCTCCTGTCGCCTCTCCGCCGGCGCTCGCCCGCGGTCCGCTAGCTCAGGGAAGCCCCGGGAGCGGCAACGGGAGCGGGTCCGGGTCCGGCTGTGGTTGGGGCTGCGGCTGCGGCGTCGGGGTGGGGGTGGGCGTGGGGGTCGGCGTCGGGGTGGGAGCCGGGGTCGGTGCCGGCTTCGGCGCGACACCCGGCGGCGCGGGCTTCGGATTCCTGTTGAGGGGCTTGTCCCCGCCGCCGCAGTAGCTGTCGGTGTTCAGGCAGTCGCGGACCAGCTGCGTCAGCTTCTGCTGGTTCCAGCCGTTGAAGAAGTCGGCGTGCCCGGCGTCCACGTCCCCCGGCGACAGCCGCACGTCCGGGCCTCCCGTGGTGGGGTACTTCACCGCGAGCTGGAGCCTCGGCACGAGCACCGGATGGCTCGCGGGGCATACCCACCCGCCCTGTTCCTTGGAGTACCGCGAAAAGGCGACGTGCGACTTGTGGTCCGGGCTGTCGATGTCGCGGCCGTTCCAGCAGTCCGGGAAGCGGATCCTGAGCTGGAGGTTGGCGCCCGGCGCGCAGGTCGGGATCGACGTGCCTCCACCGAAGAGGTACGACTCCAGCGCACTCCGGCGGTTGGCCCGCTCGTTCCGCGCACGGCGGAACGCCAGGCGCGCCCGCCGGTAGGCCTTCAGCTGCTTCTTGAGCGCGCGGCGGGGCCGCACGGCGGCGCGTCCCCGGGCCTTCTGCCGGCGGACTGCCTTCCGGTAGCGGCGGATGGCGACCCGGATGCGCCTCATCTTCTGCCTGCTCTCATCGGCCGCGGCCGCGAACCGGGCGATGGCGGCCCGCAGGGCCTGGGCGCGTGGCGAGTTATCCGGGGACCTGCCGGCCGCGAGCGTCTTGCCCGCAGGGCACGCCCAGTCGACGGCCTCCCGAGCCTGCCTCTCCGTGGCCTTCGCGTCGCCGGTGATCATCCTGAAGTCGGCCGGGAACGGCTGGATCGAGGCGAAGTCGCGCTTGCCGGCGCTGTAGTCGGCTCGAATGTTGATCGGCGTGATCGGTGTCCGGCTCTCGTCTCTGTACAGCGTGGGGAACCAGTACGCGGCCGTGTCCTCGTCGCGCTTGCAGCTGGTCTTGCCTCCGCGGAGCGAGTCTCCCGTCGAGAACGCGTTCGTGGAGCGGTTCCCGGCGAAGTCGTGCGGGTGCGAGCGTCCCGGCTCGCCCGGGAAGACGATCGGGTCGTCGGGGGCGCGGTGGCTGAACTCGCAGTCGGTGTCGAAGACCCCGAATCCGTTGCCCATCTGGCCCTGCGCCCAGCTGGACACGAGCAACCCCAAGAAGCATCCCGCTGCAACGACCAAGGCGATAGCGATCCGCGCCATGCCACTCCCCCTACCGGCGTGCATTAGAAAGCGTCTTATACCCCGAAGTTGTGCAGACGATGCGCACCTCGAAAGCGCCGGCCCCTCCCACCCGTTGAGTGGAAAGCCCCCGGGATCAGAGCGAAGAGGAGCTCGTGTGAACAAGCGCACCGCCGCCACGGCGCTGGCGACCGCCAGCACCCTTGCCGTACTCGTTTTTGCCGGCCCGGCAAGCGGTCACGTGACGGTGCCGTGCCCTCCGGGGACCAGCGCCGGGGTGGCCTGCCAGGAGCACGAGGGCTCGTACTTCATCTACGGCACAAAGGGCAACGACGTGATCGTCGGATTCGGGGACGCGGTCGACAACGTCTACGCGCTCGAGGGCAACGACCAGATCCAAACCGCGGGCGGTAACGACGTCATCCAACCCAACGACGGCCACGACACGGTCGACGCGGGCGACGGCAACGACACCGTGGCCGACGAGGCCGCCGACGGCGACGACAAGATCAACGGCGGTGCGGGCGACGACTCCATCACCGACAACGACGGGAACGACACCCTGTCGGGCAGCTCCGGAAACGACACCATCGTCTCTGGCAACGGCAACGACAAGATCTCCGGCGGTTCCGGCGTCGACACCGTCGACGGGGGCTCTCTCTTCGACACGATCAACGGCGGGTCCGGCAACGACGTGCTGAAGGGCGGAGACGCCATCGACACGATCTCGGGCGCCGGCGGGAACGACAAGCTCCTTGGACAGGCCTCGCGGGACGTGCTGAAGGGCGGCGGGGGCAACGACAAGCTCAGCGGCGGCTCCGACGGCGACGCACTCGACGGGGGAAAGGGCAACGACCGCCTCTCGGGCGGTACGGGCGCCGACACCCTCATCGGCGGCAAGGGCCGCGACAGGCTCGCCTGCGGCAGCGACATGGACTCCGCTACGGCTTCGAAGGCTTCGCGCGTCTCCGGGTCGTGCGAGACGAAGAGCCGCGTCTAGGGGCCCGAAGCAGCCGGCTCGGCCACCGACTCCCGCACCACCTCGACGAACTGCCGCGCGACCACGTCCGGGGCATAGCGCTCGCGCACTGCTGCCCGCCCGCGTGCCGCGACCTCGCGGAGCCTCGCCGGGTCCACGACGGACGAGCGGATCGCTGCTGCAAGCTGCGCGGCATCGCCCTCGGGGAACGTCCACCCCCCACCCGTCTCGGCCACGAGCGTCGGGAGCTCACCCGAGTCGGAGGTGACGACGGCCGCGCCGGCGGCCAGCGCCTCGATCACCACGCGCCCGAACTGCTCCGTCCAGTTCGGCACCGTGAGTGACGGCACGACCACCAGGTCCAGCCGCCGGTAGATCTCCTCGATGCGGTCGTGTGGGACGTATCCCGTCCACTCGAGCCGGTCCTCGATGCGAAGCCGGCGCGCCTGGCGCTCCAACGCCTCGCGATCCGGGCCCTCGCCGGCGATGACGGCGCGCACGTCCACGTCGCCCAGCAGCGACATCGCCTCCAGCAGCGAGTCGACTCCCTTCTCCTGAGCCAGCCGGCCCACGTAACCGACCCGAAGCGGACCGTTGCGGTCGCGGCGGGACTCCTCGTCCTCCGAGCCCACTTCGACGGTGAGCGGCAGCACGTGCGACCGCGCTGAGTACCCCTTCGCCCGCAGGACCTGCTCGACGCGCTCGGAGACCGGGAAGGCGTAGTCCGCCCGCCGGTAGACCCACGACTCGAGCACGGAGACCGGCCACGGGAAGCGCTTCCGGAGGTTCTGCGCGCTGTAGAAGCCGAGAGACCGGGCACCGGCCCGTAGCGCCGCCCGAAAGGCCTGCGCCGTCGCGAGGCCGTAGGGCTCGTGATGCACGTAGACGGCGTCCGGTCGCACCTGCTTGAAGACGCGCGCCAATCGGGCGCGGTAGACGTGGAGCGGGATGTTTCCCTGGAGCACCACCGGGAGCGGCTCGAGCCTGCCGGAGAACGCCTCGGAGCGCTCAGCCTGTTGGCGGCCGTACTCGTTGCGCCACGCCCGGGGGAGCACGATCGTGAGGTCCCATCCGGAGACACGTTCGACAGCGCCGTAGAAGGCCTGGTTCACGGGCGTCACGCAGGGGTGACTGACGACGACCAGCCGCATTGCGGCTTCAGGCTACGACAGCGGCGGGACGCCGCTCAGCCGCCAGCTCGAGCTCCTCGACGAGCTTGGCGGCTATGGTGGCCGGCGCGAAGAGCCGCTCGGCCTCTGCCCTTGCCAGCCCCCGGAGCGCGAACCCCTCCCCGCGCTCCGTGCGGTCGACGGCGCGGCGCACCTCGCGCTCCAGCTCGTCGAGATCGCCCGCGGGCACGACCGCACAGACGGCGGGATCCACCCCCTCCACCGCTCCGACCTCATCGCTCGCGATCACGGGTACGCCGCTCGCAAGCGCCTCGCCGACGGTGAGGGCGAAGGGTTCGTACAGGCTCGGCTGGATCAGGACGTCGGCCGAGCGGTAGAGGTCGGCCAGCTCGTCTGGCGCGAAGTGGCCGTCGAAGCCGGCCACGGCCGGATTCAGATCGTCCAGCAGCGGGCGATAGTCGGACCACGTGGTCGCCCCGCCGACGGCATGGATCCAGACGCGGCCGCTCAGGTCGTCCAGGCGCCGAGACAGCTCCACGACCAGGTCCACGCCCTTTCGGGCCGACATGCGGGACACGAAAAGCACGCGGACGGGGCCATCCGCGCGCGGCTCGCCGTTCGCGCTGAAGAGGTCGAGGTCGATCGGATTGGGGACGACGCCGATGCGCTCGGGGAGGACGCCGTAGTCACGGGCGATGTGCTCGCCGAAGCGCGTGCTCACCGGGAGCACCCGCCGGGCGAGCCTCATGTCGCGGCGCTGGAGCGTGGCGCGCGTGCGCAGCGTCACCCGCGCCAGCAGCCGCTTCCAGCTCGGCTCACAGCGGCGGGAGAGCGCGGCCTCCTTCTTGTGCCACTTCAGCTCGCCGGCCGCGTGGGTCGAGGGGTGGACGACGATCGGGGGAAGCTTTCCGTTCCTCCGGCGGAGCCCGAACATCTCGCTCTGCGAGAACTGGTAGACGAGGTCGTAGGGCTCGTCCCGGTGCCGTGAGGCGATTAGGCCGGCCAGCCTGAACTGGACCCGTGCCCGGGAGAGGTTGCCGGTGAAGAAGGCTCGCATCGGGCCGCGGCTGTACCAGCGATTCCACTGCCACCCGGACGACTGGCAGAAGAACCGCAGCCCCGGCTCGTCGAGCAGCTCGCGAGGGATCTGATCCTCCTCGGCGGCGACGAAGCAGTCGACCTCGATTCCGAGCTGAGGAAGCTCACGCAGGAGCTGCGTGCCGACGTACGGCGCGCCCCCGTGCGTTCCCGGGGCCGGTCCGAGCCAGGCCACCCTCATCGACGCTCAACCCACATGCCGCAACATAAACGCCGAAGCCGCGTAGTTTCTTCCCGGAGGAAGCTCTCCACGGGGCAATCCGTTGGTGATCCAGATGCCAACGACGGCCCAAGTGGAAGGCGCCGCGCAGACGGGCGCCAACGGACGCCTGAGTGCCTCGTTCCCGCAGGTGACCCTCGCGGCGATCGTGCCCGCCACCGACTCGCCCGCGACCCTCCCCCGCGTCGAGAAGGCCATCCGCGAGGCACTCGATCCACCCGAGGAGATCATCGTCCTGACGGAGCCCGCGAACTGCGGCCCCGCCCTCGCTCGCAACCTCGGCGCGGCCCAGGCGACCGCCGACGTGCTGGTCTTCATCGACTCCGACATCGTCGTTCACCCGGACATCTTCCGGCGCATCAGGGCGGCCTTCTACGTCGACCCCGAGCTGACCGCCGTGCTCGGCTCGTACGACGACGGCCCGCAGGACCCCGGGGCGGTCTCCGCATTCCGCAACCTCCTGCACCACTACGTCCACCGCACCCAGCCGGGGCCGACGAGCACCTTCTGGACCGGCCTCGGAGCGGTGAAGCGCGACGCGTTCGAGGCCGTGGGCGGTTTCGACGCCGAGCGGTTCGCGGTCCCGTCGATCGAGGACATCGAGTTCGGGCGGCGGCTGTTCGCGAACGGCGCGCGCATCGACCTCGATCCGCGCGTCCAGGGCACGCACCTCAAGCACTGGAGCGTGCGGGACATGATCCGGACCGACTTCGCGCGCCGGGGCGTCCCGTGGGTCTCCCTTCTGCTGCGCGAGAGAAGCACGTCGAGCACGCTCAACCTGAGCTCGCGCCACAGGGCGAGCACGCTCGTCTGCCTGGTCGGCGTGTGCGCGCTGCCGCTCCGCCGCTTCAAGCTCGCCCGCACCGCGTTCGCCGCCATGCTCGGCCTGAACCACTCCTTCTACGCGCTCCTGTGGCGTCAGCTCGGACCGGTCAAGGCCGGCGTGGGGGCCGTGCTCCACGTGGTGCACGTGCTCACGGGCGTGGTGGCGCTGCCCGGCGGGATCGTGGCGTATGCGCTCGAGCGGCGCAGGGCACGACGGGCTCGTGCCTGACGGGCCCGAAGAGGCCTCGAGCGTCGCAGTCCACTGTCTGACCACGGGCGAGGTCCGTGGCAAGCGCGGCGAGCGCGGCGTCAGGCGCTACCTGCCGGGCGCGTGGCGCGACGAGACCCTGCCGGTGAACTGCTTCCTCGTCGAGCATCCCGAGGGTCTCTGCCTGTTCGACGCCGGCCAGACCGCCCGGGCCGCCCAGCGCGGGTATCTCCCCGCGTGGCATCCCTTCCTGCGGCTGGCGCGCTTCGAGCTCTCGCAGGCGGACGAGGCGGGCGCTCAGATGCGTGCGCTCGGCCACGACCCGGGGCGATTGCGCTGGGTGGTGCTCTCGCACCTGCACACCGACCACGTCGGCGGCATAGGTGACTTCGCGGCCACCGAGCCGATCGTCGCCCGCGCGGAGTGGGAGCGGGCTACCGGGCTGCGCGGGCGGCTGCGCGGCTACGTCCCGCAGCACTGGCCGCGGGGGCTGCGCCCGCGGCTGGTCGAGCTCGACGGCGGCGCGCTCGGGCCCTTCCCCGGCTCTCAGCCGCTCACGGCCGACGGCCGGCTGGTGCTGGTGGCGCTGCCGGGCCACACGCCCGGGCACGTCGGCCTGCTGGTGCGCGGTCCCGGCCGGAGCTTCCTGCTGGCCGCGGACCTGGCTCACACCAGCGCGGAGCTCGCGAGCACGCGACCCGACGTGGCGGAGTGGTGTGAGCGCGAAGGGGCCCTGCCGCTACTGGCTCACGACCGGGGTGCCGCCGGGCCGCTGCGCACGCTGCAGCAGGACCTCGGAGGAGCCATCGCCTAGGCCGCTCGCCGCCAGCGGCGCGCGTCCGACGAATACCGGGACCCGCGAGCGGAACCGCAGGAGCGTGTAGTACGTCTCCTCGCGCCGCTCGACGAGGCGGAACTGCGGCGGCAGGTCGGGAAGCACGTCGGGGCGCGGAGGCTTCGGCGTCTCGCCGATCTCGCGGAACAGCGGCGGCAGCCCGACGAGGTCGATCTCGCGCACGCGCGCACCCGAGCGCGGGAGCCTCGAGGTACCGGGCAGGTACGTCCGCAGCGGCCCGCGCCCCGCCTGCGGCGTCACCACGACCGCCCGGTCGACGTCGGCCGTGCCCAGCGCGTGCGCGCTCCCCCGCCAGTCCTCGCGCTCGAACTTGGGCACGTCGGCGGTCGTCACGTGGATCGCGAGCCACAGCGCCACCAGCAGCGCGAGGGACCCGACGGCGGCTCTCGACGCGGGCGCCGCGAATGCACAGGCGAACACCAGCACGAGCGGGAGCAGGACGGGCAGGGTGTTGCGGGCGTTGAAGTAGTCGACGCCGGCCAGCGCCGCGAGCACCATCGCCGCGACGGCGGGCACCCCCACCGCGGCGGCGACGAGCGCCGCGCTGCGCTCCCGCTCGCCGGCCTTCCGGATCAGCACCACCAGCGCCGGGATCACCAGGATCGCCGCGACGAAGGCCGTGAGGACCTGGAGCGGCGGTTGCTCGCCCACGAGCACCTGCGCCGGGGCCTGCGCGAGCCGGGACGCGAGGCTGCCGTACTGCTCCGTCGCGGAGATGCCGTCGGTGGACCGCCAGGCGAGGGCGACGTTGGCGCGCTGCTCGAGCGCGATGCTCAGCGC